>Ga0209380_10000587_pt1 | contig 25697 bp, 24 predicted proteins | sample HubBroMetageWFT6_FD_188347 | JGI IMG/M metagenome (GOLD analysis project Ga0209380, IMG submission 188347) | Warmed and freeze-thawed soil microbial communities from the Hubbard Brook experimental Forest, New Hampshire - Hubbard Brook CCASE Soil... | ecosystem: Environmental > Terrestrial >... | reverse complement strand
ATATGCCGCAAAACTACGTTCCCATCTTTATCTTCATGGCGGTCATCGGAGTGCTGCTCCCACTCACCCTGCTGGCGGCTAAGCTGGTTCGCCCGGATAATCCCAGCAAGACCAAGCTGATGCCCTACGAGTGCGGCATCGACCCTATCGACGACGCACGCGGCCGCTATACGGTTCGCTACTACATCGTCGCAATCCTGTTTGTGGTGTTCGACGTGGAAACCATTTTTCTGTTTCCCTGGGCGGTCAAATTCAAGGCGCTCGGACTCTTCGGGCTGGTGGAGATTCTGGTTTTCCTCGTCATCCTTATCGCTGGATATATCTGGGTGTGGAAAAAGGGCGCGCTGGAGTGGGTGTAACGCTCTCGAGACGTTACGCTTTAACGAACGTGGTTAACCCCCGGCGTGTGCGTTCGCGAAGCTGACACTCCCGCAAAGTCTCTGAGACCGCTTCCAGATTCGGTACCCCGTAGACATAAAAATTCTCGAATTCCGCGTCAGACGAGAACAAGTGCAGCTCCGCGTAGCCCAGCAGCCGCATTCCAAGCGGTTTGAGCAGTTCGAAGTGGTCGATGCGGAACAGTTCCAGACTCTCCTGCTTCTTTGAGAGCACCCCTTTTTCCAGTTTGATCCGCTGCGTAGTGATTTCGTAGCGGATTTTCCTGCTCTTCACATAGAAATACAGGAAGATGATGGCGCACGCGGCCAGACAGCCGAGAACTGTGTACAAGATGGCGCCATCCCTGGTCTTGGGCTGGGCAGCATAGGACTCGATGGCATAGCCGGTCCCGACGGCCAGCGCGATCACGACCAGAAAAGGCACGAGTTGGCCAACGCTGTAAATCGCGGCAGGATGCCCAGAAAACAAGTCCTTTTCGGTTTCGAGTTCTTTCGACGACGCAAATGCCGACAGGTCGGTATTGCAGAAGCGGCACTTAATGGCTACGGCTTTGATGGTTTCTCCGCAGACCGGGCAAGCTTTTTCGTCAGCTTCCATGATTGAATCCTTCTGAACCTGAATCATAACGCAAAAAACGGTCTGGATTCGCTCTCCGCGTGGAAGTCCTTGCTGCACCCGCGCAAGCTCGTTGACACTGCATCCTCAAGCTGATAAAAGTTAACGTTCTCTCCGTGACACCGACAGCCGGAGGTTTGCGCGTTCGCAGTTATGCCGGACGAAATCAAATCGCCCTCTGCACCGCCGCCGGAAGGTGAACCGAAGCCTACGGCAGATAATCCGGCTGTGCCAGGTGGAGTGAAAGCCACCAGCTCCGGTTCGGTGCAAGCAGAGGCCAAGGCTCCCGCGGAAAAATCTGCTTCGGATGCGGCAGCGGTTCCTGCGAAAGCCGTAGCCGCGGCCACTGCCGCACCGCCTGCCGCTAAGCCGGCAGCGCCCCCGAAAGCTCCCGTGCCGACGCCCGTTCCGTGGGACTCGCCGATAATCGCGAAGCTCAAGGGATGTTATGGCTCCGGCATTGAGCCGCTGACTTATGCGGGGCAGAACTACATGGTGGTCGACCGCTCACTGATTCCCGAGATTCTTCAGGTTTTGCGGAATGAAGAGCAGTTCGATTATTGCGTTGACATCACTGCCGTTCATTACCCGACGCGCGAGAAGCAATTCGACGTCATTTGGGTTTTGTATTCTTTCGCGCGGAACGAGCGCATCCGCGTGAAGACGCAGATTGTGGACGGCGAGAGCCTACCCAGTTCCGTTCCGATCTGGGTGGGCGCGAACTGGCTGGAGCGCGAGGTCTTTGACATGTTCGGCATCAAGTTTGACGGACATCCTGACATGAAACGCATTCTGCTGCCCGACGGATGGAAGGGACATCCTTTGCGCAAGGATTACGGCATTCTGCAGCAGGATAACGAATGGGTGCAGATCAACCTGGGAATCGAGAGCGGGCAATAAGAATCGACAGCTAGAAGAAAAATGACCGACCCCAACTCCACGCTCACGCCTCTCGATCTCGAAACTCCCGAGAAGCCGTTTCTTGATGCGAACGAGCTTGTCATCAACATGGGCCCGCAGCATCCGGCGACGCACGGCGTGCTGCGCGTGATTCTGCGTCTGGATGGCGAAAAAGTTCTCGGTCTGGAGTGCGTGATCGGCTATCTGCATCGCGGGGTCGAGAAGATTGGTGAGCATCGCACGTATACGATGTTCAATCCGTACGTAGACCGCATGGATTACGTGGCCGCGGTCTCGAACGGGCTGGGGTATTGCGAGACGGTCGAAAAACTGCTCAATGTGGAGGCGCCGGCGCGAGCGCAACATGTTCGCGTGATTTTGACCGAACTCAACCGGATTGCGAGCCATCAGCTCTGGCTGGGCACGCACGCGCTGGATATTGGAGCGATCACTCCGCTGTTTTATACCTTCCGCGACCGGGAAGAGATTCTCAAAATCTACGAGAAGTATTGCGGCGCGCGGTTGACCACGCACGCCTTTCGTATCGGCGGCCTGCAGTACGAAACTTATACCGGGTTTGAGAAGGAAGTGAAGAACTTCCTCACGTTCTTTCGCCCTAAGATCGACGAGTACGAGGAGTTGCTCACGACGAACCGAATCTGGGTGGAGCGCACAAAAAACGTGGGCAGGATTTCTGCGCAGGATTGCATCGCGCTGGGAGTGACCGGGCCCGTGCTGCGAGCCAGCGGCGTGAAGTGGGACTTGCGCAAGGCGCAGCCCTACGCCAACTATAAGAATTTCGATTTCGAAATTCCGATTGGAGAAAACGGCGACACTTACGACCGGTATCTGGTGCGTATGGCTGAGATGCGGCAATCGGTGCGGATCATCGAGCAGGCGGTTAATGCGCTGCCGGAAGGTCCGATCATGGCGAAGGTTCCGAAGGTGATGAAGCCCGCGGCGGGCGAGGTTTATCACTCGATCGAAGCTCCCAAGGGCGAGCTCGGATATTTCATCGTAAGCGATGGTTCGACGCAGCCTTATCGTGTGCGAGTGCGTCCACCGTCGTTTGTGAACCTCCAGGCTCTCGACAAGATGTGCCGCGGGCAACTCGTGGCTGACGTGATTGCGGTGATCGGCACGCTCGACATTGTTCTGGGCGAGGTGGACCGCTGATGGGGCAGATCGTTCAATACATCGAGTCTTACCTCAATACGAAAGGTCTCACGCCGGGCTATGCCGGAAATATGTTCTGGGTAGTGGTTTACATCATGCTGGTTTTCGCTGGGCTATCGGTTGCCGTGATCGCGATGAACTGGCTGGAGCGCAAAATCCTGGCACACATGCAGGTGAGGCTCGGACCGATGCGTGTGGGCCCGCATGGATTGTTGCAGCCTATTGCCGATGCCATCAAGCTGCTGCTCAAAGAAGACATCATGCCGGCCGAGGCCGACGGCCTTGTTTTTTGGATGGCGCCGCTGATTGTGGTGCTGGCGGCGTTCACGGTTTTTGTGGTGGTTCCATTTGGACCCGAACACGCCATCACCGATATGAACATCGGAATTCTCTTTATGCTCGGCGTGTCGTCGCTGAGCGTGCTGGGGATCGTGATGGCGGGGTGGGCATCGAACTCGCACTATCCGCTGATCGGGGCGCTGCGCTCGAGCGCGCAGATGGTTTCGTATGAAGTGGCGATGGGGCTGGCGGTGGTGTCGGCGATTCTGATGACCAGCTTGAACGCTACTGGCACCGGCACCCTTAGCATGATCGGCATTGTTCAGGCGCAACTGGCGCAAGGCGAGTGGTTCATCTTCAAGTTTTTTCCTCTGGGACTGATTGCGTTCTTTATTTTTGCTGTCGCCATGGTCGCCGAGACGAATCGCGCGCCATTCGATCTTGCCGAAGCGGAGTCCGAGTTGACCGCCGGATTCCACACGGAGTACAGCGGCTTCCGCTGGTCGTTGTTTTTTTTGGCCGAGTACTCGGCGATGATTGCGGTGTCATCCATTGCGGTCACATTGTGGCTGGGAGGATGGCTGCGGCCGTTTCCGAATCTGCTCAGCGGCACTCCGTGGAATCAGATTTTCTCTTTGGTTCCCGGCGTAACGTTCCTGTTTTTTGCGGCGATATGTTTCTACAACACGGCGCGCATGCCGAAGCATCCGCTGTTTCGCGTTCAAACTATCGGACTCGCCGGATTCGGCGCTGTGCTTGGCCTGGTTGGGCTGATTTTGTTTATTCCTCCTGTGAGCATGCGAGTGCAGGATATTTTCTGGTTTTCGGCGAAAGTTGCCGGGTTCATGTATCTCTATATCTGGTATCGTGGCACGTTCCCGCGATATCGCTTTGACCAGCTCATGCAGATGGGATGGAAGGTTCTGCTGCCGATGGGCTTGGGGGTTTTGCTATGTACTGGAGCCGTGGGACTCCGGTCTGAGATCTGGAATCAGGTTTTAGTTCCGCTGTGGCAGCGGTTATAGGCACTGAAATATGACGCCGGTCGCGACACCATTTTTCTTTTACCTGCTTTCCGGGATCATGCTGATCGGTGGCATCCTGGTGATCACGCGAAAGAATCCCGTACATTCGGCGCTGGCGCTGATCGTTACGCTGCTGGCGCAGGCGTCGATTTATCTGATGCTCTATGCTCCGTTCGTCGCTGGCGTGCAGATCATTCTTTATGCCGGCGGCATTATGGTGCTGTTCCTGTTCGTCATTATGCTGGTGAGCATCGACCGCTCGATGAAAGAGCGGCAGTTCAACAGTCAATGGGTGGCGGGATTGGTTGCGGCGACTGCATTGGGCGGATTATTTATCGGCGTGTACACGAAAGGCACGAGTATCTTTCCGGAGCACGCGCCCTCCGTCGTAGCGGACAACAACACGCAGGAAGTGGCCAAGCTGTTGTACGGCCAATATATGTTCGCCTTCGAGATTGCTTCATTGCTTCTGCTGGTGGCGATTATCGGGGCTGTGGTGATGGCGAAGAAGAGAATCTAAAAATGCAGCTTCCAGCTGCTGGCTCCTAGCTATTAGCTAGAGGCTGGTAGCCAGGAGCCTGAAGCTATGGAATCCATGCTGCACATTACGACCTTGCATTATCTGGTGCTGGGCGCGGGCTTGTTTCTGCTGGGAGTGATCGGGGTGCTGACCCGGCGGAACGTGGTCATCGTCCTGATGTCGATCGAATTGATTCTGAACGCTGTGAATCTGAACCTGGTGGCTTTCTCGCGTATGTGGGGAGGACTGCATGGTCAGGTCTTCGCCATCTTTATAATTACCGACGCTGCCGCCGAGGCTGCGGTGGGCCTCGGCATTCTGATCGCCTTCTTCCGTAATAAGGAGACGGTGAATATTGACGAAGTGAATTTGCTGAAGTGGTAAGAAGACAGCTTCTAGCTGCCAGTTCCTGGCTTCCAGCCGAACCCAAATGGGTCAAGGGCAGGAGCCATGAGCCATGAGCTAGAAGCTAGAAGCTGAATCTATGTTTTTTCTCGACCACATCTGGCTGATCCCGCTGCTGCCCGCCTTCGGGGCGGCGGTCATGTTTTTTTTCGGCCGCCGGCTGCGGAAGGCTACGGTCAGCGCCGTTTGCGTAGGCACGATTGTGCTCGCATTTCTTATGGCGTGCGGCGCAGTGTGGCAATACTCGGCCTGGTCGTCTACGCCTGAGCATTATCACCAGCCCTATCAGACAATCCTCTACACCTGGCTCGGCACCGACACTGGGCAAACGAACTACGCGACGAATGACGGGTCCCCGGCGACGTTTCAGGCTGATGCTGGATTTCTGCTTGATCCGCTTTCCAGCATCTGGCTGCTGTTCGTCACCGGCGTCGGGATGCTGATCCATATTTATTCGACCGGATACATGGCACATGAAGGCGGCTACTACCGTTTCTTCGGATACCTCAATCTCTTCATGTTCTCCATGCTGACGCTGATCCTGGCCAACAACTACGTGCTGCTGTTCGTGGGCTGGGAAGGCGTGGGCCTGTGTTCGTATTTGCTGATCGGATTTTATTTCCACCGCAAATCGGCCAGTGACGCGGCGGCTAAAGCTTTCATCGTAAACCGAATCGGCGACGCCGGATTTTTGCTGGGGATGTTTTTCGTCGCTTGGTACTTCGGTTCGCTGCGCTTTACCGACGTCACGCACATAGCGCACAGCGGACGCTTTGCTATCGGCGATCCCATCATTACGGCAGCAACGCTTCTTCTTTTTGTCGGAGCCTGCGGCAAGTCAGCACAGCTCCCGCTCTATGTCTGGCTGCCCGACGCCATGGAAGGTCCAACTCCTGTATCGGCGCTTATCCATGCGGCGACCATGGTTACGGCGGGCGTTTATATGGTTGCGCGCTCGAATGCGCTGTTCGTGCTGGCGCCGAAGTCGATGTTGGTCGTCGCTGTTGTCGGAGCACTTACTGCGATGTTTGCCGCAACGATCGGGCTGGTGCAAAACGACATCAAGCGCGTGCTCGCCTATTCGACGGTCTCGCAACTGGGCTATATGTTTCTCGCGTTGGGCGTGGGTGCATTTGCCGCCGGTGTCTTCCACGTCTTCACTCATGCGTTCTTCAAGGCATTGCTGTTCCTCGGAGCTGGCTCGGTGATCCACTCGATGAGTGGCGAGCAGGACATGCGCAACATGGGCGATCTTCATCGCCGCATACCGGTCACGCACATGACCATGTTCATCGCGACGCTGGCCATCGCGGGCATATTTCCGTTTGCTGGATTCTTTTCGAAAGACGCGATTCTTTGGGAGACCTGGTCGCGCGAAGGCGGCGCCTACCGGTTTCTTTGGTTAATCGGATACGCGACGGCGTTGATGACTGCGTTTTACATGTTCCGGCTGATGTATCTGACTTTTCATGGCAGCCCACGCATGAGTCACGAAGTGGAGCACCACATTCACGAATCGCCGGTGTCGATGACCGCGCCATTGGTTGCGCTTGCACTCTGCGCCATTGTCGCCGGCTGGTTGGGCTGGCCGCACAGCCTGGGTGGGTCCGATCACTTCACGAAATTTCTTGAGCCGGTATTTGCTCCGGAAGCCCGGGTGTTGCAGGAAGAGGGAAGGACGAGTCAATTAGCGGCCGGCGTGGAGGAGGAGCATAACACCGGCTGGGAGTGGGCGCTGATGGGGTTCTCGCTCGCGGCCGCCGGCGTGGGGTGGGGGATGGCATGGAGAAGTTATCGCCACGCCGAGAAAGGTTATGCCGAGCCGATCGCCGTGGCTGCTCCGCCGGTTTACAACGTACTGCTCCATAAGTATTACGTGGACGAAGGTTACGACTATGTATTCACCGGACGGCGCAAGGTGGGAGACGTGCGCCTGGGCGTGTTGGGACTCGGTGAAGCCTCGGCGTGGGTCGACACAAACGTGATCGATGGCGCAGTCAATGCGGCCGGGTGGATAACCCGAGTGACGGCGACGCTTTCCAGTTGGTGGGACAAGTGGATCATCGACGGCATGGGAGTGAACGGTCCGGCGATTCTGGCGCGGATGTTATCGTATCCCGCGCGCTTGTTCGAATGGGGATTGGTGCAGTGGTACGCGCTAGTGATGACCGCGGGGCTGGTGGGATTCGTATTTTATTACCTGTATCACTGAAATGCAGCTGCTAGCTCCTGGCTTAAGGCAAAGCGCTAGAAGCTAGGAGCCAGAAGCTAGAAGCTGAACTTCATGCAAAACCACATACTCTCGATTATTCTCTTCACGCCGCTGGTGGGCGCGATCATTCTCCTGTTCGTCAACAAGGAGAACAAAGCCGCCATCCGCTGGATCGCGAATCTTTTTGCGCTCGGCGGCTTCCTCATCTCGTTGCCGCTGGTGCCGTGGTTCTGGGCGCAGCGCTTCGAGCCGGGCTTCAAGTTCATCGAGGGCGCACCCAACAACTGGATTCCGTCGATCGGCGCGGGCTACGTGATCGGCATTGATGGCATTTCGTTCCTGCTCATCATGCTGACTACGCTGCTCGGCTGGATCTCGATTCTCTCTTCATGGACGGCCATTGAGAACCGCGTGAAGGAATATTACATCTGGTTTCTGATTTTGCAGACCGGCATGCTCGGCGTCTTTATGGCGCTCGATTTCTTCCTCTTCTTTGTATTTTGGGAAGCGATGCTCGTGCCGATGTACCTGCTGATCGGCATCTGGGGCGGGCCGCGCAAGCTTTATGCGGCAATCAAATTCTTCCTCTACACGCTGGCTGGCTCGGTGCTGATGCTGCTGGGGATCTTGTTTCTCTATTTCCATCATCACAGCGTGACGCAGGTCTTCACTTTCAGCATCACCGAACTTTACAAGACTGCGCCGCAAATCTATTCCGATCCGGCTTATGGACCGACTATCGCCACGCTATTGTTCTTCGCTTTCTTCTTTGCCTTCGCCATCAAAGTGCCGATGTTTCCCTTCCACACCTGGCTTCCCGATGCGCACGTGGAAGCGCCGACCGCAGGTTCCGTGATCCTGGCGGGCGTTCTGCTGAAGATGGGGACATACGGCTTCATCCGATTCTCGTTGCCGTTTTTTCCGGACGTGCTGACACACGGCAGTGTTCGCGGCTGGATGATTGCTATCTCTATCATTGCGATTCTTTATGGTGCGCTGGTTTCGCTGATGCAGAAGGATATGAAAAAGCTGGTGGCTTACTCGTCGGTGAGCCATCTCGGCTTTTGTACGCTGGGAATCTTCGCGCTCACTCCGCTCGCGCTGAGCGGATCGGTCTTGCAGCAGATCAATCATGGTATTTCGACGGGCGCGCTGTTCCTGATTGTCGGCATTCTCTATGAGCGCCGTCATACACGCGAGATCGCCGAATACGGCGGCATCTCGAACGTGATGCCGGTTTACGCGACCATCACCCTGATCATGTTCTTGTCTTCGATGGGGCTGCCACTTCTCAATGGCTTTGTCGGCGAGTATTACATCATGCTGGGCACGTTTATGGTGAGCTGGAGATGGGCGGCGTGGGCGGTGCCCGGAGTGGTTCTTGCCGCGGCTTATCTGCTGTGGCTTTACCAGCGTGTCTTCTTCGGCACGGTGACGAATCCGAAAAACGAGAAGTTGCACGACCTGACGCCACGCGAGGTGCTTACCTTTGTCCCGCTGCTAATTATGGCGTTCTGGATCGGCCTCTACCCCAAGCCGTTTTTCCAGATTCTCGAGCAGCCAGTGAAACAGATCGTACAAAATGTTCACAACCCTCAGACCGGGAACGCAGTGAACGCCACGCTTCAACCTGTGATGCAGCAACCTGTCATGCAGCAGCAGCCGGCGGTGCAGCGTGAAATGGCGGCGGCACAATCGGCGAAAGGGAAAAACTAGTGGGAGTGCTCGCCCAATTCGGCTGGCATGACTACCTGCTGGCGTTGCCCATCACGCTGCTCACTCTGTTCGCTCTCGGGATCCTGTTGATTGATCTCATGCTGTCGCCCGAGGAAAAATGGGTGAATGGGCTCATGGCTTTTATCGGTGTGCTGTTCGCCGGTGGAAGCGTGGTGAAAATCCAGCTCTGGATGCGGGCCACTCCAGCGGCTTCCATGGGTTCGATCGGCCTGATGAATGCCATGCTGGTCGACCGTACGGCGATTTATTTCTTCTACCTGTTTCTTGGGGGCACGGCCATTTCCATCCTGATGTCGATGCGTTACCTGAAAACGGAGCACGAAAATCATGGCGAATACTACAGCCTGATGCTGCTCTCTGTGGTCGGGATGATGTGCATGGCGTCCGGGTTCGACATTGTTCTGATCTTCATTGGGTTGGAGCTGATGGCGATTTCTACGTACGTGCTGGTGGGATTTTTGCGCCGCGACCGCCGCTCGAACGAGGCGGCGCTGAAATATCTGCTGCTGGGTGCGTTTTCGTCGGGCATTTTTGCTTACGGTCTGTCGCTGCTGTATGGGCTTACGGGGAGCACGAACCTAAGCGTCATCGGTCGCGGGCTGGCTTCGATTCTGGCGAAGGATCCGAGTAATCCGGTGGCGATCGTTGCTTTGCTGACCACGATCACGGGTCTGCTCTTCAAGGTTGCCGCCGTTCCATTTCACCAATGGGCTCCGGACGCCTATGAAGGCGCACCGACGAGCGTTACGGGATTCATGTCCGTTTCGGTGAAGGCCGCAGGATGGGCGATGTTATTGCGAGTACTTGGGGCAACGTATCCGGCTTATCCCAGCGTCGTGCTGGGTCTGGCGGCGATGCGGCCGGTTTATGTTCCCTTGCTGGTTTTCGTTTCTATCGCGACGATGACGGGAGCGAACTTCGCCGCGCTTACGCAGACCAACACCAAGCGGCTGCTGGCTTATTCTTCCATCGCGCACGTCGGCTACATGCTGCTTGGCCTGATCGCGGGCACGGCCACGCAACCGAGCGCTGACGGCATCAAGGGCATACTGATTTATTTGCTGGTCTACACCTTTATGAACCTGGGCGCCTTTGGTGTGATTACTTCGTTGCGCCATCGCAACGTGATCGGCGACGAGCTCGACGATCTCAACGGCCTCTACTCGCGCGCGCCCGTGGAAGCGGTACTCATGCTGATCTTCCTCCTTTCGCTCGCCGGGATTCCGCCGCTGGCGGGCTTCTACGGCAAATACTTTATCTTTCTCAGCCTTATTGAAACCGGGCACTACGCACTGGCGTCTCTGGGCGTGCTCTATTCGGTCTTTGGCTTGTACTACTACTTGAAGATGGCCAACGCCATGTTCATGGGGCAATCCGAAGAACAGGGCTTGTTGCCGGTGAGCTGGACGATGCGTGTGGCGCTGGCGGTGACGGCGTTTGCTACGGTTTTTATCGGAATCCTGCCCGACCGCTTTATTAATATGGTGAATTGGTCTCTCGGGCTGGCGCAGAATCCCGCGGTAGCAAAGCTGATTCGGTGACGCTGCTCCGCAGTCCGGATCTCAATGCCTCTTATCCCTACTGATCCGAGTTCGGGCGATCCGAGTCCCGACCGTGAGAAGTCCAATCGGAAACAAAACGTATGGGTTCAGGTCGCCCGCTACAGCCAGCTTGCGCTCGTGCTGCCGTCAGCGACGGTTGTGGGATGGCTGCTCGGTGCAGCGCTTGACCGCTGGCTGCACACGAGGTGGATCAGCATTCTCGGACTTCTGCTGGGCACGGCCGGCGGTCTGATCGAAGTGATTCGAACCATCTTGCGCGATACAAAATAGATGTGGGGCGGGTTTCGTTCCCTCGCGTACCATGTGTGATAAGAGCATGGTTCTCGAGAACTCAAATTCCATCGAGCCCGCCGGTTCTGCGCCGGCTCCTCGCGACGAAGTTTACTCCAGCGCAGTCGAGCGGATTCCACAGTTCATGATCGGCCTGGGGCTGGTATTCAGTGTTGCGGCCTGGTGGAGGTTCGGACGCGGCCCTGCACTGGGCTTTCTTGGCGGGTCGGTCATCGCGTTTCTAAACTTCCGATGGCTCAAGGACGGGGTGAATGGGCTGGCCGATCGGGTTACGAATACCGGCAAATCGCAGTCGGGGAAGGGAATCGTTGCTCGATTCCTCTTGCGCTACGTTTTGATGGGGGCTGCCGCGTATGTTATATTAACCAGTTTTCCAGCAAGCCTCCAAGGGCTCTTCGTGGGATTGTGTTTGCCCGTGGGAGCGATCGCTTGCGAAGCAGCGTATGAGATTTATCTAGCGGTAGTCCGCAGAAGCTAGCGGGTTCGTACTTAACTCAACTCTGGGGAGATTCTTAGAAGCTAGCTCCGCCAACCCTTATGCCCGAACAACTCTGGTTCACCGGGATTCTGAACCGACTCTTCGGAAGTTCTGTGACGCAGTTCCTGCGGGCCTTGCACATTGAACCCAAGCATCCGCGAGGGCCCATCCCAGATTCGCTGGCCATGGAGCTGCTGGTGTTCTTTTTCCTGGTGGCCATTTTCCTGCTTCTCCGGTCGCGCCTCTCGGTAGATTCGCCTGGCGACCTCCAACACAGTTTCGAGAGCATCGAGGATTTCGTTGTCGGTCAGAGCCGGGAGATCATCGGGCCCCACAGCGAACCCTATACGGCCTTCTTTGCAATTTTATTCATTTTCATTTTGCTCTGTAACCTGGTGAGTTTGATTCCCGGCTTCGAATCGCCCACGGGCGTTCCCGTGGTGCCGCTGGGCTGCGCCATTTGCGCCTTCATTTATTACCACACCCAGGGGTTCAAGCACTCCGGCATCAAGTACCTCTTGCATTTCTTCGGACCCCCGATGGAAGGCATGCCTTTGATTGCCAAGGTATTTCTCGCGGTGCTGATGCTCCCCATTGAACTGGTCAGCCATTTTGCGCGTTTGCTTTCTTTGACAGTTCGTCTGTGGGCGAACATTTTTGCCGGGGATTTGATCACGCTGGTGTTCTTTTCGATGATTCCGATTGGGGTGCCGATAATTTTCGACGGTCTGCACATTGTGGTTTCGATTTTGCAGGCTTACGTGTTCATGCTGCTGGCGATCATCTATGTCTCCGGCGCGGTAGCAGAAGAGCACTAAGTTCAAGTTTGTATCCGCAAGCGTGAGGGCGTCTGAACGGGATGACGTCAACCACCCACTGGCGGAAAATTGATGCGAGGAGAAATACACCATGCGTAAGTTGAGTTACTTGTTCATGACCCTGTCCGGCTTGTGCTTTGCCATGCCTGCGTTCGCGCAGGGCGGCGGAGGCGGGGAAACCAACTGGGTTGCCATTACTGCGGGATTCTCCATGGCGATCGCTTCCGCAGTTTGCGGACTGGCCCAGGGCAAGGCCACGGCGGCTGCGGCCGAGGCCTTGGCGCGCAATCCCGCCGCTCGCCCAGGCATTCAATTCGCTCTGCTCCTGGGATTGGTGCTGATCGAGTCGCTCGCGCTCTACACGCTGGCGATCATCTTCCTGAAAGTGGTTAAATAAGCGAGTTTGGCGAAATGCGAGAGCCTCTGTTCGCATGCGCGGGCAGAGGCTTTTTGTTTGAAGAGAGAGGTCTAGATTTTCCGCTCGCCGGCCCACTGCTGCTCTTTATTCTGCGGCGTGTGGCTCAGCGCTTCCACCAGCAGCCGGCGCAAGCGGTAGCGGCTTTCAAGGTCGGTACTGACGATCTCGAATCCTACTTCATTCACGCGGGCGCGGCGCAAGAGAACATGCGCCCGGATCTTCGTCCGCATGCCCAAAGAGATTTCCAGATCGGCTTCACTGCCGATGCGCAGATTGTCTTCTTTCGTGCCCATGCCGCCGCCGAGGCTTAGCTCGCGAATCAGAATTTTCGATTTTCCCCACGAGCTGCCAATCACGGCGTTAACAGTGCGGGAGAGCACCATCCGCTCGTAGCGCCGCTGCCGCACCCAGGGGCAGGCGGGAGCGGTATCGAGAGGCGCAATGGCCAGTTCCGCCGGCTCGATGCCGCTGTCGGAGAGAATCTGAGCGCTGTAGCGCGGATCGGTTTTAGACAGGGACTGCGCCGCGGCAATCCGCAGTTCGCGATGATGAATCCAGCCAAAGGTTTTCTTGGCCTCGACAATCTCGCGCAGCACTGTCAACGATTCAGTATCCTTGAGCCTGCCCAAGGATTCGATGGCCTTCAGTTGCACGAACGGAGAGCGCGACGCCGCTTCGCCGGGCTTGGCCATGGCGACCAAGGGCGGCGCTGCCGTCATGTCGCCGCTCATCCCAATCTCGTCGATCGATTCCGGCAGCACGACGGGGTCAAGCACTTCCGCGAGTTCCAGCAGTGTGCGGCCGCGATCCGAGGCGGCGCCGTAAGCGATCTGGCGAACCACGATGTCATGGTAGAAGCGCTTCCATTCGGGCAAGCGCACCGGCAACAGTTCCAACAACGTGCCTACATCCAGGCGGCTCAGCAATCCCACAACGCCTGCGGCCTGGCGCGGCTGCCCCGTGCGTAAAATCTCCCGCAACTGCGCCATCGCTGGGCTTCCCATCTCCTTGACCAGCTCGACCATGCGGTCGCATTCGTCGCGACGCATGCAGCGGAAGAAGCGGTCGGCCAGATGTTCGGCGCCCGATTGGCAGGTTCGGCGCAAAACCACGAGCAGCTCCGCAGGCACGGGTTCGTGCTGCAGTGCCTCCTCAATGAATTCTGGGATACGATTTTCCACGCCTACGCGAGGTCTCAGGTCGTTCACCAGCACAGGACGTTCCTGCTGCAATTTCTCCATCCCGGCGCATACTTCGTTGACGGCCTGATAATTCTTGGCCTCGCTGGCCTCCTGGCTCAGGCGGACGAAAGCCGCACTCAGCAGGCTTTGCAGCTCAGGATCTTTCTCCACGCACAACTGCTGACTCACGGTGTGGATGGCCTTGCCCATGGCTTCACCGCCCAGCCGGGCATAAAGGTCGGCCAGTTGGCTCAACCCAATAGCAGTTTTGCGCCGTGCTTCAATTTCCTTCGTGCTCAGGCAACCCGAGTAGTTGTTCAGGATCTCCGACGAGGTTTGCTTGTCATCGCGGTCAAGCAGCACTTCCACGAACTGCCGCAGGTTTCGCGGTGGCACGCACGGGGCTTCGTTCGACATCAACACTGTCTTCTTGCCCGACTCCGGCACTTCCGCCCAGAACATCCGGTCGAGGATGTCGGCGTGCGACTCCACCAGGATGCCGGCCTTGTTCATCTTCTCTTCCTGCAGTTTCAAGATTCCGCGCAGCGAATCCATCTGCCGGCTCATGTGCTCCATCATCTGATGGACGGCGTTTACCTTGACTTCGCCCTTCTGGTAGCGCTCAAGGGCAAAGCGAATGGCCATGTGCTCGGCTGCCTTCATCAGCAGCGGCGTGTCTTCCTGTTGTTCCGTGGTTGCCTTGGCTGCCAAGCTGCCCAGCAACTGTTGCAGGTTCAGCCGGGTGTTTGGGTCGGTTTCGCCCAGCTCTTTCTGCAGAACTTCCGGGCTGGCATTGGGGTCGCCCTGGACCTGGCCAAAGCGGGTCAGCAGACGAATCGCTTGAATCACTTCCGCTTCTTGCAGAGGGACAACGCCGCCTTCCCATGCCGGCGCGGTCCCTACTCCGGGGCCCCCCGCCGGAGCTGGCCCTGCGACCCAATGCCCCGGAACATTCGGAACGCTTCCAAAGGGAACGGCGGCCCCGGTTTGGCCCCCGCCTCCACCGCCCGCGTTGGCGCCCTCGGCCGCGGCGATCAGTTGCAGCAGCTTCTGTGGATCGTTCAGCCACTGTTTGAATTCTGGTCCCAGAGTTTGAGCGGCAATCTGAGCAGCAACGCTGATGTCGCCGGTGAGCGGGTCGGCGGCGACAAATTTGACTTCATTGATTTTGATAGTGCTCTGTTTATTCCCGGCGCCTAGCGCTTCTTTGATCTGCTTGGCCACGTCCTGGGCTTTAGAGCCGGCCAGCGTGAAAGCCCGCACCAGACGGGTAAAGTCTTCGATCGTTACATCTTTGGAGAAGTGCAGGCTGGCCAGGCCGGCGGTGCTTAAGAGTTGTCCGAAGCTGCGCTCCACCTGCCCGGCTTCGAGTGGAACTCCATCCAGCAACAGTTTGTTGTCGGAAACGCCCAGCAGGAACCCGCCTTCTCCAGCCACGGGCAAACCTTGCTGCAACTCCTTCCAGGCAGTCTCGAACTGCGCCTCAGTGCGCTTGTGATCAGGGCCGTACATGCGAGCGTATTTGATCAGGATGTTCAGGCTGTGGACGAAGGCGCGCGCGGAGGCTGTGCGATTGGCGTGAAATGTGGTCGCGTTGTCGATAAAACACCCCTCAAACACAGCTCTGGACAGGCAATAGAAGATTAAATCCAACAGGTAAGGGGTGCACGTTACGGAGGTAACAGTAAAATCCTTGACCCACCGCTGAGGGCAGAACTGTACGAGAGTGTCCTGGGAGTTTCGTTCATGTTTCTTGCTCTTTCGCTCCTGTTTCCGTTCCGAATGATCGACGGATCGGGACACTCCCTGGCACTGGCATTCGCACCCTATAACGGCGAAAATGGGAGGGCCAGAATACTTATCCGGAAACTTCGTGCCCCTTCCGCAGACCCACACCCCGCGCGCCAGGAAAACTACCGGCCTCCGCTATTGGATGTTGCGGGTTTTGGAGGAGTGCGAGCGCGTTTCCGCCGATTTCAGCGCCGACCCGGTTCACGACCTGCGGGTTTCGCTGCGGCGCTGCCGCTCGCTGGCTGACGGATTGATGGCACTCGATCCCTACCCTGACTGGAAAGCTATGAAGAAGGCGGGCAAGCGGCTGTTCCAGCGGCTGGGCGACCTGCGCGACATCCAGGTGATGATGGAGTGGGTGGAGAAGCTGGAACGAATCCGGGTAGAGCGGGTGCCCCTTCGGCAGGCTCAGAGCAAGCTCTCGTCCGCTATGCGTGCCTCCGAACAAATGCATGAACCTGACGCCGCCCCAGACGCACCCAGTCCGCGTTCCGATTCTGCCGATCCCGCGGCCCAAGCTCTGCTGAAAATCCTCACCGCGCGCGAGGCCGAACAAAAGCGCGAAGCCCACGCCGCCCTGGAAGAATTCGACCGGAAACAGTGGCGGCAATGGAGCAAGACTATTCCCACTCGCGCTGCCAGGATCCGCCCCGGCAGCGCGCTCTTCAAGCATCTGGCTCTGGAGCGCTGGACGGCCGCCCGCGCACTCCACAGTCAAGCTCTGCGTAATCGTTCTCAAGTCGCATTCCACAGCCTGCGCATCGGCATCAAGCGCTTCCGCTACATCGTCGAGAATTTTCTTCCGGTCGAGCACAAGGCCTGGAGCAACGACTTGAAAGAAATTCAGGACTTGCTCGGGGAAGTTCACGACCTCGACGTGCTCTGGGCTACGGCTGTCTCCTGCCACGTTTTTCCCGATGCCGATTTGCGGCGGCGCTGGCACGAGCGGATCGTGACGGAACGCACGAAACGCATCGACCAGTACCGCAAGAAGATGATCGGTCCTGACTCCTGGTGGCAGGTCTGGCGCTCCGCACTTCCGCAAGGCAAGCAGATTCAAGTACTTGCCAGTCAACGCATGAAGCTTTGGGCGAATGGACTCGATCCTGACTTTCCGCATTCCGAGCGCGTCGCCAGCCTGTCTGTTCAGCTCTACGATGGCCTGCTAGCCTTGGGATGGCAGCCCGCCGTCAATGGCATTTCTGCGCGCGCCAGTCTGATGGCTGCGGCCCTGCTGCACGACGTAGGAAAATCCGAGGGTGAGAAGGGACATCACAAAACTTCCTACGAGATGATTCGCGCTCATGGCAACCCGTTAGGCTGGAAAGCTCAAGACTTACAGCGGGCCGCTATCGTCGCACGCTTTCATCGCGGAGTCCTGCCCACCAGAAGGCATAAGAGCCTGCGCGATCTGCTACCCGACGAACAGAAAGCTGCTATTCAATTGGCTGCCATCCTGCGCCTGGCCAACGCGCTGGATGCCGCCCACGACGGGCACATCCGCCGCGTTCAGATTGAAGGTAACGCGATCAAGCGCAAAGGGAGCGAAGCTTTGATTATTGCTGCAGAAGGATATTCGCCTCTGAGCCGGTCGGCGCAAGCCATCGCTGCCGAGCGGCATTTGATGGAGACGATGCTGCACAGACCCGTGGTCGTTAAGCCCATCAAGCACACCGTCAGAAAATGAACACTCGGCGAGCGCGAATCAGTGCCGGCGGCGTGGCTTGCGGAACATGCGCGGATCATAGTTGAGCGGCTCTAGGTCGCGCATGACAATCTTCTTGTAGTCGAGATGCGCGGGATTGATCAGACAATTATTTTCGCTGGGAGCGAGAACGGACGGAACCAGGAGAAGACAATGCGCTGCGCTTTGGGCGAATTCATCACCGAACCGGGCTAGCTCGGGAGGCGCCGCCGGGTCGCGCCAGCCGACAGGCAGCCTCGCGGCTTCGATCTTCTCGCCCTTTAATTCGTCAGGAATTTCGGCAACAGCCAGCACCAAGTCGTCTGGAGGGTCATCTTCGTCCAGGTGAACGAAGTATTCCAGCATGGCGAGGGATTGGTGTTCCGAGGCATAACTCAGGCGGGTTCCCGGGCTCGACCAGCGTCCACCGTAGCGGTACGCTCCTTCACCATCAAACGGAGCGCGGGCGTACGCCCGGCGTAATACTCGATAAACTCGTCTCAACTAACTCCGCCGTAGGCAATGCGGCCCAGAATGTTCTCCACCTGACGCGCGCCCACTTCGGTGTCAATTGCCGAAACCGGCGCAACCCCGCCGAGAGCGCGGTTGGGACGCTTGAGCCAGCGCCGGGCACGCTCCTGGCCGCCAAGGTATTCGTGGGCGATAGCGACGAGGCGCGCGAGCCGGTAGAGTCGATCGGACTCGTACCCCGCAAGCTTGCCGCTGCGCCGGCGCCGTTGCAGGCTGCGCGGAGAAAGATCAAGCGCGCTCGCCAGCTCCTTCAGAGTCAGCCCCGAGGCGCGCATGAGCTGCTCCACAACCGCTGGGGGAAAACCATCGCGAATCGCGTCGCGCATATCGCGATCGTTGGCAAGGACGCGGCCCAGCGCCCGTTCGCCTCCCAGTTCAGCCACTACGGCTCGAAACTCATTTACCATATTGTCGCCTATTATAGCGACAAATGGCGCAGCAATCAATATGCTCTGTTTTATCTCTAAGAGCGAAGTGAAGCTTCCGAGACACTTCCACCCGCTCGACGCTGAGATTAAAAAGGGTAGTCATGACCCATGCCCAACTAGTCGAAAAGGCCGTCCATTGGCTACGCCGCTATCGCTGCGGAGTCGTGCTCTCGGAGCAAGCCTGCATCAGCGGCGAGATGCCTGACGCCATTGGATGGAAGCGCGCCTGCCATTCTGTGCTGGTCGAGTGCAAGGTCACGCGCTCCGACTTTCTCGCCGACCGTGGCAAGCCCTTCCGCCTGAAGCCGGAGCAGGGAGTGGGCAGCGAGCGCTTCTACCTGGTCCCCGCTGGACTTGTTCGTGTAGAAGAACTGCCGCCAGGCTGGGGACTGCTGGAAGACCGTCGTGGCGGAATCGAAGTGGCGCATGCCTCCGTTAAGAATCTTCGCAGCGCCACTGGCTTTCGTTGCGAAATGAATCTGCTGCTCGCCAGTTTGCGGCGCGTCGAAATCCGAGTAGAACCGCAAAGCATCACAGACTTCCTCAAGTGGAAGAACCGCATGGCGGAATATAACCGCGGGACCCTGCCCGAAGGTCTGGCTCCCGCTGAAGAAGAACTGAACGTGTTTCTAGAGCCCGACCTGACGTTGTAGCTCTACGGCACTCAAAGACTGCAGGCTACACGCTAGGAGCTAGCAGCTAGAAGCTGTTTCCTGTCGTCGTATGAATCGCCAGCGTGCCGGAGTGCGGAGCCTCATCCTCGTCTCCGAAGATCCAGATGTTACCCGGCGACGGTACGACGCCAGCAAAAAGAAGATCGGAGAGAAAACCATCCCTGGTCGGATCCGGGCCGGGTTGGACCGTCCAGGAAGTGCCGTCCCAGTGCAGAAGCAGAGTCATTTGGTGTCCTGACCCGCTGGACGCGAAGTAAGAACCGAAGGCCCAGATATCATCTGCCGAATTCGCCGTCAATCCGAAAAGACGGTTCGACTGATAGATGCTGTTCGGTCCAACATTCGGGCTCGGCACCACCGACCAACTCGTGCCGTCGAAGTGCTCGATTAGCGTAAGCGTAGCCGCTTCCTCAGGAGGAGCGACGGGAGTGGAGAACCCGACTGCCCAGACATTGTTCGGAGCCAGGGCCAGAACGCCATTCAATTGGTTTGCGCCCGAGCCCACGCTTGGAGTCGCTGATTTCTTCCAGCTTGTTCCGTCCCAGTGCAAAGCGAGGGTTTGGCTGTCGTCGTTTTCTGGACCATTGAAGCCTACGGCCCACGCATCATTCGTCGCGTCCGCCGATGCACCAAACAAAAAGGCATCATTCGAGATCGACTCTGTTGCCGTCCAGGCCGTGCCGTCCCAGTGCTCGAACAAAAAGAGGAGTTGCTGCTCGTCATCGGCCAACAGGCTGCCAATTGCCCAAATGTCATTAGCCGAGGTGGAGGCCATGGCGAAGAGGCTGGGTACGTCGCCTTTGGCAAACTTGGGGCCCGGAAACACACTCCACGCCGTGCCGTTCCACTGTTCGATCACCTGTCCAGGATTGGCTTCGCCAATGTTCACAGTTCCCACCGCCCAGGCCAGGGTTGGAGAGACATCCACGACGCCTTCGAGATTGGCGGTGTTATCGCCCTCGATCATGGGCGCGGGGTAAGCGGTCCACTTCGTGCCGTCGAAATGAATCGTCGACTGTCCCACTGCCCAAATGTCATTCGGAGAGGACGCCGAGGCCGCCAGAAGTCCATTGTTGAAGTGTTCATTCGGCGTGGCGACTGTATGAAAGATTGATTGCCCTTGTGCCCGGGCACTGATCAGTAGGGCGGCGAATGCGAGAAGCAGGACTGCGTCGGATCTGAATCTCACAATTCCTCCTGATACTGACAGGCTGAGGGTGCCGCGTGAACTGGATTCGTTATCCCCGTTGACCGAGCGTCGAGAGTATCTTTCAGGCTGAAATCTCTTGTCACCTGAATGTCAGAGAATTGTAAAATTTGCGTGAATCCTAGAGTCTAAAGACCATCAGCCGAAGAGTGCGCAAGTGTCGGCGTACACGGCGGGATCGGGCTATTTTGTTACAACTCCCGCCGGCCTTCCATCGCTTTGAGCATAGTAATCTCGTCCGTATATTCAATGTCGCTGCCAACCGGAATGCCCATTGCGATGCGGGTTACTTTCACCCCCACGCGCTTCAGCTGCTGCGAGAGATAAGCGGCTGTAGCTTCCCCTTCGATAGTGGGATTGGTGGCGACGATCACTTCGTCCACATTGCCAGCGTCGACGCGCGCGATCAGGTTTGCGATCCGCAACTGCTCCGGTCCCACGCCGTGCAGCGGAGAAAGCGATCCGTGAAGCACGTGGTAAACGCCATTGAAGTGCTTGGTCTTTTCGATGGCGGCAATATTAGTCGGCTCCTCGACGACGCAGACCAGGCGCTGGTTGCGGGTCGCGCTGGTGCAGTAGACGCAAGGGTCCACGTCCGTGATGTTATTGCAGACGGAACACAGCCGCAGGCTGGCTTTAACGTCACGCACGGCGGCGGCCAGCGCCTCGGCGTCTTCGTCACTCGCGCGCAGAATGTAAAAGGCCAGCCGTTGCGCGCTCTTCGAGCCCACGCCCGGGAGCTTTTTCAACTCGTCAATCAGCCGCGACATCGGCTCGGCAAATTTAGACATAAAAGATTGAGTGATCTCGTGAACGGGTCATCGGGTGATTTCCAAACCGCAAGTGATGGTTTGACCGTCCTGAAGGATGCGGCGCAGCCCGATCACCCAAGCCTCAATCACCCGATTCTTCACAGTCCGCCGATGCCCATCCCGCCCAGCATTCCGCCGACCGTCGACTGCATCGCTCCATCGATTTGGCGCGCGGCTTCATTCACCGCTGCCAGCACTAAATCCTGCAGCATCTCCACGTCACCCGACTTTACGGCTTCAGGATCGATGCGCAGGCTGAGCAGTTGTTTGCGCCCATCCATCTTCGCCGTGACCGTGCCGCCCCCGGACGACGCCTCGACTACGGTCTCCTGCATTTTCTTCTGAAGGGTCTCGTATTGCGACCTGGCCTTCGACATCAGTTCCTGCAAATTAAATCCGCCCATAGAACCTCGGCTTCCAGCTCCCGGCGTTCAACTACCGGAGCGAACTCCGGAAGCCGAAGGCCGGGAGCCGAGTTATTATCGCTTCTCCTTATAATCGATCACCGTGCGAATCTCCGCTCCGAATTTCTCCTGCAGCCGGCGAACCACGGCATCCTGCTCGGCGCGGCTGCGCCCTCCAGTTGCGGACTTCGGCCCGGCGGACTTGCCATTGCCCTTCGCGTCGGTCGCCGCAGTTGCCCCGGGGATAACCCTAAGCTTTACTGCCCGTCCCAGAATGCCGCTGGCAGAGGCAATCGCGAGCCGTCTCGCATCTGCGCCAAGCGACATATCGACCACAGTCTGCGACTCCGATACCTTGATCACCACTTCGTTCCCCTCGACAGACCATTCTCCCGCTTCGAGCATCGAGACCAAGATGCGCTGATTGCCATCAGTGAGAGCCTGAAGCACAGCACTTTGCACTTTCTCGATGGGCCCGGCTGCAACGTCGACCTCCGGTGGTGATGCCAGTTGCGGACCTTGCGGCGCGGGCTGCATCTCCGGTTCGGGCTGCGGTGGTTGGGTAATGATTTGGAGCTCGGGCCCGGTCTGGTTGAGATGTGCGGGAGCAGCTGCACCCATGACCACTCGCGGCGGTGCGCTGCTTGCGACGATATACTGCGAGCTGGCGGCAGCGGGGTCGGAAGCGGATTCCTGCCGGGGAGTGCCCTTGCGCGCGGAATCGGCGGCAAACGGCGACACGGGATTAGGCCGCGGAGATGCGCCACCGGCCACCGAAGCTGGAGTTGAGGAAGAAGCTACGATCGACGGCCGCGCCGCAGGCCTGGAAGCGCTCGCTCCGCCGGAAATGCTCGGAGAAGAGGCCACGTCGCTGAGCAATTGCTCGATGGGCAGCAATCGCTGCGCGTGGGCCATCTTCAGCAGGCCAAGTTCCAGGTGAAAGCGCTGCTCCTGCTTGTATGCCAATTCGCTGTGGGTGCGCAGCATGATCTGCAGGTGACGAGTGAGATCTTCTTCGCCGAAGAGTGCTGCAACCCGCTCCACGCGCTCGCGTTCTTCACTTGAGATCTGCAGCAGGGAAGAGTCTTTTCCAGCAACCTTGGCGACCGTAGCATTGCGCAGAAAGCGTACCAGCTGGCGCGCAAAGTGCGTGGGGCTGTGGCCTTCGCTGATGAGGTGATCGACCTGCCGCAGAACCTCGTCGCTGGCGCCGCGGGCGACGGCCTGCATCACTTCTTCAAGTATATGTGCGGGCGCGGCTCCAACCAGACTGCGCACAGAATCGGCTGTGAGCTTTCCACTCGAGGAGGCAATCGCTTGATCGAGAATCGACAGCGCATCGCGCATGGAACCGTCGCCGGCCTCGGCCAGGAGGGCGAGAGCATCGTCATCGGCTTCGATTTTTTCGTGGCCGGTCAGGTCGCGCAACTGGCCGACGATATCGTCGAATTTCACGGCGCGAAAACTGAAGTGCTGGCAGCGCGAGCGAATGGTCTGCGGAATATCTTCAGGCTGCGTGGTGGCCAGCATGAAGACGATGTGGTCAGGGGGCTCTTCCAGCGTCTTGAGCAGGGCGTTGAAGGCGGCATCGGTAATTTGATGAGCTTCGTCGAGAATGTAAATCTTGAAGCGGTCGCGCGCCGGGCGGTAGCGCGCAGCTTCGCGCAGCTCGCGGATTTCGTCGATGCCGCGATTTGTAGCAGCATCGATCTCGATCACATCAACAGCATTGCCGGCTCGAATCTCAGTGCAGGATTCGCAGATGCCGCAGGGCTCTGCGACTGGTTTATCGGATGACCGGCAATTCAAGGCTGCGGCCAAAATACGCGCCACCGTGGTTTTTCCAATGCCGCGATGGCCGCTGAAAATGTAGCCGTGGGCTGTGCGCCCCTGTTCGAGAGCGTTTTGCAGGGTGCGGGTGACGTGCTCTTGTCCGATCACCTCGGAGAACTTTTGCGGCCGGTATTTGCGCGCCAGGACGGTGTAGCTCATGAGCGGAAAAGACGATTATACGTGACGGCGCGGCGGATGGGCGGCAGCCGTTGCTTGCCAAAGCCGTTCAGCAGGAGATAGGCTGGTGCGTCAACAAACGAATCACGGGCGAGCTCCGCGAAACGGTGCAAAGGATCTTAAATGGAATTCGGTTTAACCTACACGATGCTTGGTATTGGGTGGCCCACGGATAGGAGCGGCAGCGCCTGAATGCGAACTGTGCCGTGTTCTCCGTAAATGCGAATGCTGCCTCGCGTCATCTTTCTACTGTGTCTGCTGGTGAGCGCCAGCGGCTTCGTCTCTCCGCCGGTGGCGCTGGCGTTGGGACTGGCGTTCGGCCTCGCACTGCCGCATCCCTACGGCGGTGAAGCGAAGAAGGTCTCGAAGTATCTGCTGCAAGCTTCGGTGGTCGGACTCGGATTCGGAATGAACCTGCACCAGGTTGTGCAGGCGGGTCGCAGCGGTTTTGTCTATACCACGCTGGGCATCAGCTTCGCTCTGCTCGCCGGCATGGGACTGGGTGTCCTGCTGGGAGTACAGAGAGTGCCGGCCTTCCTGATTTCCACGGGGACGGCGATTTGCGGCGGCAGCGCCATTGCAGCCGTCGGGCCCATCACGAACGCAACCGATGATGAGATGGCCGTATCGCTCGGAACAGTATTCGTGCTGAACTCGGTTGCATTGTTGATCTTTCCCGCAATTGGGGCAACGCTCAGGCTCTCGCAATCGCAGTTTGGATTGTGGGCGGCGCTGGCGATTCATGACACTAGTTCGGTGGTAGGCGCGGCCGCCAAATACGGAGCCGAAGCGCTGGCCATCGCGACCACAGTAAAACTGGCGCGCGCATTGTGGATTGTCCCGCTCTCGTTGGGGACAGCGATCGTGCGCGGCGCGAAGGCCAAGATTCAATGGCCATGGTTCATAGGGTTATTCTGCCTGGCGGCGGTTTGCAACACTTATTTGCCGGCCGGGACTCACGCATATTCTCTCGCGGTGAAAGTCGCGAAGATTGGACTGACCGCAACTTTGTTCTTGATCGGCAGCGGCATTTCCGTGGCGACTCTCAAGCAGGTGGGGCATCGGCCGCTGTTGCAGGGAATTATATTGTGGCTCTTGGTCTCAATAGGATCGCTGTGGCTGATTCACATCGGATGGATCGCATTGTGAAGAAGGGAAGCAAAGACTCGCGAAAGAGGAGACAGAACGAGCCTACGGATGAGCCGTCGAAAATGCGGATGCGCATCGAGGCCGCGATCCGGCGTATCCCGCCGGGTAAGGTTTCCACGTATGGAGCGGTTGCGCGCGCGGCGGGATTTCCGGGCGCGGCGCGGTTTGTAGCGCAGGTGCTGCACCGCGGCTTCGGATTGCCCTGGCAGCGCGTGTTAGGGGCCGGCGGAGAGATCAAGCTGCGCGGCGATTCGGCGATCGAGCAGCGACTACGCCTGGAAGCCGAGGGCGTGCACTTTCGCGGGCGGAAGGTGGAAATGAAGACGTTCGAGTACAGGTTCACAACAGGCAGAAAAAAGCGAAAGCCGGAATTTTGAGCCAGCTTTGTGGCCGGGCCGACGATTGGTGCTAAAATCCGTGGCCGTGAAAACACGTGTTCACGGGCCACGGCGCAAGTTCTCCACAGTCGGGGCGTTGTTGACGATCGCCATCGGTGGCGTGATCTGCTATGCAGCCTGGCATGTTGTCCTGCGGAGCGAGCTCACCAGCGACCAGGGTTCGGCGAATTCATCTACGGGTGGCGTTTCGCATCCGCCAGCCACAGCTGAGAAATCTCCTTGCGGATCTTATGCGGTCGTGTGGACCGATCAAGACGGCCGGAAACGGCCGGTCGCCGAGCTGAAAGAGATCGAGACGCAGCATATCCTCTGGATTTCGAGCAAAGGACAACAGGGCGAGAAGGCTGATTTCAGCGCCGCAGATCTCCACTGCGTCGATTTGCGCGGCAGAAGTTTGGAATATGCCGATCTCACCGGCGCAAACCTGGCTCGGGTCGACCTGACCGGCGCGGATCTGAGAGCAGCAGAAGGCGCCACGGATCAGAGTTGCGGCCTTGATCAGAAATGCGCCACTGATCTGACCGAAGCGAAACTGAATGGCGCAAAGCTGCAGGGAGCCGACCTCACAGGGGCAAGGTTGGTTGGGGCCGACT
>Ga0209380_10000585_pt1 | contig 25754 bp, 22 predicted proteins | sample HubBroMetageWFT6_FD_188347 | JGI IMG/M metagenome (GOLD analysis project Ga0209380, IMG submission 188347) | Warmed and freeze-thawed soil microbial communities from the Hubbard Brook experimental Forest, New Hampshire - Hubbard Brook CCASE Soil... | ecosystem: Environmental > Terrestrial >... | reverse complement strand
ATCAGCGTCGGGATGCAAGCCCTGATCGTGAAGATCGCGGACATACTCGGGCGTGACGCCCTGAATCTTCATTGCCACAAGTTCGTCGATCGTGAGATCGGCCATGCCCGCGGCGTTCATGGCGTCGATGTAGGAAGTGGCCGTGGCGGAATTGGCGGTGGCCGCCGGTTGTGCGCTGCTCGCCGGGTGCGCCGGGGAAGGCTTCGGCTCTTGCGGACTCTCGGGCTCTGCCTGAGCGGCCTGCGGCGACATTGACATTCCGGAAACAACGGGGCCTGCGTGGGCGATCCCGACCAGAGCGTTTCCGGCGACCAGCGCCGCGGTCAGGCAAACCACACTGCCTGTGATTCCGATCCCGCGCATTCCGGCGCCGAGAGGCCCTAGCCCGAGCACGCGGAGAATGCGCTCCGTGAGCGGACCACGGTTGGCTGCCATGGCGAGAACCGGCACGCTCCGCCATTCTTCCATTAGCGTGAGCGCGCGCGCGTACTCGACGGCGTTGCCGCAGAGCGAGATTGCGACATCATCACAACAGTGCTCGCGCTCTGCGCGAATGCGCCGATTTAACCACCAAACCGCAGGATGGTAGAAAAGCAAGGCCTCAACCACCACCTGGAAAACGTTCACGAAGGGATCAAGCCGCAGAATATGGGCCAGTTCGTGCGCCACAACTAATTCGAGTTGCTCCTGAGACAGGCCCGTGAGGGCTCGCAGCGGAAGGAACACAACCGGGCGAAACCAGCCAATCACTGCTGGGGCCTGTAGTCCTTCGCCTTCGCAGTAACGGATCGCCCACTTCAACCCGAGACGGCGCTGCAGCGTGTGGCACATTTCGAGTACGCGGGCGTTCACATTCGTGGACAGTTTGCGGCGCTGCCGCTCCAGAAGGAGGAAACCGCCAGCCGACCGCAGGCTGAAGAAAGCCACTCCCGCGAGCCAGGCTTCAACGAGCCAGGGAAACGAATTCCAAGACGACAGGTTGCGACGGACTCTCGGCGCAAGTGAATCAACGGTTCCCGCGGCGTGATTTCCAGCGAGTTCGATTGACAACGGCGATCCCCCGACAGCAGCACTGGCACTATCGTCAAGGGTTTCGTTCTGGCTGAAAACGACAAGAGTAGCGACCGGTGTGGCGAGCATCAGCACCAGGACACTCAGGGCGATTGCATAGCGCGCGGCAGCACGGCGGCAGAAAGCCATAGCGGCGGCAGCCAGCGCTGCCAGAGCGGCGCCCTGCCACAGAAAATGAAGCAGCGTCCAAGCCACGGCCTGCATGAGACTCGGGGAAAGCCAACTCGTCAGAATGTTCATCATCGCCGGTTCCTTTCATATTGATCCAGCAAGCGCCGTAACTCGTCGATTTCTTCTTGCGAAGCCCGCCGCCCGGCCAGGGCGTGCATCATGAGTTGGCTCGCGGATCCCTCAAATACTCGCTGCAGCACATCGCCAGCAAACTGCCGTTTGGTTTGCTCGGCCGGCAGGCATGCTTCATAGACGTGCGCCCTCTGGGTTTCGTCTCGCCGCCGCACCGTGCCTTTCGCCGTCATGATCTGCAGCAGCTTCAACACGCTGGTGTAGCCCAAAGGGCGTTTTTCGTTCAGCGTGGCGTAGACTTCGCGCACGGTGGAGGGCCCGCGCGACCACAGGACATGCAAGATTTCGAGTTCGGACGCAGTCGGTTTCAGAGGTGACTTCCTCATAGGAAAGCACCCTACTACGAAGAACTTCGTAGTGTCAACGAAATTCTTCGTAGGCTTTGGGTGGCGGCCAAGAAAGTTGCCTGGCTGTTGCTTCTTCGGAAGAAAAATTGTGTGCTGAGCACCTCTATTGCTCACCAAGACTTGGCAAGGACGTCCTCTACCACGTAGAGTACTGTGTCGTCCGTTCCGGGTCTTCAAGTTCCAGGAAATCTAGGAGTTCCGTTCATGCGTCAAGCAGTAATGGTGCTGATAGTGGTTTTGTGCCCCGGCTTAATAGCCTACAGTCAAACGGCCGAAGAACTCGTCAACAAGAACATCGAAGCCAGAGGCGGGATCAAAAAGATCAAAGCCATCAAATCCATGCGCATGACAGGCAAACTTAAAGGTGGAGGCTTCACGGGCGCCACAGGCCAGGACAACTTGCGGCCGAATTTGGTTCGCGAGACTTTTTCGCTGCAGGGCATGACCAGCGTGCAGGCCTATGACGGTGCCCACGGCTGGCAGATTCAACCCTTTGGCGGACACAAAGATCCCGAACTCATGGGAGAAGACGAATTGCGAGATCTACTCTTCGACGCCGATTTCGACGGTCCCCTGGTGGACTATAAGGAAAAAGGCAACACCGTTGAGTATCTGGGGCACGACGTAGTGGACGGCGACGACGCGCTGCGCTTGAAAGTCACTCAGAAGGACGGCGACATTATTTACTACTATCTCGATCCCGATACCTATCTGGAGATTCGCAAAGAAGTTCAGGAGTCCATCCGCGGTTCGGTGCGTGAGACTGTGATCGATCTGGGTTCGTATAAACCCGTCGCCGGTGTGATGTTTCCGTTCTCGATCTCGCAGGGTGCGAAAAGTAATCCGGGAGCACAGACGACAACAGTGGAAAAGCTTGAAGTGAACGTGCCGATGGACCCGGGCGAGTTTGCGGTTCCGCCCTCGCTGAGGACCGAGGAAAAGGGGTCCGGGATGGTGGGAATTAAGTGATTCGCTAAGCAGACTTACCTAGAAACATTATTTACGTTGGAAGGGATCGGCAGATATGAAGGTATCCGTTCTTAAGTCTTGGGCAGTGTGTGCGTGGTTGGCCGGAGCTTCGCTTTGGGCGCCTTTAGAGGGCCAGGTGGCCTACCGTTACGACGCAGCTACCGTATCCGGGTTGTCGGCGCGCAACATCGGCTCGGCAACCATGAGCGGCCGAATCGCCGCCCTGGATGCTGTGGAGCAGGATGGAAGAATCACGGTATTCGTGGGGTCCGCCAGCGGCGGAGTGTGGAAATCGGTGAACGGAGGAACCACGTATAGGCCGGTGTTCGATCGTGAGGACGTGCAGTCGATTGGCGCTGTGGCGATTGATCCCTCCAACACAAAAACAGTTTGGGTCGGCACTGGAGAATCGTGGGTTCGCAATAGTGTGTCCGTGGGTGACGGCGTGTACAAATCGACCGACGGCGGAGAGAATTGGATCAACGTCGGCCTGAAAGACAGCGAACACATCGCCAAGATCTTGGTCGATCCGACGGATGGCAAGAATGTTCTGGTTTGCGCGACCGGGCATCTGTGGGATGACAACGACGAGCGCGGAGTCTTCAAGACGAACGATGGCGGCAAGTCGTGGAACAAAGTTCTGGCAGGAACGAACGGTTCCACCGGATGTGGCCTGCTGGCCATGAGCCGTCAGGAACCCAAGACCATCTACGCTTCGATGTGGGACTTCCGCCGCCAGGGCTGGACGTTCCGTTCGGGAGGGCCAGGGAGCGGCCTCTTCAAGTCCACCGATGGCGGCGACCACTGGAGCGAAGTCAATGACGCGAATGCGAAGGGGCTGCCTCCCAAACCCTGGGGACGCGTGGCCGTCGCTGTGGCACCTTCGAATCCGCAGGTGGTCTATGCCAACATTGAAGCGGAGAAACGCGCGCTATACCGCTCCACGGATGGCGGCGCAACCTGGATCAAGGAAGACGCCAGCAATTTCGTGGTATGGCGTCCGTTTTATTTCGGCAACCTGATCGTCGACCCGAAAGATCAAAACAAAATCTTCAAGCCAGACCTCGTCCTGTTGCTGAGCACCGACGGAGGCAAGACCTTCAACGTGGTTTCCGACGGGGCGCACGGCGACTTCCACGATGTGTGGATCAACCCCAAGAACCCCAACATCGTAATTGCCGGCGACGATGGTGGCTTGTGGCGCAGCGAAGATGGCGGAAACCGCTGGAAGCACCAGATGAACCTTCCGGTTTCGCAGTTCTACCACGTGAGTACGGACGACTCGGACCCCTACCACGTATACGGAGGACTGCAGGACAACAGTTCGTGGGTGGGCGATTCGTCCTACCCCGGCGGCATCAGTAACTCGCGCTGGGAAAACATGTACGGCGGTGACGGTTTCTGGATGTTCGAGGACACCTCCGATCCGGACTACATCTACGCGGAAGCGCAAGGCGGCGAGATCGGCCGCGTGAACCGGTATACCCACGAGAATCGCTCCATCAAACCGCTTCCGAATTATGGCGAGAAGAAATTGCGTTTCAACTGGAACACACCAATCCACATGAGCCCCAACGAAAAAGGAACCATCTACCTCGGGGCGCAGTTCCTGTTTCGTTCGCGGGATCACGGACAATCATGGGAGCGGATTTCTCCGGATCTCTCGACCAACGATCCGGAAAAACAGAAGCAGGAAGAGTCCGGTGGCGTCACTGTCGACAATTCTTCCGCCGAAATGCACACCACGATCTACTCAATCTCTGAGTCGCCGAAGAATGGGCAGATCATCTGGGTGGGAACGGATGACGGCAATGTTCAGGTCACTCGCGACGGAGCCAAGAGCTGGACCAACGTCGTGGGAAACATCAGAGGTCTGGCGAAAAATTCGTGGGTCTCCACCATCGAGACTAGCCGCTTCAATGAAGCCGCCGCTTATGCCACGTTTGACCGGCACACCTACGGCGACATCACGCCCTACGCCTACAAGACCACCGACTACGGCAAGACGTGGACCGCACTTCCGTTGCAGCAAAGTGGAGTGCGCGGATACGCCCACGTGATCAAGGAAGATACAGTCAACTCCAACCTCCTGTTCTTGGGCACGGAATTCGGCCTTTGGATTTCGGTGGACGGTGGCCAGCGCTGGGCGCAATACAAAGGTTCGGACTTTCCCGCTGTTGCGGTGCGCGACATTGCCGTGCAGACTCGCGAAGGAGATCTGGTGCTGGCGACCCATGGGCGTGGCATCTGGATTATCGACGATATTTCGCCGTTCCGCGCGCTTACACCCGAACTCATGTCGAAGGAGGCCTCACTGATCGCGACCAGGCCGGCGAGACAATACTTCGAAGCTGCGGGGGGCTGGGCCGAAGGCAGTGAAACTTTTCATGGTCGTAATCGGCCAAGCGAAGCCATGATCACCTACTATCAGAAGAGCCGGCATATCTTTGGCGATCTAAAGATCGAAATCTTCGATCAGGATGGAAAGCTGATCGATAGCGTTCCCGGCAGCAAACATCGCGGGTTGAATCGCGCAGGTTGGTCGATGCGATTGAAAGCACCCGCGGTTGCGCCCGCCGCCACTGCGCTGGGAGAGGCAAGGGAGGGTCCTCTGGCGTTACCAGGAACCTATACGGTGAAGATGACGAAGGGAGATCACGTCTACACCGAGCAACTGAGTGTTGCGCTCGATCCGCGCGCGAAATATACGGTGGAGGATCGCAAGGCGCAGTTCGATCTGGAGATGAAGGTTTATAAGCTGATCGAACACATGACATATTCGGTGAGCGCGATCGAAGGTGTGCGCAATGCAGCCAACGAAAGCGCCGCCAAGTTGCCGGAAAAGGACGCACTGCGGGCCCCATTGCAGCAACTGTCGGGGAAATGCGACGAACTCCGCTCTAAGATTGTTGCCACCAAAGAGGGTGGAATGGTCACCGGCGAAGAACGTATTCGCGAGTTGCTGGGACAGCTCTATGGCGAGATCGACGGCTACGATGGCCGTCCCACAGACTATCAAGCTGCTCGAAGCGATTCTCTTGGCCACGAACTGGAAGATGTGATCGCGGATTTCCACAAACTGACCGAAGGATCGCTGCCCGCGATCAATTCCGGCCTCCGGAAGAAAAAGCTGGGGACAATTTCTGTGCTGACCGAAGCTGACTGGCAAAAGAAGCGCGAGGCAGAGTCTGATTCGGGCGCGGGCGCAGGAGCGCAGGTGGCAGCCGATGCCTGGGAAAAGGATTAAGACAGTCACTCTCCGACTCGGCACGGCAAAAAAGAGATGTGGAAATGCCCTCTCGTTCGGAAAAGTCGAATCAGCTTTATCGGCGCACGCTCAATCTGCTCATTGAGGGCAGCAGTTCTTCGTCGCGCGGTCCCGCCAACTACGGCGAATACCCTCTGTTCATGCAGCGCGGAAGCGGCTCGCGAATCTGGGATGCGGACGGCAACGAATACGTCGATTGGATGATGGGGTTTGGGGCTCTTCCTCTCGGACATGCGCACCCGGACGTAACTCGTGCGATCGCGGAAGCTGCGGCGACAGGAGCCCACTTCGCTACCGCCACGGAAATCGAGATCGAAGTGGCGGAGTTGTTGCGCGGCCTCATCCCCAATGCTGAACGGATACGGTTCGCCAACACCGGCACTGAAGCGGTGATGGCCGCGCTTCGTTTAGCGCGCGGATATACTGGCAGGCCAAAAATTCTAAAGTTCGAGGGCCATTATCACGGATGGTATGACGACCTGATGGTGAGTTCGAACCCGCTGCCGGCGACGGCGGTCGGGCATCGTAACGATCCCATCAAGATTCCCGACAGTTCGGGCTTGAACCGGCACGCGCTCGACGACACAATTGTGGTTCCGTGGAACGATCTGCCGGCGCTGCAGCGCACTATCGAAAATCATCCGAGTCAGATTGCCGCCATCATCACCGAAGGCATCATGGCCAACATGGGCGTGATCCCTCCGGCGGAAGGATATCTTCTGGGCCTGCAGAAGCTCGCGAAGCAGAACGGCATTCTTTTTATTCTGGACGAAACTGTAACCGGTTTTCGGATCGCGCCCGGCGGATGCCAGGAATATTACAAGCTGTCGCCGGATCTTGTGACCCTTGGCAAAGCGCTCGGGTGCGGACTTCCGGTCGCAGCCTTCGCTGGACGAGCTGTGGTGATGGAAGCGCTGGCCTGGGGCGGTGTTCTGCACTACGGCACGCACAACGGTTCGCGCATCGGAATGCACGCGGCGCGTGCCAGCCTGCGCAAACTCACGGAAAATAATTGCGCGGCCTTCGCGCACACCTGGGCAATTGCCGACCGACTCTGCAGCGGACTCACTGATATCTTCCAGCGGAAAAAGATTCCCGCGATCGTTCAGCGGGTAGGGCCCATGTTCCAAATCATGTTTACAGAACATCCCGCGATCAGGGATTATCGCGAGTTCTGCCAGCACGTACGCAGAAAGGCGTACCAGCAGTTCGTGTTCAAACTGTTCGAGCTCGGAATTTACACGACACCCTCAGCGACCCTGCATTCGATTGTCACGCTCGCGCACAACGACGGGGACGTGAACCTTACGCTGGCGGCAGTGGAAAAGGCAGTGGACGCGAGCACTCATATCACAGCACGACAATGACAATAGCCAAGAAAGCGGAGCAGTTGCTGTCGTTGGAGGGTCAGGTGGCAATGGTGACCGGCGCCGCATCCGGCATTGGCCGCGGGATCGCGCTCTTGCTGGCGCAGATGGGGGCTGCGGTTGCGGTTCTGGACATCGACGACCAAGGCGGAGCCGAGGTTGTCTCGGGGATTTGCGGGCAGAGCGGAAAGGCTATCTTCCTTCGTTGCGATGTGAGTTCCGCGGAAGACTGCGCCCGCGCAGCCCGAACCACTATTGCAACGTTCGGAAAGATCAACATTCTGTGCAACAACGCGGGGATCGTGATCCGCAAGAGCGTTGCAGAACTCCGCGAAGAGGAGTGGGACCTGGTCCTCGACGTCACCCTGAAGAGCGTTTATCTGCTCTCCCGAGAAGTAATTCCTCACATGATCCGCAATGGTGGCGGCCGTATCGTCAACACCGGCTCGGGTTGGTCACTGAAAGGCGGACCGAAGGCCGCTGCCTACTGCGCCGCTAAAGCCGGGGTTCTCAACCTGACGCGCTCGATGGCAATCGACCATGGCAAAGAGAACATCCGCGTGAACTGCGTCTGTCCGGGTGACGTCGACACGTCGATGTTACAGGGCGAATGCGCGCAGCTTGGCGACGAACCACACAACTTCATGAAAGAAGCCGCTGATCGCCCGTTGCGGCGAATCGGCACGCCCGAAGATGTGGCCATGGCCGTTCTGTTCCTTGCGGGCGATATGTCGAACTGGATCACAGGAGCTTGCTTGGTGGTCGACGGCGGCGGTCTGGCCTGAAGCGTCTCGCCGTCACCGTTTCTGCTTGTCTCCCATTGCCTCACGGCCCCAGGTGCGAGTAGATTGGTGTGGCTCTCAAGATAGCAAAAACAAACTTCCCGGAGATTCTGATGTTGAAACGCCTCATGGTTTCGATATTTTTGCTTTTTTGTTTTGCAGCACCCGGCTTTGCGGCAGAAGGAGAAGATCACAATGCCTGTGCCGGCGATCCCAACCAATGGCGGCAACTTTTCAACGGTAAGGATCTGACCGGATGGAAACACGTTGGGCCAGGCGGAGACACGGTGGAAGACGGCTTGATCCGCACTCACGGCGGCATGGGATTGCTCTACTGGACCGGCGGAAAAGTCGGCGACTGTATCATTCACGTCGTCTACAAGATGCGCGACGAAAACGACAACTCTGGAGTCTTCATTCGCATCCCGCTGGAACCTCGCGAAGAATGGATGCCCGTCCATTACGGCTTCGAAGTGCAGATCGACAATCATCCGGAAAGGTCGGACCCAAGCGAGGATGAATACCATTCCACGGGCATGCTCTACTCGTTGACCAAGCCCTTGGCTAAAGCGTGGAAGCCAGGACCCGAGTGGAACACGATGGAAATTACGCTGGACGGCTCGCGCACGATCGTAACGCTCAACGGAGTGAAGATCACGGACTATCGCGATGGCGATCCCGTACCGGATAAGAAATTTGACTTCGAGCCGCAACGCGGACCGCGGCCAAATTTCGGCTATATGGGGCTGCAGAATCACAGCGACAACGACATCGTATTTTTCAAAGAAGTGGCCATTAAACCATTGAAGAAGTAGCGCCGTTGTAAGCGTTGAGAGAGCCGTGTGCGCAGTCAATTCATATGGGAGGAGTTCGCATGAAAAAGTATCTGTCGCGCCGCGCGTTCTTACAAGGCGGAACTGCCGCCGTTGCCGGAAGCGCAGTGCTTTCCAAGACTGTTCTGCTCAACGCGCATCCACTCGCGGGTATGCCGCAAGCAGTGGCAGCGAGTGACCGCGTTCGTTTTGGCATGATTGGCGTCGGGATGCAAGGTTCCGGACTGCTCGGCGGCGCAATTACGATTCCTGGAGTCGAATGCGTAGCGGCTGCTGATTTGTACGACGGCCGCCACACTCTGGCCAAGGAAATTACGGGCAACGCCAGTTTGCCTACGACTCGGCATTATCAGGAATTGCTGGACCGGAAAGATATCGACTGCATCGTGGCGGCCGTCCCCGATCATTGGCACAGGCGCGTGGTTGTGGATGCCTGTAACGCGGGCAAAGACATTTATTGCGAGAAGCCGATGTCGCACACCGTCGCCGATGGATTCGCCATGGTCGAGGCTGCTCAAAAGAATAATCGCATCGTGCAGATCGGCTCCCAGCGCGTCAGTTCCGTGCTCTGCGCTCAAGCCCGCGAGCTGTATGACGGCGGCCACGGCACGATCGGCGAGGTCTCGATGATCGAGCTCACGCTCGGCCGCAACGATCCCACCGGAGCGTGGGAGTATCCGCCTCCACCCGATCTCTCTACGGAGACGCTCGACTGGGACACGTGGCTCAACGACGCGCCTAAGATTCCGTTCAACAAGTATCACTTTTCTCGCTGGCGTTGCTGGCGGAACTACGGCACGGGCGTGGCTGGAGATCTCATGGTCCACCTCATCAGCGGCATGCTGGTGACGCTGGGGTGGAATGAAGCGCCGCGCTCGGCGACGGCCATGGGCGGCATTTTCCGCTGGCCCGACGGCCGCGACATGCCCGATCTGCACGTGGTGCTCTTCGACTATCACGGCGTTCCGGTTTACGTTCGTCTAGGACTGGGAACCGAAACTCCGGAGCTCGCACGGTTCATGGGGCCGAAGGGAATTCTCGATGCGGGCGAATTCGATCTTCGCCACTCGCCTCAGGCTGGAGTCGACCTGGACCCGAGTTACTATGCAAATGCATTTCCCGCAAAGTTGAGGGACGAATACTTCAAACAGTGGCACGCGGAACACGATCCACAGCTCGGAAAGGAACCGCTGCACGAAGACACTGTGTATCGCGGCCACGACTGGGATGACATGCGTCCCCACCTGCACAATTTTTTCCAGTCGGTGAAGTCTCGCAAGCCGGTGGTTGAGGATGCAGTCTTCGGCAACAACGCAGCCATCGCCTGTCACATGGCGAATGAATCCTACTTTCGCAAGAAGCCAGTGACTTGGGATGCAGCGTCGAAGGCGGTGAAGTCCTAAGCGAACTTGGCCGCGACCTGCGATCGGGTAGCTAGGTGAGTCATGCGTCGGCTTCCGGAGAGCTGGACGCTGGCGCAATGATGTGAAGGCCGCATTCGGTCTTCGCAAACCCCGGCCAGCGGCCCGCGCGCGGATCTTCGCCAGGTCTCACCGGACTAGTGCAATGCGTGCAGCCGATGCTGGGATAGCTCTGGTCATGCAGCGCATTGTAAGGCACTTCATGCTGATGGATGTAGCGCCAAACTTGCTTTGACGTCCAGTCGACGATGGGATTGATCTTCACAAGATCAAACTTTTCGTCCCACTCGACTTTACTGGCGGCAGCCCGCGCCGTGGTCTGATCGCGGCGGATGCTTGTGATCCACGCATCCAGTTCGCTCAGTTTGCGCCGCAGCGGCTCGACCTTCCGCAGATTGCAGCACCGGTCAGGGTCACGACTCCAAAGCGCCGCGCCGTGAGCGCGCTCCTGCTCTTCCGGAGAGAGCAGTGAATACACCTTCTCGACCGCGATTCCGTACCGCTGCTCGATCTTGTCCATCAGCGCGTATGTTTCGGGAAACAGGAATTCGGTATCGACTGTGAAAAGGCGAAAATCCTTGTGCACGCGCGAGGCCAGATCGATCAACACCATGCCTTCCGCGCCAAACGCCGATGAGATCGCCACTCGACTACCGAAGGTCTCGAATGCCCATGCGAGAATCTGGTCGGGACCCCAGGTCGCCACTTTGGATTGCCACGCTGCTATTTGCTCTTTCACGGAATAGACTCCTCGTCGGTGCTCAGGCTTTGGGCTCGAGAAACAACATTTGGTCCCAGGAACTCACTGCCCGATGTCAAGCCCCCGATCGTGGATATCTCCAACAACACCGCCGGATCGCCAAGACGCACAACCTCACCCACAACCAGCAACGTCGGTGCAGCCAGCTGAGGAGCGTGCGGCAGATCAGCTACGGTTGTGCGATAAGCCTGCTGATGCTCGGTCGTAGCGCGCGAAATAATTGCGCACGGCGTCCCGCGGTCGAGTCCCGCGGACACCAGGCGATTCGCGACCTGTGCGTAATCTTTACCGGGCATGTAGATCGCAAGCGTAGCGCCGCTGCCCGCGAACTGGCTCCAATCTGCGGGATGGCTGTCGAACGCTTGATGCCCTGTGATCAATACCAAAGCATGCGAAGCGGCACGATGGGTGAGCGGAATCTGCGCCGCAGCTGCCGCGCCCAGGGCGGACGTCACACCCGGAACAATTTCGCAAGGAATGCCGGCTTTCCGCAGCGCATCGATCTCTTCACCGGCCCGTCCAAAGATCAGCGGATCGCCGCTCTTCAAACGAACCACCTGTAGTCCCGAGGCCGCCAACTCGACCATTAAGAAATTGATTTCTTCCTGCCTGATCTTTCTCTGGCCACTGCGCTTGCCCACGTTTTGTATTTTCGCGCCCTCTGGCGCCAATTTCAGAATCTCAGGCGCCACCAGATCGTCGTGCAGCACGGCGTCGGCGGTGCGCAACAGACGAAACGCCTTCAGCGTGAGCAACTCCGGATCTCCCGGCCCTGCGCCTACCAAATAAACTTTCCCCTTCATGCGCTCGCTCCTTTGGTTGCAACCAGCGCTGGAGTTTCGGCGAGAGCCGCTTCCAGCGCTTCCCTGCTCGCCAGCGAATGCAACAACTCACGCTTGCGTTCGGGAGCAAGATCGCTGGCCTGCACCAACCTTCTAGTTTCTCCGAGTTGCGCAACCCAGGACGCGTATCCCGCTCCAAATTGCTGTTCGAGTTGCTGGCGAAGTTTCTGCGCCAGCGAAGGGCTCTGACCGGAAGTTGAAATGGCGATTTGCAAATCTCCCCGGCGCACCACGGCGGGATAAAAGAAATCGCAAAGCTCCGGCACATCCACCACATTGCAGAGGACTCCCCGCAACTGAGCTTCCCGGTAGATAAACTCGTTCAGGTCCCGCGACGCAGTCGCGACGACAGCAAGGAACACGCCGTCGAGATCCTTGGCGGAAAAAGAACGCAGCTCTAATTCAAGCTGCCCGGCGCGGGCCCATCCGTGTACGGCATCAGTGGCTTCGCGGGCGACCACGCGAATGCGAGCGCCCGTGTCGAGAATGCCAGCGATCTTGCCCTCGCCAACCTTCCCAGCGCCAATCACTAGGGCTTGCCGGCCCGCAAGCTTAAGAAACATCGGAAACAAGCTACTCATTTGCTCTCACCAGTTTTCTCACTCAAAGTTGGGACCGAGATTCTAGCTCGCGCTCCCTCAACTGCTTTCCGTCAGAGTTCAATTCCTTGCGGGACGAGCCCGGCAGGAATGTCGCGCGTGACCATCTCCACAAACTCTCCAGCCAGGCACTGACGTAATTCCGCGTCACTGTGCCGCGCGAAGAACTGGCGCAGATTTTCACCGTCTCCGCGTTCGGCAAGATACTGCCTCAGCAGGCGCTCAATCGCCTCTGGAACCGCGGTCGCGGGGCAGCGGTATCCGATAGGGCGAGCAGTGGACTGATGCAATCCCAGTGCGCCGCCCACGCAGAAGTAATAAGCGTCGACCATTCGGTCTTGTACCTTGATCTTCTTCCCCTCAATGCCGATGTCGGCGATCCAGTGTTGGCCACAACTGTTGGGACAACCGGTCACGTGAAGCTTCAGATGCTGATCGAAGCCAGGCAAACGTTCGTCCAACTCATCCACCAGCCAGCGCGAGAAACTTTTTGTTTCCGTGATCGCGAGTTTGCAAAACTCTGTGCCGCTGCAAGCAATCGTTCCGCGCGCGAATACCGAAGCGCCGACGCGCAGCCCATTCGATTCGAGTTCCTGAGCCAAGGCGTTTGCGTTGAGCACGGGAACATTCACCACAATCAAGTTCTGCATGTTGGTGGTGCGCAGCTCTCCACCGGCGAAACGATCAGAGAGATCAGCCGCGGCACGCATCTGGTCAGCTGTAATCCGGCCGCCCAAAACGCTTGCTCCTACATAGCAGTAGCCCGCTTGCCGTTGCGCATGAATGCCGATGTGGTCGCGGTAAACGTCGGCGGGTGCCTGTTCCGGTTCCGCGGGATCGAGTTGAAATCCAATCCGGCGTTCCAGATCTTTCAGGAAGGTTTCCGCGGTCCATCCGTGGCGCAGGAACAAGAACTTCAGGCGCGCGCGCTCACGATGTTCGCGCAGCACATCCGAGTCGCGAAACAGCTCGGCAATTCCTCGGATCACAGGCAGCACCTGACTCCAGCGCACAAACGCGTTGAGGCGCGCACCCAGGTAAGGCTCCGTAGAGAGTCCGCCGGCAACGCGCAGGGAGAAGCCAACTTCCGGCTTCCCTCCAACGATGCGCGTATTCGCGGTCAGGCCAACATCATTAATCTCCGGATAAGGGCACCAAACCCTGCAGCCGGTGATTGAAATCTTGAATTTGCGCGGGAGATTGTAAAACTCGGCATTGCCCGCCAGCATGCGCGACACTTCGATCGCGAGCGGAGAAGCATCGCAGATCTCGTCCGCGTCGAATCCCGCAACCGGACAACCGGTCACATTGCGCGTGACATCGCCGCAAGCGCCGGTTGTGTTCAGGTCGACCTTCCAGAGCTCCTCGAGCAATTCGGGAAGCGTCTCGATGGTGACCCAGTGCAGCTGAATATTTTGCCGAACTGTGAGGTCGGCAATTCCTTTCGCATAGCGCTGAGTGAGATTGGCGATCGTGCGAAGCTGTTGCGAGCGCAACTGGCCGTTGGGAATGCGAATCCGCACCATGAAGCAGGGTAGCGCTTTTCCTTCGCCGTTCCGTCCACCGGTTACACCCGCTCCGTCTCCCTGCGTGTACACGCCCCACCAGCGGAAATAGGTGCCGATCCATTCTGGAGGAATCGCGTCGAAGCCCTTGCGCGCAAAGCTGCGAATCTCCTCCAGGCCTTCCCAGGGATTCTTCGCCCGCTTCAGGCGCTCTACACGCTGGGCTTTCGTTTCTTTCACTGCTGCTATGTTTGTCATAGAAAATTGCCGCCAATAAAAAACCCACCGCCAGATCGCTCTGGCGGTGGGTTATAAGTGCCGGTATTAAGAAGAAACTCTTAGGTCCGCACCCTCCCCGCGCCAGAACACACGCATGCGCAACAACAACAAACGCACATACACATCTGGCGAAGATTCTGGATGGTAGACATGACCAACTACATTCTAGGCCGCCGACTCGGGAACCGTCAACGAACTAACGTAATTGCTTCGATGAATATTTTTGATCGAAAGAATCATAAAAATCGCATAGCGGGTTACTGGCACGTGCTTCCCCTATGGAATCAGTCACTTATCCGCTGCAACAGTTGTTGTGTGTCCATCGCTTGGCGATGCGAAGCACGACTCCAGCCCGGGACAGGAAAAAGCGATTGACACTCGCGGCTCTGTCGCCTAGCATTTGCTTGGAATGACTTCGCTGGCCCATCGCCATCACCATCATCATCATGCGACGAGCGTGTCGGCGAAGGAGCGCGGATAGCACTTAGCACTTATAAAATCCGAGCCCGCTGACGCGAACTTCGCATCAGCGGGCTTTTTGTTTTGCTGAACGTTTCTAGCCTCATGGGAACAGCTTTTTTGGGCAGGAGAGCTTGCGATGAAAATTGATTTTAATAAAATGCAGGGGCTGGTGCCCGCGGTGGTGCAGGATGCAGCATCCGGAGACCTGCTGATGCTCGGCTTCCTGAACCAGGAAGCCCTCGACACCACTCTGCGCACTGGAATGGTCACCTTCTACAGCCGGACTCGCCAGGCTTTATGGACCAAAGGAGAGACTTCCGGAAACTACCTTCAGGTCGTCGACGCATGGACGGATTGCGACCGGGACACGGTGCTGTTCAAGGTTCGCGTGCTGGGAGAAGGCAAGGTCTGCCACACGGGAACTCGATCCTGCTTCACGGAAGAATTGCAGCTGGGCGCAGACCCATCAACTTTACCTGCAAAGGCAAGGTCATGAAACTTCGTCTCGGCATTCCGAAAGGAAGTCTGCAGGAAGCGACACTGAGTCTGTTCACACGCGCGGGACTGCGAGTTTATACCAACGCACGATCTTATTTCGCCGCGACTGACGATCCCGAGATCGAATGCCTGCTCATCCGCGCGCAAGAGATGGCGCGCTATGTTGAACACGGCGCGCTCGACGCCGGGCTGACCGGCCTCGACTGGGTGCTCGAAAGCGGCCTCGAAGTGGTCGCGGTGACCGACTTGATCTATGCCAAGCAGAGCATGGGGAAGGTGAAGTGGGTGCTCGCGGTTCCGGAAGATTCCGGATTCCACAAACCGGAAGATCTGGAGGGCCGCATCGTTGCGACCGAATTGGTCAGCTTCACCCGGAATTACTTCGCAAACCGGAACGTCGGTGTGCGAGTTGAGTTTTCCTGGGGCGCAACCGAGGTCAAGCCGCCGTTGCTGGCGGACGCCATTGTCGAAGTCACGGAGACGGGCAGCTCGTTGCGCGCGAATCATCTCCGGATTATCGAGACTGTGCTCGAATCGAACACGCAGCTCATCGCCAACAAAGCTGCATGGGCGGACCCTGCGCGTCGACAGAAGATCGAAAACCTAGCCGTGATGCTATGCGGAGCGATGGCCGCCCATGGGCGAGTGGGCTTGATGCTGAATGTGCGCAAACCCGATTTGGCCGCCGTGCTGGGGCTGCTTCCGGCCCTGAAGAACCCGACAGTTGCACCCTTAGCCGACGGTGAATGGGTTGCGGTCAACACGATTATCGAGGAACAAACAGCCTGGACTTTGATCCCCAAACTGAAACAAGCGAACGCGCAGGGGATCGTCGAGTATCCGCTGAACAAGGTGGTGATGTGATGCGCATACTCGAAGGCTCCCGTCGAAACCGATTCGTTGATGCTCTTGAACAGCGAGGTGCAACCGACTTCGCCGACGTGGAAGCTGCGGTGCGGCGCATCGTGAATGATGTTCGCAAGAACGGAGAGCGCGCCTTGCGCCGCTACGCCACGCGATGGGACGGGTTGGCTAAGAACGAGCCGCTGCGAGTTCCCGAACAAGAGCTACAGAAGGCATGGCAGCAGACGCCACCGGAATTGCAGGAAGCTATCCGTCGGGCAGCGGTCAACATTCGCCGCTACTGCGAATGGCAGAGGCCACAAGAATGGCAGCGCGAAATTCAGCCTGGTGTTTGGGTTGGACAACTGGTACGTCCGCTCGAGTCTGTGGGCTGTTACGTTCCCGGCGGCCGATATCCCTTGCCTTCCACTTTGCTGATGACGGTAATCCCGGCGCAGGTTGCGGGCGTGCGGCAGATTCGGGTTGTCTCGCCGAAACCTGCCACCATTACGCTGGCAGCGGCAGGCTTCCTGAATGTATCTGAGTTTTATCGCGTGGGAGGCGCGCAAGCCATCGGCGCGCTTGCCTACGGGACAGAGAACATCGCGCGCGTAACGAAGATCGTCGGCCCCGGAAATCGCTACGTAACCGCCGCCAAGAAGTGCGTCGCTTTCGACTGTGCTATTGAGTTCCTCGCGGGGCCCACGGAAGCAGTGGTGATCAGCGAAAACGGAGACCCGGTGTGCATCGCCTCTGATCTGGTAGCGCAAGCCGAGCACGACCCTGACGCGCTCTGTGTTTTCATTACGCCTGCTCGCGAACTAGCAAAGGAAGTGCAGAAGGAACTGCAAAAGCGCACACACGCAAACCCGATCGCTCGAAAGTCGCTGACCCGCCGAGGTGCAATTCTGCTCGTGGCATCTCTCGACGAGGCCCTGGAGATCGTCAGCCGCATCGCGCCGGAACACCTGACGCTGCCAGCCGCACTTGCGCCCGCCGTGGGCAACGCAGGTTCAGTTTTTCTGAATGAGTTTTCGCCGCAGGCCGCGGGAGACTATATCTCAGGACCGAACCATGTGCTTCCCACTGGCGGTATGGCTCGTGTCCGCGGCGGCCTCAGTGTGCTTGATTTCGTCCAGCTCATCGCCTGCCAAAGCGTCAGTAAAGAAGGCATCCGGCAAATCGCATCCCCCGCGATTACTCTTGCGGAAGCGGAGGGCTTGCACGGACACGCCGAATCGCTAAGGGTGAGGTTCTTTCATGCTTGAAGCTCGCGCGGCGGTGCAGAAACTGCGGTCCTACCACCCACCCCTCGCTGGGAGGCAGGGACTGCGGCTTGATTTCAACGAGAACACCGTCGGTTGCTCGCCGCGCGTGTTGGCACGGATGCGCATGCTGGATGCGGAGGCTCTGGCTCGCTACCCAGACCGTGAGCCGGTCGAACGGGAAGTGGCGCGCGTCCTGGGATTGGACGCCGCACAACTCCTGCTAACCAACGGTGTGGATGAAGCGATACATCTTCTCTGCTCGACTTACCTCGAAGCCGGAGACGAAGCGATCATCGTAGTGCCGACGTTCGCGATGTATTCACTGTTTGCGCATGCCGCAGGTGCCCAAATCGTCGAGGTCCGCGGCGGCGCAGATTTTGTTTTCCCTGCGGAGGAATTGCTCGCTAAAATCAGCGAGCGCACCAGGCTCATCGCGGTTGCGAATCCGAACAATCCGACCGGGGCTGCGGTCTCAGAGGAAATCTTGTTTCAAATTGCTGAGGCGGCTCCGCAGGCCGCGCTCCTTGTCGATGAGGCCTACTTCGAATTCCATGGCGAGACGTTGCTTTCTCGTCCAGCACGTCTCTCCAATATTTTTGTGGCGCGCACTTTTTCGAAGGCTTATGGCCTGGCCGGACTGCGGATTGGCGTAATCGTGGGAGAAGCGCAACCGATGGCGATGGTGCGCCGCGTTGCCTCGCCTTACAACGTCAACGCAATTGCTCTGGCAGTTCTGCCCGAGGCTCTTCGGGACACAGCTTACGTAGAACACTATGCCGCCGAAGTGCGACGCAACCGCGACGTGCTTCAGCAGGAGCTTTCCGCATTGGGCCTTCACTATTGGCCCAGCCGCGGTAATTTTGTTCTGGTACGCGTCGGCCCTGCGCACGAAGAATTCGTGCGGTCTCTGCGGGACCGAGGAATCCTGGTGCGGGATCGCAATTCGGACCCGGGTTGCGAAGGCGCGGTCCGCCTGACAGTTGGATCGGATGCGCATAGTCAAAGTCTGATCGCGGCGCTGCGCAGCGTAGTCGAAGACCTCGGTCTGCGCCGGGAGGTGCAGGCGTGAGGAAGGCCATCGTCCACCGCAAAACAGCTGAAACCGAGATCCACATTAATCTGAACATCGAGGGCCGGGGAAAGTACAAAGTCTCAACCGGGATTCGTTTTTTCGATCACATGCTGGAACTCTTCACGCGGCATGGCGGTTTCGATCTAAAGCTCGCCGCACGCGGAGATCTGGACGTGGACCAGCATCACACAGTGGAAGATGTAGGCATTGCCCTCGGCGAGGTCTTTGACCGCGCACTGGGCGACCGGCGCGGCATCCTCAGGGCGGGCTACTTCCTGATGCCCATGGACGAGACCCTCGGACTCGCCGCCGTTGATTTCGGCGGCCGTGCCGTGGCGGTCGTGGAGACCAAAGTCCGTGCTTCTCGCGTGGGGGATCTGCAAACGGAACTGGTGGATGACTTCTTCGAAGGCTTCGCACGGGGCGCCCGTGCCAATGTACATGTGCGGGTGCTTTACGGCCGCTCCAGCCATCACAAGATTGAGGCGCTCTTCAAGGCCTTTGCCCGCGCCCTGCGCGTAGCGTGTTCCCGCGACAAGCAGTTAGGCCGCATGTTGCCCAGCACCAAGGGGCTTCTATGATCGTGATCGTCGACTATGGAGCGGGCAATTTAAGCTCGGTAAGGAAGGCATTTGACCATCTTGGCGCGGAGGTTACGATCACTGGCCAGTCCTCGTCCATTGACGCAGCCGACAAGATTGTTCTGCCTGGCGTCGGCCACTTCTCGGCGCTATCCGCGCTAAATGTTGCGGGTCGGCGCGGCGCCTTGTTGAAAAGCATCTTTGCTGGCAAACCGTTTCTTGGGATCTGTCTGGGCATGCAGTGGCTGTTCGACGGCAGCGAAGAAGCTCCAGATCTTCCGGGAGCGGCATTATTCTCCGGGCGGTGCCGGCAGTTTCCCGCAAAAGTGAAGTCACCGCATGTCGGTTGGAACAATCTTTCACTTTCCGGGGCGTCTGAGTCTGAGTGGTCGGAGTATAGAAAACGGGGGGCGGGAAGACCGGAGCCCGGGAAATCGGAGCTCCGGAAATCCAAGTTGCTTTGCCATCTGCCTTCGGATCCGTTCCTATACTTCACTCATTCCTTTTACGCGCCCGTGACGCAGGCAACCTCGGCGACCACCGATTACGGTCTGCCGTTTTCTGCTGCGGTTGAGCGCGACAACATTTTCGGAGTGCAGTTCCACCCCGAGAAATCGGGTGCGGCAGGGCTTCTCATTCTTAAGGCCTTTTGTGAGGTCTGATTGCTGACCAAGCGCATCATCGCGTGTCTCGACGTCACCGGAGGGCGCGTGGTGAAAGGAGTCAAGTTCAAGAATCTTCGCGACGCGGGCGACCCTGCGGAATGCGCGGACGCTCATGCGCGCGACGGCGCGGACGAAATCGTGCTGCTCGATATCACGGCCACTAGCGACAATCGCCAGACCATGCTGGAAGCGGTTTCGCGTGCCGCACGCACCTTGTTTGTGCCGCTTGCAGTCGGTGGAGGTATCCGCACGATTGCCGACGCCGCCGCTGTTTTCGATGCTGGCGCCGACAAGATTGCAATTAATTCAGCAGCTGTGCACCGGCCGGAACTGATCACCGAGATTGGCATGCGCTTTGGCTCGCAGGCCGTTGTGGTTGCGATCGATGCGAAACGAAGAAATTCAAGCTTCGAAGTATTCGTGAATGGAGGGCGCGTGCCCACCGGCCGCGACGTAATTCGATGGGCGTGCGAATCAGAAGCTCGCGGTGCGGGCGAGATCTTGCTGACTTCGATGGACCAGGACGGCACGCGAGCAGGTTTCGATTGCGAATTGGTTCGCGCCGTAGCGCAGGCGGTCTCCATTCCGGTCATTGCATCCGGCGGAGCGGGTTCGGTGCGCCACTTCGTGGAGGTCTTCCGCGAAGGCCAAGCCGACGCCGCTCTGGCGGCTTCCATCTTTCATTTTCACATCGAGAGTATCGAGCATCTGAAGCGCGAACTGCACGCCGCGAACGTGCCCGTGAGGTGGCCGTGCTGATTCCTTCGATCGACTTGATGGGAGGCAAGATTGTCCAACTCGCGCAGGGCGAAGAAAAGAAATTGGAGTTTTCCCATTTTGAGTACTGGATTGAGCGCTTTTCGAAATATCCGCTGGTGCAACTTATCGATTTGGATGCGGCCCGCGGAACGGGCGACAACCGCGCGTTGATGCAGCCGATTCTGCAGCGGTTGAATTGCCAGGTTGGAGGCGGCATTCGTGACCTCGAGGCGGCGCGGGACCTTCTTCATGCTGGTGCGCGCAAAGTGATCCTGGGGTCGGCGTTACTGGAGCGGGGCAAGATTGACGTGCAGACCGCACGCGACCTGGCTGAGTCCCTCGGGACTGCGCCGCTGGTTTTCGCAATCGATTCCAGAAAAGGACGAATCGCGATCGACGGTTGGCGCAAACAAACCGATGTTACGTTCCTAGACATGGTCCGCGCACTGGAGCCTTTTTGCGAAACTTTTCTCTACACCAGCATTGAAACGGAAGGCCTTATGCGCGGCATGCCTCTGGAGCCGGTTCATGCTCTCCGGAATGCCACCACCCGTCACCTCGTAGTTGCCGGCGGAATCACGACGCAACAGGAAATCGACACGCTCGATGCGATGGGAATCGACGCAGTTGTGGGCATGGCCGTGTACTCGGGAAAGATTCAGGCGTAAACGCGAATCAGGAAACCGAATGCAAGAAATGTGGAGACCTCACGCGCGCTTATTGCGGCTGCATGGTTTCGTCTAACACAGCTTTGCCGCCCTTATCCACGGTAACCACCTTGCTGATGGGAGCGTACCCGCTCAGAGTAATATCGATCACATAATTTCCGGGATCGAGCATTACCTCAACCGGAGACCCCTTGTCGAGCATGTGCTGGTTAACGGCGACTTGGGCCCCTTTGGGCTGAGTTCGAATGCTGAGCGTTCCCTGGCCGGGCTGGCCGCTGTTTCCGCCAAACAGTTTTTTCATTTTCCCGACGGTCCGGATATTGTCCACGTTCCCCAAGGCGCGCAGGGTGGGCGACAATGCCACAGTCTGTCCTAAGGCAAATTGGGCCGACGCGGTTTCATCGATGTATCCTGGTTTGCGAATCAGTACTACGTGCTGGCCTTTGTTCACGCTCACCTGTGCGGGCGTAAGTTTGCCCATGTCCCTGCCGTCGACATAAATGTTTGCGCCGGGCGGGTTGCTGGTCACGGAAAGCGTCGCCGACAACTGATTGAGATGGATGACCACCGAAGACTTGCTGCCGGAAACGACTTTTACGGTGCGTGAATCGGTAACGTAACCGCCCTTGCTTACCGTAATGGAGTGCGGTCCCGGATCGAGGCTGGACACCGATAATGGGGTCACCCACGTCGGGTCGGTTGCGCCATCGAGTTGCACCTGCGCCCCCTGCGGCGTGGAATCCACGGTTATCTGGCCGGGCACGACGACGGGAGCTGCGACCTTCTTCTTGCTGTTTCGAGCTTTGGCCGAGCGCGGCGTCTCAGGCTCTGGCTCTGCGGCTTGGGCCCGCGGTGCTGCAACAGCCGCATGAGTTTCTGGCGTGCTTTGTGGCGCGCTCTGGGGCGTACTTTGCGCCACGGGTCCCGACTGCTCGGTTGCAGACTGGGTTTCCGTTACTGGAGCGGCAGGACGAGCGGATCCGGAATCATCATCGCCGCTGCCAATGCGCGACCACAGCCAGATCGTGACAATCAGAATCAGAGCAACCGCACCCAGGATCGAGTAAAGCATCAACTGCGGGGGAACATTCTTGACCTCTTTGATAGCCTTCTGCGCAACTTCACGCGGATTTACCTTCGGCTTATCTTCCTCGTCCGCATGACCCTCGAACTGGGTATGGACCGGGGCTGCCATGGGAACTGGCGGCGGTGGCGGAGCCTCGGGCTTAATGACCACTTCCTTGAGCGGAGGAAGTTCTGAGATCTCGGAGAAGCTGGTAGACGTTGACTGAGCCGGCGCTTGTTCGGCCATCATCGGATCAACCGCAAGCTTCGGAGGCTCAAATGCGGGAGGCTCGGCGACCCCCGAGGACATGTAAGGCGACTCCTGCTCGGCAGCCTCGAAACTTATTGCCGGTTCCGAGGTCGACAAGTCGATCGAATTGTCGAATCCGGACGCTGTGGAGCTCCCTGGCGCATTCGTTCCCCACCCAGCCGCAGCCGCGGCCGCCTTCGGCGCGGGAGATGACTGTGCCTGAGCCGGAATCGAAACCGGGTCTTGCCGCTTAGCCTGAACCCGAGGAGCGGGCGCGGCAGGCACAACAAATTTTTCAGCCGGCTTCGCAATCGGCGGGGTGACGCGCGTACCTGCCGGGGCAGTGGGCATTACGGCACGTACCGGAGCCGCGGGCGCTGGCGAAATAGCCTTCGCCGCTGCCGGTGGTTTCACCACCGCAGCTATGGGCTTGGGCGCCAGCTTGTTCGCCGCCTGTGGCTTCGATTCCTTACATTTTTCCAGACTGTCCAGCAACTCCCTGCCATTCTGATAACGCTCTGCAGGATCCTTCGACAGCGCCTTCATGATGAGATCGCTGAGCAAGGGATGGAGTTTCGCATTCAACTTCACGGGTGGCGTAGGGGTGCTGTCCAGGATGCGCTGGCGAACAGACTCCACATCCACTCCCTCAAAAGCTTTTCGATCTGTCACCATCTCGTAGAACATCGCGCCCAGGCTGAACAGGTTAGACCGGCCATCGATCTTGTCGCCCAGTACCTGTTCGGGCGACATGTAATGCAAAATCGAGGGCGTCTCGCCTGGCATGTCCGAGACGAACTTCCCGACGCTGGATGCCCCCATGCTCAGGATCTTGATGCTGCCGTCCCATGCGCACATAATCTTGGCAGGTTCCAGGCTGTAGTGGTGGACTCCAGCGGCATGAGCTTGGTCCAGACCGCTGCACACCTGCCTGCCGATATCGAGCAGGTCCCAGATGGAGAATCCCTCTTTTCGAGCAAGCATGGTTGCAATGCTATTGCCCTGCACATAGTCCATGGCGACGCAGAACTGGCCATCCATCTCGCCCGCGCCGAAGATTGGCGTGATGTTCGGACTCGTCAGGCTCTTGGTGCTCTCCGCTTCTTCCGTCAAGGCCTGCTGCAGGGCTGCCGCTTTTTCTCCGAAGGCACTTAATTGAATCGCCTTCAGCGCAACCGTTTGTCCGCTCTCAGGGTCATTGGCTTTGTAAACCGCCCCGGTCGCGGATTTCGCGAGCTCGCTTAAAATCTCGAAGTGACCGATCTTTGTGGACATTGCTTTCCCAGCCTCGTTCCCAACGCGCCCTTCAAATTCCCCGGGCGCGGTCCGGAGTGAGTCAAACCCAGGATATATCTGTAGGGTTACAGGTTCGAGTTACCGAAGTACTGCGAGGAGCCAAGCACTAACTGCAAGTCAAAGATTCTACAAGTCGCAAAAATCGCAAATTGCTACAAAACGGGCGTAATGTCCCATTTTTTAGGACAAATTGGGACAGTCACTTTGCGCTGCAAAGTATACGGCTCAGTTCACCGTCGCCCCGCCGCAGCACCGCTTGTACTCCCTGCAAACAATTTCGACTGCATATTTGGCGGTGTGGTCGAGAACTCAAGTTGCTCTGGCCACCGCCGCGCAACCCTTGCGTACACGATGTCATCGCCGCTTGAGCCGAAGATTCTGACGCCGTTTTCGAAGTTGCCCGGCGTATCCACTGCGACCCACTCCGGCCATTGCGGGCATCGTCCCACGCAATCCGTCCACACACCACTCGGTCGTCCGAGATTTGCAGTCCGTGCTCACCGTTCTTGAGATGTTTGGTGGACAGGGCACGCCGCATTTTTTCGATCAATCGACCGAGCAGAACCAGCAGGTCTTCCTCCGGATCGCCGATGATCTGGAAGCGGTAGCCAGATGGATGTCCGTCGCAAATCTCAAAAGCGTCGAGCGCGACTCCGGTGCCGAACAAATAGGTGCGAAAGTGAAACTCGCGGACTTCTCCAGAGGAGTCAACGAGACCCACAGGCTCGAACTTGGCGTTTTCGAATCCTGTCAGCCCAGCCGATTCCGCCACTTCCTGGTTGAAGCACTGACTACAGAGATGTCGATATCCAGCTTCAATGGAACCGTAATTGACGATGTCATAGTCCGGTGTCGTCCGGGCGCAACTATCGCAGCGAGTTTCCCAGCTTCGCGTCGATTGAGCTTGATCATCCAAGTTCAGTGAGCATAACAGACCGTTCGCAGAATTCGGTTTGCCGCTTACGTCTCCTCAATGGGCCAACAGTTGCCAGCCGACTCTCGCAACTTCGCTGCCAGCTTCCCGCGAATCCGCCGAGGGATTGCCAGGTCGTGTCCCATCGTGAAGGCCACATAGTCGAATACCCAGCCCTTGTTTCTTCGCACTTTGATCACGCTCCACGGAACAAGGAGTGGAGGGTGCATGAACCGAAAAAGAAACATGCTGGCTAAATACACACCCTGCTGACTGACGCCAGGCGTCAACACGTTGTTGTAGTTTTGCCATCCTTACACGTTTCCAGTTGGTCAGCGACATCAATTCGTCCAGAATTTCCCGCAATCGTTGAAGCCGACGTTCGTGATCCGCGCCGAGTTTGTTCTAGCAGCCCCCCAAGTACAGACTGGCGCTTGAAAAAGATTGACCGGCATCCGATAGACCCTACCTGACTTTCGACCTACGTGCGTCAGGATTCCGAAGCCCTGCAATCGGTCGGGCGAGACAGCTCGTGATTCGCTGCGGGGCCTCATCAAATTAGATGTGCTTTTTGAGCAATAGGGGACAGTTCTCCTTCGACCCGTTTACTAAACTCGGATGAGGAGAAGCAAACATGTCTTTATCCGAGAAGGTCGGACTCCTGCTTGCGGCTCGCGCTGCGACTGATCCTGACGCCGCAAAGTTGCTGGAGATGTTCACAAAAGCCGAGAAGATGTTGAACGAGAGTTCGATACTACCAATCGGTGATGAAATGTCCACGCTGTTCACCGCTTCCAATGTCCGCGGTCAGTCGGGACACAATGGCTACTGAACTCTGCCAGAAGTGTAAGCAAGCTCATCCCGGCCGGCTCTGCGATTACGACGATAAGGGCGACTGCGCCGAGACCGTTGCGTCAACGAAGAACCCGAATCCTCCACCAAGGAATTCAAGAGAAAAAGAAGCAAGCAATTAGGTCCGGGGAACGTTCATGGCTTCTGTGCACTCCGTCAATGCTCCTCGTTTCACGCTCCGACCGCATTTTTCATTCTCTCCGGAGCATGCGTCAG
>Ga0209380_10000583_pt1 | contig 25803 bp, 27 predicted proteins | sample HubBroMetageWFT6_FD_188347 | JGI IMG/M metagenome (GOLD analysis project Ga0209380, IMG submission 188347) | Warmed and freeze-thawed soil microbial communities from the Hubbard Brook experimental Forest, New Hampshire - Hubbard Brook CCASE Soil... | ecosystem: Environmental > Terrestrial >... | reverse complement strand
TCAGCGCGACCAACCGGGCGGGCGCCGAGATCCAGATTGTGCTGGCCGCCACCCGCCTGCATGCGGCGGCAACCAGCAACCAGATCGTGGTCGGGCCGCCGGCCTGATTCGCCCGGCGGCCTGATCCGCCCGGTGGTCTGCACCGCCCGGCGGCCCGAGCTGCCCGGCGGTCAGGCGTCGCCGAGCCGCCCCTGGTACACGGCCTGTTTCAGTTGGATCTCGGCCGCGTGCGGCAGGTACTCGGTCAGCAGGCTCAGCGGCTCGGCCGGGTTCATGATCACGGATAGAAACTCAGGCCAGGACTGAGTTTCTATCCGTGATCATGAAGCCGTGCCTGCGCGCCGAGGCGGGTGTGGCGCCGGGGGCTTGAGTGGCGCCCACCGCGGGAGCTCAGCGACCGGCCTCGTGATCACGCGGGTTTTGCGGGGCCATGACCACGCAAAACCCGCGTGATCATGGAGTCGCCGCTCGGGGGCCGAGGTCGAGGCCGGCCAGCAGCGCCTCGATCAGCGTGACGGCCCGCCCGATGTCGCGCGGGCTGTCGGCGATCACGTCCGCATACAGGAAGGCCTCGCAGATCCGGACGATCGCATAGGCCAGCGTCGGGGTGTCGAGACCGGTCGCGAACGCGCCCCGATCGCGCTCGAGGTCGATGAGGCTCTCCAGGGCCGCGGTCATGCCGCGCTGCACCGTGCTGCGGGTGCCGGTCAGGATTCTCAGGGCGACTTCGGGGTCGCTTTCCAGGAACGTCCGCAGGGCCTGGTCGCGCTCGACCGCTCGCAGCACCCCGTCGATCACGGCGACGATCCGCGGGATGCCCCTCCGCCCGGACGTCGACCGGACCTGCTCGGTCAGCAGGCCGCGAGAGCGCCACCAGATGACCTCGTCCAGAAGCTCCTCGCGGTTCCCGGCGCGCCGGTACAGAGTGGCGCGGGCGACGCCGAGCTCGCGCGCGAGGGACTGCATGTCCAGGCGCCGGCCCGCGGCGTAGGCAGCGGCCGCGGCGGTGAAGACGGCAGCCGGGACGCGTGCAGGTGCGGCGGTCCCCGCCGGGACCACGAGCGCGCCCTCGTCAACGACCTGCCGCATGGCCGCGCACCCGGCGCCGCGGCCGGCTCAGCTGGCGACGCGCTGGTCGGCCGCCTTGAGCAGCAGCTCCAGCTCGTCGACGAGGTAACTGGCCAGTACCTCGATGTCTGGGATCAGCTCACGGCAGGCGGTCAGGCCGAAGTGCAGCTGACCCAGGTAGCCCACAAGGGTGATGTTCAGGCCCTGCCCGTCGGTGATGACCGAGACCGGGTAGTGCGCGAGCAGCCTGGCCCCGCACAGGAACACCGGCACGTTCGGGCCCGGCACGTTGGAGATGCACAGGTTGAACGGCGGCAGCCGGTGCAGCACTCCCGTCGCGAACACGACCCGCGCCGCGCGCGCGGTGAGCGCGGGCGGAGAGAAGTCGCTGATCTGGTCGACCAGGCCCTGGGGGATCGCCGCCTGCTGCGCCTTGGCCTGCACGGTGGCCGCGTGCACGAGCTTGACCCGCTCGACCGGATCAGCCACGTGCGTGGGCAGCATGGCGAGCATGGCCGACACCTTGTTGCCCATCGCTCCCTTGCTGGCGGGGTCGCGAACCGAGACCGGGATCATCGCGACCAGCGGCGAGTCGGGCAGCGCCTGCCGGTCGGTGAGCCAGCGCCGCAGCGCGCCCGCGCACATGGCCATCACGACATCGTTCACCGACACTCCGAAGGCGGTCTTGACCGTCTTGACCGTGGCCAGATCGACGCTGCGCAGCGCGAGGCGGCGATGGGCGGTGATCGGCTTGTTGAACGGTGTCGCGGGAGCCCGCACCGGTCCCGACGGGATCACGCCGCCGTCACCGCGGCCAAGGCCGAGCACCCCGCCGACCACCGTCCCCATCGCGGGAGCGAGCGTCGGCAGCACCCGGACGAGCTCGTTGGCGACGCGGACCGTTTCCACCGGGCGCCACGCGAGCTTCATCGCGGCCATCATCGCCAGCGCGGCCGGCCCCGGCGGGCGCTCGGGCCGGAACGGCTCCGCCGCGGGCAGCTCCCGCCCGTCCGGGCTGAGGTCGAGCAGCACCGTTAGCAGCTCGGCGCCGGACGCCCCGTCGATCGCGGCATGGTGGATCTTGGTGTAGACCGCGACCCGGCGCTTCGCCAGCCCGGTGATCAGGTAGATCTCCCAGAGCGGGCGGCTGCGGTCGAGCGGCCGGGCGTGCAGGCGGCTGACCTGCTCGGTCAGCTGCGCCTCCGACCCCGGCCGCGGCAACGCGATCTCGCGGATGTGGTACTCGATGTCGAAATCCGGGTCGTCCACCCAGTAGGGCTGATCCAGGCCGAGCGGCACATTCAGCAGCTTGCGGCGCAGCACGGGCACGAGCGGCAGGCGTTCGGCGAGGACCTCGGTGAGCCGGGCCAGCGTCACCGGGCGCGGGGCACCGCCCGGATCCAGCACGCACACCCCGCCGACGTGACCGGTGGCGTTGGCGGTCTCCAGCGCCAGGAACGACGCGTCCAGGCCCGTGAGCTGCTGCATGGGCTACCACTCCTCATTTCGTGGCTTGGCAAAATGCCGGTCCAGCCAGTCCGCCGCGACCGCGATGAGCTCGCGGGGCGCCTCCAGCTGCGGCGTGTGGCCGACGTCTTCGATGATCACCGTCTGCCAGCCCGGATTCCTGGCGGCGGCCGCGCGGATGCTGGCCGGCGGGACCAGCCGGTCGCCGGTGCCGCCGATGAGCAGGACGGGCCCGCGCAGGCTGGCCATCTTCGCCCAGTACCGCTGAGACTGGCTCGCCACCTTCATGAGGGAACGGGCTGCCGCGAGCAGCGACTCGTCTTTTCCGCGCACGTTCTGCCGGATCTCGGCAAGTTCCACGGCCGCCGCGACCATCGCCGGGTCGGCTCGCCCTGGATCGGCAAAGCACAGCTCGATCACGCGCCGCACGAGCTGGGGGGGCGTGGCCATCTCGTGCAGCGCCTTTAGGTAGGCCTGGCCGAGGCCCGGCACCGCGTAGGTCAGCAGCTCCCTCGCGACCCGCAGATCAGGAGGGCGGAGCCGCGGGGGCAGAGCCGGGGCGATGAGGATGAGGCCGGCCACCGAGTCCGGACGGGCCGCCGACTGCAGGATGGACAGCATCCCGCCCATCGAGTTCCCGATGAGGATCGCCGGCTCTCCCGCGACCTCGCGGATGAACTGATCGAGCAGGGCTAGGTTCGCGTCGATCGTCGCCGTGCGGCGGAACCCCTGGGTCAGGCCGAAGCCGCTCAGGTCCAGCGCCAGCGCCCGGCGTCCGGCGCCAAGCTCCGCGCCGACGAGAGTCCAGTTCAAGTGCGAGCCGCCGAGGCCGTGGACGAAGACGATCGGCGGGCCCGCTGTCTCGGTCCCGAACTCGATCCAGTGCACCGGCCGGGCCAGCGGGGAGACGTAGCCGCGCGCACCCCACGGGGCAGCTAACTGATAGGGCGCCTCGTACGTGCCGGCCGGCACCAGCCCGCGCCTGGCCGGTGAGCGACTGGTCATCGGATGCTCGGTCATCGCCGGCCCGGGTACAGGCGCGCCAGCCGGAGCGGCGGCCGGAACGGGCGGCGAAGCCCGGCCGGGACCGCCAGCCGGTCGGCGATCAGCCAGAGGGTCGCCGGGTCGACGCCGAAGCCGAGATGACTGCAGCGGACCTCGACGTTCTCGTGGAGCGGCGTTTCGGGTCCGGTGCAGGTCTGCCAGGACACGATGCCGTCGAGCCGGGAGTACACGGCCGTGGACGGCACGGGGATCGGGCTGGCCACCTGCTCCGGTGACGGGATGCGGTAGCTGGCAGCGTGATGCGCGCTCGCCCGCCGGTACGTGCCGCCGGCCCGGCTCTGCCGCGGGTCGGTGAGCGCGAACGGGCTGCCCAGCGAGATGACCCGCCTCGTCAGCTCGGGATGCATGCGGGCGAGTTCCCGCGCGTAGATGCCGCCGAGACTCCAGCCGATGATCGACACCGGCCCTTTGGTCCGGCGCGCCAGGTCGGCGAGCTCGCGGGGCAGCTCGTCAAGCACCGTGTCGGTGGGACCGATATTGCGGCCAAGCTGCCAGCCGTGGACGTCGTAGCCGAGCCAGCGCACGTACTGCCGCAGCACCGTGGTGCTGCTGTCGGAGGCCAGGAGGCCGGGCAGCACCAGCACGCCGTGCCCGTCTCCGCGTGGTGCTGAGAGGAGCCAGGGCGCGGCAAACGGCAGCGAAGCCAGCCCGGCCAGCCCGCGGGCAGGCTCGGTGAGGAACAGGCCGGCCGACGGCCCGGCGATCTGGCCGCCGCTCTGGTCCGCGATCTGCGTCATGACCGTCACCTTCGGCCTAGGCAACCTGGTGATACATCTTTAATGTATGTCTCACATGACTTCGCCCGAAAGGCCTCGGCCGTGAGCTTTAACCTGGCGACAATCCTGAACGAGACGGCGCTGGCGACGCCGGATGCGACCGTCCACACGTTCATGGGAACCGCGACCACCTACCGCGAGCTGGACGAGCAGTCCGGCCGGTTCGCCGCCGGACTGCTGGAGAGCGGGCTGCAGCCCGGTCAGGTGGTGGCGCTCCAGCTGCCGAACCTGCCGCATTTCCTCGTGGCCTATTTCGGCGTGCTCAAGGCCGGGATGGTGCTGCTGCCGCTGAACCCGCTGCTCAAGGCGCCAGAGATCGAGTACCACCTCGCCGACTCATCGGCCGCGATTCTGATCGGCTTCCACAGCATTCACGACGAGGCGGCAAAAGCGTGCGAGGTACTCGGCGTTCCTCTTTATCTAGTGAGTTTCAGCCCGGACACCCTGCCCGAGGGCACTCGCGCGGTTACGGACCTGATCAGCACCGCGCCGCTGGCCGTGCCCGGCGGCGATATCCGGGCGGGCCGCGCTGACGACACCGCTGTGCTCATCTACACCAGCGGCACCACCGGCAGGCCGAAGGGCGCCGAGCTCACGCACTTCCAGCTCTACATGAACTGCACGGTCTCCGGGCAGCTGTTCGGCGCCCGGCCCGACGACGTCACGCTGGCGGTGCTGCCGTTCTTCCACGTTTTCGGGCTGTCGTCGGTGCTGAACGTCGCGGTGCGGTACGGCGGCGGGCTGTCTATCGTTCCTCGGTTCGTGCCGGACCAGGTCATGGACGCGCTGGCGAACGACCGGTGCTCGGTCATCGCAGGCGTGCCGACCATGCTGCAGGCGCTCGCTGAGCAGGACAGCGCAGGGCGGGACCTGTCGCGCCTGCGCGTCGCGGTGTCTGGCGGCGCCTCGCTGCCCGAAGACGTGCTGGCCAGCGTCGAGGCGAAGTTCGGCATCCCGGTGCTCGAGGGATACGGGCTGTCGGAGACGGCGAGTACCACGTCATTCAACCGCCCGGACGACCGGCGGCCGCTCTCGGTCGGCAAGCCGATCTGGGGCGTGCAGATGCGGGTCGCCGATGAGCAGGACCAGCCGCTGCCGGTCGGCCGGGACAGCGTCGGCGAGATCCAGATCCGCGGCCACAACGTGATGAAGGGCTACCTCGGCAAGTCCGAGGCCACGGAGGCGGCACTGCGCGGCGGCTGGCTGCACACGGGTGACCTCGGCTATCAGGACGAGGACGGCTTCTACTTCATCGTCGACCGGGCCAAGGACCTGGTCATCCGCGGTGGCTACAACGTGTACCCGCGGGAGATCGAAGAGGTGCTGTTCGCCCACCCGGACATCGCCGAGGCCGCGGTGATCGGCAAGCGCGACGACCGGCTGGGCGAGGAAGTTGTCGCTGTGGTTGTGCTCCGGCCGGGCTCGGAGCTCACGGCTGAGGGCGTGATCGCGTACTGCAAGGAGCGGCTGGCCGCCTACAAGTACCCGCGCGAGGTCCGCTTCCTGGCGGAACTGCCCAAGGGACCGACCGGCAAAATCCTCAAGCAAGTCCTGCGCGATAGCTGATGTGACCGAGCTCAGGCTCGCGCCCGGCTGTTTGCGGCATCCCAGTCGGGGTCGGCGGCGAGCCGCTCGGCGATCCGGTCGTGAAAGCTCTTGCGCTGCAGCGCCTGCTCGATGTCGGTGACGACGCGGCTCAGCGGGTAGGGGATCTCGGCTTCTATCTCGGTCACGGCGGACTCGGTAGCGCGCCATTCGGCCGCTAGCTGTCCCATGATCCGTCGGGCCTTCGGCGTGAGCGTGATCTTCTTCGTCCGCGCATCGGTGCCGGCGGTGGTGCGGACCAGGCCGGCCTCGCGCATGCCTGCCACCTTCTGGCTGATGGCGGAATGAGTGCGCTGCACGGACTCGGCCAGCTCCCTGATCGTCATCGGGCCCCTGGCGTTCAGCCGCAGCAGCTCCATGACGAAGCTCGGCCTGAGGCCGCCGATCGGTGACTCGGCGTAGAGGCGGGCGATATCGGCGTTCATCGCGTTCTGGAGCAGCCGGAGCTGACGCCAGATGCTCTCCTCGGTGGGATCTGCCACCACTGCCCGGTCCCGGTCATTCATGACAGCACTATAACACCACTTATATAAATGCTGTTATAGTTGACGGCGCCGACACCCCGGAAGAGCTGGAGGATCAGTCATGCCCCGAGCGAGGCGGCTGCTCGCGGACCTGAGCCCGCTGCGCGAATCCCCGGCGTTCCGGCGGCTCTGGGTCGGCACGACGCTGTCGAGTGTGGGCGGGGCGCTGACCAACTTCGCGGTGCCGCTGCAGGTCTACGACATGACCCGCTCGCCGTTCGCGGTCGGCGCCATCGGCGTGGCGGAGCTCGTCCCGATCCTCGTGATCGCCCTTCCCGGCGGCTCGCTCGCTGACTCCGTCGACCGCCGGAGGCTCGTGCTCTTCTGCAGCTTCGGCGCGACGGCGGTCTCGGCCGGGCTAGCGGCGCAAGCCTTCGCCGGGCTGCACTCCCTCTGGCTGCTGTATGTGCTGGTCGCCATCTCGTCGGCGATCGGTGCCGTCAGCAGCCCGGCGCGGCGGACCTTCATTCCCGGCCTGCTGTCTCCCGACCGGCTCGCCGCCGGCATAGCGCTCAACCGGCTCAGCTTTCAGATCATGCTGACCTTGGGCCCGGCCCTCGCCGGCCTCATCACTGCCGTGCCCGCGCTCGGGCTGCGGGGCTGCTACCTGATCGACACGCTGAGTTTCGCCGGATCCCTGTACGGGGTGGCCAGGCTGCCCGTGCTGCCGCGGCCGGAGAAAACGGCCAAGCGAGGGCTGTCGGCTGTAGCCGAGGGCGTGCGCTTCATCCGGCGCAGCCAGCCGCTCGCCGGCGCGTTCCTGGCCGACCTCAACGCGACGGTCTTCGGCCTGCCGATGGCGCTGTTCCCGGCGATCAACGCCGAGCGTTTCGCCGGGAACCCGCGCACTCTCGGCCTGTTCATGACGGCTATCGGGGTCGGCGGTCTCGTGAGTGGCGCGTTCTCCGGGCCGGTCGGTCACATCTCGCGTCAGGGCCGCGCGATGCTGATCGCCGTTGCCATCTGGGGGGCTGGATTCGCAGGCTTCGCCATCGCCCCCAGCCTCTGGCTGACCCTGGCCTGCCTGGCGATCGCGGGCGCGGCGGACACCTTCACGGTCATCTTCCGGGGCACGATCGTGCAGGCCCTTACCCCCGACGAACTGCGCGGCCGGGTCACCGCCGCCGATTACCTAGTGGGCGCGGGCGGCGGGCAGATTGGCAGCCTGGAGTCGGGCGCGCTGGGCTCGCTGACGTCGCCCACGGTCAGTGCGTTCGCTGGCGGCGTGGCCACAGTCGTCGGCGCGGTCGCGATCGGCCTCGCGCTGCCGGCGTTCGCCCGCTACCGGTCAGAGCCGCGCGCAACCGAGCCGGCGGAGGATTCGCCGTCAAGCGCTGTGGCGAAGGAGGCTTAAGCAGGTTCGCGCAGACGGCTTTCGGGTCTAGCGGTAGTTCTGGTCCAGAAGTATGCTCCGATCAGCCGATATCTCGGCTCTTCTCTAGGTTCGGGGGTAATGCCACTTATGAAGAAAACACGCGCTCTGCTCCTGGCCGGGCCCGTCCTGGCCGCCGCTCTCTCGCTCGGTGCAACAGTGCCCGCCAGCGCTGCTCAGACTCCGGCCGCAAGCCGCATTGCGCCTGCCGCTACTCGCCACGCGGAAGCCCAGGCCGGCTATGCGCCCGAGGCGCCGGCCGCACGGCGCATGTACGCCGAATTCGTCGGAAACTCCTGCGTCCGCGGGCTCGGCGGCAAGCCCTACGAGTGCGTCGCTGTCGGTACCGTCCTCCACGGACCGATCTACCTCGGCCTGGTCGAGTCCTCGAATGGCGGCGAATGGGCAAAGACAAGTTCCGTCGGCCGGCCTTCCGCTCCGAATGACGTTACGGAGGGGCAGGAGGTGTCCTGCGCACCCGTGTCGCGCAAGCTGCCGGACTGCATGATGGTCGGCGTCCACTACAACTTCGGCGGGGCGGTGGTCCAGGTGGCCGAATGGGGCGGGCCCGCGGGATTCCGGATCGTCGACGCCAGCAACCCGGCCCGCGCGAAGTGGTCGAACATGCAGGATGTGTCCTGCCCGAGCACGAAGTTCTGCCTGATCGTCGGCTCGGCCGGTCCCAACGCCAAGACCGAGCACGCGACGGCCTACTCCTGGAACGGCCGTTCGGTCCGGCCGCTGAGCGTGCCGGCGCCACCGCATGCTCGCTGGTCGGAGCTCGCGGGCCTGTCCTGCCCGACGATCAGAACCTGCGTCGCGGTCGGGAACTACACGAATCCGGCGGGCCACTGGCTGGCCTACTCGGCGATCTGGCACGAGGGAAAGTGGAAGCTTGTGGGCGCACCCAGCGTGTCCGGCCAGACCGGAACCCTCTTCAGCGGGGTCTCCTGCCCGACCGCCGGCTTCTGCATGGCGGCGGGCGAAGAGTACCGGGGCTCGACCACGACGCAGTTCGCGCAGGTCTGGAACGGCAGTAAGTGGAAGCTTCTCAGCCTGCCTGCCGAGGTGCAGTCAGCGCTGTACGGGGCGTCGTGCCCGACCCTGGATACCTGCTTCGCGGCCGGATGGAGCGGGCACCTCGGCCTCATCGAGGAGTGGAGCAGGAGCGGCGGCTGGTCGGTGATGAAGACCGTCCGCACGAGCAAGCCGGCCAACGCCGATGAATTCCTGCACCTGTCATGCGTCAGTGCCGCCTCGTGCAGCGCGGTCGGTTTCAGCTATAACCCTGCTGGTGGCTCCTTCAGTAACAGGGCACTCGGCGAGAGCTGGAACGGCAAGGCCTGGACGCTGCAGGCCGCGGTGAACAGCTAGCAGCTCGGTCACGTACGCAGGGCGGGTGCCGACTACCGGCGCCCGCCCTGTCGCATAATCCGGCGCGGGTTGACAGGCAAGTAGATGCTTGCCTATTGTGCTCGGGTGGCGGACGTCTTCAGGGCGCTGGCTGACCCGACCCGCCGGACGATTCTGGACGAGCTGGCGGACCGGGACGGTCAGACACTCTTCGAGATCTGCTCCCGGATGGTGACCAAGCATCAGCTGACCTCGTCGCGGCAAGCGATCTCGCAGCATCTGGACGTGCTTGAGGAGGCCGGGCTGGTGCGGACCCGCCGTGAGGGGCGGTACAAGTTCCACTACATCAACACCGAGCCGCTCGAGCAGATCGCCGGGCGGTGGCTGCGCGGGAGGTCGACGTGAGGATCGGGTGGGCGAACGTCTTTGTTAGCGATCAGCGGGCGGCGCTGCGCTTCTATACGGAGGTGCTCGGGTTCACGAAGAAGGCCGACATGCCGGTGGGAGAGTACTCCTGGCTGACCGTGGTGTCGCCGGATGACCCGGACGGGCCGGAACTCCTCCTGGAGCCCGATGGCCATCCGGCCGTCAAGCCGTTCAAGGACGCGCTGATGGAGGACGGCATCCCGTTCACGATGTTCGGCGTGGCGGACGTCCAGGCCGAGTACGAGCGGCTGCAGGGACTTGGCGTCCGATTCACTCAGCCGCCGCTGGAGATGGGCCAGTCCATCATGGCCGTGCTCGATGACACCTTCGGCAACCTGATCGCTATCGCGCAGTTGCGGTAGGGCCTGGCCGGAATTGGTCTGGGTTTCCGCCAGACCATTGGACCGGGGAGGCAGTCAGATCGCTCCTAGATTCGACAGTGACAGCGAAAAGTCGATTCTCAGGAGCTCAAAGTGCTTACGTCACTCCGTCGCCTCTTTGCCCGCTCTGCGCGGCAGCGCAGGGAGCCGGGCGTGCCGCACGACCCGTTCTTCAACGACCCGGAAGCCGTCGAGGATGATTACCGCCGGCTCAGCCGGGTCGGCTAACCGAGCCCGCGGGCGCGGACGTCGGCTCATCGGAGCCCGTCCGCGCCCGTGAGGCAGTTAGTCGGCGTGCAGGACGAAGAACAGGAAGCTTGGGTTGGTCGAGAGCATGCGGAAGCCCTCGGGGTCCAGTTCGCGCGCTTCAGGTACGGGCTGAGGTTCGCTGATGACCGAGATCCGGAAGCCGGCGGCGGTGAAGGCATCAGTCATCGCGTGCACCGGCCGGTGCCAGAAGCTCATGTGGGCGGTCTGGCCGCCCATGGTCCATTCCTCGGTCCAGGGATAGGTCGCCAGATACCTGGACTTGCGCTCAGCCAGGATGTTCATGAGCTGAATGGCAAAGGGATGGTCAACCGCCACGATCAGTCGCCCGCCGGGTGTCAGCACGCGCCGCATCTCGCGCAGCGTCGGCCCCCAGTCCTCCAGGTAATGCAGAACCAGGGACGCTATGACGTCGTCGAACGCGTCGTCGGGAAACGGCAGCGGGCTACCCAGGTCGGCCACCCGCAGATCAGCGTCGTCACCGAGTCGCCGCCGGGCCTCCTCGAGCATCCCGGTGCTCGCGTCGATGCCGGTCACGATGGCACCTCGTTCGCGCAGGGCGGCGAACAGCGGGCCGGCGCCGCAGCCCGCATCGAGGATCCGCCGGCCGGCGACATCCCCGGCAAGGGCCAGGATCGCAGGTCGCTCGTAGTAGGCGTTCTGGATGCCGGCATCGCTCTCGGCCGTGTACGCCTCGGCGAAGCTGTCATAGTCGTTGACCCGGGAGGCATCCATCGAGACCGGCCTACATCCAGTCGGCGTAGCGGGGCCAGGCGAGCAGGGTGTCGACCACCTCGGGCGGGGCATCCCCGTCCGGAGACGCCGACAGCGTGAACCGGCCCCGGTAGAACAGCAGCGGATCACCGGGAGCGCAGTCGCCCAGTTCGGTCACCCGCGCGATGACAACGAAATGGTCGCCGGCCTCGTGCACCGTCTCGACGGTGCAGGCGGCCCAGGCAAGGACGCCGTCCAGGATGGGCACGCCGCTGCCGGCCGGCGTCCACCGCAGGCCGTCGAACTTGTCCGCCGCGGTCACGCCGAACTTCCGGCCCAGGTCGCGCTGGTCCGCGGTCAGTACGTTCACCCCGACCTCGCCGGTGCGGGCGATCCTGGGCCAGGTTCCCGACAGCTTGGCCGGGCAGAACAGCACGAGCGGGGGCTCTAGTGACAGGGCTGCGAACGCCTGGCAGGCGAACCCGACTGGCTCGCCCTCATGCATCCCGGTGATTACCGTGACGCCGGTGGCGAAATGGCCGAGGGCCTGGCGGAAGCGCTGCGGCTCGGGCTCGAAGGACGGCAGGTCCATAGCCCTATTGTCAGTGCGCCGCGCCGGCGCTGAACACGTGCCCCCACAGGCTGACGGCGGTCGATTCCCTGGTGACCCAGGTCTCGTCGTCGACCTGGAGGCCGTCAGTGCCGTACTCGATGTCGAAGCCGCTGGGCGTCTGCACGTAGAACGAGACCATCTGGTCGTTGGCGTGCCGCCCGAGGGTCGAGCTGATCGTGGCCTTGCGGCGGATGCAGCGGTCCAGCGCACGGCCGACGTCATCGAGCGTCCCGACCTCAATCATCAGGTGCACGATGTCAGCGGCCGGGTCCATCGGGGCCAGCGCCAGGGAGTGGTGGCGCGGGCAGCAGCCGAGGAAACGCATCCAGACCTGGCGGCCCGGCTTGCCGAAGAACTCGCCCGGCATCCGCATCGAGTCCCGGAGCCGGAACCCGAGCAGGTCGGTGTAGAACGACAGGGTCTCCTCGTCGTCGGCCGCGGGCAGCACGACGTGGCCCATGCCCTGGTCGCCGGTCACGAACTGGTTCCCGTACGAGCTGATCGACGGCCGGTTATCAAGCGCCGCCCCGCAGAAGATCTCCAGCGAGTTCCCCGACGGGTCATCGACTTGCAGAAGCTGGCCGACGCGCCGGTCGGCAAGCATGTCGGCGTCGCCGGTCTTCACCGGAACGTCGGCGGCGGCCAGGATGTGCGCGATCTCGATCAGCGTCTGCTCGTCCGTGACCTCCCAGCCCGAGGCGAGGAGCCGCTCGCGCTCTCCGGGCACGATCACCAGTCGCGCCGGGAAGTCATCCATGCGCAGGTAGACCGCGGCAGAGTCTGGTCCCCGGCCCTCGGTCATGCCGAGGATCTTGGTACCGAACTCGCGCCACGCGCCGGTGTCGGCCGACTCGATGCGCAGGTATCCGAGCGAGCTGATCAGGCCGGTCATCCGGCACCTCCCGACAGGAACCGGAGCGTGAGCTCGTTGAACTCGTCGAACTTCTCCAGCTGCGCCCAGTGCCCGCAGCCGCCGAAGACGTGCAGCTGGGCGCGGCGGATCTGCTTGAGCGCGACCAGCGCGCCGTCGAGCGGGTTCACCCGGTCCTCGCGGCCCCAGATCAGCAGGACGTCGTGCTTGAGCCGGTGGATCTCGCGCCAGAGCATGCCGTCCTCGGCGTGCTCTCCGAAGAACGAGCCGCCCATGGCGACCATCGCGGCCATCGCCTCCGGCTGGCTGGCCACGGCGTACCGCTCGTCGATGAGCTCGTCGGTGATCAGGCGCTGATCGTGCACCATGATCCGCAGGAACGCCTCCATCTTCGCCCGGCTGGGGCCCGGCGGCGCGCCGAACTCCATCAGCCGCCGGACGCCCTCCGTGGGATCGGGCGTCAGCACGTTGAGGCTCAGGCCGCCGGGCCCCATGAGGACCAGCCGCCCCGCACGGCGCGGGTAGTTCAGCGCGAACCGGATCGCCGTGCCGCCGCCCAGCGAGTTGCCGATCAGGTGCGCCTTCTCGATGCCGAGCTGGTCCAGCAGGCCGGCCAGGGCGTCCGCCGCGACCGTGAAGAAGTGCCCGGTCGCTGGCCTGGCCGCGGACTTCCCGTAGCCGGGCAAGTCCATCATCACCGTGCGGAACCTCCCGGCCACCACCGGCATAGTCCGCCCGAAGTTGCTCCACGACGACGCGCCAGGCCCGCCGCCGTGCAGCAGCACCACGGTCCCGGCATCGCCGGGCCCGTCGCCGATCGACGCCGGGGGCTGCCCGGCCTCGTGGTAATGCACGGCGAGTCCGCCGACGTCGGCGACGCGGCTGGTCGAGGCGAAGTCAACCGGTGCGGTGATCGTCATCGCGGGCCCTGGCCGTCAGAGCATCGCATCGGCGGGAACGGGAAGCCCGAACTCGCCGCCGCCGTACATCGAGAGCGCACGCTCCGGATCGTTGATGGCGTGCACCCGGCCGGCGTGCGCATCCCGCCAGAATCGCTGGATGGGCGTCCCGGCCTTCAGCGCCCGGCCGCCGGAGTTCTCGAACAGCCGGTCCACAGCCCGGATCGCCTGGCCGGTCCCGCGGACCTGGTCGCGGCGGATCCGCAGCCGCAGGTCGGTGGGGATCGCGTGCCCGGATGAGGCCAGGCGCATGAGCTCAGTCATGTTGTGCTCAAGCGCCAGCCAGGCCGCGTCGATGTCGCCCGACGCCTCGGCGACGCGGACCTGGGCGAACGGGTCCTGGGCGGCCTTCTGGCCGACGTAGGCGACCCGGACTCGCTCCCTCGTGTAGGTCACGTGCGCCTCGTAGGCGCCGGTCGCCATGCCGATGATCGGCGTCGTGATCGAGTAGGACTTGATCGATCCGTACGGCAGCTTGTACAGCGGCGCCGGGTTGAGTTCCTGACCGGGGCTGACCAGCCGGGAGACGTCCATGAAGCTGAGCGACCGGTATTCGGGCACGAACACGTTGGTCACGACGATGTCGTTGCTGCCGGTTCCGCGCAGCCCGACGGTGTCCCAGACATCCTCGATCGCGTAGTCGGATCGCGGCAGCAGGAACGTGCGGAAGTCGATCGGCCGGTTCTCGGTGTCGGTCACGATCTGGCCGAGCAGCACCCAGGCCGCGTGATCACAGCCGGAGGAAAAGCTCCACCGGCCGCTGACCTGGTGCCCGCCCTCGACCTTGCGGGCCTTGCCGGTCGGCGCGTATGACGATGAGATGCGCGTTGCCGGGTCTGCGCCCCACACCTCCTGCTGCGCCTCGGCGGTGAACAGGGCCACGTGCCAGGGGTGCACGCCCAGCACCGAGGAGACCCAGCCCGTCGAGCCGCACGCGCTGGCGATGAGCCGCACGATGGAATAGAAGGTGAGCGGGTCGGCCTCGAGCCCGCCGAAGGACTTAGGCTGCAGCAGCCGGAAGAACCCAGTCTCCTCGAGCGCCTTGATGGACTCGGCGGGGACGACCCGGCCGTCCTCGGCCTCCTGCGCGCGCTCGCGCAGCACCGGGAGAAGGTCGCGGACCCCGGCCATGACCTCGTGCCCGACGTTCTCAGCCACTGTGGGACCCTCCTGCTCAGCCGTGCCTGCTCAACTGTGCCTGCTCAACCCATGGCGGACGCCTGCTGACTTGCCGCCCAAGACTAGACCCTAAGACTAGAACATGTTCTAGTCTTAGGGGTAGCTGCACGGCAGGAGGAGCCATGAACGACCGGACCGGAGTGCGGAGCATCGATGCCGGTGCGCCGCCGACCAGGTTTGCCCGCGGCTGGCACTGCCTGGGCCTGGCCGAGCCGTTCCGCGATGGCAGCCCGCACGCGATCGAGGCGTTCGGCACGAAGCTGGTGATCTACGCCGACTCCCGCGGCGACCTGCACGTGCTCGATGGCTACTGCCGGCACATGGGCGGGGACCTGAGCCGAGGCACGATCAAGGGTGACTCGATCGCCTGCCCGTTCCACGACTGGCGGTGGGGCGCTGACGGCAAGTGCACCAAGATCCCCTATGCCCGCCGCGTGCCGCCAACGGCGCGCACCCGTTCGTGGCTCACGCTGGAGCAGAACAAGCACCTTTTCGTCTGGCACGACCCGCAGGGCAACCCGCCGCCGCCCGAGATCACGATCCCGCGGATCGAGGGGGCCTACTCCGATGAGTGGTCCAGCTGGACCTGGGACACCCTGGCCGTCGAGGCCAACTGCCGCGAGGTCATCGACAACGTGGTGGACATGGCGCACTTCTTCTATATCCACTTCGCGCTCCCGACCTACTTCAGGAACGTCTTCGAGGGCCACATCGCCACGCAGTACCTGGACACCAGGTCCCGGCCGGACATCGAGGCCGAGACCGGCCGCAAGAAGAGCGGCGAGAACGGAAACGGGACCGCTGATGGCGCCGGCGGCAGCCAGATCGGGCTGCACTCGGAGGCCTCGTACTACGGCCCGTCCTACATGATCGACTACCTGAACTACGACTACCATGGCGTGCCCATGGACGCCGTGCTGATCAACACTCACTACCCGGTGACGCCGGAGCGGTTCGTGCTTCAGTGGGGCGTGATCGTCAAGAAGCTGCCCGGCCTCACGCCCGAGCAGGCGGACAAGGTTGCCCTGAGGTTCGCGAAGTTCGTCGGGCTCGGGTTCGAGCAGGACGTCGACATCTGGGTGCACAAGAGCCGCATCGACAACCCGCTGCTGTGCGCCGAGGACGGCCCCGTTTATCAGCTGCGCCGCTGGTACGAGCAGTTCTACCTGGACGTCGGGGAGATCCCCGCGGACATGGTGGCGCGGCACGAGTTCGAGATCGACACCGCCCGCCCGGTCGAGGCCTGGGAAGCGGAGGTCGCCGCGAACCTGGCCGCCCGCCAGCCCAGCGAGCCGGCGGTCGGCTGACCATGGCCAAGGTGCACGTGGCCGGCGACTGGCAGGCGCTGCCTGGGGGAGCGGCGAGGCCGGACGAGCGGCCGTCCAGCTTCTGCGAGGTGGCCTGCCGCGAGTGCGGCGCGGTCGTGCTGGCGGCCAAGTTCAGCGTGTACCACACCAGCGTCCAGTGGGACGCGGCGGCGGTCAGGCAGTGCGCGGAGTTTGCCCGGGCGGCCGCCGCCGGCCTGCCCACGCCGCTGGTCGAGCGGTGCGCCAGCCTGCGGGCGAGTATTGACGAGGCCGCTCTGGCGGGCCGGGTGCCAGTGGCGCCCCCATGGTCAGAAGCACAGGGCTCGTGACCGCTGCCCGGACGTTCCACCAGCTCCGCGTTGAGTCGGTCATCGCGGAGACAGACGAAGCCTGCACGGTGGTGTTCGAGGTACCGCCCAACCTTGCCGACGTCTTCAGCTACAAGCCCGGCCAGTTCCTGACCCTGCGGATCCCGAGCGACCGGGATGGCTCGGTCGCACGCTGCTACTCCCTGTGCAGCTCGCCGCTGACCGGCGACGGGCACGCGGTCACGGTCAAGCGGACGCCCGGCGGGTACGCCTCGCACTGGATCGCCGACAACGTCAGGCCGGGCACCGTGCTGGACGTGCTGCCGCCCGCGGGCCTGTTCACCCCGGCCTCGCTCGACGGCGACTTCCTGCTGCTCGCGGCAGGCAGCGGGATTACCCCGGTGATGTCGATACTGAAGTCCGCGCTGACGGCCGGGCACGGCCGGGTCGTGCTCGTATACGCCAACCGGGACGAGAACTCCATTATTTTCGGAACGACGCTCCGCGAGCTGGCCGCCGCTGCCGGGCCGCGGCTGCTCGTGGTGCACTGGCTGGACTCGGTCCAGGGCACTCCGACCGCGGAAGCACTCCAGCCTCTGCTGCGGCCGTTCGCCGGATATCAGATCTTCGCCTGCGGGCCCGACCCGTACCTGGCCGTCGTGAAGGACGCGGCTGCCGCCGTCGGTGTGCCGCCGCGCGGGGTCAAGGTCGAGCGGTTCCTGTCGCTGCAGGAAAACCCGTTCGAGTCACCGGAGCCGGTCGATGGCGGCGTCGAGGCGACCCTGCAGGTCACGCTCGACGGCCAGACGCGCTCCCTGGCCTGGCCAGGGGGCACGAGGATGCTGGACATCCTCATCGACGCCGAGCTGGATCCGCCGTACTCCTGCCGCGAGGGCATCTGCGGTGCGTGCGCCTGCACGCTGGAGGCGGGCGAGGTCGTGATGGCGCACAACGAGGTACTTGAGGACGCCGATCTGGCCGACGGCTACATCCTGGCGTGCCAGTCGATCGCGCTGACACCCGAGGTCACGATCAGCTACTAGGCAGCCGGCTTCTCCCAGCGAAGCGTGTACCGGAAGAACATGCGCCGCCGGACCACAGCGCCCGGGAGGTGCGCTCGCGCGGCCTTCCTGATCTCGGCCACGGTGTTAACAGGGTCCATTATCGGCGGCATTACCGGCTGGCCATCTCCGGTGCGCTGCGGCGCGCGCACGGCATGGGGATGCTTGATCATCCCCATGACCGGGTTCGCAGCACCCGAGACCACGTCGAATGCCAGGTCGGCCAGCGTGTCCGGGCGGGCCAGGCCGACGACGAGCAGCCGTCCACCGGGCGCCAGAAGCTGCGGGATCCGGGCCAGGGCGTCGTCCAGGTCGAGATGGTGCAGCGCGGCGACCATGGTGATCAGGTCAGCGCCGGCTGGCGAGCTGAAGTCAGCGAAGTCGGATCGCTCAATGCTCACCCTCGGCAGGTCGCGCAGGCGCGCGCCTGCCTCCGCAGCCATGTCGGCGTTGCGGTCGATGCCGGTGACGTGCTCGAAGTGCGCGGCCAGCTTCCCGGCGAGCACGCCCTTCCCGCAGCCGACATCAATGGCAGTGCGACGGCGGGCGGGAAGGTTGCGCAGAATCCAGCCGTGGAAGTGATCGTTGTGGTTCCAGGGATGACGGGCATTGATGGTGGCCAGCGCCTGGTGGGCAGGGGTCGGCAGTTCCCTGATATCCATGCCGGGCAGCATAAGCGGTGAAATAAGCGGCGGGCGGGCAAAAGGCCCGCCCGCCGCTCCCTGAGCCGGGACCTAGTTGAGCCCGCCGACCATGATCGACGAGATGGTTCCGGTCGCCGACGCCGAGCCAACAACGCCCCTCGAGCAACTCACCGTGATGCTGGTGACGCCAGTGGCGCCGCCCGACAGCACGAGCTGGGTGTGAGCGGAGCCGGAGACATCAGCAGACTCGGTGTCGAGCACCGTCGCGCCCGAGTTGAGCGTGCAGGTCACAGCCGTGCCGAAGATGCCGCCGTGCAGGGCGACGTTCGCCGCGATCACGTAGGTACCCGATGGCACTGTCTGCGATACGACAGTGGCTGCAGTGCCAGTAAGCGTCACCGGAGTTGTCGACGACGTGGTGTATCCGTGCGACGGTCCGGTTGGACCGGACGGACCGACGGCACCGGACGGACCGGGACTCCCCATCGGTCCTGACGGTCCGGCCGCACCGGACGGGCCGGGTGAGCCGTTCATGCCCGGAGGGCCGGATGGACCCGGTGATCCGTTCATGCCGGGAGGTCCGGATGGACCGGGCGAGCCGTTCCTACCTGCCATACCGGATGGACCGGGCGAGCCGTTCCTACCTGCCATACCGGATGGGCCGACTGGACCCGATGGCCCGGCTGGACCAGACGGACCAGCGCTCCCGGCCTTACCGGACGGACCAGCAGGACCGGACGGCCCGGCCGGACCGGACGGACCCGGCGCTCCCGACTGGTTCCAGGAGATCGGGTACTCGTCGCGCCGGCAGTTGTTCGAGATTCGCAGCACGTGGGTGTATTTGTTGACGCACCCACTGATGACGCCGCTGCTGCCGCCTGACCCGCTGGCCAGGGCTATGCCGGCAGTGGCTGTGCCCGCCATCACGACAGTCGCCACTGTCGCCATTTTTATTGGGCTGCTAAAAAAGCGAGACCTCATTCCGATAAGCCCCCTTAACTAATGCGATGTGAGGTCTGGGCGCCGCCGATGATGTTTCCCTCATCGGCCCCCGAAGCGCTACCCCGGAGCCGAAATGCCCCAGGCACGGGCTACGCTACGCATCCGCCGCGATACCCGTCAGCCGAAAGTAAGATCACCCAATACTGCGGTGGTCCGCGGCGAGTCGGGTTTTCCGTGCCATTGGTCGCAGTGGGCGCCTCGAATAAAGTGTCAGGCCGCAGGTGGCTGATGTCGCGGGATGTCGTGACTGTGATCGGCGTTGGCGGCATGGGCGTAGCTATCGCGCGCCGACTCGCCGCGGGCCGGTCACTCCTACTCGCCGACGTCAGCGAAGCCAGCCTCGAAGCGGCCGCGAGCCAGCTCGTGCGCGCGGGTCATCACGTGACGACCCACCAGACCGACGTGTCGTCCAGGCACTGAGCGAGTCGGCGGTGCCTTCTGGCACCCGGCAGGCGCGCGGGCAACACATTCCGGGTTATTCAGTCGCGGTAGCGAGCACGCTGCGGGCCCACCCGTAGTCGGGCTTGCCGCTCGGCGAGCGCACCACATGTGGCACGAACTCGATCCGCGCGGGCACCTTGTATCCGGCCAGCGTGGCCCGGCAGTGCTCGCGCAGTTCCTCGCTGCCGGTGGCGGGGCTCTCCGGGCGAAGCTCCACGACCGCGGCCACGCGCTCGCCGAACCGCTCGTCCGGCACGCCGGAGACCAGCGCGTCGAGCACGGCCGGGTGGGCCTTGAGTGCCTGCTCGACCTCCTCGGGGAACACCTTCTCGCCGCCGGTGTTGATGCACGTCGAGCCGCGGCCGAGCACAACGATCGACCCGTCTTCCTCGACGCGCGCCATGTCACCGAGCAGCGCCCAGCGCGTGCCGTCCAGGACCGGGAATGTCGCCCTGGTCGCCGCCTCGTCGCCGTAGTAGCCAAGCGGCACGTGCCCGGACTTGGCGATCCGGCCGATCTGGCCGGGCGGCACGGGCCGCAGTGCATCATCGAGCACCTGGACGTTCCCGGCGTGCGCCAGCCGCTGCCGGCCGTCCGCCTGGCGGCCCAGCTCGCCGTCAGTGCCGGTCTCGGAGGCGCCGAACCGGTCGGTGATATAGAGGTTCGGATACATGGCCTGCAGCTGCTCGCGCACTGTCGCCGACAGTAGGGCGCCGCCCGACCCGAAGACGAACAGCGAGGACAGGTCGTACTCGCCGGGATGCGCCGCCAGCTCGTCCACCAGCGGCCGGGCCATGGCGTCGCCCACGACGGCCAGCGCCATCGCCCGCTCGGCTTCGACCTGCCGCAGTGTCCGCACCGGGTCGAACTTCCGGCTGATGACCACGCTGGCTCCGAGCAGGAACGCGCTGAACAGGGTGTAGGTCCCGGCGCCGTGCATCATCGGCGCGGTGATCACGTACCCCCCCGACGGGACCTGCGCCGCGGCCGACACCAGCTCTTCCAGCGACAGCCGGGGCGGGCCGTAGTGGTTCCCGCCGGCGAGCGCGGAGAAGTAGAAGTCCTCGTGGCGCCAGAGCACGCCCTTCGGCAGTCCGGTGGTGCCGCCGGTGTAGATGATCAGCTTGTCGTCGCCGCTGCGGTCGTTGTCGGGCATCCGGGCCGGCGCGGTCGCGACGGCCGCGGCGTAGTCCGCCACGGTCACGGCCGCAGGGAAGGACACCGGCTCGCCGGGCGTGCCGACGATCAGCACGTGCCGGAGCGACGGGCAGCCGGACGCGACCGAGGCCGCCAGCGGCGCGTGCTCGGCATCGACCACGAGCGCTGCGAGCGCCGCGCCGCTGAAGAGGTGCGCCAGCTCGTTCCCGGTATAGCGGTAGTTGATGTTCACCGGCACCGCCCGGGCGAGCATGCAGCCGAGCAGGGCCTCGATGTAGCTCACCGAGTTGAGCAGATAGAGCCCGACGGTCTCGTCCGGCTCGACCCCGGCGCCGATCAGGTGCCGGGCGACCTGGCTGCTGCGTGCCATGAGCTCCGGGTAGCTGAGCCGTTCGCCGTCGCAGACGAGCGCGCAGCGATCGGGCATCGCGGCGGCCATGGCGCCGACGAGGTCGGCGAGGTTCTGATCCATCTTCATGCGGGCTCAGCCACCGACTTGATCTCCAGGTACTCCTCGAAGCCGGCCACGCCCATCTCGCGGCCGACGCCTGACTGCTTATATCCGCCGAACGGGACGTCGGGTGAGAACCAGATCCCGCCGTTGATGCCGACGGTGCCGGTGCGCAGCCGGGCGGCGGCGGCACGGGCGCGGTCAACGTCGGCGCAGAAGACCGCGCCCGACAGTCCGTAGGGGGAGTCGTTCGCAATCGCGATCGCGTCGTCGTCGCCGTCGTGGGCGAGGACGACGAGCACGGGCCCGAAGATCTCCTCCCGGGCGGCCCTGGCGGTGTTGTCCAGCCCGGCGATGACCGTCGGCTCGATCCAGTAGCCGTCGCCGCGTCCGGCCACCCGGCCGCCGCCGCAGGCGAACGTTCCGCCGTCGTCCCGAGCGGATCGCAGGTAGGACTCGATCCGGTCGCGCTGGGCCGCGGAGATCACCGGCCCGCAGACGGTGGCCGGATCCTGTGGGTCGCCGACCGCTACCCGCGCCATCGTCTGCGCGCAGGCCGTGACCGCCTCGCCGTAACGGGCCCGCGGGACGATCAGGCGGGTCGTCAGCGCGCAGCCCTGGCCGGCGTGGATGCACGCGCTGAACGCCGTGAGCGACGCCGCGGCCGCGAGGTCGTCGTCCAGGACGACTGCGGCGGACTTGCCGCCGAGCTCGAGGAACACCTTCTTGACCGTCGCCGCGGCGGCGGCCATCACGGCGCGGCCGGACGCGGTCGAGCCGGTGAACGAGACCATGTCCACTCGCGGGTCCTCGGTGAGGCGGCGGCCGATATCGGCCCGGCTGGACGTCAGGACGTTGACCACGCCGGGCGGGATGTCAGTCTGCGTGGCAATCAGCCGGCCGAGCTCGGCGCCGGTCCAGGGAGTGTCGGGCGCGGGCTTGAGCACGACCGTGCACCCGGCCGCCAGGGCCGGGCCGAGCTTGGCGAGGTTGATCTGGTTGGGGAAGTTCCACGGCGTTATCGCGGCGACGACCCCGGCGGGCTCGCGGTAGGCCCGGCGCGCGGTGGGGATGCCCATGGGCGCGGCGGCGCCGAGGTCCTGCTCCCACTCGTAGGTCTCCAGCAGTTTGACCAGGTAATCGAGGCCGTCGATCGGCATACGCAGCTGCGGGCCGTCGACCCACATCCTGGGCGCGCCGACCTCGGTGATCGTGATCTCGCGCAGGCCGTCGAAACCCGCATCGAGCGCGGCCTGGAACTGGCGCAGGCAGTGTGCGCGGAAGGCCGGATCGGTGGCCCAGCCGGTCTGGTCAAAGGCGCGCCTGGCCGCCGCGATCGCCTCGTCGGCGTCAGCGTCCGACGCCTCCGGCGCGTGGCCGATGATCGCGCCGGTGGCGGGATTGACGATCGGGAACGTGGCCTGATCCGAGGCCTCCCGCAGCCGTCCGTCGACGAGCAGCCGTGGCGGGGCCTGGTCCGGTGCGATCGCCACGTCAGGCCGCCGGCACGGGCGTTACGCCGAGCTTGCCGGCGAGGCGGCCGAGATAGGCGATGACCTCGTCCTCAGTCCGGTCCGGCATCCCGAACGCCACGTCGGTGACGCCGAGCTCCCGCCAGCGGGCGAGCTCGTCCGGATCGGGCTTGCCGGCCAGCACGTGCACCTGCGGCTCGCCGTCCCGCCCGGCCTCGCGCCAGGTCCTCTGCAGCATCGCAATCTTCGCGTCCAGGTCAGTCTCGCCGGGCGTAGTCAGCCAGCCGTCGCCGGACCTGGCGATCCAGGCGAATGACTTCGGCGTGCCGCCGGCGCCGAGGATGACCGGGACCCGCGGCTGCGCTGGCTTAGGCCACGCCCAGGAGCCGCCGAACGACACGAACTCGCCGTCGTAGCTGGCCTCGTCCTGCGTCCAGAGCGCCCGCATGGCCTCCAGGTACTCGCGCAGCACGGTGCGGCGCCTGTCCGCCGGGACGCCGTGATCGGTCAGCTCGTCGGTGTTCCAGCCGAATCCGATGCCAAGCAGAACTCGTCCGCCGGACAGGTGATCCAGCGACGCGATGGTCTTGGCCAGCGTGATCGGGTCGTGCTCGGCGGGCAGCGCGACCGCGGTGCCGAGCCGGATGGTCGAGGTGACCGCGGCGGCCATGCTCAGCGACACCCAGGGATCAAGCGTCCGCAGGTACCGGTCGTCGGGTAGCTCTTGCGTGCCGGTGCGGGGGTGCAGCGCGTCGCGCCGGACGGGGATGTGCGTGTGCTCGGGCACGTAGAAGGAGTCGAACCCGGCAGCCTCGGCCGCCTGCGCCGCCCGTGCCGGGGTGATGCCGCGGTCGCTGGTGAACAACACGACGCCGAAGCGCATGCGGGCTCCCTCTACTCGGCGGTCTTCTGCTGCTGCCGCGCCTGCTCGCCGATCAGCTTCTCGACCTGCATGCTGAGCCGGGCCCCGCTGGGCCAGCCCGCGTAGTGAGTCAGGAAGATCGCGATCTCGCGCAGTTCGTCCGGGGTCAGCTCGGCCCGGCGGAGCGCCGCGCCGATCTGGATGTCGGCGACGTCCTGCTGGCCCTGACCCACGAGCAGGCCGAGCAGCAGGAGCCTGCGATCCCGCAGGGTCAGACCCGGACGGGACCAGATGTCGGCGAACAGGTGATCCACCGTGATGCCGAAGAAGTCGCCCGGCCCGTCCTGCACCTCCCAGCCGTAGACCTCGCTCATCCTGGCCAGGCCGCGCTCGCGCCGCTCACTGCTCATGTCCGCGGGGGGCTCCGGGGGGTCGGCCCCCTTGTCAGGCAACGTCATGGGGTGTCCTCTCGTGCGGGCAGGCCGAGGCCGGCCGCGAAGTGCGCGAGCGCGTAGCGCGCCATCGGCAGGTCCACGCCGAGCCGGTCGCCGAGGTCGAGGGCGAGGGACAGGTCCTTCTCCCCGAGCGCCGCGACGTTCGCCAGGATCGGGCGCAGCGCGTCGGCGTCGTCGAGCGGCGCGGTCACCGGCCGCAGCATGATCGACCCGGCGCCGCCGGTGACGGCGTCGGAGTGCCGGACGACCTTCGCGAGCTTGCGCAGGTCGAGTCCGGCGGCCTCGGCCAGCCGCTCCGCTTCGGCGGCGGCCGTGAACGCGACGAAGTGCAGGAGGTTGCGGGCGAGCTTGGCGCGCGTGCCGTTGCCGACCGGGCCCATGTACATGATCAGGTCGGCGAAGCAGCCGAACGGCTCGCGGCAGCGCTCGTAGGCCTCTCGTGACCCGCCGAACATGACCGCAAGCCTGCCGTCGGCCGCGCCCATCGAGCCGCCGCTCACCGGCGCGTCCACGATCTCGATGCCGCTGCCGCCATAGCGCTGCGCCAGTTCCGCCGCCGTGTCCGGCCCGATCGTGGAGTGGATGGCGATGACCACCGGGGCGCCCCCCGGCGCTGTGCCCGGCGGGACCGCGCCCGCCACCTCGGCGACGACCTCGCGCACCTGGTCGTCGTCGCGCACCATGACGGAGATGATCTGGGCGGAGGCGGCCACGTCGCCGAGGGTGACCGCGGCCTTCGCGCCGGCCGCGACCAGTGCTTGCACGCGTTCCTGGCTGATGTCGTAAACGGTCAGCCCGCCCGGCCATCCGGCGAGCCGCGTCGCCATCGGCTGGCCGATCTGCCCGAGGCCGATGAAGCCCAGGGCCGCATTGGCGCCCATCAGCGGAAGACCTGGCCGCCGTCGACGTTGAAGATCTGGCCGGTGACCCAGCTCGCCTCGTCCGACAGCAGGAACAGGCACATCCCGGCCATGTCCGCCGGCTGCCCCATGCGCTTGAGGGCCAGCGTCTTGACCAGATCGCCGGCCGCGGCGCCGACGACCTTCCGCGTGGCGGCGGTGTCGGTCGGGCCGGGCGCGATCGCGTTGACGCGGATGTTCATCCCGCCGAGCTCGTGCGCGAGCTGCTGGGTCAGGCCGTTGACGCCCGCTTTGGCCAGCCCGTAGTACGTGGCGTACAGCCACGCGGCAGTCGACGACTGGTTGACGATCGCGCCGCCGCCGCGCTGCTGCATGGCCTGGTAGCAGGCCCGGGTGCAGGCCAGCGCCCCGTCCATGTTCACGCTCATGAAGCGCTTGTAGTAGTCCCAGTCGACCGAGACCAGCAGGCCCAGCTCCATGTCGCCGTAGATCGCGGCGTTGTTGACCAGGAAGTCGATGCCGCCGAATCGCTCGACGGCGAGCGCGGCCATGGCCAGTGCGGAGCCCGGATCGCTCACGTCGGTGCGGGCGAACGCCGCCTGCCCGCCGGCCGCGGCGATGTCCTTGGCGACGAGCTCGCCCGCGTCGGCGTTGATGTCGGCCACCACGACCGCGGCGCCTGCGGCGGCGAGCGCCCGGGCGTACGCCTCGCCGATGCCCTGGCCGGCGCCGGTCACGATCGCGACTTTGCCAGTGAAGTCGTGCCGTGACGAGCTGACCGGCATTGTCTTGGACATGTGTCCAGACTACAGTTCAGTCCATGGCTGAGCGCAAGGACTACTCGGGCGAATTCGATCCTGACTTCCGCTACGAGGACCTCTCCAAGGAGGCGCTCGTGCGCCTGGTCCGTGAGTACGCGCTGATCGCGCAGCTGCTTGACCGGTCGGTGTTCGCCGCGGTCGGACTGCGCTACGGCCAGCAGGTGGTCGAGGAGCTGGCGATCGAGGAGTGGCGCGGCGCCAGCCCGATCTACACCGAGCGGATCCGCAAGATCATGAACATCGAGGGCGACGGCGTGCCGGCGATCTTCAAGCAGCTGCAGCTCGATCCCGGCTTCGCCCAGCACTACATGGACGTCGAGTA
>Ga0209380_10000580_pt1 | contig 25855 bp, 23 predicted proteins | sample HubBroMetageWFT6_FD_188347 | JGI IMG/M metagenome (GOLD analysis project Ga0209380, IMG submission 188347) | Warmed and freeze-thawed soil microbial communities from the Hubbard Brook experimental Forest, New Hampshire - Hubbard Brook CCASE Soil... | ecosystem: Environmental > Terrestrial >... | reverse complement strand
CCGCGATGAACCCCCAGCGGCAGGTAATGAAAAAAATAAACTGCGTCGCCGCCGTTGCTTAAAAAGGCTCCGATGTAATCGGCAAGCCACAGAGCGCCCCATATGTCCACGTAAGCCTCTTCAGACTGCCAGGCAATATTCGACTCGGTGATGAACATCGGAATGTTTGCTGGGACGCCGTCGTCGCGCCACACTTGCGTGATATGCGCGACCAGATTGGCTTCGTCGTACAAGCTGCTCCACGGAATCTTGCAAGGCTCCATCGGATAATGCTCGAAGGAAAAAAAGGCAAGATCGGAAAGCCGGCCGTGAGATTTTAGATAATCGATGAAGCGCGTCGTCCACGAAGTCTTGCCGTCCACATCGGCCCACGCTTCGACGTCTTTATTCACTCCGGTAAATATTGGCCCGCCGAGTTTTAAGTTTGGATCCACTTTGTGCAGCGCCGCGGCCCACTGCACGTAAAGGGCGGCATAATCCTCCGGCGTGGTGTAATGGCCATCCGGCTCTTCTCCCATTTCCACATACGAAATCGGATACCCGCGCTTTTCGATGTACGAAATCTCCGCGGCGGAGTCTTCCGGAGTCGCGTACAACATCGCAATCGGAATCATGGCAGGCAAGCCGCGCGTGAACCCGCTGGTGAAAAAGAGATCGAAACCAACTTGATCGCCCGCATGCTCGTCGAGATCGGAAGGCTCGTGCCAAGGATCCACCGACGAGCAATATGTCGCGGTCTGGTCCTGGTCCGGCGTATGACGAACTAAATCGTGAAAGACGCCACTCGGCGTAGTTGTTCCCAGATAAATTTCGCGGATGGCGTAGCCCATGCAATTTCTGCGATCCGCTGAACCATGCGTGTCACAAGTGTTCGATGACTGCGTCATCAGCATCCGAACGTATTGCACCGAAACCGGCGCTTCGGATAAGCGCAGAACGACCGTACCGCCGTTCCCATCCGATATCGCGCCGGCCGGAAATGTTTGCCACACACCGACCGTCGGCTTTTTGATGGGGTCTTCGCCAGTCCAATACTGCACGAAATATTTTTTCGCGTAAGGCTCGGCCCAGGCGATGCGTATCGCGGTGACCTCCTGCCGGCTGGTTAAATCCAGAAAAATCCATTGAGGATGCAGCGAATCGTCCTCGCCCGTGAATGCTTGCGTCAAGTACGGATTGCTTTTCCAGTACGTATTTGTGTCGCCGTCGGTAAGCCGCGAATATCCGACCATGTCTGTGCCGTCATCATGCGTGACGCCGCGATGCGGCAGGGGGTAGCCGTAAGAGTGGCGTATGAAATCGCTGGAAGTTGCGCTTCCGGTAAAATAACCTTTGCCGGCTGGATCGCTCCAGGTGCCAACTGGATTCCAATGCCACGCTTCCATGTGAAGCTCTGTGTTTTGCCGGTACGAAACAGTTTGCCAGCCCGCGGAAAGAACTTCCTTCACCATGGGATCGACGAAAAGTTTGTCGGTCGCGCCATAAGGCAAGCGGTCGATTCCCGCGCCCAGCGCGCGCGTGGGAACAATCGAATTCGTGGCACGTTCAGGCTTGGCGTCCACGCGTATCGTTTGTGCCCGCAACGGCAGACGCGCAAAAACTAATATCCACGCAAGTAACACGATCTTTTTAGACACGCCCGTCGAACGAAAGCGTTCAAAACGAACTTCGGAACTAGATAGGGGGCGACCAGCCAAGTTTTTCTCCTGTCTTAAGCCGCGCAGAAAACGTATCGATCGCTTCGTCGTTTATGAACTCTTGCTCTTGGCCTTGCCTGAAACGGGTCCGCCGATTTTGTTCAGCGTCTCTTGTGCTTTTGATTTATACGGACTGTTAATCGAAACCGCCTCGGTCAGCACCGTGCGCGCTTCCGGAATGCGCTCCATCTTCGCGAGAGTGAATCCCAACCGGTATAAATTTCGCGCATAGAGCACCGTGTTCGATTTCAACAGCGGGCTGGCCTGCTTGAACGCATCCACGGCCGGCTGGTTGCGCCCCTTATTTACGTTGGCTTCGCCGATCGCGGAATACGCCAAGCCCTTTTCCACCGAGACTTGCGCTTGCCATTGATCGTCGCTCAAATTGTCCGGCTTTTTGGCCTGCGCCAACTGATCGAGAGCTTGTTGTGCGTACTCTGCCGCCTTGTCCAATTGCTGCCCGTTTTCAGTCCAGTAATCGGAAAGTAGCAGCAACATTGAAATATTATTCGGATCGGTGACCAAAATTCGTTGCGCCGTATCCAGCATTTTTGGAATTTGCTGCGCCTGCTGGTACGCGATGGCCGTTTGCTCACGCACCGTGGGAGTGTACGGAGAATCGGGAAACATAGTCACGTAGCGCTCGAAGAGCGCCGCACGAGCGGCTGGATCGGTTGTTTTATACGCCGCATTTACAAGCGCGTACTCTACATAACCGACGTCGCCTTGCACGTTGGCTAGATTTGTTGTTTTCTGCCGCGCCCACTGATCCGGCGCGGTGCCCTCCGGCGCCGGAGCGTTTTTATATTGCGCGACGATTTCGGCCACTTTGTCGCCCGCGTCGTACAATTTCTTCAGGTCGCCTTGTTCTTCCGCAGCGTGGACCATAGCGACGGCCGCGGAGACATTCGTCGGATCCACCGCCAGCTCTTTCGCCGCGAACTCGTAAACTTTGGCGTAATTTTTCTGCGCCAGATACGTCTGCACGTAGAGTTGGTCCGCCAGCAACTCCATATCACCCTTCCCGAAATCCGCCATGAATTTATCGAGCAGAGCCACTTTCTCCGGCCCGTCGGGCGCGGCATAAATTTCCGTCAGCGCCTTATCTTCCGGAGTTCCGGCGGACACACTAACGCTCTTGCCGATCTGCGCCGACGCTGTGGCGGACACACTCAGCAAGATCGCAATCAGGATCATCAGTCGTTGCATCGTTGCCTCCTCACTTTATTCCAATCGAATCTTTTCGCCAGTCGCGGGTTCCGCGATTTTCACAAATGTTGGGAAAAACCGCGGCACCCGGCGGCAATATTCTGCGTAAGAAGCGCCGAACCGGTTCCTCAATTCGCGCTCTTCCAACGCGATCGCAATCCGCGTAAGCACCAGCCATATTGCCGCAACGATCCACATCGCACGCGTTCCGGCCAAAAAGCAAGCGCCAAGTATCGCCAAAAACGAGCCAATATACCGTGGATGGCGTATTCGCGCGTAAATTCCGTGACGCACAATTTCTCCGCCGCCGGAAAGTTCTGTCTGGCCCACCAGTTGCTTTGTGCCCAAGTCCTTTTTTACGCACCAGAAGATCCACACTTCAAAAATAATCAGAACAATTCCCGCTGCAATTTTCCATAAAGTTGGCTGCGTCGGGCGAAATAATTTGCGATGGACAATTACAAGAAGCACAGTTACTGGAAGCCAGGAGAATAGCAGCCCAGTGATGTAACCGGCCTTCTGATGCTTGCGCCAGTAGTCCACTCGCGGGTGCATCACAAACCAATAAAGCGGTATAGGCAGTTGCAGGAAAAGTACGACCGCCGCAATCCAGCCGAAGAGACTCACGCGCGCATCTTAGTCGAAGCCGCCAATTCAGAGAACAATGTTTTTTGTCGCGGACGGAAGAAACTTGCTGTGGCGGAGCATCGAAGACAACTTGGCTGCCTCTAGCCCTGTGGCTGGCTGCGGACAAGCAAGCATTGACGATTTCCCCGTTTCAGTGGACGATTCTCTGCGACATAAAGCTTAAGGAGGACAAATGCCGGCAGCTACAGCATTCGAGAAAATGGAGAACGAGAAATTAAACGAGCACATTTCCCGCCAGATGTTAAGTGGCGAGGACGCCACGCTCGCGCGAATCTTTCTGGCGCGCGGAGCGGTTGTGCCGCGCCATTCGCATCGCAGCGAACAATTTTCGTTCATCTTGTCGGGCGCCTTGAAATTTATATTTGACGACGCTGAGTTCGTGTTGCGCGCTGGCGGAATCGTGCTGATCCCAGCAAACGTGCCGCACAGAGCCGAAGCGCTGGAAGATACCGTGGATATTGATTTCTTCGCGCCACGCCGCGAAGACTGGATTCGCAAAGACGATGCGTACCTGCGTCAAGGCGCAGACAAGGAGTAACCCATGGACCTCGGTTTGAAAGGGCGCGTGGCCATCGTGGCTGCCGCCAGCAAAGGATTAGGCCGCGCGGTAGCCGAAGAGTTCGCGAAAGAAGGCTGCGAAGTGGCCATCTGCGCGCGAACTGCCGCCGATCTCGAACTCGCCGCTAACGAAATCGGAAAGGCCAGTGGCCGCACCATTTTTTGGCGAGCGCTCGACGTCACGAAACCGGACGCCGTCCGCACTTTTGTCGAAGAGGTGGACAAAAAATACGGTCGCGTCGATATATGCGTCACAAACGCGGGCGGTCCCCCGGCAAAAAAGTTTCTCGAAATTAGTTTGGAAGATTGGCGAGCCGCCGTGGAGCTTACTTTGCTCAGCAATGTTTATTTCGCGCGCGAAGTTCTCCCGCGCATGCAGCGCAATCGTTGGGGCCGCCTGATCACGCTCACCTCTGTCTCCGTGAAACAGCCCATTGATGGCCTGCTTCTTTCCAATTCCCTACGCGCAGGGGTCACCGGTTTGGCCAAAACGCTCGCCAATGAATTTGGCGCCGACGGCATCACGGTGAACAACGTTTGCCCCGGCTTCACGCTGACCGACCGTCTGGAAGAGCTAGTCGAAAAACGTGCGAAAGAGGCCGGCGTTGATCGCGAGCAAACGCTCAAAAACATGAGCGCCCAAGTTCCCGCTGGCCGCCTGGGCCGTCCTGACGAATTAGCCGCGCTCATCACATTTCTCGGCTCCGAGCGCGCAAGCTACATCAACGGCACTACCATCCAAGTGGATGGTGGCCTGGTGAAGGGCTTGCTCTAATTTCGTTACAGGAAAATCAGTAGGCGAGGAGAATCCGCAAATCGCGAAGATTATTGCCGGTAGGTCCGGTGATAATCACGTCATCAAGAAGTTTGAAAAAGTTGTAAGAGTCGCTACGGCGAAGAAAATCTCCCGGTTCCAGACCTGCGGCGTGCGCGCGTTGAAGCGTCTCTCCATCCGCAACCGCACCAGCCGCCGGGCTGTTTCCATCAATTCCATCCGTTCCCCCGCTGAGCACGGTAATTTTCGTCCCAGCAATTTTTGGAACGCATGCCAGCACGAAAGCCAAATTACGCCCGCCAATTCCTTCGCCTGTCACCGGACTGCTCACTTCCCCGCCGGCCATCAGCGCCACACGTCTGCCCGGATTGTCTCTTTTCAGCGCTTGGAGCTGCTCGAGTAAATAGTCGGCAGCTTTTTCGATGGGCCAGCTGTCCGTGGAATTGTCGGCCAGACAAATAAAACCTTCCCCCTCGCATGCGTGGTGGCACGCATGCGTCAGATCGTGTGTCCGAAGCAGCAATTCGAAGTGGGAACGCGCAAAAGCAGGTTCACCAGGCTTGGGCGTTTCGCTCAGTGCTCGCTGCTCCAATAATGTGCAAATGGACGGCGGCAACTTCGGCAACAAATCATAGGTACTTACGATTTGCTCTGCGTCCTGAATGGTCGTGGGGTCCGGCAATGTCGGCCCCGAGGCCAAAGCTGATTCCTGCCCTTCAGGAACGTCGCTGATCGCAAATGTGATTTTCGTGGCGCGTGGCGCCGCCGTAGCCAAACGTCCGCCTTTGGTTGCGGACAAATGTTTTCGAATTACGTTGATTTCTTCAATCGGCGCGCCACAGGTGACCAGCGCAAAATGCAACTTCTGAAAATCTTCCAACGTGATTCCTGAGTGCAGCGGTTGCTCCACCATCGCCGAGCCGCCGCCCGAAACCAGAAAAAACACCAGTGAGCGTTCGCCGCAACGCGCCAACCGATCCAGAATCGCGCGGCCAGCAGCAAAACTTTCCTCCGTGGGCAACGGATGCCCACCCACAAACGATTTCCATCCGGGAAGCGCATGCGACGGCGAACTCGGCCCAACCAAGATTCCTTCAACCTGGAAGTCAGGCGCGAGAATATCGTTTAAAGCTTCGGCCATGGCGAACGAAGCCTTCCCGAATGAAATCGCGACGATCTCGCGAAAATCCTGGAGATCAATGGTGGCCCCGGCGGCCTGAATCGTGGACCCTTCGCGATTCAGTTTTCGCGCAAGGACGGTGGGAATCTGAATTCCGTTGAGTGTTTGAAGAAATAAATGCTGCGCTACTTTTTTCAAGGTTTTCTGGACCACTATTATTCGCGGAAAATGCCAAAAACCTTACTCAAACACGAAGCGTCATTTCATACCGAGCGCATCTGCATTGATCGCGTTCGGAGGACGCCGCCCTTCAAATAACGCCACCACATTATTCGCCGCCATCACCGCCATTTTTGTTCGCGTATCCACAGAAGCGCTGGCAATATGCGGCGTCAAAATCACGTCCTTGCGCGTCAACAACGCCGGATGAACTTTCGGCTCATGCTCAAACACGTCCAGAGCCGCGCCGGCAATTTTTCTATTTTCCAAAGCTTCTGCGAGTGCCGCTTCGTCCACCACCGGCCCGCGCGAAGTATTCACCAGAAACGCGGTACGTTTCATTTTCTCCAGATTATCTTTGGAAATCAGGTGGCGCGTATCCGGCAGCAGCGGAACGTGCAGGCTAATAAAATCGGATTCGCGAAACAGCTTGTCGCGATCGACAAACTCCGCATTTAATTCTTTTTCCACCTCCGCCGATGCGCGGACCGCATCACTATAAAGAACCCGCATCTGAAAACCCTGCGCGCGTCGCGCCACTCCGCGGCCAATTCGTCCAAAGCCCAGAATGCCAATCGTCTTTCCCCAGACGTCACCGCCAACTAGTTGATCCAGGTCCCATCCCGGCCAGGTGCCTGACCGCATCCAGGCGTCGCCTTCAAGCAAGCGCCGCGCGATGGCCATCAGCAGCGTCCACGCAAAATCCGCCGTAGTGTCATCCAACACGCCAGGAGTATTTGTGGCCACCACTTTGTGCTTGGTGCACGCCGCCGGGTCGATATTGTCGTATCCGACTGAAACGGTCGACGCGATGCGCAGCTTCGGCGCCGCCGAAAGCAATTCCTCGTCCACTTTTTCTGTCAACAGACAGATCAAGCCTTCCTTGTCAGCCACGCGCTTCAACAGTTCTTCGCGTGAAATACGTTCAGGCGGAGTCCAATAATCCATGGCGAAATGTTGATCAAGAATCGCACGCGCGGCTGGGAACAGTGGACGCGTGGAAAAAATGGCCGGCTTGCTCACTGCGCACCTCGCGAAAATGTTTTGCGCACGACCAGTAGCATACACCGACACGGCGCCTGAGCGCAGTTCAGTAACAAGTAATAAAAGACCGCGGGGGCGTCTTAGATGGTCACCACAATCTTTCCGATGTGCTCGCTGGATTCCATATAACGATGGGCTTCCACTATCCGGTCCAACGGGAATTTCTTGGCGATGCGCGGCTTGAAATCCCCCTTTTCGAGATGCTCGATCACGTATTTCTCCGCCTTGGTCCTACGTTCTGGCACCGACACAACTTCGAATATCGAATACCCGCGCAGCGACAGTCCTTTCGGAAGCGCCGTCAAAAACGGAAATGGAGTTGGCTCCATGGACAGGCTGCCGTACTCGAAAATCGTGCCACCCGGCGCGGCGGCCATTGCCAGTAACTCGACGCCCTTACCGGCGATGGCGTCGAAAATCACTCGCGGTCCCTTGCCGCCCGTTATTTCTCCCATGCGTTTGACCAAATCCTCTTCCTGAGTGGCGATCACATGATCCGCGCCGAGCGATAATAATTCAGCTTTCTTCTTCGACGTCCGAGTAGTCGCGATGCTAACCGCTCCCTCAACTTTTGCGATTTCGATGGCGGCGATTCCGACGCTGCTGCTCGCCGCCGTAATCGCCACAAAATCGCCTCGAGTTATTTTTGCGATTTGAACCAACGCGCCATACGCCGTGAGGTACTGCATCCATATCGAAGTTCCCTCCTCAGGCGAAAACTTCGCTGGGTAGCAAGCCAAAGAATACGCCGGGACGATCGCTATTTCCCCATACACGCCATATTTGTCCGCGGCGAAAGACGGCACCGTGCTGAATCGCTTACCGATCAATCCTTTGTCGACGCCTTTTCCGACAGCCTCCACCACACCCGCAGCCTCATATCCCAGCGTGCAAGGCGGAGTCGGACGAACCACGTACTTGCCCTGTCGAAAAACTACTTCAGCGCGGTTCAAGCCAATGGCCTGAACCCGCAGGCGAACTTCACCTTCGCCCGGCTCCGGTATCGGAATTTCCTCTAACTTCAAAACTTCCGGCCCTCCGCATTCGTGAAAGCGAACAACCTTTGCAGTTGCAGCTCGTGGTGCTGGTGCAGTTGAATTTGTCATTTGATTTCTCCGGACACCCTTTAACCGCTAGGATGCATTGCCGAAGCGCATTGTTTCAGCGAACCGACCTGCCGCGCTCACGTTGACGTTCACCGACGCACACGTCTATAGTGGCCTGGAAGAGCACTCGACGCAACCTGCAGCCTGAAATCATGGATTCTCACGCGATCAATGACCTGAAAAAACTTCTCGGCGCCGACGCCGTGCTGCACCGCCCCGAAGAATTGCTGCTGTACGAATACGACGGCTCGGTCGAAGTCGCGCGCCCGAACTGCGTAGTCTTCCCGCGCCATACGAAAGAGGTCGTCGGCATCGTCCAAATTGCGAATCGCTATCAAATCCCCATGATAGGACGAGGCGCCGGCACTGGCCTTTCCGGCGGAGCGCTCGCGCGCCAGGGCGGCGTCCTCGTAGTTTTTTCGCGCATGAATCGCATTCTGGAAATCGACGTGGAAAATCAATGTGCCGTCGTGCAGCCGGGAGTGGTGAACGCGGACCTCAGTGTGGCCGTCGCGCAAACCGGCCTCCATTTCGCTCCAGATCCTTCCAGCCAAAAGGCCAGCACCATTGGTGGCAATGTATCGGAAAATTCCGGCGGCCCGCATACGTTGGCTTACGGTGTTACCACGAATCATGTGCATTCACTTGAGGCCGTGCTTCCCACCGGCGAACTCGTGCGCTTGGGAAGTCCCGCGCTAGACTCGCCCGGTTACGATCTCCCCGGACTTTTCGTCGGCTCCGAAGGAACCCTTGCCCTGGTCACCGAAATCACGGTGAAGCTGACGCGTCTGCCGGAAACCGTAAAAACACTTCTCGCGATTTTCGACACCGTTGACGACGCCACTGAAACCGTGGTCGATATCACCGCGCGCGGCATCACTCCGGCAGCGTGCGAGATGCTCGATGGCTGGACCATCCGCGCTGTGGAAGCTTACGTGCACGCCGGATTCCCCGTCGATTGCGCCGCCGTCCTGCTTCTTGAAGTGGACGGCCTGCGCGAGGCAGCCGAACAACACGCCGAAGAGGTCGCGGATGTTTGCCGCCTTCACCATGCGCGCGAAGTGCGCGTGGCCCGCGACGCTCGCGAGCGCGATCTGCTCTGGAAAGGCCGCAAGAACGCCTTTGGCGCAGTGGGACGCCTTTCGCCTACCTATTACGTCCAAGATGGCGTGATCCCGCGCACAAAATTGCCGCAGACCCTGCGTCGAATTAATGAGATCGGCGAAAAATACGGTTTTGAAATTGGTAATATTTTTCACGCCGGCGACGGAAACTTGCATCCCATCATTCTGTTCGACGCCCGCGAAGAAAAACAGTTTCAGCGTGCCGTCGCTAGCGCCGACGAAATCATCGGCTTCTGCATCGAGATGGGCGGCTCCATTACTGGCGAGCACGGCGTGGGCATGGAGAAAGATCGTCTGATGCCGCTGCTTTTCACCGAGGACGACATGAATTTGATGCGCCGCGTTCGCGACGCCTACAATCCTGTCGGGCTGTTGAATCCCGGCAAAATTTTCCCCGACACAAAAGGCTGCGGCGAAATCCACGTGCGTCCACTGCCGGTAGCAGGTGCTTCGCGCGCATGAACACGGCAAGCGCCACCGTTCCGTCACGATTAGCGGATATCGTTGGGCCTTCGAACGTCGTCGCCGATCCCGCTCAGCTCGCCGCCTTTGCAATCGATGACAAAAAGCCTTCCGTGTCAGTAAGTCCGCAATTGATCGCGGAAATCGTCGAAATCGTAAAATTCGCGCGCAAAGAAAAACTCGCAATCATCGCGACGGGCGCACGCACAAAATTGGGAATTGGTCTGCCGCCGCGCCAGTACGATATCGCGCTGAACATGACTCGCCTCGACCGTTTGGTTTCCTACGATCCCGGCGACTTGACCCTAAGCGCCGAAGCAGGAATTCCGCTTCACAAACTTAGCGCGATTCTTGGCGAGCATCATCAATTCCTTCCGCTCGCGGCGCCTTATTTCGATCGAACGACAATCGGCGGGACCATTGCATCCGGCGTAGATGGCCCTCTGCGCCAACTCTACGGCACTGCACGCGATTACCTACTTGGTATGGAATTTGTGACGGGCGAAGGAGTCGTAGCAAAAAGCGGTGGTCGCGTGGTGAAAAACGTCACCGGTTACGATATTCATAAAGTAATGATTGGCGCGCTCGGCACGCTCGGCGTAATCACCCGCATAAATTTCAAAACTTTTCCCAGGCTCTTATCGAGCCGCGCCTTCGTTTCTACATTTCAAACCTTGGAACGCGCTTGTGGCATGCGCAATCGCGTTTCCCAATCGCACCTCGCGCCGGTCACCATGGAAATCTTCAGCCCGGGTGTCGCGAACCTTTTTTCGACCGAAACGGCATCGCGAATCGCGCCAAACTCTATACCTGAAAATATACTTGGGGGATCACGCTGGATTTTCACTTCAGGCTTTGCCGGAAATCCAAACGCGCTCGCGCGTTACGAAAATGATCTGCGCAAAATGGCCGAAGAATGTGGCGCAGTTGACGCCGCCGTTCTGGAAGGCCCCCAGCTCGCCTCCGCTTTCGCACTCAAACGTGAATTCATCCCCCTAGCGCTCTCGTTCTCGTCAGCAGCGACAATTCTTAAAATCAGCGTCCTGCCTCGACAGATCGCAGAAGCCTTGACCGCCGCTACACGCGAGGCCGAGAGCCGCCACCTTCCGTGGGTCGTGATGGCCCGCGGCGTCGGCATGATTTATTTCGCCATCCTCGCAGGGGAATCCAGCGAAGCAACGAAGCAGCAGGTTGTTCAAGCGTCGGACAACATTCTGTTAGCCTGCGCCGCCCTAGGCGGCAACGCTACAATTCCTTGGTGCCCTACCGCGTGGAAAAACACACTAAGAGTCTGGGGCCCGCCGCGCGCCGATTTCGCGCAAATGTTGAAGCTAAAAAAAGCCTTCGATCCCGACGCCATTCTCAGCCCCGGCCGTTTCGTGGGAGGAATTTAAATCATGCCCGCGACTCCTCCACAATCTCACGAAGACGCCCAACGCGAATTCGCTCTCACGCTCAGCGGCTTTTCCGCCACCGATAAACCGGAATACGAAGACTACTCGCGCTGCGTTCATTGCGGCCTTTGTTCCAACAATTGCCCCACTTATCGCCTGTGGGGCCGCGAAGCGGATTCGCCACGCGGACGCATACGCCAAATGGCCCTGGTCGATCAAGGCCGGCTGGAGATCGGTGATACCTTCGTCACCCACATCGATCGCTGTCTGAATTGCCGCAACTGCGAAAGCGTGTGCCCTTCCGGCGTCGAATACGGCAAAATTCTCGAGCTCGCACGCGCTCAAATCGAACAAAAGTACAAACGTCCTTTCACTTCGCGCGTCTTGCGAGATTTCATCTATCGCCGCCTGCTGCCCTATCCAAAAAGAATCGCCGCCGCCGCGCGAACCCTGCGGTTTTACCAACGATGGGGACTCGCATCTCTCGCTCGCAACACAGGAATCCTGCGTTTGCTCGGCTTGCAAGACCGCGAGAGCTTGCTGCCAAAGATCGACTCCAATTTCTTCTTCAGCGAGCTGGGAAAAACTTTCCCCGCTCAAGGAAGGCAGCGCGCCCGAGTTGCGTTCTTTGCCGGATGCGTGGCGCAAGTCACTTTCAGCGAACTCAATCGCGCCACCATCCGCGTGCTGCAAGCGAACGGCTGCGAAGTCGTGGTCACCGCCGAACAAGTTTGCTGCGGTGCGCTTGCCGCGCACGCCGGCGTCCGCGACGTGGCGCGCAACCTGGCTCGTGCAAACTTCTCTGCTTTTCACGCCGACGATTTCGACGCCATCATCACCAACGCCGCAGGCTGCGGCTCCACGCTGAAGGAATATTCGCAATTGTTTACGGAAAACGAAGCCGACTTGGAAAGCGCATGCAAATTTTCAGCGAAAGTCCGCGACATTTCCGAATTTCTTGCTGACCTCGGCCTGGTGGCCCCGCTGCGCCCGCTTCCGATGCGCGTAACTTACCAGGATTCCTGCCACCTCGTTCACGGACAGAAAATTCGCGAAGCTCCGCGCAAACTGATTCGCGCGGTCCCGTCGGTCGAACTCGTGGAAATGGCGCTCTCGGACTTATGCTGCGGCTCGGCTGGCGTTTATAACGTTATGGAACCTAAAGCCGCGCTCGATCTGCTTTCAGACAAAATGCACCACGCCCAGCAGACCAAGGCGCAAGCCATCCTCACCGCAAATCCGGGATGCATCCTTCAGTTACGCGCGGGCGCAGCAATCCACAAAACAGGGCAGGAAGTTTTGCACGTAATAGAACTTCTCGATCGCGCTCTGATCAAATCTTGACGAAGTTTTTTCAGCTAAGACTTGGATGAAGTTCAGGAAAAGGAGGCTTGCGGGCAGAGCGTGGGTGGGATCCTGCCCGCAAGTATTGAGTGCATCGGGGTAAATTCGCTTCACAACAAAACTACAATCTACGAAAACTTACTGGTCGGATCCCGGTTCTGCAGGAGCATGCCCTCCGCCACGCCTTTGCTCTACCGTATAACCCGCCGGCACTTGAAACAACGTCGCTGCCGGTTCCGCTCGCTGAATATTCGTCAGCTGAAAATCCGTCTCGCCCATGCGCGGATCGGTCCGCTTGATCATAATCAGAGTCTGCAAATCCGGCGAATACCAGCTTTCCTTCACGATAACGATGGGGTTCTGATTTCCGATTTCGCCGGCAGGGATCGTGCGAGTGTACCGCGTACCTTGCGCCGAAATTCCGTTGATCGTTTGCGTCCCGAGCGACGTGGTGGTTATTTGGTCCGGAGACGCATCGGACTTTTGCGACGCAACTCTGGGACGGCCCTCATGCACGCGCATCTGTCGCGCCATCCTCTTATCAACTTCCAGCATGTACCGCGTCCCCGCTACCGGATCGTTGATAAACGAAACCTGCGGAGGAGTTTTTCCCGCTGCGGCCCATGGCCCAATCGCCGGAAGAGTCATATCCCGCCGTGTGCGTCCCTGCGAGTCCCGTGCAAGCGTGCCCTTTGAGCTGCGCTGAATTTTATTGCCATCTGTAAGCGTTTCCGTCGTCTGTTCCGAAAAGCTCGCAGTGAACGGAGCGCCCGTCACCGTCTTGCCATCCAGCCCGGCTTCGAAGGCGACAAACCCCATCCCTTCGGCCATCGGACCCATTCGCTCAAACATCGGACTGCCGCCATGCGGAGGCGGGGGAGCAGCCTGCTCCGCCTGATCGGAAGACTGAGCCCAGGCGCCGCCGCTCGCCATCAAAAATAAAACTGCCATCGCGAAAATATTGAGAATCCTGCTGATCTTCATCTGCACTTCCTCCCAATATCTTTCTGGACCTAAAATTCCGAGTTCGGCGTTGCTTGCGAAACTAGCCGTATCGCCTGCGGCGTTCCGTCCTGGCTCACCACCAGGTCCGCCGCAACCCGGTCCGTGCCATCGCTCTCCGTAAGCGGCAATCCAAACGAAGCGAGCGCCGACCGCGGCAAAGTTACTCGCACGATTGCGCCACCTTCCAGCGCAGCCGGATCGTCCGCATACGGAAGCGGGACAAATTCCTCGGCATATTCATTATCGTCCGGCGGATTCACGCTGGCCGGCTTACTTTGCGTATTCGAAGCCAACGCGGCCTTACTGGAATTCGGCGATGCAGGAGTCGCTGAAATCACCGGCGTCTCCGCCGCAGGCTTTACCACCGTGCTCGCAACCTGCGGCGGTGTGTTCCGCGCCTTTGAAACAATCCGGTAATGCACGCCAAGTCCCAGCGCCAGCAAAATCACGGCTGCGGTACTCAGGATGGCGAGCTGCCTGTAAATTCTCCGTTGCTGTCCAACGTGTTTCACCCGTTGAAATTCACGAAGCAATGCAGCTTCCACCCGCGGCGACGCCACTGAACCATCCCTCTGTTGGGCTAAATTCCGCAAAGCAAAATCCAACGCCTCTCCATCGGTCAACAACGCGCCACAGCCAGCGCAAGCTTCCGCATGCGCCAGAGCGCGTTCGCGGAATATGAATCCCGACGTCCCTGGCCGGTCCAGCTCGTGATAAATTTCTCGAAATTGAACGCAATCCATCAGCTTTCCCTCATCTCTCATCCGCCCACCGCCGACGCCCGCCGCAACGGCTGCTCGTCATGTAATTTTTCGGCCAGCAACGCGCGCGCTCGATGCAGCCTCGACCTCACCGTACCCACCGGACAATTCAGCGCCGCCGCAGCCTCTTCGTAACTCATTTCTTCCAGCTCGCACAGAATCACCGCTTCGCGATAATTCTGCGGGAGCGTTCCGATCGCTTGGCGAACGCGTCCCACAGTTTCCAGCGACGCAAATTCATCCCGGCTCACCAGAAATGGCCCACGGCCATTTCCGTTTCCATTCGAGTGGGAGCCTTTCCCGGCCCCTGCGCAGACGGCTAGAAGCGTATCGAGCTCGTCCGCGTCGTTTGGAAGAGCTGTCGAATGCCGGTCCTGTTCCCACCGCCTGCGCAGATGGTTCCGCGCGATCCCAAAAAGAAAGCCGCTCAACGTGCCGCGTGCGGGATCGAATTTTTTTGCATCGCGAATCAAGGTCATGAAAACCTCTTGCGTCACGTCTTCCGCCAAGGCCACGTTCCCGCTCATATGCAATGCAAACCGATAAATCGCGGGATGCCTGCGCCGGTAGAGGAACGTAAAAGAGTCCTCGTCGCCGGCCAGCATGCGGCGGAGCAACAGACCGTCGTCTATCAACTCTGTTTCTGTTTTCATCTCTTACTTATTGGACGGCCTGGCCTAACTCACGTTACATATTCCCCCAGCCAGGCTCAAAAGTTCCCGAATCTTATGAATGTATAGCCGGGTTGGCCCGCTCCGAGCAACCCGCATAAGCTCCTCGCAAGCGCCCTTAAGAGGCTGTGTCTCAACTCCGATTTTCGTCAGGGCACGACTTTAATCGTGCCGTAAGTGAACCAAAATCAGCGCGGCCTCAGCCGCTCAGGGGCAGGATTTGCAGTTGCGACACAGACTCTTAAGAGGCGACCTGCCAACGACGCCCCGTCCAGCTTCTTCCGCTCTACAGTAATCCCCGTTCTTGACCAAACGGCCGCTCTTCAATAACGTAGGGGTGGGCGAGCGGCCTTTTTGAGACTCCTGCCAGGGCCGCGGCGGGCTTTCGGCGCGCGCCCGCGGCCACCGGAGGAGCCATGCAAGAATTCGATCCCCACGTGCTGGAAGAAAAACCCATCCCTCCGCCGGAGGATTTCAGCAAGAAAGCCCACGTCAAATCGCTCAAAGCGTATCAGGAGATGTACCAGAAGGCCGTGGACAACCCCGAAGAGTTCTGGGGCGAGCAATCGAAAATGCTCGATTGGTTCCAGCCGCCAAAGAAAGTCCTGGAATGGAACTTGCCGCACGCAAAATGGTTTACCGGCGGAAAGCTCAACGTCTCCTACAATTGCCTCGACCGCCATCTGGAACTGAACGCCAATAAGCCCGCGCTCATGTGGGAAGGCGAAGACGGTTCCACTCTTCAGTACACCTACGCTGAACTGCACGAACGTGTCTGCAAGTTTGCAAACGTTCTCTGTTCGCTCAACGTAAAGCCGGGCGACTGCGTAGCGATTTACATGCCCATGATCCCCGAGCTTCCCATCGCCATGTTGGGATGCGCGCGAGTAGGCGCCGTTCATTCCGTGGTCTTCGGCGGATTCAGCGCCAACGCTCTGGCTGACCGCATCGCCGACTGCAAAGCAAAAATCCTGATTACCGCGGACGGCGGCTACCGTCGCGGAAAAATCGTTCCGCTGAAAGAAACTGCGGACGAAGCGTTGAAAAAATGTTACACCATTGAGAAATCCATTGTCGTCCAACGCACCAAAGAGGAAGTCGCCTGGAAAGAGGGACGCGATTTATGGTGGCACGAGCTGGAAGAAAAAGCTGAGAAAGAATTCCCCGCCCTCGAGCTTGATTCCGAGCATCCGCTCTACATCCTTTACACCAGCGGCACCACCGGCAAACCCAAAGGAGTTCTGCACACTTCCGCCGGTTACCTGCTGCAATGTATGTGGAGCACGCGGCTAATTTTCGATTTGCGCGACGAAGACATTTATTGGTGCACTGCTGACATCGGCTGGGTCACCGGACACAGCTATATTGTGTACGGCCCGCTATCGAACGGCGCAAGCGTCGTGATGTACGAAGGCGCGCCCGATTTCCCTCGCCGCGACCGCTTCTGGGAAATTGTTGATCGTTACAAAGTTTCAATTTTTTACAGTTCCGCCACAGCCGTGCGCGCTTTTATGGCCTGGGGGATGGAATGGATCAAGCCTCACGACCTGTCGAGCCTTCGCCTTCTCGGCACGGTTGGAGAGCCCATCAATCCCGCCGCTTGGAAATGGTATTTCGAAGCCATCGGAAAAAATCGCTGTCCCATCGTGGACACTTGGTGGCAAACCGAAACGGGTTCGATCATGATTTCTCCGTTGCCCGGCGCAACACCAACAAAACCCGGCTCCGCCACTTTGCCACTCCCCGGTATCCTCGCGCGCGTTGTGAATATGCAAAATCAACCGGTCAAGGCCGGCGAAACCGGCTACCTCACGATCCAAAAGCCGTGGCCTTCTATGCTCCGCACCATCTACGGTGACGACGAACGTTACGAGCGCGAGTACTGGAAGAAAATCCCCGGCGTTTATTTCGCCGGCGACGCCGCTCAGTGCGACCAAGACGGCTACATATGGGTTCTCGGCCGCGTCGATGACGTCATCAAAGTCGCCGGTCATCGCCTAAGCTCCATGGAAATTGAAAGCGTCTTGGTGAGTCACCCGTCCGTAGCGGAAGCCGCGGTAGTCGCGCGTCCGGATGAAATTAAAGGCGAAGCCATCATCTGTTTCGTCGCGCTGCGCACCGGGAAATTTCCCAGCCCCGAGCTAAAGAATTCCTTAATGGACTACGTAGCGTCAAACATCGGCTCCATTGCGCGCCCGGCAGACGTTCGTTTCGCCGACGGCTTGCCGAAAACGCGCAGCGGAAAAATTATGCGCCGCCTCCTTCGCGAACTAGCCCAAAACGGGGGCATCTCCGGAGACACCACAACTCTGGAAGACCTAACGGTAATCGATCGCCTGGCCAAAGCTCAGGCCGCGGCCGAAGATGAAGAGTAAATCCGGAGGCGGGCAGCTTCGATTCACGCGCTCGTCAATCCGACTTACGATCTGCCAGGGCTTGCGTCTGGAAACTTCTTGTCCAAAAGCAGATTCCATCGTTTAACATCGTGTTGCTTGAACAGCTTTGCTGAAATACGCGGCGGTTGTGCTCTTTACAATTTTTGCAAGCTTCCCCAGCTTCGTCCAAGATTCCCAGACTTTCCGCACCGGTAACGAGCCAAAACTCAAGCCGAGATGAACGACTGCGCCAGCGACGAATTGGCCCGCGTCGAAGCGCAAATGGACGACATCTACAACACCCTGCTCTTCAAAACCGCGTCTCAATCCGAAGCTCTGGCAAAAATTAACGCCGCACAAAAAGCCTGACTCGTTTACCGGGATGCCTACATCGGCGCCATGGATCCCGCGAAACCAAATGAAGGTGAGCCAGCTGCGCAAATCCGCCGACTAGCCAAACTTGCGGAGCCGGCGCTCTTTAAGGGTTTTTCAGGTTTTAATATCGCGCCTGCCGACAGCCAAGCCGCGGCATGAGCCTTAGGTTTAAATGTAGCGCCTGCCGGCCGGCCGGCCGCGGCCTTCAGCGCGGCATCTTCCGGTTGGCTCAGCTCATCACGACGTAGACGAAGCGTAATGCTCCGCATCGCGCCTTCGCCTTAGAAAACTAATCGCCCGAAGCAGCCTTCCGCAGCGGCACATACTCCATTTCCGGAGCATTCACGATTTCGTTCAGGAACCATGTCCGTCGCTCCGTCTGATCGATCCAAACCTCAATCAAACTCGCAGTAGCCACGTCCTTGTACTTTTCGCAGACTTCATGCGCCGCGCGGAATGACCGCGTCAGCTGCTGATTGTCCTCGCAAAGCTCCGCAAGCATATCTTTGGGAGCGACGAATTCCTCGTTGTTGTCCTTAATCCGCTGATTCTTCGAAATTTCGCTGATGGAATGAATCGTCGTTCCGCCAATTTTGCGCGCCCGCTCCGCAATGTCGTCCGCCATCGCGAAAATCTGGTCTCCGTGCTCGTCCAAGAGCAAATGGTAGTCGCGAAAATGCTGCCCGCTCATGTGCCAGTGGAAATTCTTGGTCTTAAGGTACAGCGCGAACGTGTCCGCAAGCAGCTTCCTCAACTCAATTGTAATTTCCTCCACGCCTTTGCGAGCAAGATCGGTTGGAGTCTGCATCGCTTCCTTCTCTCGTTCCTTGATCTGTGTTGCATCAGTCTTCGCCATCGTCTGCCTCCGCATTAAATTTGTAAATTTCGCTGTCCCGGGAAAATGAACGTATTCTAAGACAGCTGCTCCCCGAAGTTTTGATGCCGGATCAAATGTTTGGGTCGCACAAAAAGCTTCGCGACTGGCGAACCGTGAAGCAAATTTTGAAATGCTATCGCGCCGCCTCCAACTTCTCCGCCATCTCCAACAATTTCGTCACCGTGATCCAGTTTCTCCCGGTTCCGCGCACCGCCAGAATCTTCTCGATCGCCGCCCACTTCATTTTTGGCCGCGCCATGCCATTCGGAAAATAAATGTAAACCTCGCGCCCATCGATGCGCAACTCTTCCGGCTCGGTCTTCACCGCGCGGACCTGTTTTCGGATTTCCTCGCCTGGATCGCTTACCAAAAACCAAATCAGAAAATTTCTCGGCTCGGTACTGGCCCGTTTCGCAAGCGGATTTCTTCCAAGCGTGTCTCGGAGTTCGGCCGCAGATCGCAAAATAACGTCAGAATAAAATCCAAACTCCCGCTCAATGGCCGTTTCAATTTTCTTGGTCAACGCCGCCAGATTTTTCTGCTCGCTCCTGAAAACCACATTCCCGCTCTGCACCAAAGTTTGCACGTCGCGCAGCCCTAGCGACTCGTACAACGCCCGCAGCGCCTCCATCTTCATCCGGCGCTTACCCAGATTCACGCCGCGCAACATGCAAATAATCACAGCCATAGTCACGCAATTATATCCCGCCGATCCCTGCGAATCACGGGCGCCGCCCCGTTCGCATTTTACAGTTCCATGATTACGGTAGGGACTGTGTGCCTTCGCAGTCTGAGGTCTGAATATAGCGCCGGGGACTTTAACCCGGCATCTTCTGTGGGACTACTTAAATCCGCCTCCGCTCCAAATTACCTGCGCATCAACTGTTCGCTCTAGCCGCACGATTGCTCGCCTGTTTCCGCGAACGCTCCTCATTCTCCTTAAGCTCCGGAGTCGAGTTGTCTGCGAAATCCGCGGCCTCAAACACCTGGCGAATTTCGATCTCCATTCCGCCATCAAACGGACTCCGCTTTAGCCACTCGATCGCGTTTTCCATCGACTCCACCTGCCACGGCCAAAATCCAGCAATCAGTTCTTTCATCTCGGGAAAAGGCCCGTCGGTGACGATGTGCTTTCCTCCGGAGAACTTCACCCGTTTGCCCTTGGAACTTGCATGCAGCCCCTCCGCCGCTAGCATCACTCCCGCCTTGGTTAATTCTTGGTTGTACTTCCCCATGGCCGCCAGAATTTCCGTACTAGGAAGAACTCCCGCCTCGCATTCCTTGTTCGCCTTCACGATCACCATCACTCGCATGGTATGTCTCTTTTGAATTTGTTCTGGCGGCCGCCCTGATACTCAGACTGCCGCTTTCCGCTCGTATATCGAACACTAGACTCCGAAATCGGCAGTTCGGCTAAATATTTTCCTCTGTTCCTGGGGTTAGGATGCCGGCGCGCCGGAGCGGTCGCGAAGCGGCGCCAACCGCCAGCGCCCATATGCGACGAACGCCGAGAGAAGAGCCGCCACGAACGGGAACGCCGCTTTTGCAACGCCGCCATTTTCGAACATCAATACCGTGGCGCCGATCACGATCACCGTCAGGCCTGACGCAGCCAGCGGCGTCAGCCCCGTGCGAATGCGCAGAGCCCCCGGCAAAATCAGTCCGATCGCGCCAAGCACTTCAGCCAGGCCGATAAAGTGAATAAATGCTCCCGGCAGCGCCACCTGTTTCGTCATCACTTCAATCGGAAGTATAAACTTCATGCAACCCGAGAACAGAAATAGCAATGCCAGAAGGACCTGAATCACCCATAACGTCACGTTGATTCCCTTTCGCTCTCCACTTGATGATCGTTCCTGCGTCATGACATCCCCTTTTCCGGCCGCTAGCCGTTCACCAAAGTTATAAAGCTTTTACTAGTTCTGCTTCTGCATGTTTGTCGAACGAACACCGTTCAAATCGACAGCTTGAGGATTTTTGCATTGTGCCTGAGCGGAGTGTATTTTGGCCCCGCATTTTCGCACGCGGCTGTCGCCCGCCATATCGGAATTTGGTCTGCATCCACAGCACACAGGTCCTTCCAAACCATGCGCCTTCGTGCTAGCGTGATTCTCAGTTTATGAACAGGGGAAAAAAGGTGATGAGGAGCAACGCTAACACTACAGGCCGTGACGGCGCGGAAAATTGCTTTGACCGCAGCACGTTTTCTAGTGTGCTACAGTCTTCACCTTCGCCGGCAGTCAGGCAGAACTTTGATTCCTGTTTATCCCGAATAGCCCCCCTCTCATACTCTGGCCTTCAGAGCAGGCCCCCTATTCAAGTTTCGAAACCTCTGGAATTAAATCGCCAAATTCAAGAATTAGAACCTCGCGTAACTTATAGAAAACAATGGACGCCGCCCAGCTCGTATCGCCAAGAAACTCAGAAACGCGTTTCTGAGTTTTTGTCCCAATTACGGTTCCGGGAAAGGCCTCGTTCCTGGCCCAGTCGAGCTCGGGGTCGCCCGCCCGAGGTATCATGGCGATGAGCGCGCCTTCAGCAGTCAGCTACGCCACTACAGCCAAAACCAGCTCGCGCGTCGCTCCGTGGTACATCTGGTGCGGCCTCGTCGGCGCCAGCTCGATCGTCTTCGGCCTCTACTGGGATATTTCCTGGCACATGAGCATCGGACGCGACACTTTCTGGACTCCCGCTCACTTGCTCATCCAGTTCGGCGGAATCCTGATGTGCCTTACCAGCGCCTACCTGATTTTTTCCACCACCTGGGGACATGACCCCGCGGCTAAAGCAGCCTCGGTAAGAGTTTGGGGATTCCGCGGCCCGCTGGGCGCCTTCCTGGCCTGTTGGGGCGGGGTGGTGATGGTCACCTCCGCGCCCTTCGACAATTGGTGGCACAACTCGTTCGGCCTCGATGTTGAGATCGTTAGTCCGCCGCATATGGTTCTCGGTATTGGAATTTTAGGAGTGGGAATTGGTGCGCTGCTCCTGCTCGTTAGCCAAATGAATCGCGCGCAAGGCCAGGAAAGAAAAAATCTGCAGCGCTTATATTTCTATCTCTGCGGCGTATTGCTTTCACTGCATTTGCTCTTTCTCTCCGAATACAGCAATGGCGATCAAATGCACGGCGCCACTTTCTATCGCGCTCTCTCGCTGGGTGTTCCGCTGATTCTGGTAGCTTTCGCGCGCGGCAGCGGATATCGCTGGGGCGCTACCGTGACCGCTTCGATCTACACCGCGATTCAGCTCGCACAACTCTGGGGCATGCCGTTATTTCCGGCCACACCGAAGCTCGGCCCGGTTTTCACCAACGTGACTCACATGATTCCGCTGGAATTTCCCGTGCTGATTATAATTCCCGCGATCATCATCGATCTCTTATTGAATCGTTTCGAGCAGAAAAATAAATGGCTGCTGGCAGTGATGCTGGGCCTCGCTTATGTAGCAGTAATGCTCGCGGTGCACTGGCCGTTGGGGAATTTCCTGATTTCGCCGGCAGCGCGCAATTGGATTTTCGGCCAGAATTATTTCGCCTATGCCGTTCCGCCGTCGGAATATCACTTTCAGTTTGAATTTATTGATCGCGAAGCCACCTTCGCGCTTTTCTGCCGCGGTGTTGCAATCGCTTTCTGCATCGCCATCCTTTCGTCGCGCATAGGCCTGGCGGGTGGTGACGCGTTGCGTCGTCTCCGCCGGTAAAACGCATCGCAAATTTAAAATTTGGAGAGTGAATGCGCCGTTGGATTGCAGCGCTGACCGTTCTTTTTTTCGCGCTGGCGCCCTGTTGGGCCCACTTCGGCAGCCCGGACGTCTATTTCCAGGGCCTCGCCGGCCCCTACCACCTCGCCGTAACCATACGCACTCCGGCAATGATCCCCGGAGTAGCCTTCGTCGAAATTCGCAGCTCCGACCCGGGCGTCTCGAGCATCTCCGTGGTGCCGCTCTACATCGTCGGCGCCGGCTCGAAATACCCACCTCCGCCCGATCCGCTCGCGCAGTCCAAAGAAGATCCGCAATTTTTCTCCGGAAAAATTTGGCTGATGGAATCCGGCTCCTGGCAAGTGCGCGTACAGGCGAACGGCGCGCAAGGCGCGGGAGAAGTTGCTATCCCCGTTCCGGCGGCTGCACGCAACACGCTGCCCATGCAGAAATCTTTGGGCCTTCTGCTCTTCGCGCTGATGACGCTTTTGTTCTTGGCCATCGTTTCTATTCTTGGCGCCGCGCGTCGCGAAGGAACGCTTGAGCCCGGCCAAGATCCCGAGCCGAATCAAAAACGCAGAGGCCGCTGGGTAATGGCTGGAACGGTCGTCATCGTCCTCGGAATTTTGTTCTTCGGCAATATGTGGTGGAACTCGGAGGCGCGCGCGAAAGCCCTGGCTATGATTTACAAGACGCCGCCGCTAAATGTTTCCCTGGAAGCTGGCGGAAAGATGGTTTTGCGCATGGGCGATTCTTTGTGGCACAGCAATCGTCCTGAGACGGTGATGACCAAGCTTATCCCCGACCACGGCCACTTGATGCATCTCTTCTTGATTCGCGTCCCGCAAATGGACCGCTTCTACCACTTGCATCCGGAGTTAGTGCCGGGTTCGCCCAATACTTTCTCCGTGGACTTGCCGCATGTCCCCATTGGCCATTACCAGCTCTATGCTGACATTGTTCGCGAGTCCGGATTCCCCGACACCATGGTCGCCGAGATTGATCTGCCGGATATTCCCGGCGTACCTTTGACGGGCGATAATTCCGACGCCAGCGCTCCGCCGCTTACGGTTTACGAGAGTACATTGCGGGCGAGTGCGCCGGTGACAGAGAAAGGCGATGTTGAAGTTCTTCCTGACGGTAGCCGCATGGTGTGGGAGCGAGGCCCGATTCCGCTTTCGGCGAATCATTTTGTGTGGCTGCGCTTCCGCCTCGAAGATTCGCAGGGCAAGCCCGCCAACGATGTGGAACCGTACATGGGCATGGCCGGCCACGCGGAAATTATCCGCACGGACCGTTCCGTATTCGCGCACATACATCCGAACGGATCCGTAGCGATGGCCGCGCTAGAGCTAGCGCAGAAAAATTCTGCTGCATCTGCCCACGGAAATGGCTCCGCGACCATGGACATGCAAATGCCCACGGATAAAATTTCGCCGGAAGTATCGTTCCCGTACGGATTTCCAAAGCCGGGCAATTACCGGATGTTCGTTCAAATCAAGCGCGCAGGCCGCGTGGAGACAGGTGTATTCGACGCGCTGGTGACGCAGTGAACTGCTCTAAGTTAGACCGTAGGGCGCATCATTTTCGCCGCGGTCTTGGTAACGAAGCGGCGAGGCGCCAGCCGCTGTCCTTCTTGCATCAATTTGTTCATAAAACCGGAAATGACGTAACTTTTCCCCGCCGCGAGCGCTTCGAGCCCGACGCGCGCGACTTTTTCCGCCGTCTCGGCGGATCTGAAAACCCGGTCCGGCTGTTCAGCAACCTGCTGAAATTCGGTGTTGGTCGACCCGGGACAAAGCGCGCAAACGCGCACGCCAAAATCGCGCACTTCTTCCGCCACGCCCTCAGCGAACAAGAGGTCGAAGGCCTTCGTGGCCGCGTAAGCGGAATTGAACGGCACGGCCTGGAATGCCGCGAGAGAAGCCACGATCAAAACGTCGCCATGCTTACGCGCCACCATGGCCGGCAGGTAGAGCCTCGTGAGATGCACCACGGCCGAGCAATTCACCTGAATCATTTCCAGCATTTTCTCGACGGGAATTTCATACGCATAACCGAAGGCGCCAAACCCTGCGTTATTAATCAGCAGTTCCACTTCGATATTCTTCGCTGACGTGAACTTATGAATTTCAACCGGCGCTTCGGGCCGCGCCAAATCAGCGGAGAACACTTCGACTTGCACGTGATGTTGGGTGGAAAGGTTCGAAGCAAGCCTTTGCAACCGGTCGACGCGGCGCGCGGTCAGCACCAGGTTCGCACCTCCGGCCGCCAGCAACTTAGCGAACTCAAATCCAATCCCCGCGCTGGCGCCCGAAATCAACGCCCATTTCCCAGCCCAAGTTTTCAGCGCATCCTGTGCCACGCAATCCTCCCGATCTCGATAGCACTAATGATGAAACCACAACCTCAGTAGCTTCGGAAGCGTGAAATCTGGCGAAAGGACAATATTAAAGAATCAAACAGGAAGGATCGCAGCTGCTGATGAATAATCGGCTGGATAGTGAATTAGAAAGCTAAAACTTATAGACGATACCGGCGGAAACTTTAGGACTCCACTGGTTGGTTTGGAAGAAACGCGTGCCGAGCAGGTCGCCTTCCAGGCGCAATGAGAAGCGCGAGCGATGAGGCCTGAAGTCAACTCCGCCGCCAAGTTCATAGCCAAACGCGCCCTGCGAGCCATAAGGAGTGTCGGGCCAGAAGGCTGCGCCGCCGATTAATGTGTGACCAAACACTTCGAGACTCCGTCCAGCCCACAGGCGCAAGCGCGGGCCGAAGCCGACGAACACGGTCCAGGAGCTGGCTCCCCCAAGCGTGCCGTGCACACCCAACGCTTCCAGATCGACACCGAGCCAGTCGTTGTAAAACCAGGTGATGCCGCCATTCACTCCGTTTTGGTTCTCCGCCACCGCGGGCAGCTCATAGAAACGTACGAAGGTATATCCCGCGTACGCTTGCCAGCTATAGTTCTCAAACACGCCGGGGATCGCTTGAGGCTCAGGAGCGGAAGACGGCGCGAGGATCACGGGGTCGGCGAAAGCCGCCGGCATAAACATGTTTTGCGCGGGCGGTGCAGTCGTTTTGACAGCCGTGTCAAGGATCGGCGATGTTAAAGCGAAGAGCGAGGCGTTCTGCGCTACGGGAGCGGGGGTTGCAACAGCAGCATCGGGCTCAGGCGACAGCGATGCTGGCCCAGCAAGATCTTGCTGAGCAGCCGCACTTAGGGCCGCAAGCAAGATAACTCCAACTAATGCAGATATGTATCGCATAGGCCTTGTTACCCCCGGCAGACAACAATCCCCCGATGCTCCAATCTTCAATTTGAGCAATGAGCTAAGCGGCTGTCTATAGCTATGATTCGCGATGCCGCGAGGGAATTACCACCTGTCCAAAGG
>Ga0209380_10000579_pt1 | contig 25877 bp, 24 predicted proteins | sample HubBroMetageWFT6_FD_188347 | JGI IMG/M metagenome (GOLD analysis project Ga0209380, IMG submission 188347) | Warmed and freeze-thawed soil microbial communities from the Hubbard Brook experimental Forest, New Hampshire - Hubbard Brook CCASE Soil... | ecosystem: Environmental > Terrestrial >... | reverse complement strand
GGTGCGGATTCGGACCGGGCGGATCGAATTGCGGGTCGAGATTGCGGATCTCGTCGCGCATCGCCAACGGCAGGCGCAGGCCCCGCGCGGCGTTGACCCGGCGGCCGTAGCAATTCACCGCGAATTGCACCAGCGGGTAGTCGAAGCCGCGGCGGCCGTCGTCGAGCAACAGCACCGTGTTCAAAAACGCGTGACCCATCGGGTGGTGCAGCGGCTTGTAGGCGTAGCCGACATCGATGCCGGCCTCGATTAGCCCCGAGGCGAGATATTTCCCGGCCTCCCTGTGGCCGCGCACCCGGAAGCTCTTGTCGGCCGGCTCGTTCCACGGGTTCCAGGGCGAGCGGCGATGCGCCCAGGGCTGCACCTCCTGGTCCTCATAGGCGAGAACGGCGAAGGGTGGGACGATGTCTTCCTTGAAGTTTTCGTACTGGTCGTCGCCCCACATGACGATCAAATCGGGCTGGAATTCGTCGATGACCCGCCGCGCCTCGGCGAAATGCGCACGGTAGATTTCGCGCCCGCGCGCCGCGGAAGCGGCGCCCCAATCATTGCCCAATTCCTCGCGCAAGGGCTGCGGCCACGAGGCCGCGTTCTTCATCGCCTCGGGCATCGCCGGATCGTCGAGCGCCGCCCGCATCATGAAGGTCCAGTCCTCGTTCGGGCGCAGCATCAACGGGCGATGCGTGCAGCCCACTCCCAGGATCTCGCCCATCGCTCACCTCCCGTCTTGTTTAATTCACCACAGAGGCACAGAGGACGCAGAGAAATCGAGATTGCTTCGTCGCTGCGCCTCCTCGCAATGACAGGTTCTTCGGCGTCATTGCGAGCGAAGCGAAGCAATCTCGATGTGTTTCTCTGTGTCCTCCGTGCCTCCGTGGCGAATAATCATCCTTGTTTTTCGATGTTCCACAAAAACGGCAGCGGCGCATCGAGCCGGCCCTTGAGATAGTTGCGGCAGGCGCCGCGGGCACGATACTGCCCGGTCGGGATATAGGGGACGAATTCGAAGGCGCGCCGTTGGATCTTGTCGGCCAGCTCGCGGCGTTTGGCGTCATCGGTTGCCTGGAACCACTCCGCGCGCAGGCTTTCGAGTTGCGGGTCGTCCGCCCAGCCCGGCAGCACCCCCTCCTTGCCCGGGGCGCGCAACGAGCGGTTGGTTGCCGGGTTGATCATGTCGTAGTCGGCAAAGGCGGTGACAAAGACGTTCCAGCCGCCTTGGTCGGGCGGCTCCTTCAGATTGACCCGCCGGATCACCGTGCCCCACTCCGCGGTCACCAGATCGACATTGAGCCCGAGCCGTTTCAGCACATCGTTGGCGACCAGCGCCTCGGCGTGCAGCTGCGGGATGTCGGCCGGGTCGAGCAGCACGATGCGCTCGCCCTTGTAGCCGGCCTCGGCGATCAGCCGCTTGGCCTTGTCGTAATCGCGCGGGCCGGACAGCGCCTCGCCGCCGGGCGGATCGGGCGATTCCCAATCGCAGGCATAGACCGAAGGGCAGGTGCGCCAATTGCTCTTGTCGCCGGCCATCGCCGCCATGAAGTCGCGCTGATCGACGACCGCCAGCACCGCCTGGCGCATCTTGATGTTGTCGAACGGCGGATAGAGCTGATTGAACCGCATCGTGCCGATAAAGCCGCCGCGCGCGGCGACCTCGATATTCGGATCGTGCGAGACCGCCGGCACATAGTCGTTGGCCAGATTCTCCCAGTAATCGACCTCGCCGCTGGTGAGCGCGTTGAGCGCGGTCAGCGGATCGGGGATGTAATCCCACTCGACGCGATCGACCTTGGCCCGCTTGCCGCCGCTCGCCCAAACCGGCGGCTCGGCGCGCGGCACGTAATCGGTGTTCTTGGCAAAGATCACCTGATGGCCCGGCCGCCATTCCGACATCACCATCTTGAACGGGCCCGAGCCGACCGCCTCCTTGATTTGGGTGTAAGGGTCGGTCAGCGCGAGCCGCTCCGGCATCATGAACGGGGTCGGCGAGGTCAGCGTCGCGAACGCGTCGAGCACCGGGAATGGCGTCTTCAGCGTCACGCGGAACTGGTTGTCGTCGATGGTCTCGATCGCGCTCGCGGCGGCGAGCAGTGCCTGGCCGTAGGCATCGTTGCGCACACCCCAGCGCTTCAGTGAGGCGACGACATCGGCGGCGCGCACCTTCTCTCCGTCGTGCCATTTGAGGCCGTCGCGCAACTTGAATGTCCAAATCAGCTTGTCGTCGCTGACCGTCCAGCTGTCGACCATCTGCGGCTGCGGCCGGTACGCGCTGTCGAAGGCGAACAGCGTGTCGTACACCATGTAGCCGTAGTTGCGGGTGATGTAGACGCCGCTCCAATACGGATCGATGATCGAGAGATCGGCGTGCGGGACAAAGCGCAATACGGTCCCGGAGGATTGCGCGCGCGACAGACGCGGCACGGCAGCCGCCGCGAGGGAAAAGCCGGCAGAGGCAATCAATCGCCGCCGAGTGATCATGCGCCTGTCCGCGGCATCTCGATATTGAGCAGGCGGGCGGCGTTATGGCCGAGGATGGCGCGGCGCTCGGCATCGTCGAGCCCCGGCGCGCCTTCGACAAAGCCGATCGGGTCAATTTCGCCCATGTCGGCCGGATAGTCGGTGCCCATCAGCACATGGTCGGCGCCGTACAGCTCGACCAGGTATTCAAGCTGGTGGTGGGTATAGACGATGGTGTCGAAATAGAGCCGCCGCAGATAATGGGTCGGCATGTGGCGGATGCATTCGCAGGTGTCGGGCCGCGCCGAAGCGGCGTGGTCGATGCGGCCGGAATAGGCCGGCAGATAGCCGCCGCCATGCGACAGCACCAGCTTCAAATTCGGGTGGTCCTGCAATACGCCGCCGAAGATCAGGTGATGCACCGCCACGGTGGTGTCGAGCGGGTTGCCGATGATGTTGGTGAAGTAGTGGTCACGGAAGCGGCTCGCCTCCGGAAAGCCGGTCGGGTGCATGAACAGCACCAGTCCCAATTCCTCGGCGCGGGCGAAGATCGGCCGGAAGCGCGGCTCGGACAGATCCGCGCCGGCGACATTGGTGGCGATCTCGATGCCGCGCAAACCCAGCGATTTGTGCAGCCGATCCAATTCGGCAACGGCCAATTCCGGAGCCTGGAACGGCACCGTGCCGAGGCCGACAAAGCGCTCCGGGTGCTTGCCGCAGATCTCGGCGATGTTGTCGTTGATGACCCGCGCGGTAGCGATGCCGAGATCGGCAGGGACGCTGTAGAAGGTCTGCGCCGGCGACGGGGTGATCGCCTGGATGTCGATCCCCATCCGGTCCATGTCGGCAAGCCGGGTCGCGACATCGGTGAACTGAACGCGGGTGCGCCGCGCCTGCTCGCGGTTGACCTCCTTTGTGTGCTCGTTGGCGAATTGGTGGCGTGGCTGCCAGTCCATGCTGAGGCCGGCGCCGGCGACCATCTCTTCGGCCTTCGGGGTCAACAGGTGGCAATGAATGTCGATCGTGAACCATTTGCCGCGGGCATGCACCGGCCCCGGAAAACGGCCCGGGATCTGTTCCCCCTCCGGCCGGCATGTGAACAGCATCGCGTCTCGCTCCCCTTGGAACTCAGATATCCCAATGCACGCTTCTAACAGAAGCCGCCCAGTGCTGTCATTCCGGGGCAGCCCAAAGGGCTGAGCCCGGAATCCATATTCCAGAGGGCGGTGTTCATGGATTCCGGGCTCGCCGCTGCGCGGCGCCCCGGAATGACGCCGGTTGAGCCGGTTGCGTGGCGGGCGACAACAACGATCCCCATGTGAAGGACAGCACCGCAGAGCGATGGCAGCGTGACGTTATGGCGAATTGGCTTGAGGTCGGCAGGGCTCGCATCCCGGCCCGGATTCCCTGGGCAACGCTGCAGCAGGGATTTGACTGGGTCTATGACCGGGCGGTCAACGGCATCCCCGGCCTCGACGGCGCCGAGGAGCTGGCATCCGGCTACAGCGCCCGTTACGCCACGGGCGACGATGCGATCGCGGCGTTGATCCGCGAGCAGACCGGCAAGGCCGGTCTTGCCGGGTTTGTCACCGGCTGCGGCGGGTTTGCCGCCTGGCCGATCGCGATGCCGGCCAATCTCGCCAGCGCGCTCTACATCCAGCTGCGGCTGATCGCGGCGATCGCGCATCTGCGCGGCCACGACATCCGCAGCCGGGATGTGCGCACGGTGGTGCTGGCCTGCCTGTCCGGGTCGAAAGCCGCCGACACGCTGAAGGACGCCGGAATCCGCCTCGGCACCCGGGTGACCCGCGACGCGATCGGCTGGGCCGCGCCGGCGGTGTGGAAGAAGCTCCACCACGCCACCGGCTTGCGGATGGCGGCCAACGCCGGCGCCGGCGCGGTCGGCAAGCTCGGCCGCTTTGTGCCGGTGGTCGGCGGTGTCGTCGCCGCAGGCTTCGACGCGGCGATGACCCAGTTGGTCGGCCGCGCCGCCGACCGGGTGTTCGCGAAGGGGGCCGCAGCGGGCTAGGCGGCTTCCAATAGTCGGCCGAGGCCGGAGAAGCGATCGGCGCTGCCGAGCCGGCGCGTGACCGCCCAGAAGCCGGCCTGGTTCGTCGTCACCACCGGCTTGTTGAACTCGCGCTCCCAGGCGGGGATTGAGGCCATGGTCGGGAAATTGCCGCCGGGCACGATAAAGGCCTCGATCTCGGGGCGGTCGATGCGGGCGAAGGCGTCGCGCGCCAGCTCCGGCCCGAGCTTGCCGATCGCGTAGGAATCGGTCGCCGCGAAGCCTTCGAGTGCGACTATGGACAGGCCGCGCTTCTCCTCAAAATAGCGCCGCGCATTGGCGTTGACCGGCTCGGAATAGGGCGACACCAGCGCGACCCGCTTGGTGCCGAGCGCCCGCATCGCCTCGCCGATCGCCATGGCCGAAGTAAAGGCCGGCACCCCGGAAGCGGCGCCGATCCGGCGCGTGACATTCTCGTCGTAATCGTCGGCGAACAGGCTCGCCGAGGTCTGCAGCAGGAACACGGTCTCGACCCGGGCGTTGCCGAGCAATTTCGCCTGGTAATCGACGTCTTCATCGCGCGGCGGCGAGAACGGCGTCTTGTTGACGCTGCTGGTCGCCATCCGCGCGTAATGCGGCTGCCATTCGGGCGGCAGCAGGCGGGTGTATTCGATTTCCGCCGTCGTGTTGGTCGACGGGATCAGGACGCCGAAATGGCGGGTCATTGAGCGGCTTCCTGTTGCTCGTCGCGGCCGAGTACCCGGTCGAGGGTCTTGATCGGATTGTCGGGGCCGGCCGATTTCTCGGCCTCGGCCGCTGCCAGGAATTGGTAATGCCGCGCGATCGCCGCGTAGATGTCGGCGGCCGGCCGTGCCGCGCCGTGAAAATCGGCGATCTCCTCCATCTCGGCGACCCAGCGGTAGGCCTTGTCGTACATGCGCGGGATGCTGGCGCTGAGATATTTGAAAATCTGCGGCTGACTCGACGACAATTCGGCGATCAGCGCCTCGGCGCAGCCGAAGCGCGCGGCGCCCAGCATCATCGCCGAGCCCAACGCGGTGATGCCCTTGGTAATCCCGGCATAGGACATCTTGAGCCCGGAGGCGGCGCCGATCGGCCCGTCGATCGGCCGCCAGTCGAGCCCCCAATCGCGCAGCGCCGCGCTCTGCCCGACCGCGGGGCCCGAGGCATATATCGCCGGACTGTAGCCGGGCCGCGGCGGGCCGCCGATGATGCCGGCATCGACAAAGGCGGCGCCGGTCGGCGCGACAACAGCGGCAACGCGCTCGGCGGTCTGCGGGCTGATGGCGTTGCAATCGACATAGAGCGGCTTTTTGTCGAGCGCGGTCAGCGCCGGCGCGAGTTGGCGCGCGATGTTTTCGGCCTCGCCCGGCGGTAGGATCGACAGAAAGAAATCGGCGCCCGACAGCAAGGCGCGCTCGTCGGCGGCCGGCTGCATGCCGGCGGCGCGGGCGCGCTCGGCACTTTTGGCGCTGCGGCCCGAGAGCAGCGTGCGCACCTCGGCGCCGCTTTCATGGAGACGCTTGCCGACGCCGGAGCCCATGCTGCCTTGCGCGATGATCGCGACGGTGATGCTCATCACCTACCTCTCGCTGAGAAGACGACTGCTTCCCGCTATGCTAGCGGCGCAGCCCTCTCTCCGCAAAGGCCCGCCAAACCCGACATCGGTTTGCGTCATGTCCGGAAACGTACAGACAAGCCGGTGCCCGAAGACAATGATCGTCGCCAATGGGCAAATATGAATATATCGATGCTGCGCTTTGCGGACGGCGGTCGCTGGAACAAGCACTGGCCGATCTTTGCGTTAAATATGATCAGCATCCACGAGATGAATTGGCCCGAATGATCCGGCAGCTTCGAGCCGAGATCGTGGATCGGAAGCGCTCTTCCTGAAACTACCTGGCCACAACGGCGCGGCGCGGGCTGATGATTACGCTGCGCGCTTGCGAACGCCCTCGACGATCTGCTGCAAGGCGGCGACGTCGATGCGATGGCAGAAATCGCCGAAGCCCTCGCCGGCGACGCGCGCGGATGCCCACAGCGCAAACAGCGGGTCGAGCGCCGCGGCGATGCCCGCGATGTCGAGCCGCTCCGCGATCGCCGTGTTGAGCCGGGTGCCCTCGAAATCGCCGCCGACATAGAGCGAATAAAACCCCGGCACCCGCCCGACGATGCCGATATCGCCGCTATAGGGTCGGGCGCAACCATTCGGGCAGCCGGTGATGCGGACACTAAGGCGCTCCCTTTCCAGGCCCCAGCGTTCGAGCCGCGCGGCAATCGCGGCGACGATCTCGGGCTGCACCCGCTCGGCCTCGGTCAACGCCAGGCCACAGCTCGGCAAGGCCGGGCAGGCCAAGGCCCAGCGCTCGACCGGGAGCAATTCCTCGGCCAGCCGCACGCCGTGTTCGCGCAGCACCGCCTCGACCCCGGCGCAATGCTCCGGCCGGATCTCGGAGAGGATGATGTCCTGGCTCGGCATCAGGATCGGGTCGCAACCGAAGCGAAGGACGATCTCGCGCAACGCGGTGCGCAGGCGCGTCCTCTCGTCATCGGCGATGCGGCCGCTCGTAATCGGCAGACCGAGAAACAGCTTGCCGTCGCCCTGCTCGTGCCAGCCGAGATGGTCCGGCACCGCGAAGGCCGGCATCCGCCGGCACGGTTCGAGCGGCTTGCCGAGATCCTCGGACAGGCGCTCGCGCGCCCACTCCTCGCCGCGCTCGGCGATGACGTATTTGAGACGGGCGTGACGGCGGTTGCCGCGGTCGCCATGATCGCGATGCAGCCGGACGACGGCCGCGGCGGCTTCCAGCAGGTCATCCGGTGCGATAAAGGCGACCGGGGTGGCGAGGCGCGGATAGGTCTCCGGCTTGTTGTGGGTCATGCCGTGGCCGCCGCCGAGGAAAAAATTGTAACCCGACAGACGTTGTTCTCCCGGGGCGCCCTCGAACAGCGCGACGATGCCGAGATCGTTGGTCAACACATCGATCGTGTTGTCCTCGGGGATGGCGAGGCCGATCTTGAATTTGCGCGGCAGATAGCGCTCGCCATAGAGCGGATCGACCGGCTCCTCGCCCCCGGCCACCTTTTCGCCGTCGAGCCAGATCTCGTGGTAGGCGGCGGTCTGCGGCAAGAGATGCGTCGACAACCGGCGCGCGTCATCCTCGAGACGGCTGTGCACCGCGTCGCGGACAGGCACCGGCACGGTGGTGACGGTGCGCACGACATCGCCGCACGCCGCCAGGGTGGTCAGCAGCACGCGATTGATCTCGGCGATGGTCGCCTTCAGCCCCGGTTTCACGACGCCGTGAAACTGAATGCTTTGCCGGGTCGTCACCCGCAGCGATCCATTGGCGTAATGCTCGGCGAGTTCGTCGAGCGCGAGGTATTGCGCGGCGGTCAGCCGCCCGCCGGGAATGCGCACGCGGACCATGAACTGCCAGCGCTTGCTGTCGCCGCGCTGCTTCAATTCGGTGGCGCTGTCGCGGTCGTAGCCCTGGTAGACGCCGTGAAACTTGAGGAGGCTGTAGCCGGTATTGTCGAACGGCGTCGCCGTGTCGGCGAGGTCGCGCGCGAGGTTGCCGCGCAAGTGCCGGCTCTGCTGCTTGACCGCCTCGGCCTTCGAGACCGTCTCGATCTGGACCATTGGCAGGCTCAGCCGGCGAGGCCGTTGGCGGTGAAGGCGTGCGCCTGCGCCGCGCTGCGTATCACGACCGGCGCAAAGACCAAGGTGAGCAGCTCGTCTCCGCCGATTTCGCCGAGGAATTCGGGCAGCTCATGCAAGCCGACATCCACTGCGTGATACCGCTCGCCGCCGGTCTTTGCGATGACCCGAACCGGCGGATCGCCGATGCCGTTGGCCCGGACCAGTGCCGGCGGCAGGATGTGCAGGCGCTGACGCCGGCCCGGGCCGGCCTCGACCAATCGGACGACGCTCCAGCCCTCGCCGGCCAATTCGACCGCGCGCGGCGAGATTGTCGAACCAGTCGCCTGTCCGGTGATCGCCGCCGGCTCGGCATACCCGCCGATCGGCAGGATCTCCGCCACCAAAGGCGCCAGCGCGCGGTCGTAAATCACGACATCGGCATGGGTGAGTGCGTCGCGGTCAACCGCGGACAGCGCCGATGCCGAGTCCTGCTCGACAACCCAGATCTGGCCGGCATCGACGGTCGGCGGATGCAGTGACGGCCGGTCCTCGCGCATCGCTCCAGCTCCTCCGACCCGCGTGGCTCGGCGAAATACAAATCATTGTATTTGCTTCGACGAGAGTCGATCAGAATAAATACTTGCTGAACAAAGATGAGCAGGCGATACCGCAGTGTCAAATAGTATGTTATTACTTTATTCGGGCCGCGCGGAGGCAGTCCTGCTCTGGCCGCGCAGCACCGGGGAAACCTATTCTTCCTCGCCGTTGTCGGCGGTCCGGCGGTCGCGGAAGGCGCGCGGGTGCAGCGGATATGCGGTGGTGTGCTTCATCCGCTCCATGGCGAAGCGCGAGGTGACGTTCTTCATCGGGGCGAGGGCGATCAGGCGCTTGTAGAAAGCATCGTATTCGGTCATGTCGGCGACCGCGACGCGCAGCATGTAATCGACATCGCCGGCCATGCGGTAGACCTCCATCACCTCCGGCATCGCCGCGACGCCGGCGCTGAAGCGCTCCAGCCACTCCGGCGTATGTTCGCCGGCCTCGACGCTGACCAGGACGGACAGCCCGACGCCAACCCGCTCGGGATCGATGACCGCGACCCGGCGGGTGATCACGCCCTTCGCCTCAAGCTTCTGGATGCGCTTCCAGCACGGCGTCGCGGAGAGGCCGACGCGCTCGGCCATCTGGGCGATCGACAGTGTCGCATCTGTCTGCAGGATCTCGAGCAGCTGGCGGTCGATTTCGTCCATGATTCCATTTGTCCTTCCTGGAGCGAAATGCATTTAAGCTCGATCATTCCTGAATCGTCACCCTAGGCTTCTCCCCAGCGGAGCGTCCCAGAGGCTAACGCTTCGCTGATTTCAGCACCGGACGGGGCGCAAGCGCAGGCCCGAAAATGCGCCTTTGCTGCGCGCGGCATCCTGACCCGCGATGGGTGTTCGTCGGAGGCTGCGGCATACGTGAAGCGCAATCCAGCTATGCAAATTCATGGCGCGCATGTGTGAAGTACTTCACACATGGAGCTCCCTCGATACCTCTTCTAATGAGAAACGACGCAGGGAGGACGCGATGAAGCCAGACGCGCCGGCTGCAGCTTGGGTGTGCAAGGCGCCGGCCAGAGTCGATACTCGTTGATGGAGCTTCGCCTCGAACAGGCGCGACGCTGGCGTAAAAGCCGCCGGCCAAACGACGCCGGTCGCGGAGCGGCCGGATGAGTCGCCCGTCCCGAATCCCGGTGTCGATCGATGAACGGATGCCGGTGAAATACCTGGCGCAACTGGCCGCCGAACTTAAAATCCGCATTCTTGAAAAAGTCGAGCCCGGGCAGAACTGGGCGGCATTCAATATTCACTTTGGTGCTCGCGGCCGGTGGTGTTTCGCATTTAGCGGCAAAATTCGCCGCGAGTGGTACGGACAGAGCTTCGGTGAGGCGCTCGAAAAACTGACGGCTTGGCTCGAACTCGACGAAGCGCAGGCGTTGAACCTGACGCTGGGCCTCACCGAAGATGGCCGTTTTCGCGAACCGGACGGCACCTGATAGGGGACTATCTGAAAGCTCCTTGCTCTGCTGGCCTGAGGGCCAAGAGCCGCACCGCTCGTCGCTAACCAGTCGAGCGAAGGTCAAACCCCGCGCAGCGCGCGTTCTATGTCGGCCAACAGATCGGCCTCGGCTTCGAGCCCGGCGGAGAGCCGCACCAACCCGTCGCCGATGCCGAGCGCGGCGCGCTCCTCCGGTTTCAATCGCGAGTGCGTCGTCGTCGCCGGATGGGTGACGAGGCTCTTCGAATCGCCGAGATTGTTCGAGATGTCGACCAGCCGCAGCGCGTCGAGAAAACGGAAGCAGGCCTCCTTGTCGCCGGCGATGTCAAAGGCGACCACCGTGCCGCCAGCCTTCATCTGCCGCCGCGCCAGCTCGTATTGCGGATGTGACGGCAGGCCGGGATAGATCACCCGGCCAACCTTCGGGTGGGTTTCCAGGAAGCGCGCGATCGCCTCGGCGGTGCGGCATTGCCGCTCGAGCCGCAATTCCAATGTCTCCAGCCCCTTCAGCAGCAGCCAAGCGTTGAACGGGCTCAAGGACGGCCCGGTGTGCCGATAGAACAGCCCGAGGTCGTCCTTCAGGTATTTCTCGCCGCCGAGGATCGCGCCGCCGAGTGCCCTGCCCTGGCCATCGATGTGCTTGGTCGCGGAATAGACGACGACGTCGGCGCCGAGCGCCAAGGGCTTCTGCAACAAGGGCGTCGCGAACACATTATCGACGACGAGGATGCCGCCGGCGCGATGGGTGAGCCGCGCCACCGCTGCGATGTCGATGATCTCCATCGCCGGGTTTGACGGGCTCTCGCAGAAAGCGAGCGCCGCACCGGGAGCGAGCGCTGCTTCCCAGGCCGAGAGATCGCGGCCGTCGACCTGCACGGTCTCGATGCCCCAGCGCGGCAACAGATCCGCGATGATGTAATGGCAGGAGCCGAACAAGGCCCGGCTCGCCACCACCCGCTGCCCCGCGCGCAATTTGCAGAGTAGCGCGGCGAACACCGCCGCCATGCCGCTGGCGGTGGCGCGGCAGGCTTCGGCGCCTTCGATCAGCCGCAGCCGCTCCTCGAACATCGTCACGGTCGGGTTGCGGTAGCGCGAATAGACGTAGCGCGAGCCGTCCGCCTTGAACGCAGCCTCGGCCTCGGCGGCGCTGCCGTAGACAAAGCCGGAGGTCATGAACAGCGCTTCCGAGGTCTCCTCGTAGGCGCTGCGCTCGGTGCCGCCGCGCACCAGGATCGTCGCGGGGTCGAGCTCGGCGACAAGCTCCGGGGGGAGGATCGGCTTCGGCATCGGCACGCACTCCATCTGACGAGGCCGCGCACCGGGACGGGGCTGAAACCAGCAACAAAAAACCCCGGTCCCGCGCGGGCCAGGGTTCTTGCAAACTCCCCGACCTTTTAGCGCGTTGTTTTACGTGGCGCGCAAGCCGGTCGGCTCAAATCCCCACGAACATGCGCTTGGTAGCCCGCCCGTACGCGCGGTGTCAAGCACGCTCACCGCACCCCGCGGGACCTCGTCGGCAACCGCGATCGCGTGGGTGAGGCCGGGGCTGGAAGGGCCGCGACCGGCCAGTGCACCCGGACGCCTCACACGTATCAGCGATGTCCGCCCCCACCGTGGAAACCGCCGCCGCTGAACCCGCCGGGGTGGAAGCCGCCCGGGTGGAAGCCGCCGCGATGAAAGCCGGCGCGATTGAAGCCTCCGCGATGAAAGCCTCCGCGATGAAAGCCGGCACGAAAGCCGCGATGAAAGCCGCGTCCGTCGCCGAACCCGAATGGAAAGTCGCCCCAGTAATCGGGATAGTTGTCGTCATAGCCGAGAGGCGAGTAGTCGATGGACTGGTTGTCTTGGCAATACTGAGCGTAATACGGATTGTTGCAATCGATAGAAGAATAGGGCTGTGACGGCCTTGCTGGCGACCCGCGCAGGACGGTGACGTCCTGCGCCTGGGCCGCGGCGGCTGCCGATAAGCTGCCGGCGGTAACAACCGTCGCGGCCAGCATGGCGGGTTTCAGCCAACGGAGAACCGACATTGGTTGGCTCCATAGATTTCCAATTCTCGATGTTTTAAGTAAACGATTCCGGTGCGTTTATGACCCCCAGCGCGACATGGCTGTCACGCTGAATCCTGAGGGGTAGCCCTGAACCCAGGCCGACCAGCCGACTTAGAATAGCAGGGCAACCAGTTTATCGCCGCCTTTGCCCATTCCTGTTCCTGCGATCGACTGACCCGCTATCCCGCGGCCACGCTCAATCGAGAAACTTGAGGCCCCCGACCACCTTGTCGATGGTCTTGCGGTCGGCGTGCAGGCCGAGCCCGACGAGGTCGAGTTGGTCGGTTGCGCAGGCAGCGACCGATGCCCGGTTGTCGATATCGTTGGTCGTCTTGAACAGCGGCTCGGTATAGATCGCGACCCGCAAGCCGCGCGATATCGCCCGCTGATGCGTGCGCGTCAGCTCTGCCCCGCTGCCGCCGTAGACGAACACAGGCTCGCGGATCAGCGGCGTGTAGAGCCGACCGCTCGCATCCCGGTAGGGCTCGCCGACAATCTCGGGAAAGGAGCCGGTCAGGCCGCCGGCCAGAAAGGCCGCGACATTCGCAATTTGCCAGGACGCAAGGTCGCGACGGATGACAATGGCGGTCTTGGTTTCGTAGCGCATGACGGGCATGGTAGCGGCGGCGGCGCCACAGTTATTGAACGTTCGTGCATGCCGGCTGCGGATTTTCTTGTCGTCGACGAGCCCATTGCCGGGGTGCAGCGGCTGCGCGCCGGATTCTGCGGTCACGCCTATGACCCGCACCGGCACGAGAGCTATGCGGTCGGGCTGACCGAGGCCGGGATCCAGGCGTTCCGCTATCGCGGGGTCGAGCAGGCGAGCATGCCGCGGCGGACGATCGTGCTTCACCCGGACGAGCTGCACGACGGCCATGCCGTCGCGCCCGAGGGCTTTACCTATCGTATGCTTTATGTCGACGCCGCGCTGATCGCCGACGCGCTGGGTGGCACCGAGCTGCCCTTCGTTTCGGATGCGGTCAGCGAAGATCCCTGCCTGGCCGCGGTGCTGGAGGAGGCGTTCGAAGGCTTTCCCGGCCGGCTCGGGACGCTGGAGCGAGCGGCGATCGTCGCGGCGGTCGCCGATGCGCTGCTGCGGCGCGCCGGCCGGATGCCGCGGCCGCCGCGAGCGCACTTTCCAACGGCAGCGCTAAGGCGCGCACGCGACATTCTCGACGCCGCGGCGGATCTGGCGGTTACCGCGGAGGAGCTCGAAGCCGCGACCGGCATCGATCGCTACACGCTTGCCCGCGCGTTTCGCGCGCGGTTTGGCACCTCGCCGCATCGCTATCTGGTCGGCCGGCGCTTGTGCACGGTGAGGGCCGAGATCGCCGCCGGACTCCCGTTGGCCGAAGCCGCCGCGGCGGGCGGTTTCGCCGACCAGAGTCACATGACCCGCCACTTCAAGGCGCGCTTCGGCATCACCCCGGGGCGCTACACCCGGCTGCTGCGCGCCGCCGGCTAAACGGTCGGCGCCGGCCGCTGAAATTTACCGAGGGCAGTGGAATCATGAGCGCGACCCCGCAACCCCGCTTCCATTATCGCCTCGGCGCGAACCAGCCGGCCGAGAGCCCGACGGCGCGGCGGCTGGCGGAGATGGCTGAGGCAATCCTCTGCGACACGCAAGGCGAATTCCGCCTCGATGTGTTTCCGGAGAGCCGGCTCGGCCCGGACCCTGAGATGTTCGCGGCTTTGCGCAAAGGCGACCTCGAATTCTATCTGTCCGGGGCGCTGCTCGGCGGCGTGGCGCCGACCAGCGCCTTGCCGTTGATGCCGTTTGTGTTCAGCGACAGCAAGGCGGTGTTCGCGACGCTCGACAGCGCGCTCGGCGACCTGATCCGGGGCGAACTGGCCGGCGCCGGTCTCTATGCCTTCCGGCGCTCTTGGCAGAACGGCTTTCACCACATCACCACGAGCACGCGGCCGATCCACACGGCCGCCGATTTCGCCGGGCTGAAGATTAGGACCCCCGGTGGCGAGATCGCCGCCGATTTCTTCAAGACGCTCGGCGCCGAGCCGGGCATGGTGCCGTTCAGCGGCATGTACGAGGCGCTGAAGGCGAAGCGCTTCGACGGCCAGAGCGACCCGCTCGGCGTCGTGCAGTCGCTGCGACTCTATGAGGTGCAGAATCATCTGAGCCTGACCGGGCATTGGTGGACCGGCTTCACCTTGCTCGCCAACGCCGCGGCCTGGGCGGCATTGCCGGGCGAGATCCGCGCCGTCGTCGAGCGCAACGCAGAGAAATTCGCACTGCTGCAGTGCGACGACATCGAAGCGGTCAACGTCGCCGGGGCCGAGGCGCTCGCGCGGGCCGGCATGGCCGTCAATACCGCCGATAGCGCGAGCATCAGAGCCGCGCTCGGCGATTTCTACGTTCGCTGGCGGGAGCGCTTCGAGCCAGCCGCCTGGGCATTGCTCGAAGCGCGGGTTGGCGGCATCGGATAATTCCGCGGTCATTGCGAGGAGCACAGCGACGCGGCAATCTCGGCAGGGCCGAGGCGCTATCGGCACGGGATTGCTTCGCTCTGCTCGCAATGACGCCCCGGGGTATCTCGATGGGTTCTACTGACGCGTTTCGGCTCGACGGCAAGGTCGCGCTCGTGACTGGCGCCGGGCGAGGCATTGGGCGAGCGGTCGCGCTAGCACTGGCTGCCGCCGGCGCCGAACTCGTATTGAACAGCCGCACCCCGGCCGAGCTCGACGCGCTCGCCGGCGCGATCGCGGCTCAGGGCGGTCGGGCGCGAGCGCTTCCCTTCGATGTGACCGACAGTGCCGCGGCACGCGCGGCGATCGCCGGGCTCCCGCGTCTCGACATCCTGATCAACAACGCCGGCATCAACCGGCCGCAACCGTTTCTCGAAGTCGACGAGGCGACCTTGGACCGCATGATCGCGCTCAACGTCAAGGCGGCGTTTGTCGTGGCGCAGGCGGCGGCGCGGCCGATGGTGGAGGCCGGCGACGGGGTCCCAGGGGGAGTTATCGTCAACATGTCGTCGCAGATGGGCCATGTCGGCTCGGAGCGGAACCGCACCGCCTATGTGATGACCAAGCACGCGATCGAAGGGCTGACCAAGGCGATGGCGGTGGAGCTGGCGCCCAAAGGCGTGCGGGTCGTGTCGATCGCGCCGACCTTTGTGATGACGCCGCTGACCCAGCCGTTTTTCGACGACCCCGAGACGAAGAAATGGATCGTCGACCGCATCCCATTGGGGCGCGCCGGCACGGTCGAGGAGGTGGCAAACGCGGTCGTGTTTCTCGCCTCGCCCGCCGCCGCGCTGGTCACCGGCTCCTCGCTCCTCGCCGATGGCGGCTGGACCGCTTGGTGAGCGGATGCGCCGCCGCGAGTTGATCCTCGGCCTCGGCGCGGCGCTCGCCTCGCCCACCGCCACCCGCGCGCAGCGGGGCAAGATCTTTCGTCTCGGCATTCTCGTGAATACGCGCAACACCGGCGTCGAGGAATTGCTCAAGGGACTGCGCGATCATGGTTATGTCGAAGGGCAAAACCTGATTGTCGAATTTCGATTTTCGGAAGGCGTGGGAGAACGTTGGCCCGAACTGGCGAGCGAATTGGTGGCGCCCAAGGTCGATGCCATCGTCGCGCAAACGACCCCGGCGGCTTTGGCCGCTAAACGGGCGACAAGCACGATCCCGATCGTCATCGCCACCGCGATCGACCCGGTTGGGGCAGGCTTGGCGGACAGCCTGGCGCGGCCAGGCGGCAATGTTACCGGACTGTCATTGCTGTCACCTGAAATCAGCGCGAAAACTTTATCGCTGCTCAAGGAAGATGTCCCGAGCCTGAGCCGGGTGGCGGTGCTGTGGAACGCCGCCAACCCGGCGTTCACGCCGGTCTGGCAAGCTCTGGACGCAACCGCCCGCTCGATGGGGCTCGCGCTGTTGTCACAGCCGGTGCGCGAGCCGCAGGATTTCGCGTCCGCCTTTGCGACGATGGCGTCACAGCGACCCGAGGGGCTGCTTGTTCTCATCGATTCCCTTGTAGGCCAATACGTTCGCCAGATCGTCGAATTTGCGACACATGAACGCCTCGCGGCGGCGTCCACTTTCAAGCAGTTCGCCGCCTTGGGCGGTCTGATGTCGTATGGGCCCAACCTCGGCGCCGCAGAGCGAAAAGCCGCCGACTACGTCGACAGGGTGTTGAAAGGCGAAAACCCCGCCGAGCTTCCATTCGAGCAGCCGACCAAGTTCGAGCTGGTCATCAATATGAAGACCGCGAAGGCGCTCGGCCTCACCGTGCCGCAATCGCTGCTCGCCCGCGCCGACGAGGTCATCGAATAGAACGCTCCCACCCGCATTGACATAGCCGAAAAATTTGCGGTCATAGTCCTGTCTCATCGTGCTCTGGCGGCGGGGAGAGACGTCGATGCAGCAATGCGATTTCGCCAGCTACGCAAGCCATAGCCGCTGGACCAAGCCCGGCCGGTTCGCCGCGCATCTGGACAGTCTGCCGTCCGACCCCGCCAGGCTACCGGAAATCGTCGGCGGACTCGTTTTGCATCCGCTGTTCGCGCCGCCGCGGCAATTTTCCGAAGCCTCGCTCCGGGCGATTCCGGAAATTCTCTCGGCTCTGCTGGAGCGCGACGCTCGGCCGCTTGATCAGCCCAGGGAGCCTGACAAGCGGGTGCTCGGAACGTGCCGGAATTACGCGCTGCTGGCCTGCGCCATCCTGCGCCAGCATCGCGTCCCGGCGCGGCTGCGGGTCGGGTTCGCCGATTATTTTACGCCGGGCTTCTGGGAAGATCATTGGGTCTGCGAGTATCGCCACGGCAGCGATTGGCAACTGCTCGACCCGGAGTTGACGCTGGAGGTATGCCGGCGTTTCGGGATCGCCTTCGATCCGGCCGACGTACCGCGCGACCGCTTTCTGGTCGCTGCCTCCGCCTGGCGGGCGTTGCGCCGGGACAAGGCCGACCCCGCTCGTTTCGGCGTGTCGGCGCTCAGCCTGTCCGGCCTCTGGTTCGCCGCGGGAAGCCTGTTGCGCGACCTCGCCGCGCTTGGCAAGGAAGAGATGATGCCGTGGGATTTTTGGGGGCCCGCGCGGGAGTTTCGGCCCGGCGTTCCCATTACGACCGACTGGCTCGACCAACTCGATGGCCTGGCCGACGCGCTCGCGCGAGAGCCGGCAGGTTATGATGAGGTCTGCTCGATCGCCGCCGATTATGCGTGGGCGGCGCTAACCCCGACGATCCTCAGCTTCCCGGCCGGCGCGCCGGTCGAGGTTTCGCTCGCCGAATAGGAGGAAGGGATGCCCCGCCATATCAAGACGGCCGCGCTTGCCGGCCAGCAGGAGGAAAGCGACGCCAAGGTCCGGAGCGCGGTCGAGGCGATCATCGCCGAGGTGAAGGCGCGCGGCGACAGGGCGGTGCGCGAGTTGTCGGAGCGCTTCGACAAATGGTCGCCGCCGAGCTTCCGCCTCGGCGACGATGAGATCCGCGCGCTGGTTGCCCAGGTGCCGGCGCAGACCATCGACGACATCAAATTTGCGCAGGCGCAGATCCGCAATTTCGCCGAGATCCAGCGCGCCTCGATGAAGGATGTCGAGGTCGAGACGCTGCCCGGAATCGTCCTCGGCCATCGCCACATTCCGGTCGGCCGGGTCGGCTGCTACGTCCCGGGCGGGCGCTATCCGATGGTCGCCTCGGCGCATATGTCGATTGTCACCGCGCGGGTCGCCGGGGTCGGCCACATCGCCGCCTGCACCCCGCCCAACCAGGGCGGGCCGCATCCCGAGACGATCGCGGCGATGCATCTGGGCGGCGCCGACGAGATTTACGTCTTGGGCGGGGTACAGGCGGTCGCGGCGATGGCGCTCGGCACGGAAAGCTTCACGCCAGTGGACATGCTGGTCGGCCCCGGCAATGCCTATGTCGCCGAGGCGAAGCGCCAGCTCTACGGCCGGGTCGGCATCGATTTGTTCGCCGGGCCGACCGAGATCCTGGTCATCGCCGACGACACCGCCGATGCCGAGATGTGTGCGACCGACCTCTTGGGCCAGGCCGAGCACGGGCCGACCTCACCGGCGATCCTGCTGACCACATCGGACGGGCTCGCGCGCGAAACGGTCAGCGAAGTCGAACGGCAGCTAACGATATTGCCGACCGCCGATATTGCCGGCATCGCCTGGCGCGATTATGGCGAGGTGATTCTGTGCGCCAACGAGGACGAGATGATCGCCGAGGCCGACCGCATCGCCGCCGAGCATGTCGAGGTGCTGTGCCGCGAGCCGCGGCGCTATCTGGAGCGGCTGCGGAATTACGGCGCGCTGTTCCTCGGGCCCGAGACCAATGTCTCCTATGGCGACAAGGTGATCGGCACCAACCACACGCTGCCGACCAAGGGAGCGGCGCGCTATACCGGCGGGCTCTGGGTCGGCAAATTCCTGAAGACCTGCACCTACCAGGAAGTGAAGACCCCCGAGGCGAGCGCGATGATCGGCGAGTATTGCAGTCGGCTCTGCGCCATCGAGCGCTTCTGGGGCCACAAGGAGCAGGCCGATCTGCGAGTGCGTCGCTACGGCCGCAAGAACGCGGCGGAGTGATCGACGACTGTTCCTCGAACATCAACCCGCCCCAACCTGCGATGGCAACAGCCTAAGGTAGAGTTTCGCCCAGACGGGGAATGTGTGATGCTCCAAGCAGGGTGGAGCGGGGCGATATTCGATGGGTTGGGGAAAACGATACCGCGCCGGTCTGGTTGCCGCTGGCGCGGCCATGCTTGCCGGGCTCGGTTTCTCGAACAACGCGCTCGCCTACAGCTCTACCGGCGACCGGCTGTTCCCGGCGACCATCCTGCTGCCGCAGATCGCGCCGGGCGACGAGTTCTATACCAACGTCATGGCGATGCCGCTTACCCCGAGCGGTGTCGGAACACCGAACTACGTCACCAATTTCGACGAAGTCTACGCCAAGACCATCACCGACCGGCTCGGTATCTTTGTCGAGGAGACCGACACCCGCATCGACCAAGTCCACGCCGGCACGCTGAGCGGCTGGCAGAATTTCGATATGTCATTGAAATACCTCACCATCCTCGACCTACCGCACGAGTTTTTGTTCACCCTGGGCCTCGATCGCGAGTTCGGCGATACGGGGGCGCGCCGCGTCGGCGCCAGCCCGTCGGGGGCGACGACACCGCAGGTGTTCTTCGGCAAGGGGCTCGGCGATCTCGACATCGGCTATTTGCGGCCGTTGGCGGTTACCGGGTTCGCCGGATACAGCGCCGCCGACTCGCGCCCCCGCCCGGATCTCGCGGTCGGTGGGCTTACCGTCCAATATTCGATTCCCTATCTTGAGTCCAAGGTCGAGAGTTTTGACCTGCCCGACTTCATCCGCGGCCTGACCCCGATGACCGAATTCATATTTTCGACACCGACCGGGAAAAGCTTCGGCGAACGGACCACGGCATTGTTCGGCCCCGGGGTCAGCTATGCCGGCGAGGGCTGGGAGCTGGCGATCGAGGCGCTGGTGCCGGCGAGCCGGGCGACTGGAAGAGGGGTCGGCGTCACCGCCCAGCTGCACATATCGCTCGACTTCCTGGCTCCCGACACAATCGGTAAGCCGCTGTTTTCGAGCCCCTAGGCGGCGGCCACCATGGCAAGCGAACGGAGGGACAGGATGCCGCGCATGCTCGCCTTTTTGTTGGCCGTGTTGTTACTGCCGATCTCGCTTCCGAGCGTCGCGATGGCGGCGCCGGCCGGAACCGTGGTCGGGGTGAGCGGATCCTGCTTTGTCCAGAGCGGCGGGCAGCGCGCCCCACTCAGAGTGGGACAGCCGGTTCAGGTCGCCGATACGGTCGACGTGCCGGCGGACGGAAAATTGAAGCTGCGAATGACCGACGGAACGGTGGTTTCGGTCGCCGCCGGGACGCAGATGACGATTTCGGCCTACGTGACCGACGCCGGCGGCCAGCGGCAAGACGGCAAGCTGTCGCTCGCCCAGGGGCTGTTGCACGCGGTTGTCTCGCCAATGGGCCGGCCGGCGAGCTTCGAGGTCGATACCGCGGTCGGCACCGCCGCGGTGCGCGGCACCGACTGGTTCATCGAGGCCTTGCCCGGATCGGCGCAGGTCGGCGTGTTGGAGGGCAGCGTCAACCTGACCAGCGCGGCGACGAAACGCTCCGAGACAGTCCCGGCGCGCTGGGGCGCGCGGCTGGAAGCCGGGCGCGACCCGGTCCCCGCACGGCTGTGGGCCCCCGCGGAATTCCAGGCGGTCATCACGCGCACCGAGGTGCCGTAGCAGAAATAGCGAGTTGACTGCGGTTGACGTGGCCCCGATTGGCATGGTTTCGATTTAAATGGCCTCGCGGCGTGGGCGAGGCGGTGCTCGCTTTCGCTATTGCCACCGCGGTCCTGTACTTCCTCAGCGCGCAAGACAGCGCGGTACTGCGCGGGCTTGAAACCGCCTCGCTCGATCTGCGCTTCCGCCTGCGCGGCGTAAAGCCGGCGGATCCCGAGACCGTTGTTGTTCTCGTCGACGATCGCAGCCTCGCCGCGCTCGGCCGCTGGCCTCTCAGCCGCCGCTTGTTTACCAAGGCGGTTCAGATGCTGGACCACGCCGGCGCCCGGGTGATCGGGTTCGATCTGCTGTTCGGCGAGGCCGAGCAGCCGGTGCCGAAGGATTTGCGCGACTCTGCCCGCGCGGCGGCAAACGGCGTCGCCGATCCGCAGCTGCGGACGGCGCTGTCGCGGCTCGCCGATGACGATCCCGACGGCGATTTCGCCAGGGCGATCCGGACCAGCGGCAAGGTGCTCCTGCCCGTCGCCTTCTCGTTCGTCGGTCCAGAGGAGGAAATGCCGGCGGCAATGTCCGCGCATGTTTGCGTCAAGCTCGATCCGAGCGAGAACGAGCCGATGTTTCCGCTGCAGCCGCATTCCGCCGTGCTGCCGGTTCCCGCCCTGGCCGAAGCCGCGGCCGGCATCGGCCATGTCAACATCGCCTTCGACCGAGACGGCGAGCCGCGCTACGATTATCTCGTCCTGCCGTTCAGCGGCGATTTCGTCCCGTCGCTCGCGATACGTGCGGCGGCGGCTTACCTGGGCGTGCCGTGGAGCGAGGTGGGCCTGGCGCTCGGTGACGGGATGCGGCTCGGAGACACCCTGGTCCCGACCGATCCGGCGATGCGGCTCGTCGTCAATTATCGCGGGCCGCGCGGCACGATCCCGACCTACTCGTTCGTCGATCTGGTCGAGGGCCGGATTCCGGCGGAGACGTTCAAGGGGCGCGTCGTGCTGATCGGCGCCTCGTTCATCGGCATTCCGGACACCAACCCGGCCCCGTTCGACAGCACGCCAGTGCCGGGCACCGAACGTCTCGCCACCACCGTCGATTCGATCCTCGCTGGCGATTTCATCCGAGAAACCCCGCCGCCCTGGCCCGCGATCGTGATCGGGCTCGTCATGGCGCTGGGACTGGCGATCGGCGCCGCGGCCGCGCTGTTGCCGACGCGGTACGCCGCGCTTGGAGGGGCGGTTCCAATCCTCGGTTGGTCCGCAGGCACGCAGATCGCTTTCGAGCACGGATTGTGGCTGCCGCTGATCAACCCAGTATTCGCCTTGGCCGCGGCTACCGCGACCGCGCTGCTGTTTCGCTACGCTTTGGTGGATCGGCAGCGGCGCGGCATTCAGGGCGCCTTCCGGCACTACCTCGCGCCCGACCTGGTCAATGCCCTGGCGGCGCATCCCGAGCGGCTGCAGCTCGGCGGCGAGACGCGCACCTTGAGCATCATGTTCTCGGACATTCGCGGCTTCACCTCGATCTCGGAAAGCTTCAAGTCGAACCCGCAGGGGCTCAGCCGGCTTATCAATAAGGGTTTTCTGAGCCCGATGACGGCGCTGATCATGGCGCGCAGCGGCACCATCGACAAATACATGGGCGATTGCATCATGGCGTTCTGGAACGCGCCGCTCGACGATCCGCGCCACGCCGACAATGCCTGCGACAGCGCGCTGGCGATGCTGCGCGAACTCGGCCACATCAACCGCGAGCTCGAAGTCGAGGCGGAGACGGAAGGCCGCGTCTTCCAGCCGCTGCACATCGGCGTCGGCGTCAATACCGGCGAATGCGTGGTCGGCAACATGGGCTCGGACGAGCGCTTCGCCTACACCGCGATGGGCGATGCGGTGAACCTGGCCTCGCGCCTGGAAGGTCAGACGAAGGCCTACGGTGTATCGAATATGATCGGCGAGACGACGCGCGCAGCGGCCCCGTCCTGGGCCGCTCTCGAACTCGACCTGATCGCGGTCAAGGGCAAGCAGGACGCGGTCCGGATCTACACGCTGCTCGGCGACGCCGCGCTGGCACAATCGGCGGAATTTCTCGCACACGCCGAACATCACGACCGCATGCTGGCCGCCTATCGCCGGCAGGATTGGTGGGCGGCGAACAACGCCCTCGCCGAATGCCGTCTCTTCGACCCGGCGCTCGCTCCGCTCTACGAGGTCTATGCGGAGCGGATTGCGTACTATTTCGAAAACCCGCCCCGTCCGGACTGGGACGGCGTCTTCGTCGCGCAGACGAAGTAGGACAACTTTCCGAGTGATTATTCCCGAGGCGCCTCTTCCCGTCGCTCCTCGATCAACTCGGCGACGAGATCCCGGTTCCCCGGCACGTACCGCGCGACGATCTTCTGAGCCTTTTTGATAGCGCGGCGGGCATCCTCCGTCGGACTTGGCTTGGCGTCGCTGTTGATCGAGCTTGGCAAGCGTCTCGCGTATCTGCTCTGCTTCATCCTGCGCATGTAAGGATCGAAGGCGATGCTGACCACCACCCGCGACATGAAGCTGGCGACGGCGATCACGGGGTCGTATCCGCGGCCCTTATGGTACGACGCCAGCCTCGGCGGCCGCTCGTTCAAGGAGGCGCTCGGCGACTCCTTGTTCCGCGAGCAATATCTCGACGCGGTTGCCGCCATCATTAACGCGCAGGAAGCAGCCGGGCTCGACATCGTCACCGACGGCGACAGCCGCTTCGACCTCGCGGTCGGCGGCAAGTCGTGGTTCTTCTACCCGATCGAGCGGCTGGGCGGGATCAGCAGCCACCGCGACACCTCGCGCGGCTGGATGCAGCGGCACGGTCTCCGGCCCGGCAAGATCCTATGGGAGGTGCAGGAAGCCTATCAGCCCGGTGTTGTCACCGAGAAATTGACGCGCGGGCTGCTCGAATACGCGGCAATCTGGCAGATCGCGCAGCGCCTCTCGGGCAAGCCGGTCAAGTTCGGCGCGATCTGCGCGCCGGCGCTCGCCAGCATGTTGTGGGACGAGCACTACCACGACGACAAGGCGCTGGTGCTTGATCTGTGCGACATCATGAACGCGGAGTTCAAGGAATTGGCCGCCGCCGGCTGCCCGGTGATCCAGGTCGAGGAGCCGCGCCACCACGGGCTGACCACGTTGCCGGATTGCAGCGACAAGGACCTCGAATTCCAGACCGAGGCCTTCAATCGCCAGCTCGACGGGGTCGACGCCGAGATCTGGGTGCACACCTGCTGGGGCAACCCGAACCAGCAGCGGGTCTATTGGGAGGTGCCGAGCTACGAGCGGGCGCTGCCGCATCTCCTGCAATTGAACTGCGACGTGATCACCTTCGAATGCGCCAGCAGCGACGGCAAGGATCTGCACCTGTTCGGCAAGTACCAGACCGATAAGAAGATCGGCATCGGCGTCGTCAATCACTGCAACACGGTCGTTGAGCCAGCCGAACACGTCGCGAATTTGATCAGGAAGGCGCTCGAATACATCCCGCCCGAGCGGCTCGTCGTCACTACCGATTGCGGCTTCGGCCGCGAGGGATTGAGCCGGCGCATCGCCTATTACAAATGCGTGGCGCTCGTCGAAGGCACCAACATGGTGCGCCACGAACTGGGCCTGCCGGAAGCGCATATCCGCGCCGCCGACCCGAAGCTCTATTTCGCAAGCGTGGAGAAGAGCTGAAACGGCCGCTCGGCGCTTATACGCCATCGCCAACGGAGGGTCGCATGGTCGCGCTTAAGTCGATGGTGCATTTCAGCATTCCGGTCAGCGATGTCGAGCGCAGCACGCGCTTCTACACCGAGATCGTCGGCTGCCGGCATCTGGCCACGGTCGCACGCGGCACGATGGCGTTTCTCGACGCCGCCGGCACCTGCGTGATCCTGGTCAGACGCGACCCGCCGATCAATACCGCGGCCGAGGATCATGGCGGCGTGCACCACGCGTTTGCCGTATCGCATGAGGACTACAAGGCCGCGCTCGACCATCTGTGCGCCAACGGCGTCGAGATCGCCTTCGAGGAGGATCGACAGGGCGGCGTCATCAACGGCCCGCGCGCGTATTTTCACGATCCCGACGGCACGGTGCTGGAATTCATCGACCTGACCAGCTATGCCGGCGCGCTATAACGGCGGCCGAAACCCGGCGGCAGCAACCGAGGGAGGACGGCAATGGCGGCGAAGAAGCCCTACGTCATCGCGCTGGAAGAGCATTATCAGGACGCCGAGGTGCGGGGCCTAACCGGCGGACCTGGTTTTGGCGCGGCCGGCGGGGCAAGCGGCCTCGAACAGCGGCTCGACGACCTCAGCACGCTTCGCCTGCGCGAGATGGACGAGAGCGGCATCGATTTTCAGGTGCTGTCGCATTCGGTGCCCGGCTTGCAGGCGGTCGATGCCGCGACCGGAGTGCCATTGGCGCGCCGCGCCAACGACCGGCTGCATGAAGCGGTGAGCGCCCATCCCGACCGCTTCGCCGCCTTTGCCGCTTTGCCGACCGCCGATCCGCGCGCGGCCGCCGACGAACTGGAGCGCGCCGTCACCAAGCTCGGCTTCAAGGGCGCGATGATCAACGGCCTGACCGATCATGTCTTTCACGACGACGAGCGCTTCTGGCCGATCTACGAGCGCGCCGCCGCGCTCGACGTGCCGATCTACATCCATCCGGCGATCCCGCAGGCCGCGGTCGTCGAGGCCTATTACAAGGATTACGCCCAGAAGCATCCCGGGCTGCTGCGCGCCGCCTGGGGCTTCAATGTCGAGACCGCAACCCAGGGCATTCGCTTCGTGCTGTCGGGCGTCTTCGACGCCCATCCGGGGCTCAAGGTGATCCTCGGCCATATGGGCGAGGGCATCCCGTTCTATCTCTGGCGCATCAGCCACGGCTTGCGGCAGAGCATGAGCGAGCGCACTTTCCGCGAGATCTTCTGCGAGCATTTCTGGATCACCACCAGCGGCTTCTTCTCCGACCCGGCGCTCGTCTGCTGCATGATGGAGATGGGCATCGACCGCATCCTGTTTTCGGTCGACTATCCGTTCATGGACAACCCGCCCGGCGCCGAATGGATCAAGACATTGCCGCTGTCGGCCGAGGACACGCAAAAGCTGCTCAATGGCAACGCCCGCCGGCTCTTGAAGCTGTAGGGTTCAAGACCTAAAGTAGTGAAAATTCCTACTTTGGACGAGGTTCGCAGTGGACGAAACCGTATCGGCAGCGGAGGCCAATCGCTCGTTCTCCCGCCTGCTGCGAGGGGTGCGGGAGGGGCGCACCTTTCTTGTGACTGCGCATGGCCGACCACTCGCAAGGATAATTCCGGCGGATAGCCGCGACGAAGACACGCTTCGAATGCGCCGGGCCGCTCGACGTGCGTTACTGGCTCGTCTGGAAAAACAGCCCGCTATC
>Ga0209380_10000576_pt1 | contig 25913 bp, 20 predicted proteins | sample HubBroMetageWFT6_FD_188347 | JGI IMG/M metagenome (GOLD analysis project Ga0209380, IMG submission 188347) | Warmed and freeze-thawed soil microbial communities from the Hubbard Brook experimental Forest, New Hampshire - Hubbard Brook CCASE Soil... | ecosystem: Environmental > Terrestrial >... | reverse complement strand
AAATCCCGCGATCTGTGGCGGCAGAAGTGCAAAACTTTCACGTGGTGGTCAACCAATATAGTCTGGGTGGGTTGTAGAATGCGTTTATTTCTGGCCTGCGCGGCAATTTGTTTGGCTCAAGTACATTTCGGTGAGGTGTCTTCAGCCCAGGATATTGATATTCGCGTTCCCAGTGTGGTGGTTGCGGGTAATGAGGCGAACATCTCGACCCGGGGAAGCGGCAAGGCAACGTTTTATCTTGTGGGGCCGGGAGTCTCGCGCAAAAGCGATGTTAGCCTCGGCAAGGAAGTCTTCTTGAGCGCTCAAGACTTGAGCATTGCAGGGCGCTATCTTGCGGTTCTATGCTCGAGTAGCTGCCGGTCAGCAGCCTTCTACGTGAGCTCCGCTCAGCCCCATACGCTGGCTTTTCTGGTACACCCTTCGCGTGTCGCCGTGGCGCAAAACGATGCCGTCAGCGGCGTCGCGCTTCCGTTTGATCTCTTTGACAATCTGGTGCTGAGTCCGCTCGGGGTCAACCTTCAGCTGACTGGCGGCGGCAGGTTGTTGTTCTCCCAGGCGCTTCGCACGCGAGATGGAATCGCGTGGTTTCGCTCGTCATCCGGCAGGTCTGCGGGAGCGTTGCAGGTAACCGCCTCACTGGACAAGGTGTCGGCGCAGCGTGCCGTACAGGAAGTTGCTTCAGATCCCTGTAATCTGCGCATCAATGGGCAGAGAACACCAACGGGAGTTCTCGTTCAAACCGAACCGGTCCACGATTGCGCCGGGAATGCTGTTCCCGATGGCACTATCGTAACCTTCAGCGCTACCGACTCGAGCGGAAAGAGTACGGTGGATGCCCCAATCAAACACGGCATCGCGCGAGCCGAAATGGCCACATCCGGCGTGACCTTGATAACCGCGGCCTCAGGCGTCGTCATGGGCAACGAACTCCGCTTAGGATCGCAGTGATGAATCGGAAGAGCAAAATTGCAACCCGGGGTCTCCGCGCAGCGAACGCTGTCGCGATATTCGCGTTGTTATTCGGAGTTGTCATTCGTTCCTATGCCGTTGACTCCAACGTGAGTGTGGAGTTGGATTCCAAACAAGCAGGTCCGCGAACCGTCGAGAGACTGACAGAGGCCGGAATCATCCGCGATTATCGCTTCGCGTGGACGAGCATGTCCCGAGCGCTTGAATTCAATACGCTTGATCCTCTGGAAGGATGCTTCGCCGGACAGGCAAAGGACTGGCTTCGACACACCGTTGCCCAGCAGCGGATCTCCGGCTTGAGTCAACGATATATCGATCAGAATCATCGCCTGGAAGCGGTTTTCTATGCCCCGGAAGGCGATGTGATGGAATTACACGATACCACCGAGTATCAGCTTCAGATTACAGAGGGCGGAAGAGTCATTCATGATGAGCACGTCGTTATGCATTACATAGTGCTTATGACTCCAGGGGCCGATCGCTGGGTGATCCGGCAATTGCAGGCCGTGCCGCAGTTTTGATGAAAAGCAGCCAGAAAGGCCATCAGAAATGGAGCTGTCACTTGTCGAAAGCGCTTCTGACTTTTTCCATGGTTTGCTTCGTCATCGCGGGCGGGTGCAGCACTCCTGGCTACCATTCTGCTCTGCTGCGAAATGCGCAGGCTCCGGCGCTGTCGCCAAAACTTCTGGCTGTGTACATGCCATGGTTCGGTGACCACACGCACATGGATGTGGGCTATTCCAGCCAGGATCCGGCTGTTCTGCGCAAGCAAATTCAGCAAGCTAGTCGCATGGGGATTTCTGCCTTCGTGGTCGACTGGTATGGGGAGAGCAATCCTTATTCAGATCACAACTTCGCGCTTTTACAAGAAATTGCGGCAGAGACCCGTTTCAAGGTCGCACTGCTCTACAACGAGTCTGCTGATGAAGACTCGCAGGCCACGGATGCGGCCATCGCCGCCCTGAACAAAGCTTATGCAGCTTACTTTGGTCCCTCCGCAAAGTACCGCGATGCGTATCTTACCTATGAAGGCCGGCCCATGGTATTTGTCTTCCCCAAGAGTGGGCACGTCGACTGGAACCAGGTTCAGCAGCGGTGCAGCGACTGGGATGCGCCGCCTGTCCTCATCTACAAGGACCAACCGCCTGCCGAATTTGCCAGCGATTTTGCGGGATCATACGCCTGGGTGCAACCTGGACCCGCAGGGTGGGCGGCGGACGGCGGCAACTGGGGCGAGCAATATCTGGAGAGTTTCTACAAAACGATGAAAGACAAACATCCTGAGAAGATTGCAATCGGCGGGGTATGGCCCGGCTTCGACGATTCCGCTGCGAAATGGGGCCTCAACCGCCACATGCAAAGCCGCTGCGGAAAGACGTTTGATGAGACGTTGACCTTCTATCGCCGCTACTACGACAGCTCCGCTCCGCCTCCCTTTTTGTTGATCGAAACCTGGAACGATTACGAAGAAGGGACCGCCATCGAACGGCGGACCGCCGATTGCAACAGCGGGACCAATAACAGCTCACAAACGGAATCGCAGTGAAGCTGCCAGTATTGGATCCCGCCACAACCTCACGGCCATTTTTAACATCGAAGAAAAGCCGAAGATTGGTTTGTTAATTCGATAAGGACACGAGCAGCGTTCCATATGCATGGCACAACGAACTCTACGGGATGTCTCAATATCCTTTCGCAGCTAGTTCTCCCAGTCGACCGCAATAACGGCGACCATTTTGGTGGACGGGTTTCGCCAAATGCTGCCACTGATGCCGTTGGCCACGCTGTTGCCACTTATGGCCTCGAGAACTTTAAGGAGCTCTTTACTCTCGCGAGTTCTCATCACGTGATCATGCGCACATTTCCCGCGCTGCGCGGAATGTTGGTAGCCGCACAAAATGACAGCGCCGAGTACGTTGCCAACGCGATTGCGAAAGAACAGGCACGCATCGACCTGGCATTGTCTTTCCTTTCTCCTATCTGTCGGGCATTGGAGCAGGCTGGCGACGTCATCGTGATCAAGTCTTTGGATCACTGGCCAGACTTGGGCAGCGACCTTGATCTTTATACAAATGCGAAGAGTGACGATATTGTCGCCATCATGCGCGATCACTTCAAAGCGCAGCTAGCGGAGCGGAGTTGGGGCGACCGGTTAGCGAACAAGCGAAACTTCATCGTGCCTGGCCTGCCCGAGCTTGTGGAAGTACACGTCGGACGCCTGGGTCAGACCGGGGAGCAGGTCGCCGTCACGAATTCTCTGATTACGCGCGCCATGCAGGCGCAATTCGATTCCCATAAAGTCCGGGTCCCGGCTCCGGAAGACCGCTTGATCATCAGCACGCTGCAACGGATGTACCGGCACTTTTATCTCCGTCTCTGCGACATTGTAGATACCGCCCAGTTGTTGGAGTCGGGAGCTGTCGATTACGTGTATCTTCGCGACTTGGCTCGGGCGGCGGGTATTTGGGATGGGCTGGCCACTTATTTGGTGACCGTCTTGGGTTATGTAAGCTCCTACCGCGGGGAGGGTCTCCGGTTGCCCGACCTGGTAACCCGCGCGGCGCGATTTGGCAACGAGCGCGTCCACTTCCGGCGGCAGTTTCTACGAATTCCAATTTTCCCGCAAGCCGCGACTTTCTACGCGTCAGAGTGGAAAACGCTTCTGCTGAATGGCGAACTACAGAATACGCTGCGGCTCAGTCTGCTTCCGGGTTTGGCTGCGGCCGCGGCGCTGGAACTGAAGATTACGGGAAGCGACAAAGGCATCTGGTAATTCGAGCGATTATAGTTTCGACGCTCAGGACTTCACGGTATTGCGGGCATGCGGGCGGATTCTTATGCTGCAGAAACGCAAGTGAGAGAGGGCCGCTTGGTTAGAATTCTGGTGGTAGATGACAATCCGGCGGTCCGGCATTATCTTCGGGCTCTGCTCGAGCAGCAAAGCGCCTGGCAGGTCTGCGACGAGGCGAGAACAGGCGGAGAAGCATTACAAAGAGTGAAAAGAAATCCGCCGGACATGATCCTTCTGGACTTCCAGATGCCCGATCTGAACGGCCTCGACGTCGCCCGGCAAATCTCGAATCTCTTCCCTGATATTCCCATTCTGATGGTCACTATCCATCTATCCAAGCAACTGGCCGAGGAGGCTCGCCGGGCAGGGATCCGTGGCGCCTGCGCGAAGACAGACGTTGGCTCAATTGTGGAGGCCGTAGACGCCTTGTTGCATCACGGTACTTATTTCCCCGCGATGACAGCCGTGGAGAATTAGGGCGCCATTGGCCAATAATTTCGAATATACAGGATTTCCTGTATTCGAGCTGTGTTCCTACCATGCTAGCTTCGATGTGGTTTGAGACCTTGCCTTTCCGCCTGGTGCTCGCTGGACCCTTGCAGCAGAAATGGGGCAAAATGAAACTGAAGGGAGCCGGGGAGCGGCGGCGAGCGGTCGGTGCGAGGCTGCCGCGGTGAACTGGAAAACTATGGCCGTCCGCATCCTGCTGGTGGATGATCATCCAATCGTGAGGCAAGGGCTACGGACTTTGTTGGAAGGGCGGCCGGGGTGGGAAGTAGTGGGGGAGGCGTCGGACGGGCTTGAAGCTTTGGACAAAGTTGATAGCTTGCTGCCCGATGTTGTCGTACTCGACGTCACCATGCCTCGAATGAACGGTCTTGAAGCGTGCCGGTTGATCCAGGAGAAGCGGGGGGACTCCGGCCTTGAGGTTTTATTCGTTACGCAGCACGATTCTCCCCAGATGATGCGTGAGGCGCTGGACGCGGGCGCAAGAGGCTACGTAGTGAAGTCGAATGCGGCTCGCGATCTGTTGGAAGCCGTGGAAGCAGTAAGTCAGCATCGTTTATTTACGGCGCTGGCACGAGGTTCGCAGGCTTCGTGGTGAAAATGGGGCGTTACCAGGTTTACCTATCCTGAGGGAGTTGTAACTGGAGGATAAGATGAAACTACGTATCTTGTTGGCCGACGATCACGAAATTGTTCGTCGAGGACTATGTTCGCTTCTCCAGAAACACGACGGTTGGGAAGTATGCGGGGAGGCATCCGACGGCCGCGAAGCGCTTGAGATGGCCAAGCAACTCAAGCCCGACGTCGTGATCGTGGACATTGGGATGCCCTACCTCAACGGCCTGGATACGACACGTCAACTGCTGCAACACGACCCTCACTTCAAGGTCATTGTGCTGACGATCACAGATTCGGATCAGGTGATCCGTGAAGCGCTCGACGCCGGGGCTCGCGGGTTTGTCTTGAAGTCTGACGCCGCTCGCGATTTGGTGGCAGCAGTGGAGGCCTTGCAAAGCAGGCGAATGTTCTTCACGCCGCGGGTCAACGACCTGGTACTGGCGGGCTTTCTGGACAAAGGCCACGCCATATCGCGTAACGAACCTCCGAACTTGCCCACGCTCACCGTCCGGGAGCGGGAAGTTACTCAGCTCCTGGCTGAAGGAAAGAGTTCAAAGGAAGTGGCCACGCTCCTCAACCTGAGCACCAAGACGGTGGAAACGCATCGCAGCAACATCATGCGGAAACTCAGTCTCCACTCGATTCGCGACCTCGTAGTATATGCCATCAAGAACAACATTATTCAGATCCAGATGCCTCCGCAACTTCGTCCATCGCCGCCGGAGACTACCGTCGCCTAGCCGGCGTCATTCTTAGTGAGAGGATTCCGGCGAGTAGTAGCCGTTCCTAGTCCGAACTGTAAGAACCCCGTATCCCGGGGTCTTCGCTTGAACGCGAACGGATTGATATCCCGGTTTGAGGCTTTGGTTGCGTGGCCGATACGCGATCATATATTGGCTACGAATGTCGTGCGCGATGGTTCGCGTGATGTTATCCACCTGATCGAGTGTGGTGGGAAAGTAAGCTACGCCGCCCGTCGATTCAGCTAGCTCTCGCAAAGCCTCACGGCCTTGTTGCTGAAGCCCACTCCCCAACAGTCCAATCGCGTAGAGCGTGGGTCCGTTCGCCCGCTGCAATCGACGCGACGCCTCTTGCAGCGTTTCCCGGCTCATGTTGTCTTGCCCGTCTGTAATCACCAAGAGGACTTTCTTCTCGATGTGGGGATTGTTCCCAAGGTGAGCGGCTGAGGCGACGATTGCGTCGTATAAAGCGGTGCTTCCCTTCGCGGAAACCTGATGCAGCGCCGCTTGCAACAACTTCTCATCCGAGGTGAAATCCTGATCGAGGTAGTAGTTCTGGCTAAAATTAACCACGCACACTTCGTCTTGGGGATTGCTGGCGCGTATAAGGTTCAAGACCGCCTGGTTTACCTGTGTTCGTTTGTCGCGCATTGAACCCGAGTTGTCAATTGCCACCCCAAGCGCCACCGGCACGTCCTCTCTGCGAAAAGATGTGATGGTCTGAGGAACGCCATCTTCCAATACCGTGAATGCACTCTGGTCGAGTCCGCTCACCAGATGCCGCTGTTCGTCGAATACCGTGGCATGAAGCACTACCTCTTCTACCTGCTTCTTAAAGACAAACAAACCATTCTGCTCGCTGCTCGGCGCCTGGGCTTCGGGTTGCCCCGGGACGGGGGATTGCGACGTACTATTCGGATTGGGTTCTCCTTGTCGTTCCGCACTGTTGCCAGCAGGTTGCGCTGCATTGCTGTTTGGCGCGTTGGTTTGGGCCGACGCCGGAAGAATCAGCACCAATAGGAGCGTTGCGTTCAAGAAAGGGCAAGACCTCAATGGACCGCATAAATGCATAGAACTCCCTCCCCGCATTGGATGCCGTTCTGTCCGTATACGGAAGCTACGGCAAAAGTGTCGTCATTCTAAGGTGGAAACCCGATGCCTTTCGAAGACATCTGAATATGATCTAGATCAGGATGAATTTTCCGGAACGTGTGACTTAGGGAAAGAAGAGAAAATCTTACATTCGAATCGTTTTGCAGAAGGCTGTTAATTCGTTGGCAGTCAAAGAATTGCATACTTGGCCATCTCCGTGCTTATTGAATCGCGCCCGCGGATGGATCGAGTCCACCCTTGTCGATGTCGATTGGGCTCGTCCTTGCAACCGCGCGGCTGGTTGGCCTAACTCTTTTCAGAGTTCGCTTTGCGTCGGAGAGCATTCGCGGCGACTGTTGTAGTTCGTGCCGGGAGGTAAGTTTGAGCGCGCTTCGGATCCTTATTGCCGACGACCATGAGGTTGCGAGAAGAGGAATTCGGTCGCTGCTCGAAGGCCGCCCGGGATGGGAGGTCTGCGGCGAGGCAAAAGATGGCCGCGAAGCGGTCGAGTACGCTACTGCCTTGAACCCTGATGTTCTTCTGCTGGATATCGGAATGCCGAATTTGAACGGGCTCGATGCGGCGCGGCAGATCCTCGCAATCAGGCCTGAGTCAAGAATTCTGATACTGACCATTCACGATTCGGAACAGGTGGTGCGTGAGGTTCTGGCCGCTGGAGCTCGTGGCTTCTTGCTTAAGTCTGACGCAGGCCGCGACCTGATAGCCGCGGTAGAAGCTTTGCAGCACCGCAGAACATTTTTCACGCCGAAGGTGGCGCAGATGATGCTCGATGGCTATCTACGCCCGCACGACGAGAAAGACACGTCGAACCAAAGTGTGCTGACCCCTCGGGAGCGCGAAGTAATTCAACTGGTGGCTGAAGGAAAAACCACGAAAGAGATTGCCACGGCTCTCCACCTCAGTATCAAGACTGCAGAGACTCACCGGACCAACCTCATGCGTAAGCTCGACTTACATTCGGTTGCGGATCTCACCCTCTATGCCGTGCGAAATGGAATTGTGCAGATCTACTGAGAGATTTTGCCCACGCTACGGCGAATCCAAACTCGATTAGGGAGTCTACAGGATACCTGCCACCGTCGAGTCCCTATATGCTCCCGTTCAGCTTCAGACAGTTCGAAGACGAAGGAAAGGAGTGCCTATGCTCTGGACCATAGCCGTTCTGCTTTTGATTCTCTGGCTCTTGGGGATGGTGAGCTCGTACACGCTGGGCGGGTTCATTCACATTCTGCTCGTCCTGGCGATCGTTGCAGTTTTGATCCGCTTGATCCAAGGTCGAAGTCCGGTTCTCTGATGTAGCAGTCAAACACGATTTCAGAAGCACGATTTCAGGAGGATGACAAATGAACAAAGATCAGGTGCAAGGGAAAGTGAAAGACGTTGCTGGCCGCATCGAGCGCCAAGCGGGGGAGTGGACCGGGGACACTGAGAAGCAGGTCAACGGAGCGGTGAAACAAGCAGAAGGGAAGGTGCAGAACGCCTGGGGCAATGTTAAGGAAGCAGGCAAAAAGGAAGCGGAGAAACAAAAAGCCGAAAATGAAACAAAGAAGTCGATCGATGAACCCGTAGGAGAAGAGGAAGAAGACGTCCGTTCCCGCCGTAAAGTAAGCTAGCCAGCCGTACACCGAACGGGGGCGCTACAGTCAGCGCTCCCCGGTGAGTTTCCTATCTTGAAGATCTTACCTCTAGTCTCTTTTCATGCAACCTCTGCAAGACTCTTGCGAACCAATGAGCCGTTGAGCTCGTTAGTTACTTCTCGACCTTGGTCACACCTTCCAGAGTTGGGCGAGAGCGCGAGCCGCGTCCGACAGGGCGCGCTTTTTCAGCCCTTCGCACGACAGCTCTGAGAGCCTTCCTCGTTGCACAATTGGAGTACGGTAGCTCAGGCCTTTGTTAGCGCCAGGATCGGCCTTATGTATTTCGCAAACAGCTGTTTCAAACAAACGTCGCAAATCTTCTGCGGAAGCTGGATGCGGTGCATCAAGTTGTCGTATTGCGCTAATGTGTGCCATAGGACTGAGGGGCTCGACTTTCTGCACTCACTGTAAGATGACTATGCTTCACCCACAATACTGTGTAGCCCTCGTTTGCGGCCGATAGTTCCTCTATTGCGTTAGTGCCGCGAAATGTAGGCTTCAGCCCCTAACTTGCACGCACGCTACAAACGAACGAACGGGCTGCCCGCACTCAACTGCCGGCCGTCAAGGGGGAGGCAACAAAGGATTTCTTCGGGGCCGAGGCAATTATGCTGCGGCGCGGGAGCCGAGGCAATTCTGCAACGCGCGCAGGGAATACAACGCATCGTCCAGCGCCAGATCTTCTTCAATAGTGTCGGAGCCAGCGGAAAAGAGTTCACGGGTCCGGGCGACGATCGCGCTTTCTGCATCGGCTATTCGAGCGGGGATTCTCTCTCTGTCGGTCTCGAAGAGGGCGGCAATGTAGAGCTCTCGCCAGTGCGGGGTGGGTCCAGTGAGAGAGGGGCTTATCATTTCAGTGACCTTTTTGTTAATACAGACCTACGGCAATCGCCTTATCCAAATTGAAAAATTGTAGGCAAACCTCTCAGGAATCGCTATAGGGTGAATCCCGTATTCGAAGCAGCACGCACAGAACAATTCTGGGGCAACATGGAAGGGCCATTTAAAGCCCTTCCATATTCCGGAGTCCTACGCGGCTTTCTTGGTCTTAGCGGTCGTGCGACCAGGTATTGCCTGTCTGCCCTTGTCGTTTTCGGCAGCCTTGGGATTAATGTCCCGCGAAAGCTCCGTTAGCTTCGCATCGGCTTTCTTTTCTTCCACCAGAGTCTGCTCCAGCAAGGAGACATCCTGCTCCCTGCCAAGTAGCTCAGCCATGGCCCGGACCGTCCCGTATCCGGCCATTTCGTAATGTTCCACCCTCTGGGCGGCGCCGATAATTGCAGCGTCCATTACGTTATCGCCGTATTCCTCCTCCATAGTTTCAGCCCCTTCCTTGACCAAGCCCTCCATGCCGCGGCACTTCTTTCCCGATGGTTTTTCTTCCAACTGTTCGAAGATTTGTTCCAGACGCGAAACATGCTCCGAAGTCTCGCGCAGATGATTCTCGAAAGCCTCGCGCAACTCGTCGCTCGAGGATGCTTTAGCCATCTTTGGCAGAGCCTTTACAAGCTGGGTCTCCGCATTGTAAAGATCCCGAAGTTCATCAATGTACAGCTCTTGCAATGAATCCTTCTGCATTTTTATTTCCTCCTAGAAAGTTTCGACGGGCGGACGCCGAATGCTGATTGCCATTGCTCTTGAAAGTACTGCGTGGCGACGCGGCGGGACAATACACCGGACTCCGTACATGATTGATTGTGCCTGGTTGATCGAGTGACGAGGGTCTGCGACATCGCAGGGGTGAGATCTGCTAAAAGTTCTCAGCGCGGCTTGAGGCTGCGGCTACGTGGAGTAGACTTCCGGCCTGTCGCTGCTTGCCGCCGTTTGTCCACGGTCTTAGTCTCCTGCGCCTTCCGTGTCGAAGCACGTCGCTGCCTCTTAGGTCGAGGAGTCCTGGGTTTGGCGATACGGCGAGTCCGGGGACGCTTCGATGGCGTGCCGGTGTCGGCAACCGCAGGTTCGCTGGCTGTAGTCGTGCGGGTCTCAGATAGATTATCTGTCAAGTGGTGAGTGGCCCTTGCGAGTTTGCCGGCCGCGTGGCCCAATTTGCGGGCTACGGTATTCAGAAGGGGCTCCGTCTTCGCTGTCTTTTTCTTAGTTGCCATATTCCGCCTTTATTAGGGAGATGAGGGACCTGACCCAGACAAAAAAAGAAGTCCCGGCCAAAGAGAGCCGGGACTTTCCAAGAACACTAACAAGGCGGTTAGGAAGCGCGGCGCTGGCGATCGCGATTCTGGTCGTCTTCCTCAGCCTGATTTTGGCCACCCTTCTTCGGCTGGTTTTGGTCGGACTGACGTTGTCCCGACCCAGGTTGGCCGGTCTGCTGACCTTGACCCGATTGACCGCCGTGCTGGCCCTGCCCAGGCTGGCCAGACTGCCCGCCCTGCTGGCCTTGACCGTAGTTGCCTTGTTGCCCCTTTTTCTCCATATCGTCTGCTGCCATAAAAGCCTTCCTCCTGAAAGCGCGATCCTATCTGCGCTGGTTGATTTAATCGCTTACGGTTAGTTGCTGCAATCGTTTGCAAAGGTTGGGACGGTTCTTTCGATCCCACCGATTTGTGCGCCTCTGCTCATCTTTTCGAGCTAAATACGGCTGCTTCCTCGCGCGAGATGACTAATGAGCGAAATCACAAACAGTACCAGGAAAATAAAGAACAGTAGCTTTGCGACACCTGCGGCCGCCACTGCCACACCGGTAAAGCCCAAGACACCGGCGATTATCGCCACTACAAGAAACACGAGCGTCCAGTAAAGCATAATGCCTCCTGTCAGTTTGACTGAGCTGAGCGCAATATAGCCGCCGAAACCAATGACGCAAATCCCTTCCCGTCTGTAGTTCACAGCTCCAGTTCCTGTACGAAATCTTTCTCGCAGTCGTGGAAAAGTCAGGAGATCCAGGGATTTTGAGGACGGAGCAGGCGCCGGTTCTCCCAGTGAACCAGCGCCTGCTCGATGGGGGCGTCTGTCGAGTAGGAACACAGGCTAAGGGAAAAGACGATCCTGACCCATACTGCAAAAGTTGTATTTCGCAGTAAAAAATCCTGTGCCCGACAATCAGGGCGAGCAGCTATGGCAGCAAACTCAGGGTGCCGATGATTTTGGCCACTGGCTTCGAAATCAGTCGTTCCGGCTTTTCTCGTCCCTTGTCTCTCCGCTCCCAACCAAACCGGCCTCGCGAAGCCGCACAATGATTTCGTCGACGGCATTTTCTGGAGCTCCAGCGACGCTGATCGACCAGGCGTCGGCCGGTACCTCCAAGGTCGCGAACTGGCTATCCAGCAGGCCGGAGTTCATAAATGGATGGTGCCGCGCCTTCATCCGCTCCTCAAGCAGAGCTACCGACCCGTGCAAGTAGACAAAGCGAATTTCGTTGCTCGCAAAGCCAGATGTGAGAAATTCCCGGTACTCTTGTTTTAGCGCCGAGCAGGCGAAAACGGCGTTCTCTCTCTTGTGACGATGCTCCAACATACTCTGATGAAGGGCGGCTAGCCATGGCTCGCGGTCGGCGTCGGTCAGCGGGACTCCTGCCGCCATCCTCTGCCGATTCTCTTGCGAATGGTAGTCGTCAGCATCTTCGAACTTCCATTTAATGCGGGCAGCGAGCAACACGCCGATGGTTGTCTTACCGACGCCGCTAACGCCCATCAAAACGAGAATCATTCGTAATGCTCCAATGAAAATCGAGAAATGAAACAATCGAGAAGTTGTGAGATGCCGGTTATCAGATCGAATTAGGCTTGGTGCCGGATGTACCAGGGCGCACTCACAGTGAAGATCCGTTCGTTGCCGCGGGCAAGCAGCACCCACTCCATGAGCCGTCCTCGCTGGTTGTGGAGAAAATATTCGTACCATCTGTCCTCGACCAACTCCGGGATGACGACAACAATGCTGCGGCCGGGATTTTTCTTCGACAGATCGAGAACGAACTGGACGACCGGAATGATGACAAAACGGTAGGGCGAGGGCAAGAGGTGAAGTTGAGGCGGCTCTTTGCCTTCCGCGCGAAAAGGCCGAACAACGTATTGCTCCCAGTCGTCTTGAAGTAATTCGCTGTGTTCGTTGGGCTCGACGTGCAAGGCGATCACTTCCGGCGAAAGACGGGCGGCAAATTCAATTCCTTGGCGGGTGATGTTGCTCCAGCGGTCGATGGCAAGCACTGCAATGGGAGGCTGGCTGAGACCAGCCGCGTCGACAGGAATCTTGCAGCTAGTGAGCACTTTCACGGAATGGTAGTGGCGGCGGACCAGGGCAAAGCAAACAATCGTCAGGGGAATGAAAAGCAGTGTGATCCAGGCGCCCTCCACGAATTTCGCAACCAGCACGACGAGAGTGGTGATGCCCGTAACCGAGGCACCGAGTCCGTTCACCATTGCGCTCTTTAGCCAACCTGGACCGCGGTTTTTCCGCCAGTGCATGACCATACCCGCCTGCGAAAGCGTAAAAGCCAGAAAAGCGCCGACGGCATAGAGTGGGATGAGCCGGTCGGTGACGCCGCCGAAAAGAACAAGAACGCCGCCGCAGAGAACCGCCAGCACGACGATACCGTAGGTATAGACGAGGCGCCGGCCACGATAGCCGAATACGTGCGGCAGGTAATTGTTCTGCGCGATGGCGCGGCAGAGTCGTGGAAAGTCGGCAAACGCCGTATTGGCGGAGAGAGACAGGACGACAAGGACGGAGCCGATGGTCAGATAATAGAGAAAAGTCTTGCCAAAAACCGCAGCCGTGAGCATCGAGAGAATGCTTTGGTAGCCGGGCTGTCCTGGATCGGTAGCAGCGATTCCGTATACTTTGACGAGATAGGAGATGCCCGCCAGCATCACCGCCAGAAGAAAAATAATCGCGGTGAGACTGCGTTGTGCGTTCTTGACGGTGGGCTCCTTGAAGGCCTTCACGCCATTGCTGACAGCCTCAACGCCGGTCAAGGCCGTGCAACCGCTGGCGAAAACCTTGAGCAGAAGCCAGTAGCTGACAGCTTCAGTCATCGGCGGCGCAGGTGGAAGAGCAACGATAGGTCTGGGATGCCCGCCGCTGACGAGGACGCGAAGAACGCCCGCGACGATGGTGACGAGAAGCGTTCCGACAAAGAGATAGGTAGGAATCGCGAAAGCAGCGCCAGCTTCGCGCACGCCGCGCAGGTTGACGATGGTTATGATGATCAGAATGCCCACGCACAGAGAAACCAGGTGCGGCAGCAGGGATGGAACGGCGGAGACCAAGGCGCCGACTCCGGCGGAAATGCCGACTGCGGCCGTGAGAATGTAATCGGCGAGCAGCGCGGCCGCGGCGAGCAGGCTCGCAGATGCTCCAAGGTTGAATCGCGCCACGGTATAGGAACCGCCGCCGGAGGGATAGGCGGCGATGGTCTGGCGATAAGAGAAATACACAATAACGAGCAGGGTGATGATAGCCGCGCTAATGGGGACTATGTAGCGAACGCCAAGAAGGCCCAGGGGAATGAGCAGGGTGAGGGCCGCTTCCGGGCCGTAAGCGGCCGAGCTAAGTCCGTCCAAACCAAAGATCGGAACCCCCTGCGCGGGACCGATCTGTTCGGCGCGTTCGTCGCTGGTTTTGATCGGTTTGCCGACAACGAGATCAAGGATGTTCATAGGGATGCGGCTGATTTTGGTAGAAGCCACCCGCGATTCTTCGCGGTTTAGCGAGACATCAGAAATTCTACTTCTTGTTCGATCTCCGAAATCGCCACCGGAGCGAACTTCCCTTCGCGCAGTCTCCGGTTAAGCTCGGGCAATTGTTTTTGTTTGAATTCCGTCCACTCTGCAATTCGCATTTTGATCTGCTGACTCGACTCCGTGTAAACAGCGATCGCCTGCGAAGGCACGGCACGGTCTCCGCCTTCGACAACTTGCAGTGCCGATGCGAGATTGCCATAAGCCTCCTGCAGTCCGGGGCCAGTTTTTGCTTCGGCTGGCTTGTTCGTAAGAGTCCTCTCGACTTCCGACTGCGCCTTTGCCAGAACTGACTTCAGCTGGGGGTTGGCGTTGCCAAGCCCTTGCAGAGTGTCGGCAAGCTGCTTCTGAACAGAGGCGATCTCGGCTAACGCACGTCGTGCCTCCAAGGTCTCAGCGAACATCTGCTGACCGAGCTGCAACTGCTGTTGCTGCGTCTCCTTCGTCGCGGGGGAACGCGGATCCATAATAATTTCGAGCGGCTGGTCTTGCGTCTTGCCATCCACAGTGAGGCGAATTTTGTAGATTCCGGGGACTGCCTTCGGGCCGCTGGGATTGTGGAGTGCGGCTTCTTCATCGGCGATCGGACCGCCGGAGTTCCTCCAGGTAAGGTTCCAGACAAAGCGGTGCATCCCCGCCGATTTTTCGAGGATCTCGGGCTTCGGAAACCAACGTTCCGCGACAGGCAACGGTGTGTGTTTACCCGAGGCTGGATCTTCCGAAGAGAACCTCCGAACGAGTTGATCTTGTGGGTCGAAGACCTCGAGCTTCACGCTGCCGGCTGAAGACTTCAGAAAATAATCGATCATTGCGCCATCCGGAGGATTCTCTGCCGTTGGCTCCTCGGGGGGAAGTGGGGTGCCGGAGAAAGAATCATTGTCGATCCGAAAAGCAGTGGCGGGATGATAAAGCCACGCTGCCTCGGCTTTGTGAGCTGCGGACACCTGGCGTAGCGGTGTGATGTTATCGAGAATCCAGAAGGAACGTCCATGGGTCGCGGCCACCAGGTCATCCCCGTGAATGGCGAGGTCGCGAACCGAAGTGATGGGCAGGTTCGATTGCAAGGTTTGCCAGTGGTCACCATCGTCGAAAGATACGTATACTCCGAGTTCAGTTCCGGCGAAAAGCAGCCCCTTGCTTTGCGGATCTTCGCGAACCGCACGCAGAAAGGCAGGAGCACGGATTCCGTCAGCAATTAACTGCCACGTGGCGCCATAATCGCGCGTCCGATAGAGGTAAGGTTTCTGATCATCAAGACGGCTGCGATCGACAGCCGCATAAGCGACCGCAGGATCAGAGTGCGAAGCTTCGATCAGCGAGATTTTGCTCCACGTCGTAAGACCTTGCGGCGTGGCTTCTTTCCAGGTCTTCCCGCCGTCGCGCGTCAGGTGGATTAATCCGGTATCGCTTCCTGCCCAGATCAGATCGCGGTTCACTGGCGATGGCGCGATGGTAAACACCACCCCAAATCCCAGATCTCTCGCGTTCTCGATCGTCGGCTCTTTCTTGTCTCCCGGATCTTGCTTCGCGCCCGTCAAGTCAGGGCTGATCGTCTCCCAATGCAGGCCGCCATCGATGGTTTTCATCACATACTGCGTTCCCAGATAGAGAGTTGTGGAGTCCGCTGGGGAAAGAACCAGCACCGGAGTCCAGGGCGCACGATACTTGCGTTGATCAATCGTGGAACCGAATGTTGGCACCGGCCACGGACTCACATCCTGGCTCAGGCCAGTCCGCCTGTTGTAGCGAGCCACAGTGCCGTAAGTTCCGCTGAGATAGACGATGTTTGGATCCTTTGGATCGGGCACCATGTATCCGCTCTCACTGTCGCCGGAAGGGAACCAGTCGCGCGGCGTGATCTGACCGTGATCGGTACGGCTGGGGACAGCAGCGCTGCCGCTATCCTGTTGCGCCCCGTACACGATATAGGGAAATTGGTTGTCGGTGATAACGTGATAGAGCTGCGCTGTGGGCTGGTTGTACCACGTGCTCCAGGTTTCGCCGCTGTCCAGGCTGATCGTAGTTCCCTGATCCGTTCCCAGGACCATGCTCGCGGGGTTCTTGGGATCGACCCAAAGCTGGTGGTAATCGTCCCCACCCGGCGCTCCGCGCAAAACAGAAATAGTCTTCCCGCCGTCTTGCGATCGGTAAAGAGCAACATTTGGGACGTAGATCAGATCGGGATCGTGCGGGTCGATTGTGATGCTGTTGAAATACCAGGCACGGCTGGTGAGGCGGGAATCGGCGTTTTCGAGAACCCACGTGTCGCCTCCGTTGTCGGAACGGTACAGTCCCGCCTTTTTCGCTTGAATGAGAGCATAGACACGCTTACCGTCGGGCGCGACATCGACCCCAATGCGTCCCCAATCGCCATCGGGCAATCCGCTGCCGTTGAGGCGCGACCACGTCTTGCCGGCATCCTGAGAGCGGTAGAGGCCGCCGCCCGGCCCATCGATGGGAGCGTAGGCGCTCCAGGGAGGACGATGTGTGTGCCACGCGCCGGCAAACAGAAGCTGCGGGTTACCGGCGCAGATCGCCAGATCGGAAACGCCAGTCTCCGGTCCCAGATCGAGTGCTTTCGTCCAATGAATTCCTCCATCGACGGATTTGTAGACGCCGCGCGCCTCGTTGGGGCCATACGCGTGTCCCAACGCCCCAACATAAACTGTATCCGCGTTCTGAGGATCGACCACGATTCGGCTGATCTGGCGCGTGTCGTCCAGCCCTACGTGTGTCCACGTGGTGCCGGCATCGATGGATTTGTAGACGCCGTTGCCGGAAGACAAATCGGAACGAATGTCGGACTCGCCTGTTCCCGCGTAGATGATCTTGGGATCGGAAGGCGCTACGGCGATGGCTCCGATCGAAGCAATAGTCTGCCGGTCAAAAATCGGCTTCCAGACCGTCCCCGCGTCGGTCGTTTTCCAGATTCCGCCGTCGACCCCACCGAAATAAAAGGTGGTTGAGTCTCCCGGCACACCCGCCACAGCCACCACTCGCCCTCCGCGAAATGGGCCAATCAGCCGCCACTTCAAGCCACTAAACAACTCCGGAGGAACCGATTGTGCAACCCCTGAGATGGCAAACAAGAGAAGGAACGACGCGGTACGACAGAAACACGATCTGAGTCTGTGCAAGTGGCGATCCCCGCTTTGGATACTCAGTCTAACGGAAGAAGAAGAGTTCTTGGAAGCAGCATGTTTTTGGAAAGCGTCGATTCAAGATCGGGCAAAAAAATAAGGCCGCACCCCGAAGGGTGCGGCCACAGAAGCGATCGAAAAGTTAGAACCTAAAGCGCAGGCCCACCTCGATATTTCGCGGGCCCGCCTCGCCTGCCAGAGCGCCCCAACCGGCGGTATTGTAGAGAGCCGGGAAGCCATCGAACCACTGATTATGGTTAAGGATGTTACTGAAGACGCCTTGGAGTTCAATGCTAATGCCCTCCGCCACCAAGACGTTCTTCTTGACGCTGAAGTCCAGATTCCAGTAGGGCAAGCCGCTGAAACAGCCAGCGCCGCAATCCTTGTTATCTATGCCCAGAATCGGGTTACGCCAGTTGTTGGCATCAGCTATCCCATTCTTGAACGCATTGACGGGCAGCGAGTTTGAGGGCGAGTTGTAGTAGGCATGCTCGTGGGTTTCGGGTGTAAGCGGCACCGCATTGTCGGACGTGGCGAAGCTGATGTTATCCGCTGAACCGAACTCTTGGGCAGGACCAAAGGTCGGCGCAGTTTCGACCGGCGTACCGGACCCAGCGGTGAACACCCCCGCGAACGTCCAACCGCCCGCCAACCGTCCCATGGGGCCTGCCTGCCCCTTGAAGAACGGCGGCTGGTAGATGAGGAACGCGTTGTAGGTTATTTTGCGGTCAAAAGTCTGTCTGCCATACGACTCGCCCAAATTGAAGGAATCGAACGGAGCGGCCTCGCTGACAGCCTGGTAGATAGCCCCGGTCCCCAGAGCCTTGGACCAGGTGAAGTTCGACTGTGCGGTCAGTCCCTTCCAATCGGCCATCTTGAGGGAGACAAAACCGCCGTTATAGTTGCCCCAGCCTTGGCTGGCGTCAACTTGGACACCCGATGACGTTTGGCCGCCGGCTCCGTAGAGGGGGCTAACGCTAGCAGGGATGGGAGTGTTCAGCATACTGCGCGGGAAGTTGAATCCGCCGTTGTCAAGATCGCTCCACAAGCTAAAGACTTGAGCGTTGATAAGGTTGGTCGTGCCCATGGCACCTTCATTTGCTACGACAGCCTGGGTGCAGTTTGCGAACCCTGTGCAATAGCCGGTGCCCGCAAGTGCCGTTTCAAAGAACGGCTGCGGAGTGACGGCGCTAGCGTTGGGTCCTGCCGTGCCGCCGCAACCGCCGCCCGCGAGCCCAGCAACACCGCCGCAGTATTGCAGCACTGTGTTCGCATAAGCTTGCTTAAACTGCTGCCCGCCCAGCGTCATCATGTAAGGCACCGTATTCAGGGCCATGGGCTGGAACTCGTCCTTGATTCTGCGCCCGATGTAGCCCACTTCCAAGCTGACCTTTCGGGTCACCTGGCGCTGAATGGTCAAGTCGAACGAGTCAATCGCGTCGGGCCGGAAATTCGGATCCAGGGTCGAGGCACTGGAGGTCGAAGTGTTGTTGAACCCAGGATAGTCCGGTTGGGGCAGACTCGCGGTGGGCACCGGGATTGGGGCAGAGAGACCACTGAAACCAGAAGCCGTTGGCCCAACGCGGAAGGCGGTCATCGGGTTGGCTGAACCCGCTGCGCCGCAACTGCCGGTGCCAAAATAGGTATTAGGGGGGCCTGGGGCGGCGAGGTTTTGGACGCACTGCGTTTGCTGAATGAGACCGAGGCCCAGTAGCGGTATCAGTACCTGGGTGACACCGTTCAAGCGGCCGTATTGGCGGCCATAACCGCCGCGAATGACCGTATCTTGATGCCCGAAGATCTTGCCGCCCATCGAATCATTGTCGAAGTGCGGACTCCACGCTGCGGCGATGCGCGGGCTGAATTCGCCGTAGTAGGGGTTATAGGGATACTTCTGGCCGCCCGCGGTATTGCCTGTCAGGGCAAAACCGATTTCGGGATTGTACACTTGGCCAGCCAACGCCGCGGCCTCCCGAGACTTCAGGTAGGCCGAAATCCCAATCGGCTCGGCCGCCTGATCTACCAATTCGACCTGTTTGCCATTCTCCTCGGTGGGCGGCATCTCAAGCGCCCAGCCCAAGCCGTAAGTCAGGGTGAATGTCGGCTTCATGTGCCATGTGTCGCTGAAGTAGACGTTGTAATAAGGAATCTTGCTCTGGTCGAATGCCGGGGTCAGCGGAGGATTCAAAGTTAGACTCGTGCCAGAACGGGTGAAGGCTTGATTGGCGATGGAAACGATGCCCAGTGCCGCCGAGGTGAGGGCGTCGCAGTTGGCGACGTCGTTGGTTCCGGGGACAGTTTGTATATTGCAAACCGGCAGCTCTGACGAGAGCGCCTTGGTAGTTCCGTCGCCAAGAGAATATACGGGGTACTCGTTGACGGTGCCACCGCCATCGTTGCGTTCATGCCAGTCGAAATTGTGCTCATATATACCGCCAAACGTGAACAGGTGGTTGCCTTTCAGCATGGAAAGATCGTCACGCAACATCTGATCGTGGCCATCCCAGAAACGGGTGCGGATTTGCTGATTGTTCACGTTGTATGGGGCGAGATTCTGAGCTTGACCGTCGCCCTCCCCGCTCATGATTTCGAGCGCGCCTCCCAGTCCAGCACAATCTGTGCAGTTCTGCGCCGGACCACCCGCCCGCTCCCAAGCCCACCAGTTACGCAGCCAGCTGTAATGAAGGTCGTTGGTGGTGTTGTTGGTGATGTTGCTGGTGAGCGCCAGAACCCCGTACCAGTCTTGAATCGGATCGCTCGACACGGAAGCCGGCACGCCCAGCTTATCGCCGGGGAAGTAGCCACCGATATCCACCTGGTCACCCGTTGCAGCCTTCACGTTGTAATAACGCCAGGTGGCCATGAAATGCTCTTTGGCCGAAAAATCGTGGTCGATGCGCGCCACGCCGATTTTGCTGGTGGTTGGGAGACTCAGGTTGCCCGAGAATCCTAGCACGTTGAAACCGTCGCAGAGACCCTGCCCCCCTGGGCAGGAGCCCAACCCGGTGCCCGTATTCCCGGCCGGTTCATAGGCGGTCCATATCTGCGAAACGAGAGGATTGAGTCCCAAGCCCTCCGGGTCTTGAGTCGCCAAGCTGTAAACAGCGCCAGTCACGGGGTCCGTTATGTTCCCCGCTTCCAGGGCCGGCGAGGGGACGTTCCTATTGATGGTCTCGGCGTTAGGGAAGCGGAAGCCCTCGTAATTGACAAAGAAGAAGGTCTTGGTGTCGAGGATGTGTTGCGGGACGACTGGTCCGCCAACCGCGAAGCCAAAGCGGCTGTAATGGAAGCTGGGACGCGGGATGTCGAAGTAAGTATTCTGCCAGGTATTACCCGACCAGTAGTTGTCTTTATAATATTCGTATCCCGTGCCATGGTAGGCATTGGTTCCACGCTTGGTGACCACCTTGACCTCGGCACCGCCCGAACTGTTGAAATCGGCCGTTTGGCCGGCAGTATTTACCTTAAACTCCTCGACGCTGTCCTGCGGAGTAGGCATCACGCCCGCGGGGGGGGTTATGCCAAAAAAATTATCGGCAACACCCCCGGTCGGGTCGCCGACACCTGCCATAGGCGTGTAAATGCTTCCGGAGCCATCCAGATCGTTGGTATTGTCGCCGCCATCCAGCGAGAAATAGCTTTGGTCCTGAAAGGTGCCCGCAACGGCGCCATTGGTGCCCACGCCAGGCTGCAACGTGACGAATGTGGCGACGTCACGCCCCAGACTCGGCAGGTTGTCGATGGCGATACTCGTTACCGTGTTGCCCACGGTGGCATTCATGGTTTGCAACTCAGCGCCAGTAGATTGCACCTCCACGACTACACTCGCGCCGCCCACTTGTAGAGCCAGATTAAGCGTCAGCGACTCGCCGACCTTTACCTCTTGCTTCTCAGTCTTGGTGGTCGCAAACCCCGACTTGGTGACCGTGATGTTGTAGATACCAGGGTTTACGTCTACGAGAATGTAACGCCCATCTTTATTGGTGGTGGTCGCCCGCGTGACATTCGTCGTGGTGTCGGTGACCACAACCGTTGCGCCTGGAACCACCGCACCCGACTGGTCAGTGATTGAGCCAGCGATCGTTCCGGTTGACGTTGACTGTGCCCACATGGGCAGAGCGCTGCCCACGCAAATTACCAATAGGAGAAACAGAGCCAACTTCACGCTGCGCGAATTCATCATTTTCCTCCGCTACGGGAATTCATCCTGCTGTGACCACGTTTACACATTCTCGTCCCCACGGCCGACGTGCATCGGCCGGCCCGATAGAGCTACAAAATAAAGGCATCAGGAACACGGACAAGAGCTAAACGCAAAAACTGCCGCACTTCAGTCCAACGTTATCTCGAAGACTTTCAGAAAACTTGGTCTCCGCACCTGGGAACTGTTCACAAGACTTGAAGCCTGCATGAGGCCTAGAGCGACGATCAAATCAACCACAGAGTCAACTTCAAGCGACGAACCCATCAAACAGATAACCACAAGACAGACTCGCAGTTAGCAACTAATACACCAAACATCAAGAACAAGTCGATGTTATGTTTTTTCTGCGCCTGTGCGGAAAAGCATATTTGACCGGCAGGGTCGCCGCAGGCAAACGGCTCACGTAATACGCTTATTTACAGCAGCTTAGAGCGACAATCTGTATATGAAGACCCGAGAGGATTGGCCTTGCATCAGGATTTCTTCGTCGTCGTCGGAGACTCGATGTGTTCTCGGGAACGCTCAGTTCATCCGATTTACGGGAGCAAAAATACGATTTTGCGTAGCGCGGCGGGTTCGGCTCAGGTTAAAAAGGCATCTCCAGCCTGCGGTGTGGGCCGCTTCCGGTGATATCGTCCACTTCGCCCGGCTAGTCGTCCAGATGATAATCCCCGGCATGATTGCCGGAATCTCGCCGTAACCTGGTCTTTAATCACCCACAGAGAAGAGAATTGACACAGTGCCGTACTGATAGAGTCTTTATTCGGGTAATTTTAGGTTGCTTTCGATCCTGAACTCCGCTTCTGTCTGCGGACTCGTCGTCCCTGGCTGACCGCCTCCCACGGTGATCCGGTAACTTCCCTTGGCGACGATTCGATCTCCCTTTTTATCCACTTCGCTCAGATCGCGGGCGTCCAGAGTGAAATGAATGTGCCTGCTTTCGCCGGCCTCCAGATTCAGGCGTGCAAAACCACGCAGGGCATGGATCGGAGCCTCGGGCGATTTCGGAAAACTCAAATAGAGTTCTACGACTTCATCGCCGTCCCGCTGACTCACGTTCTTTACGTCCGCCTCTACACTTAACGGCTCGCCCGCTTTCAGTTTCGTCTCCGAGAGCTTCAGATTGCTGTACTCGAACTTTGAGTAACTGAGTCCATAGCCGAAGGGATAGAGTGGCTGCCCGGTAAAGTAGCGGTAAGTTCGGTTCTTCATCGAGTAGTCTTCGAACGCCGGCAATTGCTCGACGCCTTTGTAGAACGTCACAGGTAGCCTGCCCGCGGGATTGTTCACGCCTGCCAGCGTTTGGGCGATCGCTGTTCCTCCTTCTTCGCCGGAGTACCAGGCATCGAGAATCGCATCGGCATGTTCGCTGGCCCAATTCACTGCCAGCGCGCTGCCGTTCATGAGGACGACAACCACCGGCTTGCCCGCGCCTTTCAACGCTTCGAGGAGGTCCTCTTCTTCTTTCGGAAGATCGAGGCTGGTGCGGTCCCCTCCTTTGAAACCGGGGACGTCCACCTTCATCTCCTCGCCTTCGAGCTGAGAGGTGATACCGACCACAGCCACAACAGCATCGGCGTCTTTTGCAAGAGCAACCGCGGTCGAGATAGGATCAGTCACGAGGTGAAGCCATACCAGTCGGATGCCTGTGCCTCCCTGCCCATATTCCAGCTTGATTGAGTAGTGATGTCCTTTCTCCAGCTGCAGGATTGTGTTTGTCGGCTTGGGGTCGTGCAAGATGAAATCGTCCACAATCAGTTTGCCGTCCAGCCAAAGACGGTTCATCGAGCCCACATCGCCGATTCTGTACTCGCCCGATTCGTCGGGCGTAAGAAACCCAGTCCATCGCACGGAGAAGTCACCCATCCCCGGCGGCGGGGCAATGGAAGATCGCTCGGGATGGAAGCGTTGCAGGTCGATGGCCTTGTCCACTCGGACAACCTGTGGCGCGCCGGCAAAGTCTTTGTTGGAGAAGTATTCACCCTTGAGCCCGGGTTGCCCATCCTCGGTCGAGAGTACGGTTGCTGGAATGAGATCGTCGTTCCTCAAGAAGTTCATTCCCGGCGTATAGGTCACCTGGGCCGAAGAAAATTGCCGGCGAATGCCCTCCAGCGCCGTAACGGCATGAGAAGCGGTACCGCTGTAGTTGCCATGCAGCACACGAACGGATTCCGCTAGCGGACCAACAACCGCAATCTTGCTGACGTTCCCGGTCAACGGAAGCACGCCATTATTTTTCAGCAGCACGATCGACTCTCGCGCCGCTTTCAACGCAAGCGCACGGTGCGCTTCGCTATCGATTTCCGACTCCGGAGTATTGGCATACGGCACCATCTCGGGAGGGTCGAACATCCCCAGCCGGAAGCGGGCGGTGAAAAGCCGCTTCAGTGCGACGTCGATATCTTTTTCACTCAGCAAACCATTCTTCACTGCGTCCAAATATTTCACGTAGTCGGAGTTGTCGGTGGCCTTGGTGAAGAAGTCGGCGCACTCATTGTCCATTCCGGTCTTCAGCGCCACCGCGCCGGCTTCGGCCAGGCTCTTGGTGTAGTGGTGCCCATTGAAGATGTCCGCAATGGCGTCGCAGTCGGAGACAACGTATCCATTGAACTTCCACGCGCGTCTCAGCTCATCTTTGAGCAGGAACGTGTTGGCGCAGGCAGGCTCACCGTTTACCCGGTTATAGGCGCACATTACCGACGCGGCCTTGCCTTCCGTAACAGCCGCGCGAAAGGCGGGCAGGTAAGTATCCTCCATGTCATGTTTCGACACTTCCACGTTGATCATGTGCCGCGAGGGCTCCGGCCCGCTGTGTACGGCAAAATGTTTCGGGGTCGAGGCCACGCGAAAATACTTCGGGTCATCGCCTTGCATTCCGGTAACGAAGGCCACTCCCATCCGTCCGGTGAGAAACGGATCTTCGCCGTACGTCTCCTGCCCCCGTCCCCAGCGGGGATCGCGGAAAATATTAATATTCGGCGACCAGAAATCCAGACCCTCCATGATGTCGCGCCGGCCCGCGCGCACGGCCTGGTCATGTTTTGCCCGCGCCTCGGTGCTGATCACCACTGCCATATCGTGGATCAGAGGCGCATCAAAAGTTGCAGCCAGTCCAATCGGCTCCGGAAACACGGTGGCGGTTCCAGCGTTGGCGACCCCGTGCAAAGCCTCACTCCACCAGTCGTAGGCAGGAACTTGCAACCGCGGGATGGCTCGCGCCTGGTTCACGAGTTGGGACGCCTTCTCTTCCAGCGTCATCCGAGACACCAGGTCGTCAACCCGCTGGTCCACCGGCAGCGATGGGTTCAGATATGGCAGGGCAGTCGGGGATCCCGCGGTTTGCGCGGCTGAATTGAGCACAATTCCAAATAGAACAGTGACAATGGGCAACATCAACCTTCGAGCGAGGCGTTGGTTCATTGAGGAGGAAAATCTATCCAAATATGATTGCTCGGACGAGCTGTCGGAGCAAAAACGGATGAAGTATAGCACCGTCGACGTGTCCTGTATGGCTCGTCGAATAGGTCAGCGATGACTGCGCAACCGCACCTTAGTCGTAAGCAGTCCCGAATCCCGATTGTGCTATTCTCGCCGGGTCCGCGCAGACGTTTCTTAAGCATGATGGACGGGCTGCGAAACTTCTGCCGCGCTTTGCGGTTTATCCATTCAGATAGGATTTGCGCTGACGGGAGCAATCAAGCATTTCGACCGGATCGTAGAAGTATGTTCGAAGAGGAAAGAAGCCGCGTCGTGCCTAATCGCGCAACCGTGGATGCCGACGCAGCGCAGAAAGCGAACGCTGGCTCCGGTTTCAAGGCATCACCAACGAGGCGCGCATGGCTCCCGTTCTAGCCTGGCTCATAGTTTTTCTCTGCCTGCTCATCTCGCTGGTGAAATACACCCTGGCGCTTATCCTCAAATGGTCGGTACCCGCAGCGACTGTTAAGAAGGATTACACCTACCAGCCCACCGTAAGTGTTCTCATGCCATGTTTCAATGAGGGCAAAACGGTTTACGAAACCATAGAGAGCATCAGCAACAGCAATTATCCCAACAATAAATTTGAAGTCATTGCGCAAGACGATTGCTCGGTGGACGACAGCCACGAGTGGATGCTCAAGGCGCAACGCGACTTCAGCAACATCAAGGTGCGGGTCGGACGCAACACAGTGAACAGCGGCAAGGCCCGTACCGTATGTAACGCGCTGCAACTCTCGACAGCAGAGTTGATCATCTCGATCGACTCCGATTGCATCTTTCATCCCGATGCGATTCGTGAGCTGGCCGCGTGCTTTTCGGAGACTAAGATCGGCTCCGTGGGCGGCAGAGTTGGAGTGAGAAATCCCAACGAAAATGCGATCACTGCGATTCAGACTTTTATTTACTACGCCGCATTCCAACTCTACAAGGTTCCCGAGAACTGGACGCGCAGCGTGGGCTGCATCAGCGGCTGCCTGTTCGCCATCCGCCGCGAGCTGCTGCTGGAAATCGAACCTAAGATTCG
>Ga0209380_10000575_pt1 | contig 25955 bp, 25 predicted proteins | sample HubBroMetageWFT6_FD_188347 | JGI IMG/M metagenome (GOLD analysis project Ga0209380, IMG submission 188347) | Warmed and freeze-thawed soil microbial communities from the Hubbard Brook experimental Forest, New Hampshire - Hubbard Brook CCASE Soil... | ecosystem: Environmental > Terrestrial >... | reverse complement strand
GCCTCGGCGACTCACTTCTACTTGAAACCAGCGCGGCAGGCTTGCGCCACGGCAAGGCCAATGGAAAGCCATGGTTTGAGCTGGAAATCACGCGCCGAAATCATCGCGAAACGCTGGCGGCCAGCGCGGTGGTCATCGCCACGCCCACGTACATCGCATCGCAAATCCTGCTGAGCCTTTCCGATAAATTTGCGCCGCTATTTTCGCGCATCGAATACGCGCCGTTAGCGGTGGTGTCTGCATGCTATCGCCGCGAACAAATCCGCAGGCCCCCCGACGGATTTGGCTTCCTGGTCCCTCGTGCAGAAGGCCTGCGCGTTCTCGGCACGGTATTCAACTCCGCGCTTTTCGCCGGACGCTCTCCGGAAGGAATGGACTCCTTCACCAGCTTTGCGGGAGGCGCCACCGATCCCGGGTTGTGCGGATTGAGCGAAGGAGAAATCACGGAGACCATTTGCGCCGAAGTCGCGCGCGTCCTCGGCATCACGGGGAAGCCAGTAGCGACCAACATGCACCGCTACGCGCGCGCCTTGCCGCAATACAATCTGGGCCATATTGAAATCGTAAAATCCCTCGAAGCCCTCACTGCATCAGTGCCCGGATTATTTCTTGCCGGGAATTACTTATCCGGCCCATCCATCGGCGCCTGCGTCGAGCAGGCTGACCGGACCGCCGAAGCGGTTCGCATTTACCTTGCGTCGATAGGTGTTGCAGGAGTAGGCGCAGTCGCGCACGCGTGATTTTGGTAGGACAGGCTTCAGCCTGCCTGGTTTTCATTTTGCATGCTTGCAGAAAAGCGACAGGCTGAAGCCCGTCCTACGGGGATCGTAGTAAGATGTTGCACCGGATAGTCATACTCGCCCGGCCTCATCCATTCGCGTCGTTTCTCCGTACTTACAGGAGAACGGAAAGGGAACGGAATTTTGCTGCTTGCAGTCGTCCAACCCTGGCCCGAGGGCAAAACAGCCGACCGATGCTGCCCTGATGGAACGCATCCTGCAACGCGACTCCGCCGCTCTCGAGACTCTCTACGACCGCTATGGCAGGCCGGTGTATTCCCTTGTTCTGCGGATCGCCCAGCATCCCTCCTCGGCGGAAGAAATCGTGCAGGACGTTTTTCTGCAGCTCTGGCGCAGCGCGGACCGCTTTCAAATTTCGCGCGGGCCTCTCGAGCCCTGGCTGTTCACCATGGCCCGCAACCGCGCGCTCGATTTTCTCCGCCTGAAACGCGAAAAGCAGCGCCGCCGCGAACATTCGGATTCCGATATTCTTCCCTCAGCCGTCGTGCGTCCCGATCCCGAAGGCGACATCGATCGATCCAGGCGCGCCGAAAAAATTCGCGCGCTCATGACTTCCCTTCCCGAAGCGCAGCGCCGCGCGATTGAGCTGGCTTTTTTCGAGGGCATGTCGCACAGCGAGATTGCCGCTGCCACTGGCCAGGCCCTCGGCACGGTGAAAAGCTGGATCCGCGGCGGCCTGTTGCGGCTTCGGGAATCGCTTGCGGAGGCAATTTCGTGATGAATTGCGAACAACTCGCTCTGCTGTACGAAGAGTACGCCCTGGGCGTGCTGGAGGGAGAAGAGCGCGCGGAACTGGAGACGCACCTGGCGCGCGCAGGCGATAAGTGCATCGCGGGAGTCGCCCAGGCGAGATGGGTGGTCGCGCAACTGGCGCATGCCGCGCCCGATACGCAGCCTCCGGCAACGTTGCGAGGCAAGATCATGGACGCGGCCAAGCCGTCCGCGGACATGGCGCGCGGCGTTGTTCCCGTCACGAAGCCAAAGGCGTCCGAGCCGAAAGCAATGTTCCCGGCATGGGCCTGGGTTGCGGCGGCTTTGCTCGCGCTGATGACCGGATATACGATCCGCCAGATAAACAATCAAAACGAGCAACTGGCCCAACTGCGCAAACAAATGAAGCTCGCCACGATGCAGAACCAGGCGCTTCAGAATCAACTGGACATGGACCGCATGGTCGCCATGGTCATGATGTCGCCGGATTCGACCTCGCTCAAACTCATGCCCAAGGACAAAAACATGCCGATGGTTCACGCCTACCTGCATCCGCACATGGGGGTAGCCATCACGGCGGATCAGATGCCTTCCATGCCTGCTGCTCGCACTCTGCAGCTTTGGTTCGTGCCGAAATCTGGAAAGCCCTTGAGCGTAGCGATTTTCCATCCCGACGCCACCGGCGAGATCGCGCTGGTAGCTCCGGTGAATATGCCGAGGAACGAAATTGCCGCGCTCGCCGTAACGGAAGAACCCGCCGGCGGCAGCCCGCAGCCCACCACAGCGATCGCTTGGATGGCTCAAGTAAATTAAGAACGGTTCGATATTTTCTGTCTCGATTTTGTCTTCTCTGCGCCCCTCTGTGTTCTCTGGGTTAGACGAATTTGAATTTCCGCGCGAACTGCACCCCGTAAAAACCTTTAACACAGAGGGCACAGAGGAGCGCAGAGAAAAGCGGGAGTAGATATAACCGCACATCTACAGCCACGGCCGCACCATCTATTTCTTTTTCCGCGCTTTGAGGCGGAGTTTGCGGCGGCCTCCCGCTTCCCGGTACCGCCGCCTCTCTTCGCTTGTTTTCACAATCAACGGCGGCACAGGTACCGGCTTGCCAAGTTCATCGAGAGCGACAAACGTAAGAAACGCCGTGGTGGTATGTTTGCGCTCCCCTGCCACGGAATCTTCCGAGAAGACATCTACGCCCACTTCCACGGAAGTGTGGAACGCGCGATTGACTTGTGCTTCGAGAACAATCAAATCTCCCACGCGCACGGGATTCAAAAAATCCAGGTGATCCACGGACGCCGTAACCACTTGGCGATGGCAGTGCCGGTGCGCCGCAATTGCTCCGGCGATGTCAATCAAGTGCATGACCCGCCCGCCCAGAATATTCCCGAGCAGGTTCGAGTCCTGTGGCAGCACCAACTCGGTCATTTCCGTGCGTGAAGCGCTGACCGGGCGCCCTGGCAGGGATTTCTCCGGGCGCGTTTTCGATTTTGCCGGCACAGAAGATGGTTTCATTGTTGCCTGCGCGCTCCCTGATATTGCTTCAATTCGCCTGCGATCGGGATTTTCGTAGGACAGCCACTCCTGGCTGTCCGTTTAGCCCCTGCATAGATTGTGCCGGGACCGCTAAGAGTGGCTGTCCACCAGATATTTGGCGTTCCGTCCCAGCGCGAATATACTATGCGCATGACCTTGACCCAACCACAGAAGAAATCGCGCCGCCAAATCCTCGAAGACTTCGTCGCCGCCAAACCGACAGATGCATTCGCCCGCTACGGGCTGGCCATGGAGTGCGCCAATTCCGGCGACGCCGCCGCCGCGGACGAGCATTTCAAAGCCCTCCTGACCGCGCATGCCGAATACGTTGCCGGATATTTTCAGTACGGCCAGTTCCTGGCCAAGTCCGGCCGCACCGAAGAGGCGCGGTCCACACTGAGCGCAGGCATTGCCACTGCCCAGCGCACCGGTGACGAGCACGGGCGATCCGAGATGGAAACGGCGCTGGCCGAACTCGGCTGACTGTGCGTTTCCTCTTGAGAAACTTACGGGCGTTCTCCCTAACTCACATCGTAACGGACCACCAGCTAAAGCCGAATTGATTCAAACGAACTATTGTCACGGCTGAACAGGTTGCTGAAAAATTCCAAAAGTGTCATCCCGAGGGCGCGGTTTGTCCGAGGAATCTGCTTTTTTTCTTGGGATTGGTGAAAAAGCCGATCCCTCGCTTCGCTCGGGATGACATTAACCTACTTTTTTCCGCAGCCTCTGAAGCCTTGACCCACAAACCAGGTCGCGTTTTTAAGCGGACTCGCAACACCCGCGTTTCCTTCCACATGGATCGCTCGTTACTAGGCGGCATCACTTCGTTCCGGCGTACTTGCTCGCCTATTCTGCCGGTGCTACGTTCGATTATGCTCTTCTCTTCACGGAGACAGGTAAAACCATGGCCCTGAGCATCGACGATCTCCTCCGCCGCGCCGTTGAAACCAAGGCGTCCGACCTTCATCTGAAAGTGGGCAACCATCCCTGCCTGCGTGTGGACGGCGCTCTCACGCCGCTCACCGATGTCCCGCGCGTCACTCCGGAAGAAATGCTGTCCATGGCGTTCAGCATGATGACCAATCGCCAGAAGCAAAAGTTCAAGGAGACGGCGGAACTCGACATGGCCTACGGCGTCGCGGGCCTGGGCCGCTTCCGCGTCAACGTTTTTCAGCAGCGCGGCAACGTCGGCATGGTGCTCCGCGTCATTCCGACCAAGATTCGCACGATCGAGGAACTCAATCTCCCGCATGTCATCGAAAGTATCTGCGAAGAGCAGCGCGGCCTGGTCCTGGTTACGGGCACGACCGGCTCGGGCAAATCCACGAGCCTTGCGGCGATGATCGACCGGATCAATACGACCAGATCCGATCACGTCATTACCATCGAAGACCCCATCGAATTCCTGCATCGCGACAAAAAGAGCTTTATCAACCAGCGCGAAGTGGAAGTCGACACCGCGAACTTTTCCACGGCCCTGCGCGCCGGCCTTCGCCAGGACCCTGACGTCATCCTGGTCGGCGAAATGCGCGACCTCGAAACCATCGCCACGGCTTTGCTGGCCGCCGAAACGGGCCACCTGGTGTTCTCCACCTTGCACACGCTCGATGCGACCGAAACGATTCAACGTATCATCGCCGTCTTCCCTCCTCCCGAGCAGAAACAGATTCGCCTGCAAATGGCCGCCACGCTGAAGGCCGTCATCAGCCAGCGCTTGGTGCAATGCGCCAATCAGAGCGGCCGCGTTCCCGCCGTGGAAGTGATGATCGCGACCGCATATATTCGCGATTGCATCATCAACCCCGATAAGACACGCCTGATCCACGACGCCATCGCCGCCGGCACCAGCCAGTACGGAATGCAGACGTTCGATCAATCGATTTTCGATCTCTATTCGCGAAACCTCATTACTTACGAAGAAGCGCTCATACGCGCGTCCAACCCCGACGACTTCAAGCTGCGCGTCCAGGGCATCCACTCCGCTTCCGACTCCGCCCGCGAGGAAATGGAACAAAGCATGAACGAGTTCGAGCGAACCAGTAAGCGATAGAGAATGAAGTAGAGGAAGGTTAGGAAGTTTGGGAGGTGAAGGATAAAAGCCTCCGCCTCGAGATTGCCAGGACTCCAGTGTGATATCTCCGTGCTCAAGTAAAAGCACCCGTGGATTGTGATCGATTCTTTCCTTCCTTTAATTCCTTTTCTTCCTTTACTTCCTCAGGTTCCTTTACTTCCTTTTCTCCTCAAACTATGCTCCTCCCATGCGCCCCTCTCCGCGAAAACTTTCCTCCGAGACCGATCTCTACACAGCCGCCATCAATAGCCTGGCGCGGCGCGCCTATTCGGTGTTCGAGATGCGGACTTATTTGGAGCGTCGCGCGGAAGACAAAGATGTGGTCAAGGGAATTCTGGACCGCCTGAAGCAGCTCAATTATTTGGACGATGCGCGTTACGCGCGCCAATTTGTTCGCCTGCGAACCGAACTGCGCAAGCAGGGGCCCTTTCGCATTGCCCGCGATCTCCGCGCTCGCGGCGTGCCCGACCGCCACATAGAATCCGCCCTTGCCGAACGCTCCGCAGAATCGAGCGAGGGTCCCCTCGTGCGGGAGCGGCTGAACCGCCGCATCAAGTCGTTGCGCGGCCCGCTGGACGAACGCCGCGTCGCTTCGCTCTACCGCAGCCTTCTCCGTGCCGGGTTCTCCGCGGATATCATTCGGCGTGAATTAACTGCTCTAACGAAGGCCCCGGTGGCGGAGTTTCAACCAAACTCCAGCGATGAAATTTAGCCTCGAAGGCCAGCCGGCGAAGCGGAGTTCGCCCCTGGAAACACGCCGCATTGCTATCGTGGCGCGCTCCCGCAACCTCCGGTCCGCTTGCGAGCCGACCCACGAATTTCTTTAGGAAGGATACAATTCGTTGACCCCTCGCCGACTCCGACGTGGGTTGAACATGGCACGACGCGGAATCCTTGCGGGGTGCCGTTGCTACATCGCCCGCCACTTCATTTCCACGCGCACGGGAATATCATTCTTCACTGGCAGTGCAAGGAGCGTTGGCGGATCGATTTTGAAATCCGACAGGGTCAGCGGGATGGTTCCCATGATCAGCGTATCGTTTCCCTTGGTCACATGCTGAAGCGAGATCTGCTTGTATTGCATGGTCTGTCCCGCGAATTGAACTTCCAAGTCCGCCAGAATGGTAGCCAGCGAAGAGGCGTCCTCGGGCAAGTGCGTACGCACCGTGATCAGAGGAAACTGTCCGCCGCGCACCACTTGAAGCATGTGCAGGTCGCGGTTGCTGTCGCCGGAATCAAACGACTTCACGGGAACAGCAATCAGAAAGTCGCATTGTCCGGCATGGCAGACTCCCTTCCCTTTCGCGGCATGGCTTACGCCCTCGGTTTGTTTCAGCGGATGGGAAACGTGATACGTGAGCGTGGATTCCTCGAGAATCCACTGGCTGTCCGCGGCGGCGAGCCGCGGAATCGTCACGAGCAAAAGCGCCAACAGAAATTTCTTGTTCACAAAATGTCCTTACTCCTTCCCCTGAAATCCACCTTAGGAATGGTCTTAAAACTTGAATGATACGGACACGATGGACGCACCGTAAGCCGCCGCGGTCACGATGGCCACCGCCCCGTGCGCGCGCGCGATCCCATGCACTTTCTCCCCTTTGCTTTTTTGATCGAAGGCGATGGCGCCTAGAATAGGCGTCAGAATCATGCCCGGCCCGTGAATCCACGCCAGCGCCTTGTGAACGCGAATCTGGCCGCGACTATTCGTCCCCGGAACCCTGGGCGCGCGAATCGCAAAGTACGCGCTCATGAAATACAAATCTCCCGTTGCTGAGCCCAGGGCCAAATGCGTCCAGCGGTCCGCCGTGCTCGTGCTCCTGCCGCCCGCGCCGAAGGAAGTAGCAACGGTAGCGATCAAAGGAACGGCCGCGATGAGGCCAAGGCGCTGGTGCAGCATCAGCATGTGTGAACGCTTGTTGAGCCGGGCTTGATCCGCTGCCGTGCCTTGCGCCTGCTCGGGAGAGATGCCCAGATCTTGCAGTGAAAGCACGCCAGCCAGCGTCACGTTGGAGGTCTGGCCGGTGCCGGCGGCGACCGTCACTTTCGCCGTGTTCGTGCTGTACCCTTCTGCAGACACGGAAAGCTCGTATTCGCCCGGCATCAGATTCGACACAATGTAGTGGCCGCCAGAATCGGTCTGCGTTTCTCTCAATTGACCCGAGGCTAAATTCTTGACGGCGACTTTAGCGTTTGGAACGACTGCACCGGCTGCGCTGGTAATTACGCCCGAGAGCGAAGAGTTCGAGTCCTGCGCGCGCAATGGAATGCTAATGCCAAATAGGAAAATCAAAATACCGAGCGCGACGCCACTCTTCTCTGCCCTCTGGTTCATATCCAAATCCTCCAAATGACCCAGTCTCCAAATTCTGGGCGTAAAGATGCAGCAGGCTGTTATCAAGGATGCCCGAGCAAGCGAAGAGGTTTCATATGCCGCGAGCGGTAAGGCGACAACCGCTTATGATTTGGCCCGGGAGGGATCGCTGCTTAACCAGGAAGTAGATACATCGCCGCAAGTGCGGCAATCCAAAGGGCCGGGCCGGCTCAGGTATGCGGGATTAGACCAATGCCGTTACAGATTAACTAAGCCACGTGCATGCTTTGCGTATGCCATCCCTTGAGACAAACGCGCGTGGATCGTTTATCCAGGGTCAACATGATCTTGTCCTCGCGCGCCAGCCAGCCGATTGCCCAGTCAAAGAGCGGAGATTTTGCTTTCAATTCGTCTTTCAGCTTAGTCAGCGTCATTTCTCCATTTGCTTCGAGCGTATGCCAGATCGCGCCCGCCATCGTTCCAATCTCTTCACTCATTGGGATGATCCCCTCCTTTCCAAATTCCGGGTTTCGAGAACTTCGATCGCACTTACGACGGTTGGGGCCAATTCGCTGATTTGCTTTCTTTGCCGGGCCCTCGACCGGCTGAGCCGCCGCGGCAAAGCTGGTTTAGGCGCAACTTCCGCTTGCAGGACGTAGTAGCCGGGCTGCTTGACGGCCAGTGTTTCCAGCCGTTCCATGAGCAGCACGCCTACTCCTTTATGGTATTCGATAGTGTAGTCTTCGCAGCATCGCGCGCAGAGCCAGTAGTGCTTCACGCCGTGCCAGTGCAAGGGTTGTTTTTCCTGCCGGGGAGATTGCTGAAAGCGATACAGGCGCCCTTGCCCGTAATCAAAATCAGACGAGCAATCCGGGTGGGCGCATTTCAGATACATAAACTTTTGTTTCGCCGCCTTCCTCAGAGATTCGCGCAAATGGGCCCAAAAAGCAAGATACGAACGCATGCGAAGAAAAGCAAACTCAATAAATGGATTCAACGCATCGGCGCATCTTTGCCAACTGGCGTGCCATTTTCGGTGTCGCGGATTGAATTGTGCGTCACACCGGCGACGCACGCCAAGTGTCCTGCCTTCTGGGGCAGTCAACTCAAACTCGCGAGCGGAAAAAAGCTCAACACAGAGAACACAGAGAACGCCTTTGAGAAAAGAAATCCTGTCTTGACAGTTCGGGAGATACAGCCTGCTCTTTCCTCCTTCCGAACTCTGTGCCCTCTGTGTCCTCTGTGGTGAAAGCTTTTGACTTTCCCCGCGTTGCGAGCCTCTAAGCCGTCTGCCATAATGTTTCATCGAAGCCGACACGCGTGAGAGAAATGGCGAGCCGGGAAGCGGGATGCATTCCTCGGGTCACCAGTCACTAATCACCAGTCACCAGTCACGATTTACGAATTACTGAGGGCATTTTGCTGAGCGGCAACGAAATCCGCAGCACGTTCCTAAAATTCTTCGCCGACCGCGGCCACCGCGTGGTGCGCAGTTCGTCGCTCGTCCCCACAAACGACGCCACGCTGCTGTTCACCAACGCCGGCATGAACCAGTTCAAGGACGTTTTCCTGGGCCTCGACCAGCGCGACTACACGCGCGCTACCTCATCTCAAAAATGCGTCCGCGCCGGCGGCAAGCACAATGACCTCGAAAACGTCGGCTTCACCAACCGCCATCACACTTTTTTCGAAATGCTCGGCAATTTTTCCTTCGGCGATTATTTCAAGAAAGACGCCATCGCCTACGCCTGGGAATTGATCACATTTCCCAAATGGTTCGGCATCCCGGTTGATAAGCTGACCTTCACGGTATTTGGCGGCGCCGAGGTCGCTCCCGGAAAAACACTCGGCGTTGACGAAGAGGCCCTCAATCTTTGGGTGAACGTCGGCGCACCGCGCGACCGAGTCATTCCCGTCCCCGGCCTGAAAGAAAATTTCTGGGCCATGGGCGACACCGGCCCCTGCGGCCCGTGCAGCGAAATTCACTACGACATGGGCCCTGCGGCATCTGACCAAGGTCACACCGACTGCAAATTCGGCTGCGACTGCGGCCGCTACGTCGAAATCTGGAACCTCGTCTTCATGCAGTTCAATCGCGTCTGCGACCTCTGCGACGTCAAGGGCAATTGCCTCGAAACGCATCTCGAACCCTTGCCCAAGCCCTCGGTAGACACCGGCGCGGGCCTCGAACGCCTCGCCGCAGTGCTGTTGAACTGCGGGGACTACAGTAGAGTTTCTAACTACGAGACAGATCTATTCGTACCTCTACTGAGACTCATCGCCGAGATTTCAGGCGGGACGCCATCCCACTTCTTGTTCTCGAACCCATCTCTACGAATAATCGCAGATCATGCCCGCGCGACAACATTTCTGATTTCTGATGGCGTAGTTCCGTCCAACGAGGGTCGGGGCTATGTTCTACGCAAAATTCTCCGCCGCGCCATTCGCCACGGAAGAATCATTGGAATAACTGGTCCTTTCATGGGTGAGATGGCGAGAGCTGTCCAGACTTTGATGCGTAGCGCTTATCCTGAGCTCGATGAATCCATTGATAGAGTCTCCAAGATCATCATGGGGGAGGAAACTCGCTTCGCTGACACACTCGCAATCGGCCAAAAGAAATTGGAGGAGGAACTTGAGCCGTATATCTCTTCGGCCAAGAAAGCGAGAAAACTTGAACTCGATCTCGCGCAGGGTGGCTTTGTTCAAGGTGACCATGGGAAGGAAGCACTCGAGACTGCCACAATCGAAGCGAGAAAAGAATCCACGTACCCAGGGGAAAGGGCCTTCAAGCTCTACGACACGTATGGCCTGCCCCGAGATTTCATCGAAGATGTAATCCGGGATGCAGGCATTCACGTGGATTGGAACGGGTTTGACCGCGCGATTGAAGAGCAACGTAGACGCGCGCGTGCATCGTGGAAGGGCGGGTACAAGGAAGCCGCCCTACCGGTCTACACTCAAATAGCGGCTGCCTTCCCTCGAACGATACCCGATTTCTATAGCAGCAGTGAGACACGCGATTGCAGGATTGTATCCATTGTCAAAGCAGGGGTCTCTACATCTCATGTTTTTGCCGATGAGGAAGCGGAAATCATCCTCGACCGAACTCCGATTTACGCAGAGTCCGGCGGACAGGTCGCTGACGTGGGGGCCTTCTACGACAATTCCGAATCCCGACGGCTGGCTGACGTTCGAGGTGCGTACTACCCGGTGTCAGGGTTGATCGCGCATCGCGTAGTCGTAAAGGAAGACCTTCAGATTGGGGACCGAGTCACGGTCACAGCCGACGGCATGCGCCGCGAACACATCAAGCGCAATCACACTGGGACCCATCTGATGCACGCCGCGCTGCGCAACATTCTCGGCACACACGTCAAGCAAGCCGGCTCGCTCGTCGAGCCCGCGCGTCTGCGCTTCGATTTTTCACATTTCGCAGCGATCGATCCCGCCGAACTGCGCGACATCGAGCAGCAAGTGAACGACGAAATTTTGCTCAACAGCGAAATCCAGACCAACATCACCACGCTGGACGACGCGCTCGCCTCCGGCGCCCTCGCGTTTTTCGGCGACCGCTATCCGGAGCAGAACGTCCGCGTGGTCACCATTCCCGACCCGTCCGCCCCGCGCGGCTTCTACAGCAAGGAACTTTGCGGCGGCACGCACGTCCGTCGCACCGGCGATATCGGCGTGTTCAAAATCGTGGTCGAGCAATCCGCCGCCGCCGGAGTCCGCCGCATAGAAGCCATCACCGGCGCTGCCGCCCTTGCCGACTACCAGCGCGCACAAGAACTCTTGCGCGAAATTTCCGCCCGCATGGGCGTGAACGAAGAAAACCTCGCCGCCGCCATCGAGCGGACCGCGCAAACACAAAAACAGCTCGAAAAGCAGCTGGAAGCCGTAAAGCGCAAAGGCGCCCTCTCCAAGCTGGATGAATTGGCCGCCCAGGCGCGGACCATCAAGGGCGTCAAGGTCATTTCCGCCGAACTCGAAGGGGTGGACCGGGGGGCCATGCGCCAACTCGTGGACAGCCTTCGCCAAAAGCTCGGCTCGGGCGTGGTCGTCCTGGGGACCGCAGAAGACGGCAAAGTAGCCCTCCTGGCTGGCATCACCAAGGATCTTACCTCTAAGTTACACGCAGGAAAGGTGATACAGGCCATCGCCAAAGAAGTGGGCGGATCGGGCGGCGGCAGGCCCGACCTGGCAGAGGCTGGCGGAAAAGACACATTTGCCCTAAAAAGTGCCCTCGCACACGTTTACCCCCTTATTGACCAATTGCTATAATTGATGAGTAGCGCTAGGAACGCCCAGGCGAGGATCCCTCTCCCTGTCGCGGTGTTTGGTCTGTCTCACAGGAAGCTGAATCGCACTGCCTTCTCAGAACTGAACGATATGCGCTCCCTCTCCAGTTCGATGGTGATCTTTGTGGGAATGCTGGTCTTATGGGCTGTTCCGGCTCATAGCCAGATCGTTTCCTACAAGGACTCCGACGGCAAGCGAGTGTTCATCAACTCGAACCCGGCGGTTTACGTCGCTCGGCCGATTAAAACCGTGGTGCCAAAGGGGTTTACCCTCGTGGGGAATGTGTCGCGCACAACTCAAAGCTCATCCGTAACGCCTTCCGAAATGTCTGCCGCCGAGCAGAGCAATCGGAAAAAAATCGAGGAAATGATTCGCGAAGTTTCAGCTCGATATCGCGTGGATCCGGCGCTGGTTCGGGCCGTGATCCAGACGGAATCAAACTGGAACACCAGCGCCATTTCCCGAAAAGGCGCGCTTGGGTTGATGCAACTAGTTCCGGGAACTGCGCAACAATTGGGCGTAAACGACGCGTTTGACCCAAAGCAGAATCTCGACGGCGGAGTTCGCTATCTACATACGCTCCTGGAGCGTTATAATGGCGATCTCGACAGGGCTCTGGCCGCATATAACGCGGGGCCGGGTGCCGTCGATCGTGCCGGGGGCATTCCTCGGTATCGAGAAACGCGTGAATACGTTCACAAAGTTACCGATTCATACTTCCGTCCCGGATCCGACCGCATCCCTCGTGCATTTGATGAACCGCGTCCCATTTACCGCACGGTGGAAGCAGACGGACGGGTCGTTTTTACGAACGAATGAGGCAGACGTTGCGGCCTGACGCCGCTCCAATCCGGCCAATCCTGCGCGTGTTTTTCGCGTCCGTGCTGGCTTTGTCGCTTTTTCCTCTCGCTGGCCTCGCCGATGAAAGCGCGTCCTCCCGCCGCGATTCCGCAAAATCTCAATTTGAGCGCGCGGAAAAAGCCCGCGAGGCGCTCGAAGCGCGCCCGGAGAGCGCGCGCACGCTTAAGGATTACACGGCCCTGGTCGTCCAGTATCAGCGCGTGTACCTGATTACCTCTCACGGCGCGGATGTCCCCGCCTCGCTTCGTCAAGTGGCCGAACTGTTCCGCACGATGGGCGATCTCTTCGATGCAAAATATTATCAGCGCTCCATCAATTCCTTTCAGTTCCTGATCCGCGAGTACCCTGCGAGCAAGTACCGCGAGGATGCGCAGTTGGCCATCGCGCAAATCGAGCAGGACGACTTGCATGATTCCGTTCTCGCGCAAAAAACCTACGAGCAGTTTCTGGCGCTCCACCCGCGCTCATCCCATGTCGCGGAAGTTCGCGCCATTCTGGCCAAGCTGTCGGCAGGGAGCGCCCCGTCAAAATCGGCCGTGCAGACGCCGGCCCCCAAAGATCGCCCGGATCGCGCGAGCGTCAAAACAATTTCCGCGGAAAAGACCCCGCCGGCGACAGACACGAAGCAAGGGTCGTCCGAAGATAATGCCGACACGGATGACTCCGGCCCAAGAGTTTCGCGCATCCGCACCTGGAACGCGGACACCTATACTCGCATCGTGATCGACGTCGGATCGAAAGTGAAATATCAGGCGGCGCGCATCTCCGGCCCCGACCGGATTTATTTTGACATTGAAGGCGCAAAGCTCAGTTCCGCGCTGCTGCGTAAGCCGATCGATCTGGAAAGCGGCGGATTCCTGAAAACGGTCCGCGTCGCGCAATATCAGTCCGGCATCGTGCGCGTCGTGTTGGAAGTGAATCGTGTCACGGACTACTCCGTGTTTCTGCTGCCCGATCCGTACCGCCTGGTCGTGGACGTCTACGGCACTTCCGCCGCAGCCGAAGAGGCCGCGCGCAATACGACTCCTCCGCCTGGCCCGACCACAACGGACGCGCCGGCAGGGAAACCCGAAAAGCCGGCCGTGGAAACCGCGGCGCAGGCTCCCCCGAATGCGCCCGAAAAACCCGTAATGAAATCCGCGCCAGCTCCTGCAGCGAGCACCTCAGCTGTCCAAACCCATTCGCAATCCGCCGCAGCCCCCGCGCCTTCCGCGAACGCGGCGGCTGAACAAGAACCGGCGCCAAGAAAAACAACAAGCAATCCAAGCGACAATTCACAGAAATCCGGCGGCTCCGCTTCCTCAAAGGCAAAGGCAGCGCAAGACGACGAAACCGATGGCCCCACGTTGTCGGCAGCTGCACGCCCTGCGGACGCGGACACTGCGCCTCTTCCCGCTCGCACGCCAATACCGAAAAAATCCGGGCGCACGATGAAATCCGCGCACGACCAGGCGGAGGAGATGGGACCTCCTCCCACTCCGGGATTGACGCGCGACGGTCAACATTCCCTGACTCGCGCGCTGGGACTCAAGATCGGCCGGATCGTGATTGATGCCGGGCATGGCGGCCACGACACCGGCACGATCGGTCCTACCGGCCTCATGGAAAAGGATCTGTGTCTCGATGTGGCGCTGCGGCTGGGAAAAATTATTCAACAGCGGCTGCCCAGCGCCGAAGTGGTGTTTACCCGCGATGATGACACCTTCATACCGCTTGAACGCCGCACCGAAATCGCCAATGAGGCCAAGGCTGACCTTTTTATTTCCGTTCATGCCAATTCGAGCCAGGACCGCCAGGCGCGCGGGATCGAAACGTATTACCTGAACTTCACAGGATCGAGCGACGCAATGGAAGTCGCTTCCCGTGAAAACGCGTTATCGGAAAATGCCGTCCACGACCTGCAAGACATCGTCGCGAAAATCGCGCGCAACGAAAAAATCGAGGAATCCCGCGACCTCGCCACCATGATTCAGGATTCCCTGTCCAAGCGCATGGAGAACCTCAACCGTGGCGACCGCAACCGCGGCGTGCGCAAGGCGCCCTTTGTCGTTCTGATCGGCGCGGACATGCCCTCGGTGCTGGCGGAGATTTCGTTTCTTTCCAATCCCAGTGACGAAAAGTGGCTCAAAAATCCAGAAAACCGCCAGCGCGTGGCCGACGGGCTTTACCGCGGTATCGAGAGCTACCTGCAGAGCACCAATAGCCTTGCGTCCAATCAAGCTCACTCCCCCGCCGAAAATATTCCGGGAAAAGTGGCGCGATCCGGGAACTCGCAGTAAACTTCTAGCGTCTAATTAAAAGGGACATGCGCCGATTGCTTCGCCTTCTTCTCGGGATTCTATGCCTGACCGTGGCGGCCCATCCGGCTGCAGCCCAGGGCATTTTGCCGTCCACTTTCGGAGCCTGGACTGCTTCGGCGCCTTCGACGATCGTTCCGCCCACTGGACTCGATCCCCTTCTCGGACCTGATGCGGCGGCTTTCCGTGAATACGTCGTAAGATCTCTGGAGCAGAGGTCCTACACGCAGGGAGCCCAGACCGCATCGGTCACGCTTTACCGCCTTCGCGACCCGAGTTCCGCTTACGGCGCGTACACTTTTCTCCGCAACGGGGCGCTTTCCGCCGCGGATTTGGGCTCGTTCGCCAGCGCGTCGCACGACAGGGCGCTGATCGTAGTGGGCGAAATGCTGCTTGATGTTTCGGCGCCGGCGAAGCAGGCGCGTCCTTCGGATGCCGATTTGAAGCAACTCGCCGCCATACTGGATAAAAAAGCGGATCACACGCCTTATCCTTTCGTCGGCGAGCATCTTCCCGAAAAGGGCCGCGTGCGGGATTCCGAACGCTACGTAATCGGTCCGCTCAGCCTGGCGCATTTCGTCCCGCTCGGAACGGATGACTGGATGGGCTTCGACCATAGCGCGGAAACCATTCTTGCCATTTACCAGGTGGCTGGAAAGGACGAGACGCTGCTCGTCACTTCTTACCCGACGCAGCAGATCGCCGCGGCCAAATTCGCGGGCATGCTGCGCCGTTTCGTCTTTGACCCGCCCGGCGGAGTGGCTCCCGGCCAGAACGTGCTCTTCGGTAAGCGGGTCAGTTCCTTCGTCGCCGTCGTGGTGGGAGCCCCCTCCAGGCAAGCAGCGAACAAAATACTCGATCAGGTCGGCTACGAGAGCAATGTGACCTGGGATGAGCCCAAGCAGACGCTAACCGAACCCAGCATCAACAGCATGATTGTGGAAGCGTTCGTGGGAACCGGGGCGATTATGGTTTTCGCGGTGGCCGCCGGCATCGGCTTCGGGGGTATTCGCATATTGGTAAAAATTTTCTTTCCGAACAAGGTTTTCGACCGCGAAAAGCAGATCGAAATTCTGCAATTGGGGATTACCAGCAAACCGATCAAGGCAAAGGACTTCTACTAAGAATGGGAAGAACCTGTTGAAAACTCAGTGGAATATCTCATCCTTTGCTCGAAGTGTGTTTGATAGCTCATTGATTATAAAACACTTATAATCATTTAGATTCAGCCATTTCTCCGCTTGACATTCCTATTTCCGCTCCTCTAGACTTCCCGCGAGGACAAAGAGTTCTGGTGCCTTCCGCGCATAGGCACGGAACTATTCTCCCCTCTGGAAAGCCCGTCCGCAAAACGGACGGGTTTTCTGTTTCTCGACCAACTCCGACTCAATTTGAATCTATCGAAATCTTAAGGGTTTCTTCCTGTCATCTGTGTTCTCTATAGTGAAAGGTTTTGACGTTACTGCGAGGCGCAACGGAAAAACCCAAAACACGGAGGGCACAGAGAAGACAAGAGTTATGGATGGGTCGGCGGAGCGGTCGTGGACCAGGAATCAGGTGCGGGCGTCCAGGAGCGGGTGCGATAGTCGGCCGTCGTGAAGGCGATCAGAAGAGCCAGCCAGAAAAAACCCGCGACCAGTATGATCCGCACCAAGCCGCCGCTGTGCCGCACGCCCATGAAGAACAAAATTACCAGGAGCATTTTCGTAAACGCAATGGCCAGCGCCGCCACCGTGTTGAACGGCCCGAGATCGATGAAAGCCACTCCAGTGGTCAAGATCGTTAAGCCCGCGAGACCGAGGAAGACCAGCAGGTAAGTTTTTTGCGGCACAATCGGCTGTGACATTAGTAGCGCCCGCCTATCAGGTAGAGCAACGGAAACAAGAAAATCCAGACGATATCTACGAAATGCCAGTACAGGCCCACAACCTCGACCGGCGCGAAATAATGCGGGTTGAAGTTGCCTTTGCGCGCGCGCACGACCAACCAAAGTAACAAGCCCACGCCGATGATCATGTGCAGGGCGTGCAGGCCGGTCATCGCGAAATAGAAAAAGAAATAAATCTGGGCATGCTCGAGGCCGCCGGGCGCGAGACGCGCCAGGGTTTGTCCTTCGGGCGCCCAGTCCAGACTGGGAACAACGTGCTCCACGAATTTCTGGTTGTACTCAATCGCTTTGACGCCCAGGAAGATGCCGCCAAGTATCATCGTGGCGACGAGGAACAGGACCAGGGCGCGGCGATTGCCGGCTTGCGCGGAGCGCACCGAGAGCGCCATGGTGAGACTGCTGGCGAGCAGCACGATGGTATTCGCGGCGCCCAGCCGAATGTCCAGAATGTGGCTGCCGCCTTGAAACGCGGCAAAATAAAGCCAACGGTAAATGGCGTAAGAGGCGAAAAGCCCGCCAAAGAACATGATCTCCGTCACCAGAAAGACCCAGATTCCGAGGGCATCGGTTTCCTGCTGCTGCTCGAGGTCCTCAAACTGGTGCGCCAGTCCGGCGTTTTGCGCGTGTGCTTCGGCGTCAGTCACCGGCGGCCTCCTCGGCTGCGTATGCGTACGCTTCCTCGGTAACCACGGGAATTTCCGCGAAATTTTCCGTGGGTGGCGGAGAGGACGTCTTCCATTCCAGGCCCGTGGCGCCCCACGGGTTGGGTTCGGCGATGGGGCCGTAGCGCATCGACCAGATTAGGTAAACGAGCGGAATCAGATAGCCCACTCCCAAAACCGTGGCGCCCGCCGAAGACATGACGTTCAACACTTGAAATTCCGCCGGATAAAACGCGTACCGGCGCGGCATGCCCAGATAGCCAAGAATGAACTGAGGGAAAAATGTCAGGTTGAAACCGATAAAAATAATCGCCGCGGCCAGCGCCGCCCAGCCATTGGGATATTTCCGGCCGGAAATTTTCGGCCACCAGAAATGGATGCCGCCGAGATATCCCATCACCGCGCCGCCGACCATGATGTAGTGGAAGTGGGCTACGATGAAATACGTTCCGTTGAGGTGCACGTCGGTCGCGAGCGAAGCCAGGAACAGCCCCGTCAAGCCCCCCATTGTGAACAGGCCGATGAATCCCATGGCGTACAGCATCGGCGCTTCGTAGGAAATCGATCCCTTATACAAAGTAGAGGTCCAGTTGAACACTTTGATGGCCGACGGGATGGCGATCAGGAAACTCAACAAGGAAAAAATCAGCCCCGCATAAACCGATTGCCCGGTAACGAACATGTGGTGCCCCCAAACAAGAAATCCCAGAACGGCGATGGCAACACTTGAAAAGGCAACGATCTTGTAGCCAAAAATGCGCTTCCTCGCGAAGCAGGGGATGATCTCGCTGACAACTCCCATCGCCGGCAAAATCATGATGTATACAGCTGGATGAGAATAGAACCAGAATAAATGTTGGAACAAAAGAGGATCGCCGCCGAGCCCCGGACTGAATATTCCCACGTGAAACAAGTGCTCGAGCGCAATAAGCACGAGCGTGATCGCCAACACCGGCGTCGCCAGAACCAGGATGATGCTCGTCGCATACATGGACCACAGAAAAAGCGGCATGCGAAACCAAGTCAGTCCAGGCGCGCGCATTTTGTGAATCGTCACGATGAAATTAAGCCCCGTCAGGATCGAGGAGAACCCGGTGATAAAGACACCAATCGCAACAGCCGTGACCTGGGTATTCGTATACATGCTGCTATAGGGTGTATAGAACGTCCAACCGGTATCCACGCCGCCGGCGATCGCCGAATACAGCGTGAACAGGCCGCCCACGATAAAGATGTACCAGCTCAGTAAATTCAGCTTCGGAAAAGCGAGATCACGCGAGCCCACCATCAAGGGAACCAGGAAGTTGCCGAGCACAGCCGGAATCGAGGGTATCAGGAAAAACCACACCATTACGATCCCGTGCAAGGTGAACAATTTATTGTAAGTCTCCGGTTGGACCAGCGCGCCCTGCGGCTCGGTCAAATTGATGCGCATGAGCACGGCGAACGATCCGCCAATCATGAAGAAGAACGTGATCGAGACGAGATACAACAGCGCAATGCGCTTGTGGTCCACGGTAAACAGCCAGGACTTCCAGCCATAATCCGCATTCAGATAATTTCGCGAAGCGCGCACACGTGGTTCCAGCGTGGCCGTACTCATTGCTTCCCCGCTTCCTTTGGCGCTGGGGTTGCCTTGCCCAGCGCGCGAATATAAGCGACCAGATTGTTGAGTTGTTCTTCTGTGAGTTGTCCCTGAAACGACGGCATGATGGGATGATAGCCAAAGACGGTTGTGGCTTTCGGATTCAGGATGTGTTGGCGCACGTAGGCATCGTCCGCCGTAATGGTCTGACCCGTCGTCAGCTTAACAGGCTGCCCGTAAACGCCGAGCAGAGACGGCCCCAGGCCGGTTCCGTCGGCCAGGTGGCAAGTGGGGCAACCGCTGGCCTCAAACACTTTCGCGCCCGCCTGCTCCATGGATTCGCCCGGAACTCCACCCGCGAGCCAGCGCTCATATTCGTCGGGTTGCTGGACGATGATCGAACCGATCATCCCCGCGTGGAAGGCGCCGCAGTACTGCGCGCAAAACAGATGGAACGTTCCCACCTTGGTGGCCGAAAACCAAAGTGATGTGTAGCGCCCCGGCAAAACATCTTTCTTGACGCGGAACGCGGGAACAAAAAAGTCGTGAATCACGTCCTCCGAAGTCATCGTCAGCTTGACCGGACGGCCGAGCGGCACGTGCAGTTCGTTGATCTCGCGCTGCCCTTCGGGATGCTCGACCTTCCACATCCACTGCTTGCCCGTGACGAAAATTTCCATCGAGCCCTTTGGCGCCTCCGAGTTCCGGAAATACAACACGGAACCCCAAACGAAAATCATCGCCACGATCAGCGTGGGAATGGCTGTCCAAAGCACTTCGAGCGGAAACGATCCTTCGATCGCTTTGGGGCGCTCGTTCGGCGAGCGCCTCCGGTACTTGATCATGAAATAGAAAATGATCGAGAAAATCAGGGCCGTAAAAAACAGCGTGACGGCGGTCAGAAAAAAATACAGCTGGTCCACCGACTTCGCGATCGAGGAAGCCTGTTCCGGCTGAAATGGAAGGCTCTGCATCAAGATCGTGTCCTCACGTCAGCAATCCTCACCGCGCCTTGGCGCCGGCAGCCGGAGAAACGCCGGAAGGCCGTTTGCGTTCGCGGAGAAACATCAACGTCATGAAAATTCCCAATAGCAGCACGGTCAAGCCGCCCGCCGCGCGCAGCACGTTCATCACGACCATTCCGTACCTGCCGGTCATGGGATCGTACTGGTAGCAATACAAAAGCGCGTGATCGGTCAGAGTTCCGATCTTGCCTTCCGACGCCTCGACAAGACCGAGGCGCACGTCGCGCGCCGGATATTGCACCCCGTAAAAGTAGCGATCGATGCGCCCGTCCGGAGTGAGAACGAGGATGGCGGCGGCATGCGCGTACTGGTGGATCGAAGAATCGTAGGCGTAGCGAAAACCGGCAACGTCGGTGAGAGCGTCAATCGATTGCTGCTCGCCCGTCAGGAAGTGCCAATGTCCCGTCGCTTCGGGCCGCCCATATTGCCCGAGGTAAACGTCACGCTTTGCTTTGGCCAGCGCGGGAGTATCTTTCGGCTCGAAACTAACCGTCACCGCCTCGAAATCTTTCCCGAGGTTGAGCGAGATCGCTTTCATGGTGCGCAGTTCCCCGTTCAGAACTTCGGTGCACAGCGCGGGGCAATCAAAATAGACGACCGAGAACACAATCGGTTTTTTCCCGAAGAAGTCGCCGATTCGCACGGACTTTCCTGTCTCGTCCCGAAACACGAGGTCAGGCGGAATGCGCGCGTTCAGATTTTGCGTGATGCCAACTTTGCTCAAGATGGCGGGCGTCGTGACCTGTTGCGCGCTCGCGGACAAAGCGGTAATCGCGGGCAAGGCCAAAAACAACGCGGCATAAAATCGGCAACTCATGGCTTCTTGCCCCCTTCGGGCGCCGGCTTCTTTGCATCGGCGGGCGACGCTTGCGGCGCGCCCTGCACGGGCAGCCCTTTTTTCACGAGCAGCTCCATGGCTTCTTCGATGGGCACACGTACGGTCCCGGCGGAGCGGTTCTCCCACGCGTACGTTTCGAGGGCCTGCTCCTGCTCTTGGCGAAATCTCAGCCAGTCCTCGCGAGGATTCACTTGCAATTGCGGCCCCAGCGGCAGTTGCCGCGTGTCCGCGAAGGGTGAATCGGAGGCGGCCCGGTCCACTTCGTGAGCCGAAAAATAGCGGAACAACCCCCAGCACACCAAGGACGCGGCTACAAGCACGATGCCCAAGGCCATTAGAGATCTAAATACTCCTCCCGCGTTGGCGTCGCGCGTTTCGTAGCCCGGCCTGGTTGCGGAAACGTTGTGCAGTTTATCCATGTTCGACCGCCTGCGCGGTAATTTCTTCCATGCGCGGATCGTGGATCGGCAAGATCGGCATGCGCTGCAACTGCCAGAGGAAGTACGCGAACCAGATCCCGCCCATGCCCAGCGGGAGCGCCACATCCATCCATGTGAGCCGAACATTTCCCCCGCCGAACGCCGGCAAAACCATCCAGTACATATCCACGAGGCGCATCAGCAGAACCAGCAGGGCCACGATCAGCAGCGAACCTGTTCTTCTCTTCACATCCCGAAACAGCAGCAGAAAAAACGGAAAGAAAAAACTTAAAATCACCAACAGCACGCCGACGCTCCCCCACACCCCTTGCATCCTGCGAATGTACCAGGGGATTTCTTCGGAAAGATTTCCGCCCCAGATGATCAGAAATTGCGAAAATTCCAAATAAGCCCAGAGCATCACAAACGTCAGCAGAAAACTGCCCAGATCCTGGAATTGCGCAGGTCTCACGATCTCTGCAAGCGGTTTGCGGTCGGAAAGCCAGACCAGAATGGCGATGGAAAACGCCATCGCCGTCAGCGCCTGGGAAACCATGAAGAGCAGCCCATAAATTGTGGAGTACCAGCGGGGCTCGAGCGACATCACCCAGTCGATGCCCGCAAACGTCACGGTAAATCCGTAGATAACCAATCCGATCCCGCTCAGTCCTTCGAGGTGCTTCCAGAGCGCCAGTCCCGCCCCGACCGCGTCCTCTTGCCGGGACCACTTGTTCAGAAAATAGGTAAGCGCGAACCAGACCGCAAAATAGAAAACCATGCGAACCATAAAAAATTGCGGGTTGAGATAGGATTGCTTCACCAGAATGACCGGATCGGTCTGCCCGGGGCGGGACCAGCTATAGAGCGTGCGCATTCCCGCGAGAAGCGGCAGAGCCGCCACGGCCATTAGCGGAAGAGTGCGCGTACCCGCTTCCAGGATTCGCCGGATGACCAGCGCCCACCTCCCTCCCGTCAGGTGCTGCACCATCAACAGTGCCAGCGAGCCCAGCGTGATGCCGATCCAGAACACGAACGCGATCAGGTAGGCCCGGAAAAATTCCGTCCTGTTCGCAAATCCGGCCGCGAGGCAAATGGCAAGCAACACGACGCCCGCAAGCACCAGCCGCAGCGGCAGCCGTTCGACTTTCAGCGTATTTTCTCCGCTTTCGTTCATTTCGTTTGGCTCGTCAATTTCGCGCGCTCCGCTTCCGGCACATCGCCGATCGGCACTTGCCGGCTGAGTTGCAGCGCCCGAATGTAGGCGATGATGGCCCAGCGGTCGCCCGGCGGCACGCGATAGCCGTACGGGTACATCACGCCAAATCCATTGGTGATCACGTCAAAGTAGTGGCCCACGGGCGCGGTGCGCATGCGGTTCTCGTGAAACGAAGGCGGGTGGCGGAAACCGCGCTGCACGATCATGCCGTCGCCATCGCCGGCAAATCCGTGGCACGGCGAGCAGAAGACGTTGTAGCGCTCGCGGCCGCGGCCCACGATTTCCTCCGTCACGGGATACGGAAACACTTCCGCCGGCTGGCCATTCAGTTTTCCGGTGTACAGCAATTCCTGCGGGCCCAGCGTCAATTCCCCGCGCGGAACCGTCCCTGCCACAGGCAATCGCGCGGATTGGCCGTCGCCAAAAAAGTCGCTCGGATCGTACGGGTTATAGCGCGGCTGCGTGTGCATATCGAGGCGGCATCCGGCGCACACGAATAGCAGCCCGAGAGCGGCCAGCATCCATCCACCCGCGAACGGTTTGCGTGAGCGCGCGCTAGGGTTCAATGTCGGTCACCTCGCGCGGATGGAGCGTCAACATGAACTTGCGCGTCTCGTCCAGGTCAAACATCGGATCGCGCGCTTTGATGCAAAGAAAAAACCGGTCGCGCGAAGCCAGCGCGAACCTCGGCACGTTGAAGACCGGATGATACGGCGTCGGCAACCCGTTCATCGCCAGCATGCCGAGTACGGCGGCGGCAGCGGCGAACAAGATGGTCATTTCAAACGTGACGGGGATAAATGCCGGCCAGCTATTCAATGGCCTGCCGCCAACGTTGATGGGATAACTCACCGCCGCGGCGTAATATTGCAAGTAAAATCCGGCGCAGCCGCCGGTGATCCCGGCGAGCAGGACCACAAGGGGCAGCCGCGTGTGGTGAAAGCCGACGGCATGCGCCAGCCCTTCAATCGGGAACGGCGCGAAGGCATCGATACGGCGATATCCGGCATCGTGCGTGTGCCGGGCCGCCGCGAGCAATTGCTCGGGAGTGGCGAACTCGGCCATCAATCCGTAGATGGTTTCCTGTTGCTTCATTGCACCTTTGCCATCACCTAAAAATAAAATCCCGCGGCGCGCATCAGTTGACCGCCTTCTTCTCTTCCTCGCTCGCCACCAAGGTTCTCATTTCAAAAATCGAGATGAGCGGCAAGTAGCGGATAAAGAGAAACACCAGAAACAGGAAAAGCCCGATCGTTCCGACGAACGTAAAAATGTCCCATCGCGTCGGGTAGTAAATGCCCCAGGACGACGGAAGAAAATCGCGGTGCAGGCTGGTCACCACGATGACGAACCGCTCCAGCCACATTCCCAGATTCACGACCATGGAGATGGCAAACAGCGCGCCCACTTTCGCCCGGACTTTCCGGAACCACAAAAATTGCGGCGTCACGATGTTACAGGCGATCAGCAACCAATACATGGGCGCGTAGGGCCCGGTCATGCGGTTCAGGATCATGAAGCGCTCGTATGGATTTCCGCTGTAGAAGGCGGAGAAGGCTTCCATCATATAACCGTAGCCGACGATCAGCCCGGTGGCGAGCAACACTTTGCCCATATTATCCAGGTGGCGCATGGTGATGAAATCTTCCAAGCGAAAGAGTTTCCGCACCGGGATCGAAAGCGTAAGCACCATGGCAAAGCCCGCGTAAATCGCGCCGGCGACAAAGTAGGGCGGAAAAATCGTGGCATGCCATCCGGGAACGATGGCAAAGGCAAAGTCAAAACTCACGATTGTGTGCACGGAGACGACCAGAGGCGTCGCCAGGCCCGCCAGCAGCAAGGAGGCCGTTTCGTGTCTCTCCCAATGAACCGCCGAGCCGCGCCAACCCATCGCCAGCAATCCGTAAATCAATTTCGCCGCGCGATTCTTCGCGCGATCCCGCAGCGTGGCCAGGTCCGGAATGAGGCCGATGAACCAGAACAGCAGCGAAACCGTGGCATAGGTCGACACTGCGAACGCGTCCCACACCAGCGGGCTGCGGAAATTGGGCCACATTTTCATCGTATCGGGATACGGAAAGAGCCAATAAGCCAGCCACGGGCGGCCCATGTGGATCAGCGGAAACAATCCCGCGCAGGAAACGGCAAACAGCGTCATCGCTTCCGCAAAACGGTTGATGGAAGTGCGCCACGTCTGCCGCAGCAAAAGCAGGATTGCGGAAATCAGCGTGCCGGCGTGGCCGATGCCGATCCACCAGACAAAGTTGATGATCGCAAAGCCCCATCCGACGGGGATCTGAATGCCCCAGATGCCCACCCCGGCGACAACCAGGTAGGTGACCGACACCATCAGCAGCATGACTAGCGCGAAGGACACCAGAAAGCCGATGATCCACCACTGCGGCGTGCGCCGCGTCAGCACAATCGCGCTGATCTTGTCTGTCACGGAAGCGAAATCGTGTCCCGGGCCCAGAATGGGCGCGTTCGCGAATTCCGCCGCCGCCAGTTTGTCGCTTGGGCTATCCGCCATGTTTCAATCCGCTCTAAACGCCTGACGTCTTTTCGATCTCCGGGTTCGGGTTGCGCAACTTCGCGAGATAGGTCGTTCTCGGACGCGTATTCAGTTCTTCGAGCAATTTGTAATTCCGGTTCATCGCTTTCAGCCTGGAGACGCGGCTCTCGGGATCGTTGATGTTTCCAAACACGATGGCTTCCGACGGGCAGGACTGCTGGCAGGCGGTGACGATTTCGCCGTCGCGGATGGGGCGATCCTGCTTTTCCGCTTCGATTTTTACCGCGTTGATTCGCTGCACGCAGTACGAACATTTTTCCATCACGCCGCGGCTGCGCACGCTCACGTTCGGATTGCGCATCCCGAAAAGGCTCGGAGTATCCCAATCCGAATAGAGGTAGAAATTAAAACGCCGGACTTTGTACGGACAATTGTTCGAGCAGTAACGCGTGCCCACGCAGCGGTTATACACCATTTCGTTCAAGCCTTCGGGACTGTGTACCGTCGCGGCCACCGGGCAGACCACTTCACAGGGCGCATTTTCACAATGCATGCAAAGCACGGGCTCGTGATATGTGCTCGGATCGTCCACGCCGCCTTCGTAATAGCGATCGATGCGGATCCAGTGCATGTGGCGTCCGATCATCACTTCTTTTTTGCCGACGACCGCGATGTTGTTTTCCGCCTGGCAGGCGACGACGCAGCCGCCGCAACCCGTGCAGGCGTTCAGGTCAATGGCCATGCCCCACTCATCATGGCAGGGGCCGCGATTGCCGCGTTTCCAACGACGTTACCAACCTTGCCGGCTGTTGTATCCATGTAAGGAGCTGCCGCTCGATCGCGAGCCTCCTTTTCCTGCTGCTGCTGCTGCACCAGCTCGGGGTGTGAAGCCCCTCGGGCACCCCAGATCGC
>Ga0209380_10000572_pt1 | contig 26079 bp, 20 predicted proteins | sample HubBroMetageWFT6_FD_188347 | JGI IMG/M metagenome (GOLD analysis project Ga0209380, IMG submission 188347) | Warmed and freeze-thawed soil microbial communities from the Hubbard Brook experimental Forest, New Hampshire - Hubbard Brook CCASE Soil... | ecosystem: Environmental > Terrestrial >... | reverse complement strand
GGACTGGCCGTCCGCCGCGCCGTCCAGTTCAGCCGCCCTGTTGTAGTAGCGGATGGTGGCGAGGGCGCGAAATTCAAACCGTTCTTCCAGCTTGCTCTCGACGAAATCGAAACCCTCGGCGGTGATGCTGTACGAGGTGAATTCCCCGAGGGTTGCCCAGTGCTTGGCGCACAGATACCAAAGGGCGGCGGTGACTTCTTCGCGCGTGCATCCGGTCAACTGTTCCAGATCGAGTAGCGTAAGCCCGGGCGATTCGAGGGTGCTGATCCGCTGGCGATAGAGAAGGCAAAGCGCGGCCAGCCTGCGATTCTGCTCGCCTCTGACGCCGTCGAAAAATTCACGGCCGCGCAGCCATCCGGCGAATGCCGTTACAGCGTACGCCAGGTTTATCAGGCCAAACCCGAGGCTGACTGTGAGCCATCGGCGGTCGTCATTGAACTCCCACCAGCGCGGGTCCGAGGGAAACAGTTCGGTTCGAGGACGCAGCCACATATCCGCGATGCGCAAAGCCGGAAGCCAAACGTAGTAGCGGAGCGGCGCAGAGTGAATTCGTTCTGCCGCCAAAGCTGCGAAGCGGGCGTCGAGTTCCGGCATCATATCGTGATCGCGGTTGTAATCGGAAATTAGTTCGATGGTTCGCTCCCGCTGCTGCTGCGAATCGAGGGCTCGCTGCGGCAACTTCGTGATATCAATCTCCGCCCCGGGAACGGCCCAGTAAATCTCCTGCACAGAGACATACTCTGCGATCCAGGTCTTGACCCAGCGATTAAAGCCGTTCAGGACCATTTCGTCGGAGTCGGTGGCGTATCGGGGAGCCAGCGGCTCGAAGCGATGCAGCGTGTGCAGATTTCGCAGTGTCCAGGGAACCAGGGGCGCGGCGGCTCCGGCGGCGACGAGAAGCCCGGCCAAGAAAATGGTTCGCGGACTAATAACACCGCGGTGTCCAGCGTGCAAAGTCCGCGCCAGGAGCCATAACAAATATCCACCAATAGCGGCCAGCAATATTCCTCCGTCGGGACGCAGCAGGATGGACCCGCCAACGGAGAGTCCGCAGACAAGCCAAACAATGTAGCTTGGAGCCTGAGGAGGCTCCAACGTTCCCATCTCCCCTATGCGCAATCCGCGGAACGCCAGGTCGAACGCCAGCGTGGTGAAGAAAATCTCCAGCGTCTCCGTTAGAGCCGCAGCGGCGTAGTTGGCAAGAAACGGGCAGAGCCCGGCCAGAAGGAATGCCGCCTTTGCGGCTCGATCACCGAAGAGCCGCCGGGCCAGATCGGCAATGAGGAAGCAGGTCGCCAGATCGAATGTAACCTGCACCAACAGGACAGCTCGAAAGTTGCCGACGCCGAACAGAGCGAAGATCACCGCCAGAAACGCAGGGTACCCAGGCAGGCGGGAGAGAGTGGGAGTGATCACGCCCGAGTTGGTGATGCCGTAAACGCCGTGGCGCAGCCAGTTCTGCGCAATGTCGGCGTAGAAGCGGGAATCGTCGACGATCGCCGGAAAATACACGACCAACAACAGGCGCAAACCCAGCGCCGCCAAGCCCGCCCCAAGAAAGAACCGCGCTTTGTTCCGCACCAGTTCCCGCACGTTGCGAATGATAGCGCGTTTGCAGCAATCCCGGAGGCCGGAGATGGCATCTTATGGCTGAGCGTTACAAACCTCACCCTGTCTCGTCTAGAATTGACCGTGTGCCCTCGGCGGCATACGATGAACATCGTCCCCCATGGCTGAGCCAGTTTTTTATGATCCGCGACGTGCCCGGTGGAAACGCCTGCGGCGCTTGGTTGACGTTACAGCGGTTTTCGTTTCCGCATTGATCATCTTCTTCGTCTATACGGCTCTGCGCGATGAACCCCTGCCGGAGCTCCTGTTCTCACCTCAGAAGCGTGCCTTCAAGGCCTTGAAGGAGAGCGAAAAAGATAAAGCGCGCGATCGCCAAAAGAAACTGGCTGCACGCTCCCACCGAAAATCCAAGCTGGCCGCTTCGCAGGTCAAACTGAATCAGGAAGAAGGGATTCGAGCGGCATTTTATGTGCCTTGGGACGCGGCCAGTTTCTCGTCGCTGCGGTCCTACGCCCACCAGATCGACATGCTTTATCCCGACTGGCTGCATGTTCTCACAGCGGATGGCAAGCTCCAGAGCATCGACGAGCAAACCAGTAATTTCTTTGATGTAGTGCAAGGTGGCTCAGTCCTTCCCGTCGACAGCCGGGTGATGCCTTTTCTGAAAACGGAAGACCCTGCCATGGAAGTCTTCCCCATGGTGAACAATTTTGATGGCCGTGACTGGGTGGGCGATATTGTCGGGTTCTTGAACGATCCGGTTGCCAGGGCACTCTTCCGCCGCCAAGTGGCGCAGTTTCTTTCCTCGGGCCGGTACCGGGGATTGATGGTCGACTTCGAGTCGTTTCCTGCCAGCGGCCAACCCGGCTACGTCGCTCTGTTGAAAGAGCTGTCTAGCGATTTGCACGAACGCGGGATGAAACTTTACGTAGCGGTGCCATCCCACAACGGTGAATTTGATTATCCGGCGGTTGCGGCGAGCGCCGACGGGGTCGTGCTGATGAACTACGACGAGCATTTCCCCGGTTCTACGTCGGGTCCAGTTGCTTCGCAGGACTGGTTCGTTCAAAACCTGAATTTTGCGAAAACTGTAATCCCGCAGGAAAAAATCATTTGCGCAATCGCCAACTATGGCTATGACTGGGTGCTCAAGCCCAAAAATGCGAAGCTGCCGCCGGAGGTCCATGACACCAGCGTGAGCGTTCAGGAAGCGTGGCTGGCCGCACGCGATTCCGACGAAGACGTCAACTTCGACGATGACGCGATGAACCCTCACTTCAGCTACCTCGATGAGAAGAGTCTCAGACACGACATCTGGTTTCTCGATGCAGTAACCGCCCTCAATCACATGCGCTCCGCGCAGACACTTGGCATCAAGACGTTCGCCCTCTGGCGGCTCGGGAGCGAAGACCGCTCGCTGTGGAGAGTGTGGGACGTGCCGGGCGATCCAGTGGCGGCCGATAAACTGAAGGATGTGCCGCCGGGCGCCGACGTGGACATGGAAGGCCAAGGCGAGATCCTGCGCATCGAGAGCAAGCCGGCTCATGGACTTCGCGATCTCACGATCGACACAGATAGCCACCTCATCACCGACGAGGTATTCCAGAGCCTTCCCGAGCCTTACCGGGTTGGACGTTACGGCTACAGCCCGGATAAGGTCGCGTTGACCTTTGACGATGGCCCCGACCCGGATTGGACTCCGAAGATTCTCGACGTGCTTAAACAAAAGCATGCAACGGCTACTTTTTTCCTGATCGGCATCCAGACCGATAAGTTTTCCAGCATCGCGAAACGCATTTACCGCGAAGGCAGCACCATCGGGAACCACACCTTCACCCATCCCGACGTCAGCAACATTTCCACCGCGTATATGAAGGTGGAGTTAAATCTCACGGAGCGGCTTTTTGCCAGCCTGGTGGGTATCCGCGCCACGCTGATGCGGCCGCCTTATGCGATTGATGAGGAACCGGACACGGCCGACCAGGTACGGCCGCTCGAGATTCCGCAGGAAATGGGATACATCACCGTCGGCAACCGGATCGATCCCAACGACTGGACCGGTGCTCATTCTGCGGAAGAAATCACCTCCATCGTGTTGTCCCGGTTACCGCCCTGCCGCCAAGAGAATCTGCGCTGCGGCAATATCGTGCTGCTGCACGATGGCGGAGGAAATCGCAGCGAGACGGTGCGGGCTCTGCCCATGATCATCGACGGAATTCGAGCGCGGGGATATGAGATTGCGCCCGTATACGAACTGCTCGGCAAAACCCGGGCGGACGTGATGGCGCCATTGCCCGCGGGCGAACTTTGGGCCGCTCGCCTGGACCGGCTGGGTTTCTGGCTATTCGACGCAGTCATTATCTTCATTACGTGGATCTTTCTGGTAGGGGACCTGTTGATGACAGGGCGCCTGATCTTTATTGGCACGGCGGCGGTCTACGACCGCGTGCACGAGAAAATTTTCGGCAAACCTGCGGAAATCGCCTCTTACAAGCCGAAAGTAGCGGTGCTGATTCCGGCGTACAACGAAGAAAAAGTTATTGAACGGACGGTGCGGGCTGCCCTCAATTCGAATTATCCGAATCTGCGCGTGATTGTGATTGACGATGGTTCCAAGGACCGGACGCTTGAAGTCGCGCGCAAGGCCTTTGCCGCCGAGTCTGCTGCGGGAGAAGTTCTGATCCTCGGAAAGCCGAACTCCGGCAAGGCTGAGGCCCTCAACTACGGTATCGAGCACATTGGCGATGCGGAACTGTTCGTCGGCATCGACGCTGACACCATCATCGCTCCGGATGCGATTGCCCGCCTGGTACCACACTTCATCAATCCCAAGGTCGGCGCGATCGCAGGCAATGCCAAGGTTGGCAACCGCGTCAATCTCTGGACACGCTGGCAAGCTCTCGAATACATCACGAGCCAGAACTTCGAACGGCGCGCGCTTGATGTTCTTGGCGCCGTCAGCGTCGTACCCGGGGCCATCGGCGCATGGCGCATTTCGGCTGTACGCGAGGCCGGGGGATATCACATCGATACCGTGGCCGAAGATGCCGATCTCACCATGGCCTTATTGCGGCGGGGATATCGCGTCGAGTACGAAGATATGGCCCTCGCCTACACCGAGGCCCCGACCAACGCAAATGCGTTGATGCGTCAGCGTTTCCGGTGGTCGTTCGGCGTCCTGCAAGCGGTTTACAAACACCGCGGAGTGTTTGCTCGCAAGGGAGCGCTGGGATGGGTGGCTCTACCGAACATTGTGATCTTCCAGATTCTGCTGCCGCTGGTGTCGCCGCTGATTGACATTATGTTCGCGGTGGGCACTGTTTGGTATTTCGTGCAGAAACATTTCCATCCGGACTCGACCGATCCCGCCAGCTTCCACAAATTAGTGCTCTTTTTCTTTGCATTCCTGGTGATCGATTTCATCGCGTCGGCGATCGCGTTCGCCCTCGAACGCCGCTGCCCCGAGGACAAAGAAGATGCCTGGCTGCTCAGTCAGGTCTGGCTGCAGCGCTTCGCTTACCGGCAATTGTTTTCGGTCGTGCTCTTCAAGACTTTGAAGCGCGCGCTCGAAGGACGCAGGTTTGCTTGGGACAAGCTCGAACGCACGGCAGCGGTGAACTATATTCCTTCGGAGAATCGGGACCACGTCAACGTGCCGTAACCCGGCATATTTTCCGAAAGCAATTCAATGCCGTCTCTCGCGAAACAACAATGGCGCGAACTCCGACAGATTCCGACGCCAGACCATCCAGGTGTGCATGCCCGGTGTTTCGATGTCCATGTGCTCGACGCCTGTCGTCTTCAGCCATTCCCGCAGTTTTCGGTTCACGCTGATGAGCCCGTCTTCGGTGCCGCACGCGATCCACAACAGACGAATCTGCTGGTTCGCCTTCGCATCGAGGGTTGGAAAGTCTTTTTCGAACTCGTCAGGAATGCCACCCGAACTGAATGCGCCAATCCAGCCAAACTTGTCGAGATTGTTCAGACCAGTCAGCAGTGATTCTGATCCGCCCATCGAAAGCCCCGCAATCGCTCGCGAATTGCGCTCGCTGTTCACGCGATATTCGCTCTCCACTTTCGGCATGACTTCTGTAAGCAAAGCCGCGCGGAAGTTTGCGAAATTCTTGTCCCTCACGTCAGTATGGCTCCAGGCTCCCCATCCCAGGGTGATCATTTCCATGGTGCCGTAGCCGAGCGGCATCACGACGATCATGGGTTTTGCCCTGCCCTGCGCAATCAGGTTGTCGAGGATTACATTCGCGCGGCCCACAGCCGTCCATCCGCTCGCGTCGTCGCTGTAGCCATGCAACAGGTAAAGCACGGGGTACGTCGTCTTTGAGCCAGGGTCATAGCCCGGCGGGGTATATACGTAGAAATCCCGGTCGTCTCCGGCCACTGCCGATTTATAAAAATGATGATGAGTTTCCCCATGCGGAACGTCATTCGCTTCCCACGGTAGAGACGGCGGTCCCTGAACATGCACCATAGTTTCGGTAGACAGCAAGTTCGGTTTCAGCAGGTGGTTGAAGGGATCAATCTGGCGCACGCCGTCGACGATGATGGAATATCCGTAGTAATCGGGAGATAACGGCGCGGTGTTGACGGTCCAGACGCCCTTATCATCTTTCTGCATGGCGACCTGCTCGGAGCCTTCCCTCGCCAGTTTCACCTCTTGCGCGTTGGGCGCGAGGAAGCGGAAGGTCACGCTGTCGTCGGAATGCACTTCGGGAGTGTCGAGCCAAGGCGGCCGTTGCGGGGTTTGTGGCTGCGCCGGCTTGGCTTGCTGCGCAGCCGCGGCGCTACAAAGCGCGGCGCTACAAAGAATGAGGATCAAAACAAAAAAGTGGAGTTTCATGGTACGTCTCCTCGGATGAAGAAGCGGCCCAATTGTATAAGGAGAAAACGGCGAGGTGCCAGGGGAGGCAGACTGGAAGGATAGAGTCTGAAACCGGACTACCTACTTGCCCTTGGCCGCGACATCCAGCCGAGTTTCGGCACGGTGCAGAGCGTCGAGTGCGCGTTCGACGTCGACTGTGGTATCGCCGCTCGCTAACCGTTGCTCCGCACGTTCTTTGGCTTTGCGGGAGCGCTCTACGTCAATTTCCGACGGACGCTCCGCCGTCTCCGCGAGAATCGTCACCTTGTCGGGCAGTACTTCGGCGAATCCCCACGCGACGGCCAGCCACAACTCGTTCGAATTCTCGCAATAACTGATCTCGCCCACCGCTAACTCGGTGATCAGCGGCGCGTGTCCCGGCAGAACGCCAAGATACCCGTTCTTTCCGGGAATCTGGACCTCCTCGGCCACCGTATCCACGACCTTCTTCTCGGGCGTGACGATCTCGAGTTTGAATGTGTCTGCCATGAAAAAGTCTCAGCGGTCAACCATCAGCAATCGGCGCTATCCAGTCCCGACCTGGTCCACGGGTCAAGCTAAAAGCTGATGGCTGAAAACTGACAGCTTGATTCTACGCTGCCGCCTTCATCTTCTCTGCCGCTTCCAGCACTTCCTCGATCGGGCCCTTCATGTAGAAGGCTTGCTCGGGGATGTCGTCGTACTTGCCTTCCACGATCGCCTTAAATCCCTTCACCGTGTCGGCAACCTTCACGTAACGTCCCGCCGCTCCGGTGAATTGTTCGGCCACATGGAACGGTTGCGACAGGAAGCGCTGAATCTTACGGGCTCGCGTCACGGTCAGTTTCTGATCTTCCGTCAGTTCGTCGATACCAAGAATCGCGATGATGTCCTGCAGATCTTTGTAGGTCTGCAGCGTACGCTTCACAGTCTGGGCCACGTCGTAATGCTCCTGGCCGACGATGCGCGGGTCGAGAATGCGCGAGGTCGAAGCCAGAGGATCGACTGCCGGGTAGATTCCAATTTCGGTCAGGGCGCGCGAAAGCACGGTGGTCGCGTCCAGGTGAGCGAACGTGGTCGCTGGCGCAGGATCGGTCAAGTCATCAGCGGGCACGTAAATCGCCTGTACCGAGGTGACCGAGCCCTTCTTGGTCGAAGTGATGCGCTCCTGCAGTTCACCCATTTCCGTGGCCAGGTTGGGCTGGTAGCCGACGGCGCTGGGCATGCGGCCGAGCAACGCCGAAACTTCCGATCCCGCCTGCGTGAAGCGGAAAATATTGTCGATGAAGAGGAGCGTGTCGGCGCCCTCGGCATCGCGGAAATATTCCGCCACGGTCAAGCCTGTCAGGGCCACGCGCAGACGTGCTCCCGGAGGCTCGGTCATCTGCCCGTAGATCAGCGCAGCCTTCGACTCGTCCGGCCTGCCGGGCTTGATCACGCCTGACTCCGTCATCTCCAGCCAGAGATCGTTGCCTTCGCGCGTACGCTCGCCGACCCCAGCGAACACAGAAAAGCCGCCGTGATTCTTGGCAACGTTGTTGATCAATTCCATGATGACCACGGTCTTACCCACGCCCGCGCCGCCGAACAGACCGATCTTTCCACCCTTCAAGAACGGTTGGATGAGGTCGATGACCTTCACCCCGGTTTCGAACATCTCGGCGCTCGTCGCCTGTTCGTCGAATGCCGGCGCGAGACGGTGAATCGGCATTCTCTCTTTATATTCGATCGGGCCAAGTTGATCGACCGGTTCGCCGACTACGTTCATGACGCGACCCAAGGTGCCGCGGCCGACCGGAACAGAAATCGGTCCTCCGAGATCAATGGCTTGCATGCCGCGCACCATACCGTCGGTGGGCTGCATGGCGATGCAGCGCACGCGTCCCTCGCCCAGGTGCTGTTGCACTTCGAGAATCACGCTGATCGGATTCGGCACGGTGAACCCGGTGCTCACAACTTTAACGGCCTCATAGATCGGAGGCAGCTTGCCCTCGGGGAACTGCACGTCCACCGCTGGACCCGCGATTTGAATGACATGTCCTATGTTTTCAGGCATAAATTTCAGCTCTTCTCTGTACTCGGTACTCGCAACCGGGACTTTCTACATCGCCGCTGCGCCGCTGACGATCTCGATGATCTCTTTCGTGATCTTCGCCTGACGCGCCCGGTTCATGACCAGGGTCAGCGAATCGATCATGTCCGTCGCATTGTTCGTGGCTGAATCCATTGCAGTCATGCGGGCTGCGTGCTCCGCGGCCACCGACTCCATCAAGGCGCGGAAGATCTGGATGCTCACGTACTTCGGCAAGAGCGAACGGAACAATTCCTCCGGCGGCTGCTCGTAAATGTAGTCCACTTGCGACGTGCCAAACTTGGAGGCGACTTCTTCCACCTGTCGATCGGGACCGCGCAAGCCCACGCCCGCCCTGATCGCAGCCTCTTTGGCTCTCTTCTTTTCTTCTTCCGTGGGCTCCTCGACCAGCCGGACCGCCGGCTCGCCGATCTGCTCGATGGGAAGAATCTGTTGCACGATAAGCCGCTGTGCGATCACCGACTTGAATTCGTTGAACACAATGTAAACTGCGTCGCTCTGTTCGCGCCGGTAACGCTCAATCACGTTCTCGGAGAGAGCTCGCGCCTGCGCGAACTCTACCTTGCTGAGGATGCCAACGTGCTCACCAGTAATCTGAATTTCGCCCGCGCGTTCGGCGGTTTCCGACTCTTTGTCGATTGATTCCGAGAGCTCCGCCAGACTCCGTGTCTGCACTTTGCCAGCAGGATAGCGCCGGCGTAGAAAGTCCCGCCCCTTGCGGCCTATGGCCTCGATATCGACATTCTTCCCTGCCTTCGACTCGAGGAACCGGGCCGCTGCTTTCGTGATGTTCGCGTTGAACGCGCCAGCCAAGCCCTTGTCACCGGTCACGACGATCAGCAGAATATTCTTCTCTGGGCGCTCGGCCAGCAGAGGATGCTTCGGTTCTCCGGTCTCGGGGTCGAAGATCTCGGCGCGCGCTACCAGCGACTTCAGCACGTTGGTCAACATCTGCGCATAGGGCCGCGCCGCCAAGGCACGTTCTTGTGCCCGGCGCAACTTCGCCGCAGAGACCACTTTCATGGCCTTGGTGATCTGCCGCGTGTTGATTACGCTGCGGATGCGGCGGCGGATATCGAGAATGTTTGCCATTTAAAAACTGCTCTCAGCTATTGGCCGTTAGCCTTTAGCTCATCCAAAGTGTTTCCGAATCGCGCCACTTCAGCGCGCGGGTTCAAGCCCAAGCCATAGGCCGAGAGCCAAGAGCTACTTCGCTACCGCTTCCCGCTGCGAAACAAACTGCTGCTTCGCCTCTTTGATCACGTTCTGCAACTGGGTCTTCAGCGCGTCGTCGAGAATCTTCTTTTCCATAATCGCGCGCAGAAGGCCAGGATTGGTCGAATCTACGTATTTATAAAGTTCCGCCTCGAACTCTCGCACCTGCGCTACCGGCAGGTCGTCGAGGAATCCGCTCGTGCCCGCCATGATGATCAAAATCTGCTTGGAAAACGGCAGCGGCGAAAACTGATTCTGCTTCAGCAACTCGACGAGCCGCTGTCCGCGATTCAGCTGCGCCTGCGTGGCCTTGTCGAGATCGCTGCCGAAGGCGGCGAAGGCTGCCAGTTCGCGGTATTGTGCCAGCTCCAGCTTCAACGTTCCCGCGACCTGCCGCATGGCTTTGATTTGCGCGCTGCCACCGACGCGGCTGACCGACAGACCCACATTGACTGCCGGGCGCACGCCCTGGTTGAACAAGTCGGTTTCCAGATAGATCTGGCCATCGGTAATCGAAATCACGTTGGTCGGAATGTAGGCCGAAACGTCGCCTGCCTGCGTTTCAATGATCGGGAGCGCGGTCAACGATCCGCCGCCCATCTTGTCGCTCAGTTTCGAGGAACGCTCGAGGAGCCGGGAGTGGAGATAAAAAACGTCTCCAGGATAGGCCTCGCGTCCCGGTGGACGGCGAAGCAGCAGCGAAATCTCACGATACGACGCAGCATGCTTCGAGAGATCGTCATAAATCACCAGCGCATGCCGCTTGGTGTCGCGGAAGTACTCGCCCATCGCGCACGCCGCGTAGGGCGAGATGTATTGCATGGGCGCCGGTTCTGACGCGGATGCCGCCACGACAATCGTGTACTCCATCGCCCCGGCGTCTTCGAGGATCTTGACGACCTGCGCAATCGAAGAACGCTTCTGTCCAATCGCGTTGTAGATGCAGATTAGATCATTGCCCTTGCTGTTGATAATGGTGTCGAGCGCGACGGCAGTCTTGCCGGTCTGGCGGTCGCCGATGATCAGTTCGCGCTGGCCGCGGCCGACCGGAATCATGCTATCGATGGCTTTCAACCCAGTCGCCATCGGCTCCCGCACCGGTTGACGGTCGATCACGCCCGGGGCAATGCGCTCGATTGCAATGAACTGATCGGTAGCGATCGGTCCCTTGTCGTCGATGGGCTCGCCGAGCGAGTTCACCACGCGCCCGACCATCGCCTCGCCCACGGGCACGCTCATGATGCGCCCGGTGCGCTTCACCTCGTCGCCTTCCTTGAGCTCGGTATATTCGCCGAGAATCACGACGCCTACCTGGTCTTCTTCCAGGTTCATGGCGATGCCGGCCACGCCATGCGGAAAGGCGAGCAACTCGCCGGCCATGACCTTGTCCAGCCCATACACGCGCGCGATGCCGTCGCCCAACGTAATGATGGTTCCGGTCTCGTCCACGGAGATATGCGTTTCGTAGTTCTCGATCTGCGCGCGGATCAGTTTCGTGATTTCGTCTGCCTTGATTTGTGCCATAGAATCAGCTCTTCGCCTTTAGCTCTCAGCTCTCAGCTTGTCGATACCTGCTCTGCTGCCTCGCTTCATGACGCTCTTCGCTGGCCTCGTTTTCACAGCGAACTCCAGTCTTTGGGGTTCGAGCTAAAAGCCAATAGCTAAGAGCTAATCGCTTCTCTTATCTTTTCTAACTGCCCTTTCACCGAACCGTCGTAAATCGTGCTGCCCACGCGGACGATCGCTCCGCCCAGCAGGGACGCATCCAGGCCATAACGGGCCCGAACTTTTTTGCCTGTTGTTTTTTCAATCTGCGATTCCAGTACCCGCTTCTCCGCCTCGCCTAGTTCGCGCGCGCTTGAGATTTGCGCCTCGGCAAAACCGAGACGCGCATCGAGTTCCTTTTCCAGGTGCTCGATAATCCTCGACAGGAACTGTACGCGCCGGTGGTCGATCAGCACCGCAACCAGGTTGCGCACCTGCCGGTCGATGCCTTCACGCTGCACAATCGCATCCAGCAGCTGGCGCTTCTGTTCCGCCGGCACCGCTGGATTCTGCCAAACCCGCCTCAGATCTTCGCTTTCGGCCAGCAGGCTTGCGATCTCGCGCAATTCACCCACGGCTCGACTTGCATCGAGGTGGACGTGAAAAACTACGTCCGCGAAGGCTCGCGCATACGTGCTGGCGACCGAAGCCACTGTCTAGTTTCTGTCCTTTCCCGAATCCTCGGTTGGGCCCAACTGCCCGGAGAAATAGCGCACGAGAGTCTGATCGGTAGCGGGATCTACGTGAATTTGCTTTCGCGCCAGTCCTACCGCGAGATCGGCCGCGTACGCAGTCAGCTGACGCCGCGCGGCCTTGGCAGCGGCCGCAATTTCCTGCTCGGCCGAGGCCACAATCTTGCGCGCATCTTCTTCGGCCGAGGCCTGAATGCGGGCTTCTTCGTCGGCGCCTTCCTTCTCGGCGGAATCGCGCATCATGCCGATTTCAACATCCAACTTCATCAGGCGCGACTCGATCTCGGCCAGCCGGCGCCGCGCTTGCTCGCTTGCCTTCTGGGCCTCCTGCATCGCTTTCTGGATCGCAGCACTGCGGTCGCGGAACATTCCAGGCAAGTATTTGAACCCGGCCCACACAATCAGGCCGGCAATGACTACGAAGTTCAAGGCCATGCTCAGCCAGTAGGATTGCTGCAGATTCAATCCAGTGAGCCGGCCGATCATCCGCACCGAGGCCGATTCCTTGAACTCGGCCCATTCGTCTTTTCCTTCGCCCGCGGCTTCATTGCTTTCATGCGCAAGTTGCCTGCCGGGTCCGTAAGAATGCTGCTCCGAATCCTCGTTGGCTGGCTTCTTCTGTTTGGGGGCAGCCGATTGCTCTTGCGCCGGATGAGGAGGGTGATCTTGCGCGCGGACCGACGTCAGGCTGCCCGCAGTCACCATCAGCACCGCGAGGATGCAGACGCGAAGGATTCGGCTAGCCGAGGTCATGCTGGTTGGATCCATCAGCGCCCCGCTCCCGCCGGCGCGAGGACACGGCGAACGATTTCCTGCGCCAGCGCACCCGCGGCGGCCGGCAAAGCCTTCTCCGCCTCAGCTCGATCAGTCTCGATATCTTGCTTTGCGGCCTGGACTTGCGCTTGAGCTTTGCGGCGGGCCTCGTTCAGGGCGTTGGTTCGAGCCTGCAACACGACCTGGCGCCGTGCCTCCTGCGCGCGGAATACCGCAGCCCGCGCCTCCCGCAATTTCCGTTCGTACTCAGTCGTGCGCGCCTCAGCCGCCGCGATGTCGGCGCGCGATTTGTCCACCGCACCTTCAGTTTTGTCACGCCGCTCCGCAAGCACCCTTTGCAATGGCTTGTGCACCACTGCGGTGTAGAGCGCATAGAGCACCGCCAGCAGAATTACCGTGGGCACCGATCCGAGCAGTAATTCGCCTAGTTGTTGAAGCGTCTGATCCATGGAGTGCTGAAATAGACCGGAAAATGAGGGCTATGAAAACTGTTAAGTCTAACGTCCGACGCAGTTTATGTCAACGCGAACAAGGCTAGCATTATGTATTCCAGAGGTCAGATTTCCCGAAAAAGCATGGGCATGGTTAAATTAGTCTATCTCTTTGACAATAAATGGCTTATGTCTTAGTTGCAGGTTCGCTACCGAGCGTCGCAAAATTATGCACACATAGTCCTTGACTTCAAGGAAAAGAAGAATAGCATTGAACTATCACCTCCGATCCAATTCAGGATCGAATGGGCCGATAGCCAAGGAATGTCACCGCTTCTTGGTTGTCGGCCCCTTTAATTTTGCCTTGTCGCCCGGCTCGGGAAATCGGAATTCATTTGTCGGGCGTTCTCCCAAATCAGACCTTCGTAATCTCCCGAGAGGCGCCGCCCTCATGTTTCCATCGGATACATCGGTCCAAAGAGGCTTCACGCTGACGGGATAGGAGCTGAATCGCAGGTTAGCCCTTTTGTTCTGCCTGATCGCCCTCGTGCTGGGCTGGGTTGTCTATTCGAGATCGTCACCGTCGTCGCCGGTCATGGCTTCGTCGCCGGCCACCATGTCGGCGTCCCTTACTCCCCAAATTGAAGGCAGCAAGATCTAGTTCGTCCCGATCGGAGACTTCCCCACCGAGCAACTCCAGCCGCTGGTTCGGTTCTATCGTCAAAAGTACAAACTCGGGATTGCGGTGTTGAACAGCATTCCGGTGGATCCTGTAGCCAGGGATGCGTCTCGTCAGCAACTGGTGGCGGAGAACCTGGTTGCCAGCGTTCGAAGTGGTGTCGCGGAGCACTCCAGTGACCAGGGCGCAATTCTGACCAAATTATGGGAATTGAAGAACTCGACCAGGTTGGGGACGACTTCTAATCTGGTTAGTCCAGAGTATTTTGTGATTTGCTTCTACCCCACCACCCACGGTCTTACCCTTCTGACAATCGATGCCGGGGCCTCGACGTCCAGTTCCACCGCCCCGTCTTTATATTTCCGCGAATAGATCCGCGCCTTGCCCTCGAGCATCGCCAGAGTCTTTCCTTCATTCTGCGGGATGCGGAGAAGCACCCGGCTGACATGGTCTTCCTCGATCATCTTGTCGATGCGCTCCAGCAGCCTCTCCAATCCTGTGCCTTCCGCCGCGGAAACGTAGACCGTTTTCGAATCGGCACGCAAGGCGTCCGCCTGCAGCGACTGCGCCACTTCTTCATCCAGCAGGTCGATCTTGTTCATAACGCGCAAGCGAGGTTTCTGCTCGACCTCGAGTTCTTTCAAGACAATCTCCACCTGCGCGTCCTGCTCGGCCGAAAGCCGGCTGCTCGCGTCGGATACATGGAGAATCAACGAAGCCCGCTGGACTTCCTCGAGCGTAGCGCGGAACGCCGAGACGAGAGTATGGGGCAGGTTGCGAATGAATCCCACCGTGTCTGACAGAAGCACTTTGCGCTTGGAAGGCAGGTCCACTCCACGGATCGTAGGATCCAAGGTGGCGAACATGCGCGGTGATTCCAGCACCTTGGCCTGGGTGAGCGCGTTGAACAGCGTCGACTTTCCCGCATTGGTATAGCCCACGAGCGCGACGGTCGCAACGGGCGCGGATTCGCGGCGCTGTCGCTGCTGCGTGCGAATGCGCCGCACGTTCTCCAGTTGCTGTTCCACATGCCGGACCCGTCGCGCAATCTTCCGACGGTCCGTTTCCAACTGCGTTTCACCGGGGCCGCGCGTGCCGATGCCGCCGCCGAGTTGCGACATCTCGACTCCGCGCCCGGACAACCTCGGCAACATGTAGTGCAACTGCGCCAGCTCTACCTGTAACTGGCCTTCCCGCGTCCGCGCATGGCGGGCAAAAATGTCGAGGATGAGTTGGGTACGGTCGATGACACGCCGCTGAATGATCTTTTCAATGTTGCGCTGCTGCGAAGGGCTGAGATCGTGATCGAAGAGAAGAACGTCGGCGTTCGCCGAAGCGACCGCGCCCGCGATTTCCTCGAGCTTACCCGCACCAATCAAGGTCGCCGGGTCGGGACGGTCCCGCCGCTGCAGAATCTCGCCGACCACGGTCGCCCCCGCGCTCTCGGCCAAGGTGCGCAGCTCCGCCAGCGACTCGTCAGCATCGAACTCGGGAATTCTGGGCTTGCCGTTAGACTTCGGCGCTCCGGGCTGCATTGCAGCCGCCTCGCGGGCCACGGCGGCCTGTGCCGTGACCACTCCCTTTCCTGCGACGCGTCCGCGCGTACGAACATCCATGCCAACCAGAAAGGCGCGCTCGCGCTCCGGTTCTTTGCGGTCGACTTCTTGCCCCAAAGGCACACGCCGGACTCGACGCGCCGTACCGCGAGATTTCTTGCTGTGAGAACGTCCCAAACCGAAAACGCCTTATCCTTCGGTGCCCGAAGCGCTCGGCGCAGACACCGGGCCTGCCCCCGATGCCGCGCCCGCCGCCTTGTCCGGATGCGGCACGTGCGCCACATGAGTCGCCGCCACCCGTCCCATCACTACGGTTGAAATGGCGTGCTTGAAAATGAGTTGCTCCTGGCCGTTTGCTTCCAGCACCACGGAGTACTTGTCGAAAGAGCGGATTCGGCCCGTTAACTTCACTCCACTCAAGAGGTAAATCGTTATGCTGAGTCTCTCTTTGCGGGCTGTGTTGAGGAAGGAATCCTGGATGTTTTGCGCCGGCTTATTGCTGTCCATAGCCGATCTCCTTGATATATAAGCTGCGAGCTTAGCAATCACCCGTCCACAGACCGCACCTATGAGCAGGCCCAAAGCAACAACTCGTTCCCGGAAGCCTTCCCGCTGCCGCAGGAACGAGGGGGGACATCTCCGCCGATGGCGCAACCAGGTTCTTGGACCACCACGCCCTCAGCGGATGTCAGTACCATACGGCGATCTCCGCCGCTTTTCAACTGGTACTTATTGTGATCGACGTCACTGAGTGTCACTGAGTCACGGAGTCCCTGAGTTGACAGCGCGCCCTCCATAGTGCAGACTTGCCTCGACTTGACGACGCCGCAGGAGACGTTCCTCGGTTCGCGAGCACATTGTTTTTCACTACCGCACGGCGTCTCTTTGCCGAATGCGCGGGTCACTCTCGGACATTCCGAGGTCCCACAATCTGCACTTCCAAAGTTGGCGGAGGAGGTCTCAATGCACCATTTCATTGAAGTGGCAGCGGCGGTTATGCCCACCATTACCGGCACGGAAGCCAGTCAGCTCATTCTGCGCTGGTTCCATTTCATCGCGGGTATCGTATGGGTAGGCCTTCTCTATTTTTTCAACCTGGTCAATGTCCCCTTCATGAAGCAGGTGGACCCCGGCATGAAGGCCAAGATTTTTCAGAACCTGACCTTGCCTGCTTTGAATTGGTTCCGCTGGAGCGCGCTGGTCACGGTTTTCATCGGGTTCTGGTATTGGTCGCAGTTCTACGTAGGGCCTGATGCGAAGCGCCAGGGCGGTAACGCGGGCGCCACCATCGGATTTTTCCTATTGCTCTGGATCGCGGTCTGGTTCGTTCTGTTTCTCGTCATCAAGAAGATGATTCCGAGTGGATACATACTTGGCGCCATCACCGCAGTTTTGGTCTACGCCGCGGGTTGGATTTTTGTTCACTACACACCGGTCGGAGGCGATGACATCCACGTCCTCTCGATTGGCGTGGGCGGCGGCTTCGGCATCGTCATGCTGTTCAACGTCTGGGGAATCATCTGGCCGAACAATAAGAAAATAATCCGGGGAACGCTGGCCGGAACTCCTCCCGCGAACGCCGCCACGATGGCGCGCCAGGCGTTCCTGGCCTCCCGCACAAATTTTTTCTTGTCGGTGCCACTGCTCTTCTACATGGCGGCCAGTTCGCACTTCTCGAGCACTGTAATATTCGGGAAGTGACTCGTATCTATCCGAAGATGTCGACGTGCACAATCATCCGCACGCCACTGCCGAGCTTCACCTGCTTGCCCTTGGAGGTGAGGACTCCATTCTCGAGTTGCAGATCGTGAATGCCCTGTACCCCGACAGATTCTGGATTCATGGCCGCCTGCGAGTTTCCGCTCGTCTCCATATTCGATCCGATTTTGGCATCGGTCACTGTTCCCATGGTGGCGCCAACGTCAGAAGAGCCCCCTCCCGCGGCTCCGCTCGCTTTTCCCGCCATATTCGGTGCAGGCTCGTCCGCGGGCGGAAACACTGCCCGCACCATACCTTTGATAGAAAGCTGTTTACCATTGACGACGTTCAGCTTGTCGAAGGCAAGAGTAAGTTGCGAATCCGGATCTCCTTTGGAACGCGACTTCGCCGCTACCACGTGGCCGATTAACTTCGATCCCTTCGGAACCAGCATACCGTCTGGTAATTTAAAACTTCCCGCAGTCTGGACCTCAACACTGTCTCCCTCCTTCAGCTTGCTGGAGTCCAGCGTCTTGCTGACCTTCACCGGAAAGGCTCCGTGACCAATTGCGGCAGGCGACGCCTGCGCCTGAGAAGCTGAACCTTGCCCGTAGGCAGTGGCGGCGAGCAGCATAGCGGAGAACAGGATGCCAAATCGATTCATGATGCACCTCAAATGCTTGGATGCCAGGATTATAGAACCAGCCGGTCTGAGACTCTCTTTGATTCCACGGCAAGGGTGAGCAGGAAAACTCGCGACAAGAAATAGGCCGACCTTTCGGTCGGCCTATTTCAGTTTTCTGCTTTTGCCGATCATCCAACAACCGGACGATAGCTAAACCTGCTTAGAACAGAACCTTCGCGCTGAGTTGCAACACCCGCGGAGACGAGTCGAAGCCCAGGAAGTTGCCGTACGGGCTCGTTGGCGTCCCTTGCATCGTGCTGATCGTTCCGAACGTCTTATCCCCGGAGAAGAAGTTGGCGTTCGGCAGACCAAAGTTGGGATGGTTGAATGCGTTGAACGCCTGCGCCCCGATCGCCATGTTGAACCGTTCGGTGAGCTTAAAGTTCTTGAACAGGTTCAGGTCCATGTCGAAGTAGTGCGGTCCACGGTATTGATTGCGGCGCTGAGTCGAATAGTTGATCGACGTTACGCTCGCAGGGGTAATATCGAGAATTCCTGCCGCACTCAAGCAACCGGGGTTGCCCAAGCCGTTGAAGCTTGCATTCCCACCACCGCAGCCGCCGGGTTGCGCGTTGCCGACAATGGTCGCAGGAATTGAATCTCCACCGTTTTGTACAAAGCCGTTTTGATCGCCGTCCACAATCGTGTATGGCAGGCCGGTGTGCCAAAAACCTTTCCCGGAGAACTGCCAGCCCTCGACAACATATCCTAGGGCCCCGGTTTTGTGGAACGCAGGATTAAAGACGAAGTCCCCGTTTACGACGTGACGAACATCGTAATCCGAGTTTCCGTAGTTGTCGGTTCGCAGGCTGGTCGGCGAAATCTGACCGAGAATGGTGTTATTGCCTTCGAAACCATACTCGAAAAGGCCGCCATTGGAAGTTTCGTCAATGTTATGCGACCAGGTGTAGTTGAGGTGAGCGGACACCCAGTTTGTAAACTGCTTTCGCAAACTGAAGGTCACGCCATTGTAATTGGAGACCGCTCCCGAGCGATATTCAGTAACCGTGCCGTAGTTGGCTGTGGCAGGGGTCGTTGGAACCGTCCCGTTGTAGAAACCACCGGTAGCATCGTAGGCGTTAGGCCACGCGGTGTAGTACGAAATGCGGGATCCGTGGTTTCCCGAGTAATTGACCACGAACACAGTGCTGCGGCTCAGTTCCTGTTGCACCGAGAAGTTCCATTCCTGCCATTCGGGGGCATGGATGGTGCCCACAATTGCTCCGACAGCCGGAGGGTTAAATGCGACGCCCGGCGGCAAAGCTGCCGTGATTTGCTTGAAGCTGTCGTTGATGCTAAAGGCGGAGGCTGATGCCTGCCAGGTTGCCGGCGCCCCGTTCGGGTCGAAGGGCAGCACGCCTGCACTACTGGGATTGTTCCGGACGCGAATCGCGACTGAGACGGGTGGATTGCCCAACAGGCCGGAACCGGTAGCTGGAGAACCATCGATCAAACCGGCGGCCGGATTATCGTAGAACTGCCCAAACCCGCCACTGATGACAGTCTTTCCAGTTCCGCGCGGATCCCAGCTAAAGCCAATCCGAGGAGACACGACCGCTGCGTCCACACCAGGAAAGGCGCGGTGTTGACCGGACTTAATGTCGGCGCTGTAGGGAACATTCTCGGAGCCCGCAAACCCAGCCTGTGCCGAAGCAGTGCTTGCAAACGGTCCGGTAAGGTTTGCAAAACAGTTGGTCTGGCACACAGGATTTGAGTTGCGCTCAACCCGCAACGCAAGCGTTAGTTTCAGCCGGCTGGTCGCCCTCCATTCATCCTGTCCGTAGACGCCTATGCCCCAGGTCGCCACCGGCACTTCCGTGGAGGGATTGTCGGCCTTACGGTACTGGTAAGCCACGCCATCCGCAAAGGACTGCAGAGCGTTGGTCGTATAGCCCCAGTAAACTCGAGGTGAGGTATAGAAGAAGTTATGGTCGCTGATATCGTAGCGGCGGAAGTTCTCGCCGAACTTAAACGTGTGATTTCCGTGCGTCCACGAGAAGTCGTCGATGAACTGATACTGCGTGACGTTGCGGCCTTGCGGGAAACTCGGAGCCCCGTTGTTGGGGCTGGTGAAGTTGTAGATGCCCTGATCTTCGTTAAACGTTTCCGCGTAGTTGAAGGTAGCCGCCGCGGTCGGTGCCGTGAATTGAGCTACGTAGTGGCTGAGCGTCGCCGTAAGCTGGTTGGTTTTGGTTGGTCCGAATACGTGCGTCTCTGAGGCCTGCGCATCCCATGACGGCTGGAGGGAGTTGGCGTCAAAAAGCGAGTTGATCGGGTCCAGGCTCGTGGGCTGCAGTCCGTGATCCAGCTTGTAGCGACCGAAAATGTTGTCATTGTTGCCCAACTTCTGATCGACACGAGCCGAAACAATATATTCCCAAGCCAATGCTTTGGGAGTGGTGGTATAGGTTACCGAACAGGGCGTGCCCGCAACCCAGCCTGGCAAAGACAAGGTAAGGCAAGAATCTGGCCCCGGTACGGTTACCACAGGGTTTGGCACCCCGGAGCTGTAGTTCGGTGCGTTTTGGTACAAACTCATCAATTTGTTGTAGGTGGCCGATTCAGCCGGATTCACCGACGCAACATTCGCCTCAGCTGCACTGATAAATGCGCTGCTCGGGGCGGTTACCTGATCCACGTTGGGCAGCAAAAAGCGCAGCCCTTCATAGTCGACGAAGAAAAAGGTGTGATTCTTGACGATAGGTCCGCCAAACGATGTCGCCCACTGGTTGGCGTTCGAAAAGGGTCGTGGCGAGCCGGAATTGTTGGCCATCCAATCATTCGCATTCAGATAACGTCCGTTCCACCAGTACATCGCGTTCCCGTGGTACTGGTTCGTGCCCGACTTGGTCACGTAGGTGACCTGGGCGCCGGCAAGCTGTCCATATTGTCCGCCGTAGGGGTTGGTGATAACCGTAGCTTCGCCGATTTCGTTCTGTCCCAGCGTAAGGTTCGACGCACCCGAGTTGTTGATGTTGAAGTACGGGTCCATGTCGTTTTCACCGTTGACGGTGAACAGGTTCGACGTGGCCGGCATGCCGTTGGCGGTGAAGTTTCCGTAACCGCCGGTTCCGTTGACAACGACGCCAGGCGCGGTATCGGCGATGTTGGTGATGTCGCCACCGGCGCTCGGGAGCTGCGCCACTTCTTCTTCGGTAAATGCAGTGTTGTTGCTCGGCTCCGTGTTAATAAGCGGCGCCGACCCGGAAACTTCCACGGTTTCGGTGCCCTTCGCGACCGAGAGGTCGATCTCGACGGTGGAAGTCTGACCGACTTCCACCTGTACCCTTTGCGTCACTTCCGCAAAACCGGCCTGCTTCACCAAAACTTCATAATGCCCCGGCTTCAACAAGCCAAAGCTGAATCCTCCATTGGAATTTGTCGTCGTCGAAGCGCTCGAACCCGTGTCCGTACCTTTCAACTCTACCGGCGCGCCGGGGATAACAGCGTGGCTCGGATCGACAACTGTGCCTGTGATGTTGCCCGTGGTCAGGGATTGACCAAACATGGGGACTGTCGCCAGGGATAACGCACACAACAAAACTAGAACGATAGGAAAACGTTCCAAACGCATTTACTGCCTCCTTGAAATTTTCGTACTTAGAATCGGATCCAGCGCTTTGGCCGGTTTTCCCGGGGGAATCAATCGCGCGACCCGAAGGATTTCGAACCTTTTGAAAGCTTCTTGAATAGTTGTGAGACCCGCTTCTTCGAACGTCGACCGAACACCAGCTGCCCCTGCTGAGGGGTGGTTTTCAGCTTCGTTGAACGACTCATCGGTGCACGTAACCATCCAAACACAACTATCCTAAAACAATCTGTTTTCAACAACTTAGTTATGACACGTGAGGTACAGATACCGAAATCCGTATAGGACGACTTCGAATACTATGGTAATTGGAAGATCTAGGGATGGGCTGCTTTATCGCGGGCGCTTTCTGGTCGGCTTGGAGAGCACTTCCCCGGGCGCAAGTACCCTTCTGACGATCGGCGTATTCAGTTTGTACTTTCGCTCGCTAACATTCCCTGTATCGTCTCTTACGCGGAGGACGAACACCGGCAGGATTCCCTCTTTGTCGAAATTCTCTTTCGCAATCGTTACCGGAAGAGTCCCGACCAGGCCGTGTTCACGGTATGCGGTCTCGTAACGATGCTTCCGCGCGTTCCAGGTAAAAACGCGGACCTGATCGAAGTCGTAAGGCAGGCCGTCATGGGGGTCGGTCAATACACAAAGATATTGCGGGATCTCTTTCTGCACACCTTTGTCGTTATCTTGTACCTCGTTCAATAAGAAGAAGGCGACAAACCGTTGGCCTTCCGCGTACTGCGCAATATCAAGGGGTACGTCTACATCCACCATGCGCGCCAGCACCCACCCCACCCGGCCTTGATCGTCCCGCACCAGCCACCAATCTTCGAGTGGGGCTCCCGCCGGAACTTTTGATCCAAGCTTAGAAGCCAACTTCGGCGGAGTTGCGCTGCCAGCCTGCTTTTCAGCGGTAGCCCGCTTGAGGATCGCGACCTTTGCTCCCGACGCAAGCTGGTAAAGATGTTCGCTATCACGCCCCGGAGTGACGTGCAAATTGGTCTCGTTGCGTAGTACTCCCGGAGCCTGCACCGGATCGCTTTGATTATCGTGCGTGAGTTTCTGCAAGGCATCGAAGGTTTTTTGATCGACTAAATATCGTTGCTCGATCCAGCCTTCGATTCCGGTGCTGGTGCGCACGCGAACGAACCGTTTCTCGCGCTCCAGAACTTCCACGCGCTCGCCGTTTTTCACGTTGCCGACGCGGTTAAAGATGGCGGCCACCTGGTCCCGCAACGCCGCTTGCGGCGCCGACACGTAAGCGACTTCAAGCACCCGGTGACGCCCTCGGCCACACGCTGGAAACGAGAGAATGGCCGCCATCAATATGGCAGCAAGCCAGACTGCGCGGGATGAGCCCAACACTCTCACGATAGAGTTTGAGTCGAGAAGGGAACTTTCTACTATAGCGCGTCGCGGCACGACTTCCGTTGCACAAAGGTTTACGATTTATAGACCGAGCGAATGAATGCGGATCGAGACATAGCGAACCCACCTCGGTTACCATAGAGGTAGAACGTCCGAATACTAAAGTTGATGGTACGCAGGTTACGCGGATCAGCTTTTCTGCTTCTAATTAAGGGGTGGACTCTTTCCCGTACGGACATTCTGAAGACAAATGAAAAACATATTCTGGAATCTCTTCGTCGTTCTATCCCTGGTAGCTGTGATCGCGGTGGCCGGCGCCGTTCGGGTCTCGGCGCAAGATACGGTAGATTCGGTCCTGCGGCCGCCGAAGGGATCGCAGGTCGCCATTGTGGTCTTCGAAGATTTGCAGTGTCCCATGTGCCGGCGCACGGCACCCCTGGTCGAACAGGCCTCAAAGACCTACAAAATTCCGGTCGTGCGACATGATTTTCCACTGCCCATGCACAATTGGTCCTATCAGGCAGCGGTGATGGCACGCTATTTTGACACCCATTCCAAGGCCTTGGGCAACGAATTCCGCGACTATATTTTCGAAAACCAGCTCGAAGTCGACCCTCAGAACTTGCGCGCCTACGCTGAAAAATTCGCGACCGTGCATAAAGTCGACTTACCCTTCGTGCTTGATCCGCAAGGAAAACTCGCCGCGCAGGTAAATGCCGACCGGGATTTGGGCAAGGCCATCAAGCTCGACCATACACCCACGGTCTACATCGTAAGCAGCCGCAATCCCAACAAACCGTACGTGGAAGTCAAAGACAACAGCCAACTCTATCTGACGATCGACAACATGATGAAGGAATAGAGAATAGAGAATAGAGAATAGAGAAAGACGATTGCGGTTTTTAGATTGCAGATTGCAGGTGCCTTTTTTGGTCTGCAATCTAAAATCAGCAATTCCAGTGCCCCAGCGTAAACCCCGCTACCCTGTCCCGTCGGTGACGTGTCCGGTTGAGTGAACGTGTTCGTGGTCTTCCAGGGATTCCAGGTGGGTGATCACTTCCGCAGGCCTGCCCAGTTCCACCGGCAGACGTTCTTCGAGCGCGGTTGCCAGTCGATGCGCCTCCCCGACCGCCGTCGCTTGAGGGAACAGCAAGTGCACTTCAATGAGATTCCGGTATCCCGTGGTGCGGCAGCGCACGCCATGATAATGCACTCCAAGTTCGTGGCAGATTGCGTCGAGCTTCTCGCGGATCTGTTGATCGGTTTCCGGGTCTGAGTAGTCGAGAAGACCCACGGCCGAGCGCCACGCCAGGCGTCCGCCAGACCACAAAATATTGACTGCAACCGCGATCGCGATCAGCGGATCAAATGGTTTCCATCCTGTGATCAGCACGAGTCCAAGTCCTGCGACCACGGCAAAGCTGGTGATGCAATCGGTAAGCACGTGCTTGCCGTCCGCTTCAAGAATCAGCGAGTGAGTGCGCTTTCCGACACGCAGCAGATACCAACCTAACCAGCCGTTGAGTGTGCCGGCCGCCAGTAACAGCAAGGTGCCGGCTCCGAGGTGTTCCAACTGGAGACCCGCTATCCATTTCGCAATCGCCTCCACAAGAATCCAGAGGGCGGCGACGACAATCATGGCGCCTTCAAATCCGGCGGAGAAGAACGTGATGCGCTCGTAGCCGTACGGGAACGTCGGGCCAGCAGGCTTCGTGCTGAGCCGCAGGCTGAATGCGGCAAAAGCCACCGCGATCACGTGCACGACCGATTCAGCAAAGTCGGACAATATCGCCGCCGACCCAGTCATGAAATAGGCAGCAGTCTTGCCGACCAACATCAGCACTCCAACTGCTAACGACATCCGCATAGCAAACCGCGCCGCGCGCAATTCCTCCTGGTCGCGGGGGGCGGGCGCGTGCGGCAATTTGACTGAGAGAGTGTCTGACATGAAGGGAGTTGTGTGTAGGATGATCGTCCCATGAAAGGGAGGCGGCAGAATGTGATCGAAATCACATGGTAGAAACGATACTTGGCGCACCCATCGCATTGCCAATCGTGTTGCCAAGGGGCCAACCGCGGGCCGTCTGCTTTAACTCGGGCGCGGCAGCTTGATGCCTTCGGCGACAACCACGAACGTGAAGCGGCTCCCATGCTTTTCACGGTGGGCAATGAAATCACACACGTTCTTCATGGTGAACGCAATTTTGGGAATGAGAATGATGTGCGCGCCGCCCGCGTGGCTCTGGCTAACGCGATCCAACCGCAGTCACGGCCCATGACTTCCACGACCTGACGCGGTGACGCGACGACGGGCTGGTGTAGATCTTGTCGATGGCGTCCGGACCGTGCGTAGGGCCGTGTCAAACCCGAACGTGAAGTCGGTCACCGACAAATCATTGCCGATCGTCCTGGGCACGCGAACAATTTTCATTCCCTTCTGGAACAGTTCGTGCCCAATCTTCTGCTCTTTTGCGAGCCGTCACCGCCAATGGTGACGATGGCGTCGATTCCCAGCTTCTTGCAGTTGGCAAGGATATCGTCCGAGATATCGCGCTCAATTTCCCGGCCGTTCTCTTCCGACTTGTATTTGAAGGGATTGCCGCGGTTCGTAGTGCCTAGAATCGTTCCGCCGCGCGGCAGAATTCGGCTCACTCGATCGAGCGTGAGCTCCAACGATTTCTCCGGCCAGATGAGGCCGTCGAAACCATCCGGGATTGGGCTCACTTTCCAGTGGTGTTTTGAGGATAGCAGCTTTCGTAGCGCGCGCATCAGAGCGTTGAGGCCGGGATCATCTCCGCCTCCGGCAGCGATTCCGACGCAGCCCGTATTGCCTGTTGGTGGTTCGCCGCCATTGGCTGCAAGAGGATCCCTTGAGGCTGCACCCACGAACAACGAACCGATGATAATCGGCGGGCAGCGAGTGCCGCAAAAATCGGGGTGCTGGTGGGAGTCAACGAACTCAGGTCCCGCAAAGATGGCGAGCAATACGGGACCCTGACTCTGAAGGCTAACGCCGGTTTAAGGGTTCACAGTCAAAGTTGCCTTGCCGACCACCGTCGTACCGGGATACGTTACGTTGATGGTGTACGTTCCTGCCGCTGCCGAACTCGAAGGCAAGAATCCTTCGCCCGAACCTGCAACAAACGAGATGGAGAAATTCGAATTTTGATTCGTACCACTCGAATCCAGAACATTCCAGGTCGCTCCCTGAGTAATGTCACCACCAGGCACCGCGGTCGCGTGGAAAAATACCGCCGTTCCATTTATGGTAACCGCTTGGGTGCTCGGGGAGATAGTGATGGAGTTCACTCCCGACAGCACTACCGAAACCGAC
>Ga0209380_10000571_pt1 | contig 26080 bp, 21 predicted proteins | sample HubBroMetageWFT6_FD_188347 | JGI IMG/M metagenome (GOLD analysis project Ga0209380, IMG submission 188347) | Warmed and freeze-thawed soil microbial communities from the Hubbard Brook experimental Forest, New Hampshire - Hubbard Brook CCASE Soil... | ecosystem: Environmental > Terrestrial >... | reverse complement strand
GCCACTTGTCCGCGTTGTGCGGACGCAAGTACCTTGCCTGAACCGGCGGAAGACTATGCCTACCTGCTGGGCCTGTACCTTGGCGACGGCTGTATTAGTGCCAACGGACCCCGCGGAGTCTTCGCGCTGCGAATCATGTGCGCCGATGCGTGGCCAGGACTGCGCGAGGAGTGCATCAGAGCCATCGGCACCATCCGCCCAGACAACAAAGTGCACACGGTGCAAAAGGACGGCTGCGCCGAAGTTGTCTGCTGCTCGAAGCACTGGATATGCCTGTTCCCGCAACACGGTTCAGGCAAGAAGCATGACCGGAAGATAGAGCTGGTCGAGTGGCAGCGCCAGATCACCGCCCAGCATCCTGGCAGCTTTGTGCGAGGGCTGATCCATTCCGACGGTTGCCGGTTCACCAATCGCGTGCACCATAAGCTCGCCAGCGGAGATCGGTGGTATGAGTACCCGCGGTACATGTTCACCAACGAATCGCGCGACATCCTGGGCCTCTGCGGCGAGGCTCTCGATCAGCTGGGCGTGAGCTGGCGGTTCTCCCGGCGCAACACGATCTCCGTGGCGCGCCGCGAGGCCGTGGCCCGGCTGGACGAGTTCGTCGGGCCCAAATACTGAGCCACCACGGCCCCGCAGCGGGCCGACCTGAGCCGCCGGCCGATTTACAGTAGGCACGTGGGCATCGAATCTGTCGGCCCGCCCGCCGAAGCGCGTCCAGTTCAGTCCGAGCCGCAAGGTCCCGGTCGGCCGCCAGATGCGCTTCACCGGTTCACTTCTCCCCGGCTGCGCATCGGGCGCGCCACGGACAACGATGTCGTCCTGCTCGACCTCACCGTCTCCAAGTACCACGCCGAGCTGCGCCGGCTGGCCGACGGCGACTTCGAGGTCCAGGACCTTGGCAGCTACAGCGGCACCTACCTCAACGGCAAGCGGATCACCACGGCGCGCTTCAGCGAATCGGACCTCATCGGCATCGGCCCCGCCACGTTCCGGCTCTCCGGAACGGATCTGCAGGAGTTCACCGACGTCGGGGGCGTCTGCCTCAAGGCCGCCGGCCTCACGGTGCGGCTCAAGAGCGGCAAGGTCCTGCTCGACGACGTCAGCTTCCCGCTCGGGGAGCGCTGCCTGCTGGGCGTGATCGGGCCGAGCGGCTGCGGCAAGACCACCCTGCTCGGGGCCCTCACCGGCATCCAGCCGGCGAACGACGGGACCGTCCTGTACGACGGCCGGGATCTGTACCAGCACTACGCCGAGCTGCAGCACCGGATCGGGATGGTCCCGCAGGAGAACATCCTGCACACCCAGCTGTCCCCGCGGCGCGCGCTCGGCTATGCGGCCAGGCTGCGGTTCCCCAAGGACACCAGCAGGGCCGAGCGCGAGGAGCGGATCGACGAGGTACTCGGCGAACTCGCACTGACCCAGCACGCCGACACCCGGACCTCTGATCTGTCCGGCGGCCAGCGCAAGCGGGTGAACGTCGCGCTGGAGCTGCTGACCAGGCCGTCCCTGCTGTTCCTCGACGAGCCCACCTCGGGGCTCGACCCTGGCCTGGACAAATCGGTGATGGAGCTCATCGCCCGGCTTGCCCACACCGGCCGCACGGTGATCGTCGCGACCCACAGCGTCGCCAACCTCAGCCAGTGCGACCGGCTGCTGGTGCTCGTGCCCGGCGGCAAGCTCGCGTTCTTCGGCCCGCCGGGCGAGGGCCTCCGGCACTTCGGCCAGCCCGGCTGGGCCGAGGTGTTCCAGGCGTTCGAGGCCGAGCCCGACCGGGACTGGACCGGCGAGTTCCGCCGGTCCAGCTATTACGCGCGGTATGTCGCCGGGGTGACGGACGACGTCCCCCCGGCGCGCGCCCCGCAGCCGGCCACACCGGAGCCCAAGACCAGGAACCGGCTCGACCAGCTCATCACGCTGTGCCAGCGGTATCTGGCGGTGATCTCGGCGGACCGGGCCTTTCTGGCCGCGCTGGCGATCATGCCGGTCCTGCTCGGCCTGCTGATCCGGCTCGTGCCCTCCCCGCAGGGCCTGATCGGGCACAACAACACCTACGCCCAGTCCCTCCTGCTCGTGGTGATCGTCGGATCCTGCTTCACCGGCGCCGCCAACGCCGTGCGCGAACTGGTCAAGGAACGGCCCATCTACGGCCGGGAACGCGCCGCGGGCCTCTCGGCGGGTGCCTACCTGCTCTCCAAGGTGGTGACCATCGGCCTGCTCACGATCGTGCAGTCGCTGATCATGCTCGCGATCGGGCTGACGGGCCGTACCCTCCCGGCGCACGGGTCGGCAATCGTCGCCCATCCGCTGCTCGAACTGCTCATCGCCAGCACGGCCGTCGGCATCGCCTCGATGGCGCTCGGCCTGATGATCTCGGCGTTCGTCGGCTCGAGCGACAAGACCATGCCCCTGCTCGTGGTCAGCGTCATGTTCCAGGTCATCCTCAGCGGCGGCGTGTTCGCGCTGCACGGCAAGATCGGGATCGAGCAGCTGTCCTGGCTCGCGCCGTCGCGCTGGGGCTACGCGGCGACCGCGTCGACCACCAACCTGTCGGCGATCAGCCCGGCCGCCATGCTGGCCCGCTCCCCCGATCCGCTCTGGCGGCATTCCGCGGCGACCTGGCTGCTGGACATGGCCGGCGCGGCCGCGGTCGCGCTCCTGTACGCGCTCATCACCTGGCGCCGGCTCGTGGTGGTGAGTCCCGGCCGCCGGCGGACCCAGGGGCTCGCTGACCTCGCCAGGGTGCGGAGCCAGAGCCGCCCGGCCGAGCCGGCTAACCGCGCGCCCGCCCGCTGACCGCGCCCCGATCCGCTAGCCCGCGCGCTCGCCGGCTAGCCCTCGCCTCAGCCGGCTAACTCAGCCCCGCCGTGCCGGCGCAGCCAGGAGGGCGGCTGACCGGACTCGGCCGCGATCGCCGACCAGGTCCATCCGGCCGCCCGGCGGTGGCTCACATACGCGGCAACGCTGGCGTAGCCGAGCCGGGCCGCGACTCGCTCAGCGCGGCGGGCGGCCTCGTGGCGCTTGCCCGCATGCGTGACCTTGGCGAGGCGGTGGCGGGCCAGCGCGGACTCGACCGCCTGGTAGCTCATGCCCACCTCGGCTGCGATCTGGTTCACCGTCCGGTACTTCTCGCCGTGCCGGTCCCGCAGGAAGGTGCCGACGTCGCTGAATCCCAGCGGGCCGATGACCGGCAGCCAGCGCCGGTCCGCGGAGGCCGTCCGGGCCGGGCCGGCGAGCGCGTCCCGAACCGCCGCCGCAGCCGACGGGTCCAGCCGGTCCAGGTGCCGGGACAGCCAGTCCTTATGCAGGCCGGCCTCGCGGCTGATCACTGCCAGGCTGGCGCCTTCCGCCACCCGAGCGCGTACCAGCGCGCCCAGATCCGGATAGCCGTGCTCCTGCGCGACCGATGCGGCCACGCTGGCCAGATGCCGCTCTGCCCGTGACCGGTTCGCCTCGGCCGAGGCCGCGTGGCCGGCGCTGGCCATGGCGGCCACGACCTTGCGCCGCCGCTGCTCGGGGATGGGCCGCCCTCTGGCCGCAGCCGCCGCGAACGTCGCCAGCTCGCCCGAGCGAGCCCGCGCCCGCCCGAGCTCACTGCCCGCCCGGACCGCCGGATCAAACACCAGCCGGGCCGTGAACGACGTCGCCCGCAGCTTGCGCGTAGCCGCCCCCTCCAGGGACTGCCCCCGCTCAAGCCCGAACGCCTCGCAGTACGCCTCCTTGGTCCAGCCGTGCGCCCGCAGATGCGCGGTCACCGACCGCCGCCAGCGGCCGCACAGGTGGCAGAGGACCAGATCGCCCGCGACGACGACCTCAGCCAGCGGGGCGAAGTACAGCGTTCCATCAGCAAGCGCACCGATCGGATCACTGCTGGCAGGCCGCCCCGCCATCGCCGCCTCCCGGCCCTCGAGGCACTGACTAGTAACAACGAGACTACTGACCCTCGATTGCGCAGGCTAGACCGATTCACCCTTCAGAACGGGAACGGCCTGGCGGTCACCGGCGGTCGCCTGCCCGCCAGCGCCGGCCCGGGCCCGGCACCCGGCCGTTAGGCTCTGCCTATGTCCGCGCTGCCGCCGTTGTCACTGGCGGAATGGGTCGTGCTCGCCGTCGTCGCCGAGCGGCCGACGCACGGATTCCCGATCGCGACGCTGACCGCGAGCGGTGGCGAACTCGGTCAGATCTGGCAAATCCCGCGGCCGGTCGTCTACCGGGCGCTCAGCCGCCTTGCCGAGTCCGACCTGATCACCGAGGACAGCAGCGAGCGCGGCCGCGGGCCGCAGCGCACGGTCTACGCGGTCACCCCGGCCGGCCGCCAGGCCGTCCGGCGCTGGCTGCAGACGCCGGTTGAGCACGTTCGCGACGTGCGGTCCCACCTGCTCATGAAGCTGGCCCTGCTGCACCGATCCGGGGCCGACCCCACGGACCTGCTGCGCCAGCAGCAGGCGGTCCTGGTCCCGATCGCGGCGGCCATGACGGCGGAGCGGCCGCCGCCGGTCGGCTTCGAGGCCACGCTGCTGGCCTGGCGGCGGGCCAACGCGGCGGCCGCGATCAGCTTCCTCGCCGACGTCACCCCGTCATCGGGTTAGGTCCGCCCAGGTCCGTCAGCGGCGGACCGGCGGCCTCCGTGTCGACCCCAGCCTCGGCCGGCGCGACGGCCATGCCCCCGGCCGGGCCGCGCCCGGCCGGGGGGCCGAGGCTGGCCGCGACCGCGCTGTCTGACCGCGGGCGCATCGGCTTGGCCGGCGCCGGCGGCACGTAGGCGCGTTCCACTGCCCGGCGGTGCCGACGCCGAACGCCGGCCACCAGATACGGCCAGGCCGCCAGGATGATCACGAGCATGGCGACCTCGTTGGTGCGCAGCCCGAGCAGCCGCGGCGTGTCGTCGACCCGCTGCGCCTCGACGATCAGCCTCGCCGTCGCGTACAGGCCCGCATACAGCGCGAAGGCAAGATCGCCAGTTAGCGAGAACCGCCGGATCGCGTACGCGACCACGAGGGCCAGCAGCAGGTAGAGCCCCGACTCGTACACAAACACCGGCTGGAACGTTGCCTCCGCCTGATAGCCGGCCGCCCGGTGCGCCGGCGTGATCGCCACCGCCCAGGGCAGCCTCGACGGCCCGCCGTACAGCGTCTGGGTGAACCAGTTCCCCCAGACCGCGATCGCCTGCGTCACCGGCATCGCGGGCGCCGCGGCCACCGCCAGCGGGCCGATGTCGATGCCGGCCCGGCGGCAGTACAGCCACGCGGCCAGGGCACCGGCGGCGATCGCGCCGGCGATGCCAAGCCCGCCGTTCCAGATCCGGAGCGCGTCGACCCAGTCTCCGTGCGGCGCCGCGTAGAGGTGCCAGTTGGTCACCACGCTGTACAGCCGGGCGCCGACGAGGCCCGCCGGCACCGCGATCGTGGCGACGCGGAGCACGGTGCCCGTCTCCCCGCCGGCCCGGCGGTACCGCCAGTCGGTGAGCCATAGGCCCGCGAGCACCCCGGCCACCAGGCACAGCGCGACCGCGCGGACTGGAACGGGCCCCAGGTGCCAAACCGCGCTGGCAGGGCTCGGAAGGAACGCCTCCGGCATGTTCAGGACGTTACCTCGCCGCGGCTTCTGGTCGAACCCCGGTGCTGTGCTGGCCCCCCCGTGTGGACTACCGCAGCGGCGCCGCCGACGCCGCTATCGGCGCGGGCAGCGCGCTCTCCCCAGCCAGGTAGGCATCCACGGCCGCCGCGGCGGAGCGGCCCTCGGCGATCGCCCACACGATGAGCGACTGGCCGCGGCCCATGTCCCCGGCCACGAAGACGCCGGGGACCGTCGTGGCGAACGACCCGTCCCGAGCCACGTTGCCGCGCTCGTCCAGGGCCACGCCGAGCCCGGTCACAAGCCGGCCAGGCTCGGCGCCGGTGAAGCCCATCGCCAGCAGCACCAGGTCGCACGGCAGCTCTCGCGACGTACCCGGCAGCGGCCGCAGCGAGCCGCCGTCCATCTCGACCTCGACCAGCTCCAGCGCCCGGACCCGCCCGTCGTCGTCGCCGAGGAACCGCTGGGTCGAGACGGCATAGACCCGCTCGCCGCCCTCCTCGTGCGCGCTGGAGACCCGGTAGAGGGCCGGATGCACGGGCCACGGCTGGCCCTGCGGCCGCTGCCCCGGCGGACGGGGCAGGATCTCCAGCTGGGTCACCGACGCCGCTCCCTGCCGATGCGCGGTGCCCAGGCAGTCCGCGCCGGTGTCACCGCCGCCGATGATGACCACGTGCCGGCCTCGGGCCGAGATCTCCGGCTCGGGGACCGACTCGCCCGCGCCGGCGGCCAGGGCCCTGGCGGCCGCGTGGTTGGCCAGCGGCAGGTACTCCATTGCCTGGTGGATCCCGGCCAGGTCGGCGCCGGGTACCGGCAGCTCGCGCGCGACCGCGGCCCCGCAGGCCAGCACGATCGCGTCGTAGTCGCGCCGGAGCCGGGCAGCGGTGACGTCGTGCCCCGCGTCCATCCCGCAGCGGAACTCCGTGCCCTCGGCCAGCATCTGCACCAGCCGCCGGTCCAGATGCCGCTTCTCCATCTTGAACTCGGGGATGCCGTAGCGCAGCAGCCCGCCGGGCGCATCGGCGCGCTCGAAGACCGTGACCGCGTGACCGGCCCTGGTCAGCTGCTGGGCCGCGGCCAGCCCGGCCGGGCCGGAGCCGACCACCGCGACCCTGGCCCCGGCCGCGATCGCTGCCGGCGACGGCCGCCGGGGCGGCACCCAGCCTTCCTTCCAGGCCCGGTCGATGATCTCCACCTCGACCTGCTTGATCGTGACCGGGTCAGCGCTGATGCCGAGCACGCAGGCCGACTCGCACGGCGCCGGGCAGAGGCGCCCCGTGAACTCGGGAAAGTTGTTCGTGGCGTGCAGCCGCTCGGTGGCCGCGCGCCAGTCGCCGGCGGAGATCAGCCCGTTCCACTCCGGGATCAGGTTCCCGAGCGGACAGCCCTGATGGCAGAACGGGATCCCGCAGTCCATGCACCGCCCGGCCTGCCGCTCCAGGTCACCGGTGGGGAACTCGGTGTACACCTCCCGCCAGTCGGTGATCCGCACGTCGACCGGCCGCCTGGCGGGCAGGCGGCGCGGCGTGGTCATGAAGCCCCTGGGGTCTGCCACTGAGCCTCCCTCAGCCCGTCGCGGCGGCCATAACCGCCGCGCCCACGTCGGTGCCGTCGCGCTCGGCCTGCTGCTGAGCGGCCAGGACGCGCTTGTAGTCGGTCGGCATGACCCGGCCGAACCGGGCCAGCGCGGCCGGCCAGTTGGCCAGCAGCGCGGCCGCCACCGCCGATCCGGTCTCGGCCCGATGGCGCTGGAGCAGGTCGAGCAGGAACTGCCCGTCCTCGCCGGTCAGCGGCTCCAGGTCGGCCATCTCGGTGTTGATCCGCCGCGGATCGGGGTCAAGCAGGTAGGCGATGCCGCCCGACATGCCGGCCGCGAAGTTGCGGCCGGTCGGCCCGAGTACCGCGACCCGGCCGCCGGTCATGTACTCGCAGCCGTGGTCCCCGGTCCCCTCCGCGACCGCGATCGCGCCGGAGTTGCGCACGCAGAACCGCTCCCCGACCACGCCGCGCAGCAGCATTTCGCCGCTCGTTGCCCCGTAGCCGATGACGTTCCCCGCAATGACATGATGCTCGGCCGGGAACGGCGCGCGCTCGTCGGGCGCCGCCACGATGCGACCGCCCGAGAGCCCCTTGCCGAGGTAGTCGTTCGCGTCACCGCGAAGGCGGAGCGTGATCCCGCGCGGCAGGAACGCGCCGAGCGACTGGCCGGCCGAGCCCGTCAGCGTGATGTCGATCGTGTTGTCGGGCAGTCCCGCGCCGCCCCAGCGCCGGGTCAGCTCGCTGCCGAGCATCGTCCCGACGGTCCGGTTCACGTTGCGCACCGGCAACTCGAGCCGGACGGGCGTGCCCGACTCGAGCGCGCCCTCGGCCAGCAGGATCAGCGTGTTGTCCAGCGCCTTGTCCAGCCCGTGGTCCTGGCTGGTCGCCGCGTGCCTGACGGCGCCGGCGGGCAGCTCCGGCACGTGCAGGATCGGGCGCAGGTCAAGTCCGCCGGCCTTCCAGTGATCGATCGCGGCTCCGGGGTCGAGCAGCTCGGCGTGCCCGACCGCCTCGGCCAGCGTGCGGAAGCCGAGCCGGGCCAGGTATTCCCTGACCTCCTGGGCGATGAACTGGAAGAAGTTCACGATGAACTCCGGCTGGCCGGAGAACCGGCGCCGCAGCTCGGGATTCTGCGTCGCGACGCCGACGGGACAGGTGTCGAGGTGGCATACCCGCATGAGCACGCAGCCGGAGACCACCAGCGGCGCGGTCGCGAAGCCGAACTCCTCCGCGCCCAGCAGCGCCGCGATGATCACGTCCCGGCCGGTCTTGAGCTGGCCGTCGGCCTGGACGACGATCCGGTCCCGCAGGCCGTTCCGCAGCAGCGTCTGCTGGGTCTCGGCGAGCCCGATCTCCCACGGCGCGCCCGCGTGCTTGATGCTCGTCAGCGGCGCCGCCCCGGTGCCGCCGTCGTGCCCGGAGATCAGCACGACGTCGGCGTGGGACTTGGCCACTCCGGCCGCTACGGTCCCGACGCCCATCTCGGCGACGAGCTTGACGTGCACCCTGGCCCGCGGGTTGGCGTTCTTCAGGTCGTGGATGAGCTGCTTCAGATCCTCGATCGAGTAGATGTCGTGGTGCGGCGGCGGCGAGATGAGGCCGACGCCGGGCGTCGAGTGCCTGGTCCGCGCGATCCACGGCCACACCTTGATGCCCGCCAGCTGGCCGCCCTCGCCCGGCTTCGCCCCCTGCGCCATCTTGATCTGCAGGTCGTCGGCGTTGACGAGGTACTCGCTGGTCACGCCGAAGCGGCCGCTGGCCACCTGCTTGACCGCGGACCGGCGCAGGTCGCCGTTGGCGTCGGGAGTGAACCGCCGCGCGTCCTCGCCGCCCTCGCCGGTATTGGACCGGCCGCCGAGCCGGTTCATCGCGATCGCGATCGTCTCGTGCGCCTCGGCGGAGATCGACCCGTAGGACATCGCGCCGGTACTGAACCGGCGCACGATGCTCGCCACCGATTCGACCTCCTCAACCGGAACGGGGGGCTGCGGCGCCAGTGCCGCTCCGTCAGCGTCGACTCCCCGGATGCGCAGCAGACCGCGCAGCGTCATCAGCCGCGCCGACTGGTCGTCGACGAGCTTCGTGTACTCGCGGTAGACGCTCTCCTGCCCGGTCCTGGTCGCGTGCTGCAGCTTGAACACCGTTTCCGGGCTGAACAGATGCGGCTCGCCCTCGCGGCGCCACTGGTAGTCACCGCCGGTCTCCAGGCGCCGGTGGGGCGGCCGGCCGCCGCGCTGCGGGTACGCCCGGTAGTGCCGGCGGCTGACCTCAGCGGCCAGTTCGGCGAAGCCGACGCCGCCGAGCGGTGAGGCCGTGCCGGCGAAGCAGGTCCCGATGACCTCGGGCCCGAGGCCGACGGCCTCGAACAGCTGCGCCCCGGTATAGGAGGCGACGGTGGAGACGCCCATCTTCGACATGATCTTCAGGACGCCCTTGCCGAGGGCCTTGATCAGGTTCGCGCCGGCCTTGGCCTCGGTGACGTCGCGCAGCACGCCGCGGCGGACCATCTCCTCGACCGACTCGATGGCGAGGTACGGGCACACGGCCGCGGCGCCGTAGCCGAGCAGCAGCGCGATGTGGTGGCACTCGCGCGCATCGCCGGACTCGACGATCAGGCCGGCCATCGTTCTTGACCGCTCGGCGATCAGGTGGTGATGAACGGCGCCCGTGAGCAGCAGTGACGGGATCGGCGCGAGCAGCGCCTCGGCCGGCGCCGGGCCGACCACTCCCGCCGCGATACCGCCGCCCGCATGCGCGCCTCGATCAGACAAAACGATGATCCGGGCGCCCGCCGCGATGGCCGCGGACACCTCGGCGTTGATCTCGGCCAGCCGCGCCCGCAGCGCCCCGCCGCCGCCGGCCACGTCGTAGCGGCCGTCCACCACGTGCGTGGCGAAGCCCGGCAGATCGCCGTCGTCGTTGATGTGCACGATCTTGGCCAGATCGCTGTCCCCGATCACCGGGAACGGCAGCACGACCTGACGGCAGGACGCCGGACCCGGCTCGAGCAGGTTGAACTCGGGCCCGGTCGATGAGCCGAGCGCGGTGACGAGTTCCTCCCGGATGGCATCCAGCGGCGGGTTCGTGACCTGGGCGAACAGCTGAGTGAAGTAGTCGTAGGCCAGCCGGGGCCGGTCCGAGAGCACGGCAATCGGAGTGTCGGTGCCCATGGAGCCGATCGGCTCGGCCCCGGTCCTCGCCATCGGGGCGAGCAGTATCCGCAGCTCTTCCTCGGAGTAGCCGAACTGCTGCTGCTGGACCAGGAGCGTCTGGCTGTCGGGCAGCTCGCGGGTGCGCTCGGGCAGCCGGTTCAGGTGCAGCATGCCCGCATGCAGCCAGTCCTCGTAGGGATGCTCGGCGGCAAGCTCGGCCTTGACCTCCTCATCCTCGATGATCCGGCCGGCGGCGACGTCGGCCAGGAAGATCCGGCCGGGCTGCAGCCTGCCCTTGCGGACCACCGTCGCGGGATCCAGATCGAGCACGCCGACCTCGCTGGCCAGCACCACCAGCCCGTCGCTGGTCACCCAGTACCGGCCAGGGCGCAGCCCGTTGCGGTCAAGGACCGCGCCGACGACGGTGCCATCAGTGAACGCGATCAGCGCCGGCCCGTCCCAGGGCTCCATGAGCGACGCGTGGAACCGGTAGAACGCGTGCCGCGCCGGGTCCATCTCCTGATGCCGTTCCCAGGGCTCGGGGATCATCATCAGGAGCGCGTGCGGGAGCGACCGTCCCGCGAGGTGCAGCAGCTCCAGGCAGGAGTCGAAGCTCGCCGAGTCGCTCATCGAGTCGTCCAGCACCGGGGTCAGCCGCTCGATCCCGCGCCCGCGGGCGTCCGTGCCAAACACGTCCGACGTCAGCTGCGTCTCCCTGGCCCGCATCCAGTTCCGGTTGCCACGGATCGTGTTGATCTCCCCGTTGTGCGCGATCAGGCGGTAGGGATGGGCCAGCGGCCAGGACGGGAACGTGTTCGTCGAGAACCGCGAGTGGACCAGCGCGATGGCCGAGGCGTACCGGTCGTCGGTGAGGTCAGGGAAGAATCCTTCGAGCTGCGGCGCGGTCAGCATGCCCTTGTACACGATCGTGGTGGCCGAGAGGCTGGCCAGGTAGAGGTCGCTCTCGTGCTCGACCCGCTTGCGCAGGCAGTAGGCCCGGCGGTTCAGGTCCATCCCGGCCTCGCCGGCCTCGCCGGCGACGAACAGCTGAGCCAGCCCCGGCAGGACCGCTCTGGCCCCTTCGCCGCAGTGCGCGGGGTCATGCGGAACCGCCCGCCAGCCGAGTACGACCAGGCCCTCCTCCGCGGCGATGCGGCTGACCGTGGCCTTGAGCTCCGCTGAATCCGCAGCCGACGGGAAGAAGGCCAGCCCGGCCGCGTAGCGGCCAGCAGCCGGCAGCTCGAATCCGGCGACCGCGCGCAGGAACTCATCCGGCATCTGGGTGGTGATCCCGGCCCCGTCGCCGGTCTCCGGATCGGCTCCCTTAGCCCCGCGATGCTCCACGTTGCGCAGCACCGTCAGGGCTTTGGCCACCGTGTCATGCCGGCGCTCGCCGCTGAGGTCGGCAACAAAGCCGACGCCGCAGGCATCGTGCTCGTAACTGCTGTCATAGAGGCCGGAGTGGGCAGATGCCATCAGCGCTCCTGTCGTCTCGTCCGCTTATCGCTATCGAGCGGTGAAGGGTCGGGACGACGATGGCCCTGCTGTGCGCCCGGCAGGCACTGCCCGCGCACCAGCAACAGTATAACGAAGGCGCCTACGGCCCGGGATCGGCGCTCAGCACGAGCCGCGGATCGGGTACCCCGGCCAGGGCCGTCGGCTGGCCGCAAACCTGCAGGTCACACCACACGACCTTGCCGCCGGCCCACGAGCAGGCCAGGGTGGCCGGCCAGCCCGGCTAGCGGCCCGCGCGGACGCCGGCCGCCAGTTCCGCGGCCAGCTCGCTGACGCTGGCCAGCCCGGCCCGCTCGTCCGGCGCGGACAGGAGCCGCTGCACGAACGCCGAGCCGACGATGACCCCGTCGGCGAATCCGGCCACCTGCGCGGCCTGCGCGCCGTCGCGGACGCCCAGGCCGACCGCGACCGGCAGGCTGGTGTACTCGCGGACGCGGCTGACCAGCACGGCGGCATGGCTGTCCAGCGCCGCCCGCGCGCCGGTGACGCCCATCAGCGACGCCGCGTAGACGAAGCCGCCGCAGACGCCGGTGATGAGCTCGATGCGCTCGCCGGATGAGCTCGGCGCGACGAGAAAGACCGGGTCTAGCTGACACTGCGCGGCGGCTGCCAGCCACGGGTGTGCTTCCTCGGGCGTCAGGTCCGGCGTTATCAGCCCGCAGCCACCGGCCGCCGCGAGGTCGCGGGCAAACCGCTCGACGCCGTAATGGTCGACGGGGTTCCAGTAGGTCATCACCAGCACCGGCACGCCCGACGCCGCCACCGCCTCGACCGTGCGCAGGACATCCGTCACCCTGGTGCCCGCGGTGAGCGCGCGGTGCACCGCTTCCTGGATGACGGGACCGTCCATCAGCGGGTCGGAGTACGGCAGGCCGATCTCGATCACGTCCGCGCCGGACTCGGCGATGACCCTGGCCGCCGCGATCGCGCCCGCCGCCGACGGGAACCCGGCGGGCAGGTAGCCGACGAGCGCCGCCCGATTCTCCGCTGCCGCCTTCTCGAAGGCGGCGGTGACCGCGCTCACTGGTTGTGCTGCCCATGCTGCTGCCCGAGATGCCCGAACCAGCGGCCGGCGATGTCGACGTCCTTGTCGCCGCGGCCGGACAGGCTGACGAGCAGCACGGCTTCGGGGCCAAGCTCGCGGCCGACCTGCAGCGCGCCGGCGAGCGCGTGGGCCGACTCGATCGCCGGGATGATGCCCTCGGTACGGCACAGCACCGAGAACGCCTCCATCGCCTGGGCGTCGGTGACGGCTCGGTAGCTCGCCCGGCCGGTGTCGTGTAGCCACGCGTGCTCGGGGCCAACGCCCGGATAGTCGAGGCCGGCGGAGATCGAGTGCGTCTCGACCGTCTGCCCGTCGCCGTCCTGGAGCAGATAGGTGCGCATCCCGTGCAGCACGCCCGTCGATCCGAAAGTCAGCGTCGCCGCGTTCCGCCCGGTTTCGCGGCCGTCACCGCCGGCCTCGCAGCCGATCAGCGCGACGCGCTGGTCCGGGATGAACTCGTGGAAGATCCCGATCGCGTTGGAGCCGCCGCCGACGCACGCGAGCACCGCGTCCGGCAGCCGGCCCGCAGCCTCGAGGATCTGTCCTCTGGCCTCGACCCCGATCACCCGCTGGAAGTCCCTCACCATGACCGGGAACGGGTGCGGTCCGCCGACCGAGCCGATGCAGTAATGGGTGGTCTCGACCGTGGACACCCAGTTCCTGAACGCCTCGTTCATCGCGTCCTTGAGGGTCCGGCTGCCGGTGGTGACCGGGACGACCTCAGCGCCGAGCATCTGCATCCTGGCGACATTGAGGGCCTGGCGCCTGGTGTCTTCCTCGCCCATGTAGACGGTGCACTCCAGGCCCAGCAGCGCCGCGGCGGTCGCCGTGGCGACACCGTGCTGCCCGGCGCCGGTCTCGGCGATCACCCTGGTCTTGCCCAGGCGCTTGGTCAGCAGCGCCTGGCCGAGCACGTTGTTGATCTTGTGCGAGCCGGTGTGGGCGAGATCCTCGCGCTTGAGGAACACCCTGGCCCCGCCGGCCTGCGCGGCAAACCTGGGTACCTCGGTCAGCAGCGTGGGGCGGCCCGCATACCCGCGCAGCAGCGCGGTCAGCTCGGCCTGGAAGACCGGGTCGGCCTTGGCGGCGAGGTAGGCGTCGGTCAGCTCTTCGAGCGCCGCCATCAGCGCCTCGGGCGCGTGCCGGCCGCCGAAGCTGCCGAAGTGGCCCGACTGGTCCGGGACGGTCGCGCCCCCAGCCGGCGGCGTGCTCATGGGGTTTCCCCGGACGGCTCGTCGCCGCGGCTGGGACGATCGGTCCGCAGGGCCGGATGGGACCCGGCCGTGACCAGGTCGGCGACGGCCGAGCGCGGGTCCTTGCCGGTGACGAGGCTCTCGCCGACCAGCACCGCGTCGGCGCCCGCGGCCGCGTAGGCGAGCAGGTCATGCGGTCCGCGCACGCCGGACTCGGCGACCTTGATGATCCCGTCGGGTACGTGCGGGGCCAGCTGGCCGAAGATGGTGCGGTCGACCTCGAGCGTCCTGAGGTTCCTGGCGTTGATCCCGAGAATCGTGGCGCCGGCGTCGAGGGCGCGGTCAAGCTCGGGCTTCGTGTGCACCTCCACCAGCGGCGTCAGCCCGATGGACACGGCCCGCTCCACCAGCGAGACCAGCGCGTTCTGCTCCAGCGCGGCCACGATCAGCAGCACCAGGTCGGCGCCGTACGCCCGCGCCTCCCACAGCTGGTAGGAGCTGATCACGAAGTCCTTGCGGAGCACGGGGACCTGGACGGCGTCGCGGACAGACGCGAGGTCCTCGATGGTGCCGCCGAACCGGCGCTGCTCGGTGAGCACGCTGATGATGCGGGCACCGCCGGCCTCGTAGTCGACGGCCAGCGCGGCCGGATCGGCTATCGCCGCCAGCGCTCCCTTGGACGGGCTCGCTCGCTTCACCTCGGCGATGACGGTGATCTCGGGGCCGGCGAACGCCGCCATCGCATCGCGCGGCGAGGCTGCCTTGGCCGCCGTCTCCTTAAGCCGCTCCAGCGGCGCCTGCTCCTGCCGGACAGCTAGGTCGGCGCGTACTCCTTCGAGGATGTCGTCAAGCACGCTCACGCGGTTATGCCGCCCCCTCGGGTGGGATGCCTTGCGTCAAAATCGTATCGACGGCCGGGCGGGCGTTACGCCCGCCCCCTGCCCTGCCCGGCGGCCGTGGGGTCATCGCCCCGGCTCAGCGCCTCCCAGATCGAGGCGGAATCGGCTGGCTCGGGGTCTCTGCGGCTGCGCGCGCGATCATCGCCGATAGGCGCGTCGTATTTGCTGGACATAACCGCGAACCGAGTGGGATTGCAGAGCACGAGCACGCCCGCGATGACCATCGCGAAGGCCCCGGCGACCACGATGATCTGCCAGCCCGTGCCGATCATCGCCACGTGCGGGGTCGCGCCGACGATGTCGGGGACGCTCGAGGCGGAGGTGCTGCCCTGCGTCACCGATCCGGCGCCCGGGTTGCTGGCCGGGCCGATCGCGGCCGCCGCCGCCGCAACCGCGCCCGCGCGCGACGCGGTGTACGCGGACGCGGCCAGGCCGGCTCCGAGGCCGGCCAGGATCAGGCCGGAGACGCGCCGCCACGTGCCCTTGGTCGCCAGGACCGCGGCCAGGCTGGCCAGGCCCGCCACGACCAGCGCGTCAGCGTAAGGCACGAGGGCCGAGCCGGTGATCGGCACCAGGCTGGCCGGAAGCGGCCGGGGCGGTGTCGTCCGGACTTCCGCCCAGCTCTGCCGGGTCGCCAGGAACGCAACCGCAGCGCCGAGCGCGCCCAGCAGCATCGTCAGGGCCAGGGCCTGCCCCGGCGACCTCGGCCGCAGCCGCGACCCGACGCTCGTCCTCACAAATCCTCCTGGTCTTATGCGGCACGGCCCGGTGCGCGCTGCTTGCGCAGCGCAGCCGGCCACCTACCGCAAGCAAGGCTAGCGCCCTACCGGGCCAGCCCGGCCGGGCCCCGATCCCCTACCATCTGGACATGACGTACGCCAGGGATGAGCGTCTTGCCCTATGCACGCTGCTTTCCGACGTTGGCCCCGATCAGCCCACCCTCTGCGCTGGCTGGGAGACCTCGGACCTGGCGGCCCATCTGATCCTGCGGGAGCGGCGTCCCGATGCCGGGGTTGGCATTCTCGGCGGCCCGCTGGCCCGCTACACCCGGGCGGTCCAGACCAGGCTGGCCAGGGGCACCCCGTTCCCGAAAATGGTCAGTCTGATCCGCACCGGCCCGCCGCGGATGTCGCCGTTCGGGCTGCCAGGCGCCGACGAGCGGCTCAACCTGGTCGAGTTCTTCGTCCATCACGAGGACATCCGGCGGGCTCAGCCCGGATGGGAGCCCCGCGAGATCAGCGCCGACCTGTCCGAGCAGCTCTGGAAGCGGCTCGGCGTGGCGAAGATGGTGCTTCGCAAGGCCCCCGTGGGCGTGGAACTCGTCCGCGAGGACGCGGGCCAGGCCAGCAAGCGGGTGCGGATGACCGCGAAGGCGCGCACGCCGGTCGTGACGGTCACCGGCACCCCGGCCGAGCTGACGATGTGGGTGCTCGGGCGCACGCGGGAGGCGCGGGTCCGTCTCGACGGCAGCGACGCCGACATCGCCGCGCTGACGGCCGCCAGCTGGCGGCTGTGACCGGGCGGACCGCCCGCGGGTGAACAATGCACTTCCAGCCAGTAACCAGTAGATTGAATTAGGCTCAACAAACGGCGCTGGTTTAGTCATTTATAGTTCACTAGCCATCTCGGCGATTATTACCTGAAAGCCAGCGTTTATTTACCTCTCCCCGCGACGATGCTCGCGTCCTGACCCCCGAGTTCTGACAGGTCGGAGAGGCAAAGTGCGTAAAAGCAAGGCAATTATTGCCGTTCTGGCGGCGGGCACTGCTGTGCTCGCTGCTGGCTGCGGCAGCTCACCGAGCGGCGGCAGCAGTGGCAGCGGCGCTAGCTCGGTCGACTGGTCGAAGGTCACCTCGCTGACCGCCACCGGCAAGACCGATATGGCCAACCTCATTAAGGCGGCCGAGAAGGAAGGCCAGCTTAACGTCATTACGCTGCCGAGCAACTGGGCCAATTACGGCACCATTATGACCGACTTCAGCAAGCTGTACCACATTCACATCTCCGACGCGATTCCCGAGGGTTCAAGCGGCCAGGAAATCACCGCTGTCCAGACCGAAAAGGGCCAGAGCCGCGCGCCGGACGTGGTCGACGTCGGCACGCCATTCGCGGTCGAGGGTGCGACCGATGGCCTCTGGGCGCCATACGAGGTGCAGACGTGGAGCAACATCCCGGCCAACGCCAAGGATGCCAACGGCGACTGGTACGCCGACTATGGCGGCTACGTGGCCATCGGCTACGACCCGAGCAAGGTCAAGGTCGCGCCGACCTCCTTCGCGAGCCTGACGAACCCGGCCTACAAGAACATGATCGGCCTGAACAACAGCCCGACCACGGCGGGTGCCGCATTCGCCGCCGTGTACGCGGCCGCGCTGGCCAATGGCGGGTCGTTCAGCAATATCGAGCCCGGCATCAAGTACTTCGCGCATCTCAAGGCGATCGGAAACTTCGTGCCCACTGCGATCGGCGGGCCGACCACGGTGCAGAACGGCACGACGCCGATCCTCATCTGGTGGGACTACCTGCTGGCCTCCGAGGTCTCGCCGGTGGTCAAGGGCTTCAAGATCGTGATCCCGTCCGACTCGTCCTACGCCTCCTACTACGACCAGGCCATCAGCAAGACGGCGCCCGACCCGGCCGCCGCCCGGCTCTGGGAGGAGTACCTCTACTCCACGCAGGGCCAGAACCTGTGGCTCCAGGGCTTCGCCCGGCCGATCGAGCTGTCGACGCTGGTGTCCAGCGGCACCGTCGACAAGACGGCCTACGACGCCCTGCCGCCGGCCCCGTCCGGCTCGCTGTCGTTCCCGACCCAGCAGCAGCAGGCTGCCGCCGAGAACGTCGTGACCCAGAACTGGGCCAAGGAAGTCGGCTAGCCGCAATGGCGGACAGCAGTATCCAGGCCGTGGCCCCGGAGGCAGCCGCTTCCGGGGCCACGCCCGGCCCGGCAACCAAGATCATTCGCGGCGCCATCCGGTGGTCGGGCGTGCTGCCCTTCGCCGTCTACGTCGCGCTCGGCCTCGCGCTGCCGACGATCGCGATCGCGATCGGGGCCTTCAAGACCAACGCCGGCGCCGCGACCCTCGGCAACATCGACACCGCGGTCCACGGCACCTACCTGACCGGCCTGCGGACGAGCATCGAGCTGTCGGTCGTGACCGCGATCGTGCCCGGGATCTTCGGCCTGCTGATCGCCTACGCGATCCACACGGCCAAGCGCGGCAACGTGCTGCGCCGGGTGGTGATCACGGCGTCGGGAGTGTTCGCCAACTTCGGCGGCGTCCCGCTCGCGCTCCTGTTTATCGCCACGCTCAGCACTACCGGCGTCGTGACCGGCTGGATCAAGGACATTTTCGGCGGCTTCAACATCTGGAATCACGGGTTCACGCTGTTCAACGCGTTCGGCGTGTCCTTCGCCTACATGTACTTCCAGATCCCGCTGATGGTGCTCGTCATCCTGCCCGCCCTGGAGGGCCTGCGGCCCGCCTGGCGGGAGGCCGCGGAGAACATGGGCGCCGGAACGTGGCAGTACTGGCGCTACGTTGCCGGGCCCGTGCTGTTCCCGTCGTTCCTTGGCTGCCTGCTGCTGCTGTTCGGCAGCGCGTTCTCCGCCTACGCGACCGCCGAGGCGCTCACCGGCGGGACCGTGGCGCTGACCCCGATCCAGATCGGCGCGCTGCTCAACGGCAACGTGCTGGCCGGGCAGGAGAACCTCGGCTACGCGCTTGGCCTGATCATGGTCGTCGTCATCGCGATCGTGATGGTCGGCTACACGATCCTGCAACGGAGGGCCGCCCGATGGCTGCGATAGCGAGCACCGAGCAGTCCGGCACTTCGGTCCCGGCACCGGCCGCCGGGGCGGCGGCCCGCAGGCGCAGCCTGCCAGTGTGGCGCTGGGCGATCCTGCTGATCGCCGCCGCGTACTTCCTGATCCCTTTGTACGCCGCGCTGAAGTTCGCCGGCTTCAAGGCGTTCACCCAGGTAGTCGGGTACCAGGACTTCGGTTCCGCGTTCGCCCTGTCGCTGCGGCTCGCGGTCATCGCGACCGTCCTCACTCTGGTGCTGATGGTGCCGACCACCGTCTACGTGTATCTGCGGCTGCCGCGCATGAGACGGGTGATGGAGGCGATCACGATCCTGCCGATCGTGATCCCGCCCATCGTGCTGATCATCGGCGTGCTGAAGGTGGCGCCCGGATCGCTCCTCGGCACGCCGAACCTGCTGGGCCTGGAGTACGTGATCCTCGCCATGCCATTTGCCTACCGGTCGCTGGACGCGGGGCTGCGCTCGTTCGACGTCAAGACCCTGGTCGAGGCGTCCAACTCGCTCGGCGCGGGCTGGCCGACGACGCTCTGGCGGGTCGTGATCCCGAACCTGCGCACGGCGATGCTGTCGGCGACCGTGCTCACCGTCGCGCTCGTGCTCGGCGAGTACACGATGGCGAGCCTGGACAACTTCCAGACGTTCCCGGTGTGGATCGTCAACTTCGAGCAGAACAGCGGGCCGGTTTCGGTTGCCGCGTCGCTGCTCGCCTTGTTCGTGACCTGGATCCTGCTCATGCTGATAGTGACGGTCGGCAGTCGCAGTTCGCGCCGGCGGGGATTTGGCCAGGTAACTCTCTTCTCCGTCGGCGCAGGCGGCGCCGGCCACACCACCGTGGGAGAACCCGAATGACGACCAACACCGCGGCGGGCGCGCACACCTCGGGTGGCGCGCTCGGCGCCGCCGGGAGCGGCGCCGGGGCACCAGTCGTGCTCCGCTCGCTGAGCCGCTCCTTCGGCGCCGTGCGCGCCCTCGACGGCCTGACGCTCGACATCGCACCGGGCGAACTCGTGGCCCTCCTCGGCCCTTCCGGCTGTGGCAAGACCACCGCCCTGCGCATCGTGGCCGGATTCGAGGCCGCCGACTCCGGCACCGTCACCGTGGACGGCAAGGACGTCTCGCCGGTACCGGCGGCCAGGCGCGACATGGGCATGGTGTTCCAGAGCTACAGCCTGTTCCCGAACATGACCGCGCTGGACAACGTCGGCTTCGGCCTGCGCATGCGCAAGCAGCGCGCCGCGGAGCGCGGCAAGCGCGCCGCCGCGCTGCTCGACATGGTCGGGCTGTCAGCCCAGGCGCGGCAGTACCCGCACCAGCTTTCCGGCGGCCAGCAGCAGCGCGTCGCGCTGGCCCGGGCACTGGCCATCGAACCGCGCGTGCTGCTGCTGGACGAGCCGCTGTCGGCGCTCGATGCGAAGGTCAGGCTGCAGCTGCGCGAGCAGATCCGCGGCCTGCAGCAGCGCCTCGGCACGACCACGCTGTTCGTCACCCACGACCAGGAGGAAGCGCTCTCGATGGCCGACCGCGTCGGCGTGATGAAGGAAGGCCGGCTTGAGCAGGTCGCCACGCCGGGCGAGCTTTACTCACGGCCGGCGACGGCGTTCGTGGCCGAGTTCGTCGGCACCATGAACCGGGTCCCCGGTGACTACTCGGGCGGCGACGAGGTCACCGTGCTCGGTATCGTGGCGCCCGTGCAGCCAGATCACGCGCTCGTCCCGGCCGGGGCCGTTGATGTCCTGGTACGGCCCGAGGGACTGACCATCGAGGCCGTGCCGAACGGCAACGGCATCGTGACCGACAGGACATTCCTGGGATCGCTGACGAGGGTGAGCGTGCTGCTGTCCGGCGACGTCGCGGTGAAGGTCGACAAGTCGAGTCCCGCGGCGGCCAATCTCATCCCCGGCACATCGGTGCAGGTAGCAGTCGACCCCGCCGCCACGGTTCTGATCGCGGCGCGCCCGTGAGCGCAGGCGCGGCCAGGACGGGCCCCGAGGCGGTCAGGCAGGAGCCGGCCAGCACCGCCACCCGCCGGCTGGTGCCGGACGAGCCCGGCGAGGGCGGATACCGCGGGCTGTCGGCGGACGACGGCGAGCAGCATGCGTTTCGCGAGGACCTCGGCCAGGCGAGCCTGCGTCCGGGCTGGCTCCGAACGGCCACGCCGCTGCTCGTGATGGCGCACCTGTCCGACTCGCACGTGATGGATCACCAGTCACCGGGCCGGGCCGAGCTGGTCGACCGCTACTCCGACCCGGATTCGCCGCTCCGCGCCGAGGTCGGGATCATCGGCACCTACCGGGCGCAGGAACTGTTCACCCTCCAGGTGGCCGACTCCATGGTCCGCGCGGTGCGGGAGACCAGGGTCGCGCCGGTGTCGGCCGCGCCGATCGACTTCGCCATCATCACCGGCGACGCGACCGACAACTGCCAGCTCAACGAGCTGCGCAGCTATCTGGCGGTCCTGGATGGCGGCGAGATCGTCCCCGACTCCGGCGATCTGAGCCGGTACGAGGGCGTGGCCGCGCCGCAGGTCGAGGATGAGCGGTACTGGCATCCCGAGGGCGGGCCGCCGGACCTGCCGCGTTCGAGGTACGGGTTTCCCGACGTGCCGGGGGTGCTCACCGCCGCCAGGCTGCCGTTCCGCGCCGAAGGCCTGCGCCTGCCCTGGTACGCGGTGCACGGAAATCACGACAACATGCTGCAGGGCTCGGTCGCGCCCGAGGGCTGGCTGCGCGAGTTCCCCGTCGGCGGCGTCAAGTACCTGACGCCGCCCGACGGCATCGATCCGGCCGAGATCCTGCACCGCTTCGAGCAGGCCGACGGCGATGCGCTGGCCGAACTGGCGCGCGGCACTCACGTGGCCGTCACCCCCGACCAGGGGCGTGCCATGGTGACGCGGGCCGAGCACGTCCGCGAGCACTTCAACTCGACCGGGACGCCGCGCGGGCACGGTTACACCAAGCAGAACCTCGCTGACGGCACCGCCTACTACGGCTTCGACCACGGTCCGATCCGGTGCATTGTGCTCGACACCGTGAACCCGCATGGCGGCTGGCAGGGCTCGCTGGACGCGCGGCAGCTGCGCTGGCTGCAGGCTCAGCTGGCCGGAAGTGCCGCCCGCCCGGTGGTGCTGTTCAGCCATCACCCGCTGGAGACGCTCGTCAACGACACCCGGCCACCAGGAGCCGACCGGCGCGTGCTGGCCGCCGAGCTGCGCTCGGTACTACTCGCTCACCAGAACGTCGTGGCCTGGGTGAACGGGCACACGCACGTGCACGCGATCACTGCCGTGACCGACGGCACCGGGGGCTTCTGGCAGGTCACGACGGCATCGCATATCGACTGGCCGCAGCAGGCCAGGCTCGTCGAGCTGCTGGCGACGCCGGATGGCCTGGCGATCGCCTGCACGGTGATAGATTCCGCCGCGCCGGCCGCCTACCAGGGCACGGCCGACCCCGCCGACCTCGCGGCACTGTCGCGCGAGCTGTCGGCCAACGACTGGCAGGTCCGCGACCTGATCGGCCCCGACGGCGGCGCCGGCGCCGGCCGCGCCGCCGACAGGAACGTCATCCTCACCGTGGCCTGGCCGCGCACCCCGACCCAGACTCCGCTGCGGCCGGCCTGACGGCGGCAGGCACGCAGAAGCGCCACGGCCGACGCTCGCGGCCGTGGCGCCTTGCTGCGCTCAGGCAGTTAGTTGACGAAGACCTTCGGGTGGCCCTTGACGCTGAAGTCACGGACCGGCCCGAAGAACGCGGTCGCGCCGGAGCTGGCCGGACAGAACGGGTTGGTGCCCACCCGCGTGAACTTCTGGTTCACGAACGAGATGCCGTTGGCCTTGTTGTTGGCGTGGCCGTTGATGACCTTAGCCTGGTACTCGCAGGTGACGGTGATCGTGCCCAGCGAAGCGACGACGGTGAAAACCAGCGGCTTCGACGGCAGGTGCCCCGTGACCTTGACCGGGTCGCCCTTCTTGTCGCTGACGCTCACCACGTACGGGAGGTTCGACGCCTTGAGGCTGCGGAATTTGATGCCAGGAATTGCCTTGTCGTGGATCGAGCACTTGGCGAACGACTGCGATTTGAGCAACTCAACCGCCGTGCCCTTGGCCTTCGGGTTGGTGCCATCCACCGCGACGAGGTTGGACACCTTGCAGGTCAGGCTCTCGGCCTTGAGCGCGAACACGATCTGGGTGCCCTTGATCAGGCCGGTCCGAAGGCTCGCGCCCGTCTTGACCGCGGTCCCGTGGGCCTTGCCGACCGTCAGCACGTGCGTGGTGCTGGCAGCCTGGGCCGTGCCTGCGAGTGCCGTTAAAACCGCAGCGGATGCGGCGACGGCCGCGATGGAGAACTTGCGCATGAGCGCACCTCTTTCGCTAAGGAGCTGGTACCACGCTCACACTGCCACACGCGCCGAATCCCGACCATATGATCGGCCCCGGTTAAACCGTCAGCGCACAGGGGCCGCGCCGATGGCCAGCAGCTGCACGAGCCCGGTCACCGAGTCCAGCACGTGCGGAGCACCGGCGGCGACCAGCTCATCCTCGGTCGCGGTGCCGGTGGTCACGCCCGCCACGACCCCGGCGCCGGCCCGCAGCCCGGACTCCACATCGCTCGGAGTGTCGCCGACCACAAGCAGTTCGCTGACCGCGCCGCCGCCCAGGCGCAGGAGCGCCGTCAGCGGCAGGTCCGGCCACGGGCGGCCGCGGCCCGCGTCCGCCGGCGACAGCGCGAGGTCGATGAGGGGCCGCCAGCCGAGCGCGTCCAGCAGCGCGTCTCTGGTCACCGGGGCGAAGCCGGTCGCGAGGCACACCCTGATCCCGGCCGCGCGCAGTGCCGTGATCGTCTCGACCGCGCCGGGCAGCGGGCTTACCTGCCCGGCTCGGACCGCCTGCCCGTAGCTGGCCTCGAACACGGCGTTCGCGTGCTGGGCCCGCTCCTCCGAGCCAAGGATGCGGCGGAACACCTCGATCTTCGACTGGCCCATCGTGACGCGGACGATCTCGTCCGCCTCGGCATAGCCGGGTCCGCCGGGCACGATCCCCGACTCGGACATCGCGGCCGCGAACGCGGCCATGACGCTGCCGTCGTCCGCGACCGTCGTGCCGGCCATGTCCAGGCAGGCGACCGTGATGTCGGGCATCGATGTCCTCCAGCTGCTCATTCGAATGTTTCCGCGGCAATCGCGGGCGCGCAGGTCATGCCGCGCCCGCCGGGCCCGGTCACCAGGATCACGCCCGGCGCCACCTGCGCGCGGTAATACAGCTCGCCGGTGGTCACCTGGCTGTAGACCCCGGCCCACCGGCGCTGCGTGGGCGGAAGCTCGGTGCCCAGCAACTGCTCGGCGCGAAGCCGCAGGTGATCGTAGGCGGCCTCATCGACGTCGAACGCGAACGGCTCGTCGTATTCGTGCGTGTCGCCGATCGTCAGGCTGCCGTCGAGGCGCTGCACCAGGAGCAGCTGCGCGGCCGCCGCGGCCGCGACCGGCGCCTGCGGCCCGAGCTGATCCCGGCCGGGCAGGTCAAACGCCGGGTAGTAGCGCAGCGAGTCGCCATCGGCGATCGCCGTCGTCACCAGGCCCGCCATCGGCGCCGTCTGCAGCATCTGCAGCCGCACTCGCCGGACCGGCGGCGGCTGCTGCGCGGCCAGATGCGGCCCGGCGACGCCGGTGTGCGCCGCGCCGGGGCACAGCACGACCAGATCACCGCGATGCCACTCCCCCGTGTGGTCGCGGACGGCGTTCGGCGCCAGCTCGACCGCCTCGCGGCCGGGCAGCCACGCGTAACCCGGCCCGCTGCCATCGCTGCCGGCCGCCAGATAGTCACGGAACGCCGCTGGCGCGAGTCGCGGTTCAACGATCGCGTCCCGGCGGCACAGCAGGGCTCCCAGCTGCGACCCCCGCAGCGCCGGGTTGACCTCGCGCGCGGCGGCCGGGTCAAGCAGCTCGAAGCCGCGCTCGGCCGCGTCCGGCAGCGCCGCCGCCTCCTTGAGCACCGCGAGCTCGGCCTCGTCGGTCGCGATGGTGAGCGAGCCGTGCGGCCGGAAGCCCGCCGCCGGCACCGCTTCGGCCAGCTCCTCCCACAGCGTGCGGGCGCGTTGCGCGAGTGCGAGCTCTGGCCCTGGCGACCGGCCGCTAATCCAGATCAGCCCGAAATTCCGGACACTGGCCCCGCGGGCAGCTCGTTCCCGCTCTAGATGGATTACGTCCATCCCCCGCAGCCGCGCGCGCAGGGCATGCATGACGCCGAGGACGCCACCGCCCACGATGACTGCCCTGTCCACCAGCCGAGCTCCCTTCGCCGCATCCGGCCTGCAGTCAATCGTGTCTGACTGACAAAACGGTGAACAGGGCGCGTCAGCTCGGATGGCCGGCGCATACGCTGTCCCTCGGGACCAGCCGGCCGCCGGCAGCACGCCAGGCGCCAGGAGAACGCGGAGGCATGCATGGCTCACGTGCTTGGCATCGATATTGGCGGTACCGGCGTGAAGGCCGCGCCTGTCGACACGACCACCGGCCAGCTGCTCGCCGAGCGGCAGAAGATCGAGACCCCGCAGCCGTCCACCCCGGACGCGGTCGTCGGCGTGGTGACCGAACTGGTCAAATCGTTCGGATGGACCGGGAAGGCGGGCATCACGTTCCCCGGCGTGGTGATCGGGGGCTTCATCAGGACCGCGGCGAACCTGGACCAGGGGTGGATCGGCATCGACGGCGCGGAGGCGTTCGGCCAGGCGACCGGGCTGAACGTGACCGTGCTCAACGACGCCGACGCCGCCGGCGTGGCCGAGATGAAGTTCGGCGCGGGGAAGGGCCAGGTCGGGACCGTTCTGATGCTCACGCTGGGCACCGGCATCGGCAGCGCCTTGTTCATCGACGGGATCCTGGTGCCGAACACGGAGTTCGGGCACATTGAGATCCGCGGCAAGGACGCCGAGAAGCGAGCATCCGAGCACGCCAGAGAGTCCGAGGAGCTTAGCTGGGGCAAGTGGGCCGGCCACGTGGATGAGTACCTCGCGCACATGGAGGCGCTGCTGTCCCCCGGCCTGATCGTCATCGGGGGCGGCATCAGCAAGAAGTCCGCGAAGTTCCTGCCGCTGCTCACGGGCCTGCAGGCCAAGGTCGTTCCGGCCTCGATGCTGAACGACGCGGGCATCGTCGGCGCCGCGATGGCCGCCGAGGTCGGTGTCGTGAGCGCAGCCAGGACCTAGCCGTCCCCCACCCGGCCAGCACCCCTCCCCGCCGCACCGCGCCCGTCGCGCCGCGCCCGCCGCACCGCCCGGCGTACGCGCCGCACCTCCGCCCGTTTCGCCACTTTTGCCCATTATCTTTAGCTGTTTCCGCATCGTGGAT
>Ga0209380_10000570_pt1 | contig 26088 bp, 21 predicted proteins | sample HubBroMetageWFT6_FD_188347 | JGI IMG/M metagenome (GOLD analysis project Ga0209380, IMG submission 188347) | Warmed and freeze-thawed soil microbial communities from the Hubbard Brook experimental Forest, New Hampshire - Hubbard Brook CCASE Soil... | ecosystem: Environmental > Terrestrial >... | reverse complement strand
TGACTGCGGCGCAGCATCTCCTCGAAATTCGGCGGCTGCGGCCCACGCGGGCCCCGAGGGCCGGTCGGTCCGCCGCCGTTGCCGCGCCCGCCGCCCCAAGGGCCGCCACCGCCGCCGCGAGGCCCGGTGCCCCAGGGACCACCGCCCTCACTCTGCCAGATCATCGAACTAGACCCTTTCCGCGGCCGCGATCCGGGCCACGATTTCTCGGAACCCGCGGCCGAGAGGACGCGGGCACGGAGATTCGGCCGATAGAGGGCGCGCGGGCGGGTGTTGTCAAGTGCCGGCGCCGCGCCTAAATGCCCTCAACCCCGGGCCTTCCCTCCCAGTGCGGAGGCTGGAAGACCGGGGACACAGGAGCAGAAAATGGCCGTCACCGAGAGACAGATCCTCGACGCGCTGTCGCAGGTGCAAGACCCCGAGAAGGGCGGCGACATCGTCTCGCTGGGCATGGTTTCCGGGGTGGTCGTGCGCGACGGCAATGTCGGCTTTGCGATCGAGGTCGAGCCGGAGCGCGGGCCGCGTCTCGAGCCGTTGCGCAAGGCCGCAGAACACGCGGTCGAGGTGATCCCCGGAGTGCTCTCAGTCAGCGCGGTGCTTACCGCCGAAGCAAAACCGCGCGTCGCGGCGACGGCCTCGGCCGGCGCCCGGCCAGCCGCCGCTGCCGGCGCCGGCAAGAACGCGCTTGCTCCCGGCGTGCGGGCGATTGTGGCGGTCGCCTCCGGCAAGGGCGGGGTCGGCAAATCGACCGTCGCCTCGAACCTGGCGCTGGCGCTGCGCGCGAACGGCCTCTCGGTCGGGGTGCTCGACGCCGACATATACGGCCCATCGATGCCGCGCATGCTCGGTATTTCCGGGCGGCCGAGCTCGGCCGACGGCAAGATCCTGCGCCCGATGGAGAATTACGGGCTGAAATGCATGTCGATCGGCTTCCTCGTGCCCGAGGACACACCGATGATCTGGCGCGGGCCGATGGTGATGAGCGCGTTGCAGCAGATGCTGCGCGAAGTCGATTGGGGCGAGCTCGACATCATGATCGTCGACATGCCGCCCGGCACCGGCGATGCGCAATTGACGATGGCTCAGCAGGTCTCGCTCGCCGGCGCGGTCATCGTCTCGACGCCGCAGGACATCGCGCTGATCGACGCCCGCAAGGGGCTCAATATGTTCAAGAAAGTCGATGTGCCGGTGCTCGGCATCATCGAGAACATGAGCTACTTCCTGTGCCCGCACTGCGGCGAGCGCAGCGACATTTTCAGCCATGGCGGCGCCCGCCGCGAGGCCGAGCATCTCGGCACCGACTTTTTGGGCGAGATACCGATCGACCTGGCGATCCGCGAAACCTCCGATGAAGGCCGGCCGATCGTGGTGTCGCAGCCCGATTCACCCTATTCCCGAACCTTCCGCGACATCGCGGCGCGGATCTGGGAGAAGGTCTCGGGCGAGGCCCCGGCTCGCCGCGCCGCACCACGGATCGTCGTGGAGTAGGCGCCCCTCACTACCGTGCGCCGGGCGCAAAATTCCCTGTTAACAGGGAATTTTGCCGAATTTCGTATACCCTGTTGCGTTGAGCGAGCGCAGAAAGCGGGGCATCTCGGCGCGTGTCGCATGGCATTGGGGGCCTCCAGCCCCTCGGTAGCAGGGAATTCAGCGCATCGAAATGGCTGAAAAACGTCCCGAACAGGGAATTGCGCATCTCCGTTCGCCTGTTACAATTATTGGCTTGATAATTGGGATTAATTGGTGTATTGTCAAGTAGGATTGCCAAAGTTGGCGGCGGAGTCAGCGCTCATCGGGGCTGACGTCTCGAACCCGAGCGATGAAAGCAGCAAGCTCGGCCCTGTCGCATTTCAGATGGACGCGCTTCGCCGAGGCGGGCTGCTTGCCGCGGCTGACGCCGGGGCGCCATTCGGTTCGCGGGCGGATCGGGCGCGGTGCGAAACCGCCGCCGCAGTTCGGACAGACGTTCGACAGCGCGTTTTCGACGCAATCGGCGCAGAAAGTGCACTCGTAGCTGCAGATCCGCGCATCGGCCGCGTCGGGCGGCAGGTCCTTGTCGCAATACTCGCAGTCGGGCCTAAGTTCGAGCATAGGTCAGCGCACCTGGACGACATCCTGGGCGAAGATCATTTCCTCCTGGCCAATCAGGGCGGGGTCGCGCGGCGACTCGATATAACGCGCGAAAACCCACACGCCGTCGGCCGGGTTGGAGACCACCTCGGCGACGGCGCCGTCCAAGAGCGCGATGCGGGTGCCGGGCGCCAGAGTACGGATGTTGACCGGATCGCTCATGCTGGGAGCCTGGGACCGACGGCGGTGCGTCCTTCGAGGCCTCGCTTTGCGAGGCACCTCAGGATGACGTTCTTTCTAAATATCACCATAGACTTACGTCATCCTGAGGAGCGCCCAACGGGCGCGTCTCGAAGGACGCACCGCGCTAATGTAGCGACCGTCATTCCGCGGCGGCGCGGTCATTGCGGCGCCAGGTGGCGAGCGCGTCCCAGTCCGGGGCCTCCATGAACTCGGCCCAGCGGCGGTAGAAATTGCGCGCCGGCTGCTCCGAGGACTGCACGTCAGTGATGTCGATGACCTCGCCGGGGACGCGCAGTCCCTGGTACTCGTAATTGGCGACCGCCGTGCCGATCCCCTGCTGGTAATTGTAGGGATGGCGCCGCGCGATCGTGCCGCGGCTGGCGGCATGGGCGTAGTTCCAGTTTTCCATGTCGTCCTGCTCGGTCATGCCGCCCGGGCCGGAATAGCGGATGTAATAGTCGCGCAGGAACGCCTTGACCTCGGAGGGCGCGTCCTTGTCGACAAAGAACCAGCGCCAGCATTCGGTCTGATGCGGCCCACGCGGGTGCCACGCCGCCATGGTACGCGGCTGGCGCGACAACAGCGCGGTGTTGGGAAAGATCTCGCCGGGCGCGCCGACCAGCCGAGCCATGTCGCCGAGCCGCCGCTGCTTCTCCTCTTCGCAATGCCGGAAGTATTCGGCGACGATCGGCGCGTTCTGATAGGCCGGCGGCGGCAGCTCGTCCTTCGGCAGGACGTAATGGATCGTCTGATGCCCGCGATCGGGGATGCAGACATGCAGTTTACGGCTGACGTTGCGCTCGCCCATATCGCGGCGGCCGCTGCCGGACGGCCCGATCCCGGCGAGGTCGACCGAGCGGTGGCTGATATTGTGATACGTGTCGCCACTGAAATTCTCGGCCGGGAATTTCCAGTTGCACGGCACCAGCCATTTCTCGATGCCGCCCAACACCTCGGCCTGGGCCTCGCGTCCGTCCCAGCCGTCGAGCTGCAGGTCGAGAAAGCGGGTGAAGTCGCCGAGATATTCAAGAAAGGGCGGCGCCGTGGGGTCCCAGGTCGCCCAGACGGAGCCCTTGTAGCGCGCCAGCTGCGCCACCTCGACGAGGCCCCATTGCGAGCGGTCCAAGGTGGAGTGGTAGGCCTCGCGGAAATACGGCACGCCGATGAGCCGCCCGTCGGTGCCATAGCTCCAGCCGTGATACGGGCAGGTGAAGACGGCGGTGTTGCCCTCGTCATAGCGGCACACCTTCATGCCGCGATGGCGGCAGGAATTGAGGAACACGTGAACCTCGCCGGCACGGTCACGGCACAGGATCACCGACTCCTCGCCCATGCAGGCGGCCACAAAATCGCCGGGGTTCGGGATCTGGCTCTCATGGCCGACAAGGAGCCAGGCGCGGGCGAAGATCTTTTCCTGTTCCTCGGCGTAGATCGCCTCGTTGACAAAGATCTCGCGGCTGATCTCCGCGCTCTTCAGATCGACGAGCCCGGGACGATACCCGGAACTCGATGCGGTCGCCATGCGATGCCTCCCGGCTGGGCAATTCCTTATGCAGGTCGAGATTGCTTCGTTGCTTCGCTCCTCGCAATGACTATTCCCTTGGCGTCATTGCGAGCGGAGCGAATCAATCTCGGTGGGCCTAGAAAAAGAAGGTCAGGTTTTTGCTTAGGAGCACATTCTGGTCGAGGATGATCTTGCGCCGCGCGATCCGCCAATCCCCGCCGACCCGGCGCAGCCGGTCCTCGCGCTTACCGACCAGGATGTCGGTCTCGGTCTCGACCCGGTTGCGGTAGATCAGGAAGCGGCATTTGACGGTGACTTCCTGCGCGTCGGCAACCGATGGCGTTGCCTCGATCACCTGCACGTTCGAGACGAGGTGCGAGATGCGCGACACCGGCTCCTCGGCCCAATGAATCCCGGTCAGGATCTGCTTGACCCGTCGGGTCAGCGTCTCCTTGCCCTCGTCGAACCAGTTGATGTCGGTGGTCTCACGGGTGAATTCGCGTTCGGCCTCGCCGAATTTGACATTGCGCCGCATCGGCATCCAGTAGCGGATGTCGTCGGCGAGAAGGCCGAGCCATTCCTCGTAGCGGCGCTCGTCCAACAGCTCGGCCTCGCGATAGAGGAACTCGGCGACATCCTGCACGAGCAAGAGGCGTGCGATGCGGTCGTCCCGGTCAGTCATGGCGCAACTCCACGCCTGCCATTGTCTCCAGCACGCGGACGACGACCGGAAAGCCTTCCTGTCCCCAGCCCTGCGCCTGTGCGCGCTTGAAGATATCGCTGGCGAGCGGGCCAAGCGCGGCGGGCGCGGCAACGTCGCGGGCGAGCGCGCAGGCGAGATCCATGTCCTTGGCGACGATGTCGAGCGTGCCACCGGCGCTGAAGCTGCGGTTGAACACGCCGCGGGGAATGTTGGCGAAGGTGCGGCTCTGGCCGGCGCTGACCGGCACGATTTGCGCGAGAACCTCGAGGTCGATCCCGGCTTTGGCGGCGATCAGCATCCCCTCGATGGCGGCGATGAAGTTGGTGTAGCCGAGATACTGCGTCACCAGCTTGGCGGCACAGCCGGTGCCGCTTGGCCCGACATGAAAGACATTGCGGGCAATCGCCTCGAACAGCGGCCGACAGCGGGCGAAATCGGCGGGATCGCCGCCGACCATAACGGTCATCTCAGGCGGGCGACCGCTGACCGGCGCGTCGAGGAAGGCGACACCGCGCTCGCGCGCGGCTTCGGCCAGACGACGGGTCGTGGCCGGCGCATTGGTCGTCAGGTCGATACAGGTGCCGCCCGTCGAGAGGCCCGCGATGATGCCGGTTTCGGCGTCAAGCGCCGCCGCCTCGACCTCGCTCGGGCCGGGCAACGAGGTGAAGACGACCTCGCTCGCTTCGGCGACGCGGCGCGGCGTCTCGGCGACGGCAGCGCCTTGCTGCTCAAGTGTGCGGGTTGCCTCACGCCGGCGATCGTGAACGGTCAGTTCGTGGCCTGCCGCGATCAGGCAGCCGGCGATCGGCGTCCCCATCGTTCCGGTCCCGACAAAGCCGATGCGCATTGCCTGTCCCCGTTCTGCGCCAGCGGATCGACATCATCAGCGCATCACGGAACCGCGGCAAGCGCGGACCGGTCGGGGCGGCTATTCCGCGGCGGCGGCCTCCGCCTCCTCGCCGGCGATGAGGTTTTCCTTCATATGGCTTAGCGCCCGGATCACCGCCTCGCGTGCGGCCCGCGGGAGCCCGGCGCAGGCTTCCTCGCGAACCTCCGCATTGATCTCGAGCACGCGGTTGACAACCTGCCAGGCAACCGAGGTCAGCCAGAGGGTGCGCACCCGCCGGTCGGTGGCGTGCGCCCGCCGCTCTACCAGCCCCTCCTCGTGCAGCCGGTCGAGCAGGCGCACAAGGGCAATCGGCTCGATATCGAGCATCGTCGCGACAGCGGCCTGACTGAGCCCCTCGTCGCGGGCGATGACGAGCAAGGCGCGCGCCTGCTGGCGCGTGATCGGCAGACCGGTCTGCCGCGTCCGCCGTTCGAAACGGCGGCGCATCAGACGCGAGACATCGGCCATTATCGCCCCGATATTTGGCTGCAGCGCCGCCGGGTCGGGGCGGGTCGCGGCCCCGTCCGCGATCTTCGGGTGCATCAACGCCGTCATCGCGGCGGTATCATTCGGCGGCGCCACGGGCTTCCTCCGCCATTGCCGGGCTGGGCCGGTCGGTCAGCGCCTCGGCCAGCCGCGATCGGCGGCGCGACGCGCCGAGCCAATGGCTCAGCCGGTCGAGATAGAGATAGATGACCGGGGTCGTGTACAGGGTCAGCCATTGTGAAACGAGCAGCCCGCCCACCAGCGCCACACCGAGCGGCCGGCGCAGTTCCGATCCCGCCCCGCCGCCGAGCGCGATCGGCAACGAGCCGAACAGCGCGGCGAACGTTGTCATCATGATCGGTCGGAAGCGCAGCAGGCACGCCTCATGGATCGCCGTCTGCGGGTCCTTGCCTTCGTAGCGCTCGGCCTGCAACGCGAAGTCGATCATCATGATGGCGTTCTTCTTGACGATGCCGACAAGGAGGATGACGCCGATCATGGCGATGACGGTCAGGTCGTAGTGCAGCACCATCAGCGCCAGCAACGCGCCGACGCCGGCCGACGGAAGGGCCGAGAGAATGGTAATCGGGTGGATGTAGCTTTCGTAGAGGACGCCGAGCACGATGTAGACGACGAGAATCGCGGCCGCGACCAGCATCGGGGTCGATTTCAGCGAATCCTGGAAGGCCTGCGCCGCACCCTGGAACGAGCCCTGAACCGTGGGCGGCATGCGCAATTCCGTCTGGACCCGTTGGATCGCCTCGACCGCCTGACCGAGCGCCACCCGCGGCGGCAGATTGAACGACAGGGTCACCGAGGGAAACTGGCCCTGGTGATTGATCGACAGCGGCTCCAGCTTCGACACCTGATGGACAAAGCTGCTCAGCGGAACCTGCACGCCGTTCGGGCCGGGTACGTAGATCTTGCTCAACGCATTGGGGTCGTGCAGGTATTGCGGCGCGACTTCTTCGACCACCTTGTATTGATTGGTCGAGCCGTAAAGCGTCGCCACCTGGCGCTGTCCGAACGCATCGTACAGCGTGTCGTCGATCACCTGCGCCGAAAGACCCAGCCGCGAGGCGGCGTCGCGGTCGATTTCGATCGCCAGATGCGGCGCCGCCGCTTCCTGATCCGACGTAACGTCCTCCAATTGCGGCAATTTCCGCAATGCCTCCTCGAGGATCGGCGCCCAATGGTTGAGTTCGGCGCTGTCGGTGTCGGTCAGCGTGTACTGGAACTGAGTCTTGGTCAATCGGCCGCCGACATTGATGTCCTGCCCCGCCTGCATGAAGAACTTGGCGCCCTCGACGGAGTTAACCTGGGTGCGCAACCGCTGGATGACTTGTTGCGCCGTTACGTCGCGCTCGTCATGCGGCTTCAGCTGCATGAACATGCGGGCGGCATCCTCGGTAGGGTTGTAGGCATAGGTGCCGCCGAGATAGAAGACGCCCTGCACCGCCGGGTCTTTGGCGACGATCGCGGCAATCTGATGCGCGAGCTCGGAAATCTTCGCGAATGAAGAATCCTGTCGCCCCTGCACCTGGCCGAAGATGAACCCGGTGTCCTGCTGCGGGAAGAAGCCTTTCGGGATGGTCACGTACAGATAGCCGGTTCCCACCATCAGCCCCAAGGTGACGATGAGGGCGCCGAACTGGTGCCGCAGGACAAATCTGAGACCGACGTCGTAGCCGCGCAGAAACGCGTCGAAGGCGCGCTCGGCCAGACGATTGGCCCAATTCGCGTGATGCTCCTCGCCGTGGCTCTTCAGAAACAGCGAACACATCACCGGAGTAAGGGTCAGCGAGATCGCCGCCGAGGCAATCACCGCGACCGACACCGTCATCGCGAACTCGCGGAACAGCCGGCCGATAATGCCGCCCATTAGAAATAGGGGAATGAACACCGCTATCAGCGAGACGGTGATCGAGATGATCGTGAAGCCTATTTGACCGGCGCCCTTCAGCGCTGCCTCGAAGGGCCGATCGCCCTGTTCGAGGTAGCGAACGATGTTCTCGATCATCACGATCGCATCATCGACGATGAAGCCGACCGAGATCGTCAGAGCCATCAGCGAGATGTTGTCGAGACTGTATCCCAGCCCATACATGACCGCGAAGGTCGCCAACAGCGACAGCGGCACGGCCACGCTCGGAATCACCGTTGCCCACAGCGTCCGCAGGAAGGTGAAGATCACCATCACGACCAGCGCGATCGTCAGCATCATCGTGAACTGCACGTCGCGGACCGCGGTGCGTACCACCAGCGAACGGTCAGAAATCAGGTCAACATGCACGCCGGGCGGGATCGACTCCATCAGCTGCGGCAACATCCCCTTGATCCGATCGACCACCTGGATCGTATTGGCGCCCGGCGCGCGTTGGATCGAGATTCCTTCGGCTGGGGTTTGTCCAAACCAGGCGCCGATCCGGTCGTTCTGCACCGAGTCGGTGACGGTCGCGACATCTTTGAGTCGCACCGCGGCGCCGCCGCGATAGGCAACGATCAGCTTTTTGAACGCGGCGGCGTCAAACATCTGGTCGTTGGTGTCGAGCGTGACCGATTGGTAGCTGTTTTCGATATTGCCCTTGGGCCGATCGACGCTAGCCAAGGCGATCGCGTTGCGGACATCTTCGAGGCTGAGGCCGCGATTGGCCAGGGCGGCCGGATCGACCTGCACCCGCACCGCGTATTGCTTCTGGCCGAAGACCCCGACCTGACCGACACCCGGCACGGTCGACATCTTCTGCGCCAGGATCACGTAGGCGTAGTCGTCGATGCGGTAGACCGGCAGCGAATCGGAGTGGACGCCGTAGATCAACACCGGAAAATCGGCGGGGTTGGTCTTCTTGTAGGTTGGCGGAGTCGGCAGATCCTTCGGCAGCAACCCTGCGGCGGCGTTTATCGCCTGCTGCACATCCTGAGCCGCGCCGTCGATGTTGCGTTCGAGGGCGAATTGCATCGTGATCACGGAAACCCCGATGCCGCTGAACGAGGTCATCTGATCGAGGCTGGGAATCGCCGCGAATTGCTGCTCCAGCGGGGTGGCCACCGACGATGCCATCGTGTCCGGCGAGGCGCCGGGATATTGCACCGTGACGGTGATGGTCGGGAAATCGACATTCGGCAAGGCCGCTACCGGCAGCAGCTCGTAGGCGACAATGCCGAAGACGAGGACGCCGAGCATCAACAGCGAGGTCGCGATCGGCCGTCGGATGAAGGGTGCGGAAATGCTCACTGGCGGTGCCCTAACGCATGGAGTAACGAAAAGTGGAAAACGCGATCATTCGCCGTCCGCATGCGATCCCTCCGCGATCGCCGGCCGCGGGGCCTCGCTCAACGCGCTGGCCAGCCGCGATTGCCGCCGGTGGGTGCGGCCAAGCCAGCGCGACATCCGCTCGAGATAGAGATAGATGATCGGCGTCGTGTAGAGGGTCAGCCACTGCGAGACCAGGAGCCCGCCGACAATGGCGATGCCGAGTGGACGCCGCAGTTCTGATCCGGCACCCTGGCCGATCGCGATCGGCAGGCCACCGAATATTGCGGCAAAGGTCGTCATCATGATCGGGCGGAAGCGCAGGAGGCAGGCTTCGTGGATCGCCGTCTGCGGGTCCTTGCCTTCGTAGCGCTCGGCCTGCAACGCGAAATCGATCATCATGATCGCGTTCTTCTTGACGATGCCGATCAGCAAAATGATGCCGATCAGCGCGATTACGCTCAGATCGTAGTGCAGTACCATCAGCGCCAGGAGCGCACCGACGCCGGCCGACGGCAGCGCCGACAGGATCGTGATCGGGTGGATATAGCTCTCGTAGAGCATCCCCAGCACGATGTAGACGACGAGGATCGCAGCGGCGACGAGCAGCGGCGTCGAGGACAGTGAGTCCCGGAAGGCCTGCGCGGTGCCCTGGAAGGCGCTGTCGATCGTCGGCGGCAGATGGAGCTGCTGCTGCAACTGCTGGATCCGCTCGACCGCCTCGCCGATCGCGAAGCCCGGCGCCAGGTTGAACGATAGTGTCACCGCCGGGAACTGGCCCTGATGGTTGACCGAAAGCGGTTCGACCTTTGGGACGAAATGGGCGAAGTTGCTGACCGGCACCTGCGCCCCGTTGGGCCCGGTGACGTACACCTTCGACAGCGCGGTTGCATCGTTCTGAAAATCGCGCTGCACCTCGATGACGACCTTGTATTGGCTGGTCGAGGTGAAGATGTTGGTGATCTGCCGCTGCCCGAATGCGTCGTAAAGGGTCTGGTCGATCAGCGACGGCGAAATGCCGACCCGCGAGGCCGCGTCGCGGTCGATCTCGATCGCGATGTGCGGCGAGGCGACCTGCTGGTCCGAGGCGACGTCTTCGAGCTCGGGCAGCTTCCTCATCTCGGCTTCGACCATCGGCGCCCATTGGTTGAGTTCGCCGCTGTCGGTGTCGGTCAGCGTGTATTGATAGAGCGTACGGCTCAGCCGTCCGCCGACGCTGATGTCCTGGCCGGCTTGCATAAAGAACTTGGCCCCTGGCACCGCACCCACTTTCGGCCGCAGACGCCGGATGATCTGGTTTGCAGTCTGCGTGCGCTGGTCATGCGGCTTAAGCTGAATGAACACGCGGGCGGTGTTCTCAGTCGGGTTGAAGGCGCTGGCGCCGGTAAAGGAAAACACACCGGACACGTCGGGATCCTGACGCACGACATCCACGATCCGATGCGTCAGCTCTGCCATGTCGTAATAGGAAATGCTCTCGCGCGCGTCGGCCTGGCCAAAAATGAAGCCGGTGTCCTGCTCCGGGAAAAAGCCCTTCGGGATTGTCACATAGAGATACCCGGTCAGGACGATCAGCACGAGCGTCGACAGCAGGGTCGGGAGCTGATGACGGAAGACAAAAACGAGTCCCCTGTCGTAGCCGCGCAGGAACGCGTCGAAGCCGCGCTCGAACATACGATTGAGACGTCCTGGCGGCCTTTCCTCGGTATGGCCCTTCAGGAACAGCGAGCACAGCATGGGGGTCAGCGTTAGCGAAATGAATGCCGACGCGACCACGGCGACGGTCGTGGTAACCGCAAACTCACGAAACAGCCGGCCGATGATGCCGCCCATGAACAGCAGCGGGATGAACACCGCGATCAGCGAAAAGGTGATCGAGATGATCGTAAAGCCGATCTGGCCGGCCCCCTTGAGCGCCGCCTCGAACGGTGGGTCGCCCTGCTCGATGTAGCGGACGATGTTCTCGATCATGACGATCGCGTCGTCGACGACGAAGCCGATCGAGATCGTCAGCGCCATCAGCGAGATGTTATCGAGGCTATAGCCGACTACATACATCACCGCGAAGGTCGCGAGCAGCGACATCGGCACCGCCATGCTCGGGATCACCGTCGCCCACAATGTCCGCAGGAACACGAAGATGACGATGACGACGAGCAGGACGGTCAGCATCATCGTGAACTGAACGTCGTGCACCGCCGCGCGCACCACCAGCGAGCGGTCGGACACCAGATCGACACGAAGCGTCGGCGGGAACGACTGCATTATGTGCGGCACCATCTCCTGGATGGTGTCGACCAGCTGGATCGTGTTGGCGCCGGCCTGACGCTGGATCGCCAGCCCCTCGGCCGGCTCGTCGAAGAACCACGCACCGATGCGCTCGTTCTGCACCGAGTCGACCGCCTCGCCAATATCCTTGACGCGAACCGGGGCACCGTTGCGATAGGCGATGATGACGTTATTGTATTGGGCTGCGGTGAACAGCTGATCGTTGGTGTCGAGCGTGTAGGTCTGGTGCGGCCCTTCGAGAACGCCTTTCGGGCGGTCGAGCGTGGTGCCGACAAGCGCATTACGCACGTCCTCGAAGCCAATGCCGCGCGAGGCAAGCGCGCCGGGATTTATCTTGATATGCGCCGCGTAGGGACGCTGACCAAAGATCCGAGCCTCTGAGACGCCCGGCACGGTCGACAGCTTTTGAGCGAGAATCGTGTAGGCATAGTCGTCGACCCGGTAGATCGGCATCGCGTTCGAATGAACCGCGTAGATCAGGACCGGTCGGTCGGCCGGGTTGGTTTTTCGGTAGGTCGGCGGGCTGGGCAGGTCGCTCGGAAGCAGCCCGCTCGCCGCATTGATTGCCTGCTGCACGTCCTGAGCGGCGGCGTCGATATTGCGCTCGAGGTCGAACTGCAAGGTGACCGACATCGAGCCGATGCCGCTCGTCGAGGTCATCTGGGCAAGCGAGGGGATCGCCGCGAACTGCTGCTCCAGCGGCGTGGCCACCGCCGAGGCCATCGTGTCGGGGCTCGCCCCGGGGTAGTTGACCGATACGACGATAGTCGGAAAGTCCACCTTGGGCAGCGCCGCGACCGGCAACAGCCCATAGGCGCCGAAACCGAACACGAGAATGCCCAGCATCAACAGCGAGGTTGCGATGGGCCGCCGGATAAACGGCTCGGATATGCTCATCGCGCTTGGCTCAGCGAAGCATGGAGTGGCGGTCGCAGGCGGTCGCGACGACGATCAGCCGGCTGGGGCCGGCTGTGCCGGCGAGGGAGCGACGCGAGCGCCCTCGGTCAGGCGATATTGCCCGTCGATAACGACCCGCTCGCCCGGGCTCAGCCCCTTGGTGATCACCGCAATCCCATCCTGCACGGCGGCGACCTCGACCGAGCGACGCTCGGCCTTGTCTTCGGCATTGATGACATAAACGTACTGCCCATGCGGGCCCACTTGCACGGTCTGGTCCGGCACGGTGGCGACGCCACGACGGGTACCGAGAACAAGCCGGACATTGACGAACTCACCCGGCCAAAGTCGCTCGTCGGCGTTGTCGAAGGTCGCCTTCAGGTGGATCGTGCCGGTTGTCTGATCGATCGAATTGTCGATCAGCGTCAGCGTACCGGTGGAGAGCAGGGTCTTGTCGTCGTCGCCATAGGTCCGGACCTCGAGCGGCTTCTTTGCCTGCTCTTCGCGGATCTTATGAGCCGTGTCCTGCGGCAGCGTGAAGCTGACGAAGATCGGCTGAAGTTGCGCGATCGTGACCAGCCCCGTTATATCGGTCGCATGCACGATATTGCCGGTGTCGACGAGCCTCGCGCCGAGGCGGCCGTTGATCGGCGAGGTGATCGTCGTGTAGTCGAGATTGACCTTCGCCGCTTCGACCTGCGCCTTATCGCTGTCGACGATGGCCTGGTCCGCCGCAGCGGTGGCCTTGTCGTTGTCGAATTGCTGCCGGGAGACCGCAAGGTTCGCGTTGACGATTTGCGCGTCGCGCGCGAGGTTGACCTGGGCGTTGACGAGATTGGCCTGGTCTTTCTCTTGGTTGGCGACGGCCTGATCGAGCGCCGCCTTGTAGGCGCGAGGGTCGAGCTGGATCAGCAGCGCTCCGGCCTTTACTTCCTGGCCCTCATCAAAGGCCACGTTGACGATCTGTCCGTCGACCCGGCTCTTGATGGTAACCATGTTATAGGCCTGAACCGTGCCGACGCCGTTCAGCAGCACCGGGACGTCGGCAACGGAGACGCTGCCGGCGATCACCGGGATGCCGGCGCTGACCGGCGGTGGCGCCGGGGCCTCCGCCGCCGGCGCGGGGTTCCGGACTAGATACAAACCTGCTCCTACCACCGCGACGGCGAGAGCCGTCGTCGCGGTTATCGCAGCTTTCCTCATGCCAAGCACCTTCCTGGGGGCGGAGGGTATAGTGTCCAGCGTCTATTATAGACAAGAGATACTTCTAGCATCCCCTGCTATTCCGAGCACAGCATATTTCGCGCCAACCAAATGCCCTGCTCCGACATGGCCGGCATGCCTACTCGCCATCGCCGTTCCCTCGCGCCTGGTTCCGAGCCATGATTGGCGATGGCGCCGCTTCGTGCAGCGGCCCCCATTCGGAGGGAGGTCAAGGTCATGGCTGCTCACGACGCCCTGCGCACCATTCTGTCGGTCGCCGACCTGGACCCCGACCGCGCCCGCACGGTCGAGGTCACCGGCGGCACGGACCCGGCGCTGCCGACACCGTTCCGCATTGGCGAGACCGCGGCGGCTGCCCTCGCCGCGACCGGGCTCGCCGCATCCGATCTGTGGGAGATCCGCACCGGAAAGCGCCAGCAGGTCGCGGTCGATTTGCGGCAGGCCACCGCCTCGCTGCGTAGCGGCCATTACCTGAAGATGGAGAAGAGCGAGGTCTCGCACGAGCGCAACCCGGTGATGGGCATGTACCCGGCCAAGAATGGCCGCTGGAGCTATGTCCATGCCAATTTTCCCAACCATCGGGCCGCCGCACTGAAAGTGCTCGGCGTTCCGGAGGACAAGGACGCCGTGCGCCAGGCAGTGGCGAAATGGGACGCCTTGGAGCTCGAAGAGGCAATCCTCGCCGCGGGCGGCGCCGGCGGCATGGTGCGCAGCATGGCCGAATGGGCCCAGCACCCGCAGGCGGCGGCGATCGCCTCGCTGCCGCTGATGGAGATCCTGAAGATCGGCGATGCGCCGCTCGAGAAGCTGCCTGAAGGCGACCGCCCGCTCTCCGGCATTCGCGTGCTCGATTTGACCCGTGTGCTGGCCGGGCCGACCTGCGCCCGTACCTTGGCTGAGCATGGCGCCGATGTGTTGAAGATCACCGGCGCGCACCTGCCCAATATCGGCTACCAGGAATTCGACACCGGCCACGGCAAGCTGTCGGCGCATCTAGACCTGCGCCAGCCCAGAGACCTCGACATCCTGAAAGGCCTGGTGCGCGAGGCCGATGTGTTCTCGCAGGGCTACCGGCCAGGCACGCTCGGCAATCGCGGCCTGTCGCCCGAAGAGCTGTCGAAACTGCGGCCCGGCCTCGTCTACGTCTCGCTTTGTGCGTTCAGCCATGTCGGCCCGTGGGCGGCGCGGCGCGGCTTCGACACCGTGGTGCAGAACGTCAGCGGCATTACCAGCCGCCAGGGCGAACTGTTCCCCGGCACCGCACCCGGCCCGCAATTCTATCCGGTGTCGGCGATCGACTATCTGACCGGCTATCTAATGGCGTTCGGGGCGATGGTGGCGCTGGCGCGGCGTGCCCGCGAGGGTGGCAGCTGGCTGGTGCGGATCTCGTTGGCGCAGACTGGGCGCTGGCTGGTCGGGCGCGGCGAGGTGCCGGAGGCCGAGCTTAAGGACGTGCCGAAAGAGTTTTCGCCGGAAGAGCTGCAGCGCTGGTCAATGGAGACCAACACGCCGGTGGGGCGGCTTAAGCACTTGAAGCCCACGGTCCAGCTGTCGGAAACGCCGCCCTACTGGGCGCGTCCGTCGGTGCCGCTCGGCTATAACGAGCCGGCCTGGCCGGCCCGACCATAGCGGCGAGTTCCCGTTGCCGTGGAATAACCACGGAATTGCCACGCCCAGAGCGCGATGTCGCTGCATAAAAGTCAGCGTTGCTAACAACTGAGGTTTGCGATGTCCGTCCTTGCGAGGAACCGTTGGTTGCGGCGGCTCGGCCTGGCGGCGGTTGCGGCGCTTTGCTTCGGTGCTCTGACCCTGCCGACCGCGCCTGCCGATGCGCGCGTCTTTGTCGACATCGGTGTTCCGTTCCCTGGCTACTATTACGCACCGCCGGCGCCATACTACCCGGCGCCGGCTGCTTATGCCGGTTGCGGCTGGGGCTTCCACTGGGTTCCGCCGCATTGGGACCGCTGGGGCCGCTGGGTCCCCGGCCATTGCCGGCCGAATTATTGATCCTGAGCGACGGCGGCCGCCGGCGACTTGGGCGGCCGCGTCTAATTGTCCGGCATTCCGGCAGCCCGCAATCCCGCGATGAAGGTCGGTTCGGCGAGCACTGCGACGCGCGGCTCGGAATAGGCTGGGTCGGCCTTGATCGAAGCCACGGTTCGGTAGAACGGGTATTTCCAAGCCTCGTTCAATTCCGCTCTGGCACGATCCGGATCGCCCTTCAACGCATAGGCGGCGGCGAGCCAGCCATGCACCTGATAACCGGCGGACGGGCCGCGCGTGACATAGGCGGCTTGCGCTTTTTCAAGCCATGAGATCGCCTGGTCGGGCTCGCGCCTATAGACGTGCACCATGCCGATCCGCCAATACCAAGGCGCGATCGAGGGATCCTGCGGGCTGAGCTGGATCGCACGGTCAAGCAGCGCGATCACGCCGGCGATCGACCCCGTTCTCAGCTTGCAGTCGGCCTGCCAAGCATAAGCATGCGGCAGGTTGGGGTCGAGCGCGATTGCCGCTTGATATTCGGGGATGGCGTCGTCGCAGAGCCGGCGTGCCCGTAGCATCTGCCCGCGCGTGTGATGCGCCATCGCGTTGTTCGGGGCGCTCTGCAATGCTTGCGAGATCAAACTCTCGGCGTGGGTCATATCTGCGGCAGGATCATCGGTGGTCTCGTCGATGACCCGGCTAACCAGCCCGTTGGCGAGCCAGATCTGCGCTTCGATAGAGGCTGGATCGAGGGCCAGCGCCTGTTCGAAATACCCGACCGCGGCGTCGCGGGTGGTTTTCGAGACTGTCTTCGACAGCTCGGCGCGGCCACGCATGACGAAATCGAGCGCGTCCGGTTTGTCGGTCTGACGGTTGCCCTCGGCAATGTAGAGCTGGGCCTGTACGGCGCGCGCGATGCGCCCGGTTATCTCATTCTCTAACGCCAGAAGATCGCCGGCGTCGCGGTCGAAGCGGTCGGCCCAGAGATTGGCATCGGTCTCGGCGTCGATCAGCTGAACGTTGACCCGCGCCTGTGTTCCCGCGTGCTGTACGCTGCCTTCGAGCACATAGCGCACCCCGAGCTTGCGGCCGATCTGCCTGGCATCGACCGCCTTGCCGCCGTATTGGAACGCGGTGTTGCGGGAGATGACGAAGCTGCCGGAAATTCGCGAGAGATCGGTTGTCAGATCCTCGGTAATGCCGTCCGCGAAGTATTGTTGGCTGGGGTCGTTGCTGAGATTGGCAAAGGGTAGCACGACGATCGACAGGCGCGGCGCCGGCGCGGCCGAGGTGGGTGCCGCCGCGGACGGGGCTTCCGTAACGGCTGCGCTGTCACGGATCGGCGCCAGCCGCCAGGCGGCGAGTCCGGCTGCGAAGAGGACCACGATCACGGCCGCGCCGACAAAAAAACGCCAGCGCGAGCGCCACACAGGCATTTGCGCGCTCGTGCCGCCGCCCTCCGTTACGGCGTAGGCATGCACCGGGCGGGTAATGTTCTTAACCTGCTGCTCGCCGAGATCGGTGAAGCTTACCGCCAGATTGGGGCCGATCTGTTCCCGCAGCGCACCGGAACTGCAGATCCCGCCCGGCGCGGCCAACGCCTGCAGCCGGGCGGCAATATTGACGCCGTCGCCGAACAGGTCGCCGTCCTGGACGATGATGTCGCCCAGATGCAGGCCGATGCGGAACTGCATCTGTTCGAGCTTGGGTCGGGTGGCGTTCGCCTCGGCGATCGCCGCCTGCACCGCCAGCGCGCAGGACAGCGCGTCGACCGCGCTGGCGAATTCCGCGGTAACGCTGTCGCCGGCGGTGGTGAAGATGCGTCCGCGATGCGCCGTGATCAGGCGTGCGAGAATGGCGCGGTAGTCCGTCAGCACCCGCAAGGTGCCGACTTCGTCGCGTCCCATTAGGCTGGAATAGCCCGCGACATCCGCCGCCAGGATGGCGGCGAGTTTGCGCTCGACGACTGCGCCTTCTGCCACGCGGGTTTCCACCGATCGCGCCGATCTTCTCTCCGGAACCCTAAGTATACCAGAGTTCCCGCGCCGCACGCTCAGGAGTGGACGCCGAGGCGGCGACGCTCCTGGCGGGGGATCAAGCTCGCGGCGAGCGCCACCATGACGAAGACGACGGCGAGAAATACTGTTGCCAGGGCGTTGATTTCCGGCGTCACCCCGATGCGCACGCTCGAATAGACCGCCATCGGCAGGGTCGTTGCCGACGGCCCGGAGACAAAGCTGGCGACGACCAGATCGTCCAGCGACAGCGTGAAAGCCAACAGCCAGCCCGAGACCAAAGCCGGGCTGATCCCCGGCAGGGTGATCCACCACAGCACGGTCCATGGCCGGGCGCCCAGATCGAGCGCAGCTTCCTCTAGGCTGCGGTCGAAGCCGGCGAGCTGCGCGCGTACCAGCACCGCGACGAAGCAGGCGCCGAAGGTTGCATGCGCGATCGTCACCGTGACGATGCCTCTGCTGGTAGGCCAGCCGATCCAGCTTTGCATCGCCACGAACAGCAACAGCAGCGACAGGCCGAGGATCACCTCGGGCACGACCAAGGGAGCCATCAGCATGAAGCCGAACAGGAGCCGCCCGCGAAAGCGGCGAAACCGGCTCATCGCGAAGCCGGCGCAAGTGCCCAAGACGAGGGCAATGCTGGCGGCCATGGTGCCGATTTCCAGGCTGGTCAGCGCCGCCGCGCCGAATTTGTCATCCTCGATCAATGCCTGGTACCAGCGAATCGAGAATCCGACCCAGACCGTGACCAGCCGAGAGGCGTTGAACGAATAGGCGACGAGCACCGCGATCGGCAGGTACAGAAAACCGAATCCAGCGAGGAGCGCGGCAAGGCGAAAAGCCCTCGTGCCGCGTCCCGCCGTCATGTCGGTTCCTCGCCTTCGACAAAGCGCTGCGCGAGGAGCAGAGGCAGGGTCAGCACGAGCACCAGGACAACAGCAATCGCCGCCGCGGCCGGCCAGTCGACGTTGTCGAAGAACTCCTGCCACAGCAGTTTGCCCACCATGACGGTGCCCGGGCCCCCCAGCAGATCAGGGATCACGAATTCGCCGACCGCCGGGATGAACACGAGCAGCGCGCCGGCGGCGATCCCGGGCAGGGTCAGCGGCAGGATCACTTGCACGAAAACGCGCCACGGCCAGGCGCCAAGATCGGCAGCGGCTTCGACGAGATTTTCGTCCAATCGCGACAGGCTGCCGTAAAGCGGCAGGATCATGAACGGCAGGTAGGAATAGACGAGGCCAAGCTCGACCGCGAAACCGTTGTAGAGCAATGGCAGCGGGGCATCGATCACGCCGGTTGCGAGCAGGATTCGGTTGAGCAGACCGCTCGGCTGCAGAATCGCGATCCAGGCGTAGACCCGGATCAGAAAGCTGGTCCAGAACGGCAGCATCACGAAAAACAGCAAGAGCTGCCGCCAGACGCCGGGCGCGCGGGAGATCGCGAAGGCGACCGGGTAGCCGATCAGCAGGCACAGAACTGTTGCCAACGCGGCAAAGCCGAGCGAATTGCCGTAGGCGCGCAGGCAGCCCTGCGCCAGCTCGCGGTAGTTCATCAATGTGGCATGAGTCTCCAGCCCCGCTGGAGAGCGTGCGAGCAGCGCGGTGTAGGGCGGGATGGAATCGGCGCTTTCGGCGAAGCTGATGCCGACGACGATCGCCAGCGGCAGCAGAAAAAACAGCGCCAGCCATGCGAACGGCAAGCCGATCAGCCCGCGCCTGAGCCACCCGCCGATGCCAATCATCGGGTCAGCGTCACCGCGTCGTCCGGCGACCAGCTGGCCCACACGGCTTGACCGCGGGCAAAGCTGTGCGCTGCGGCGCTCGGCAAATTGGCCCGTAATCTCCGGCCTGCGCTCGTTTCGAGGTGAACGGTCGACTGCCCGCCTTGGTAGTCAATCGAGACGATAGTCGCAGCGAGCGCGAGGCCGTCGGGGCGCTCTCCCGCTAGGCGCAGCTTTTCCGGCCGGATCGCCAAGGCGCTGCCCTTGGTCAGGCCCGCTACCGTCTCGCCCTCGAACAGGTTCACCGCGCCGACGAAATCGGCGACAAAGCGCGAATTTGGCCGCTCGTATATCTCCGATGGCGTGCCGATCTGGGCGAGGCAGCCTTCCCGCATCACGGCAATTCGCGAAGCCATGCCGAGCGCCTCTTCCTGGTCATGGGTGACGACCAGAAAAGTCGTGCCGACCCGCCGTTGGATGCCGGACAGCTCCAACCGCGTCTCCTCGCGCAATTTGCGGTCGAGCGCGGCCAAAGGCTCGTCGAGGAGCAGCAATTTCGGCATTTTCGCCAAGGCCCGGGCCAGCGCGACCCGCTGTTTCTGCCCGCCGGACAATTCATGCGGCCTCCGGCGCTCAAAACCCGACATCTGTACCAGCGCAAGCATCTCCGTGATCCGCGCCTCACGCCGGCGCCGTTCCATTCCCTCCTGCCGAAGCCCGAAGGCGATGTTGCCGGCGACATCGAGATGCGAGAACAGCGCATAGGACTGGAACATCATGTTGACCGGCCGCGCATAGGGTGGAATCGCGGTAACGTCGGCCCCGTCGATAACGATGCGGCCGGTGTCGGGTGCGTCGAAGCCGGCGATCAGGCGCAATAATGTAGTCTTGCCGCAGCCGGACGGGCCGAGCAGGGCGAAAAACTCGCCGCGCTCGACCGAGAGCGACACCCGGTCTACCGCCGTAACCGCGCCGAACCGCTTCTCCGCGTCGATGATGTCGAGCAGCGCCATCCCGCTCAGCAGCCGGATTTGCACCGGCTCCACAGGCGGGTGCGGATGCGCTCATAGGCGCGCGGCGCCGGCAGGTCGATGTAGAGCAGCCGGCGCACCGATTCCGGCGGGTAGATGCCGCGATCGTCGCGGATTTCCGGCTTCACGTAAGCCGTCGCGGCGAGGTTCGGGTTCGGGTAGGAGACAGCGTTGCTGACCGCGGCGATGATTTCGGGCTGCAGGATGTAATTGATGAACTGCAACGCGTTGTCTGGATGCGGCGCGTCGGCCGGAATGCCGAACATGTCGATCGACATCTGCGCGCCCTCACGCGGCACCCGGAAGGCGATGTCGACGCCGCTCTCGGCCTCGCTCGCGCGGTTGCGCGCCTGGATCACATCGCCCGAATAGCCGAGCGCGATGCACAGATCGCCGGTCGCCAGATCGTTGATGTATTGCGAGGAGTGGAACTTGCGGACATAGGGCCGGATCCGCTGGATCAACTCGGCGGCGCGGTCGAGATCGTCGAGGTCGCGGCTCTTCGGGTCGAGCCCGAGATAGGCGAGCGCCGCCGGAAACACCTCCTGCGGCGTGTCGAGCAGGCCAATGCCGCAGCCGGAAAGCTTCTCCGCCAGCGCCGGATCGAACAGCAGTGCGAGGCGGTCGCGCGGAACGTCCGGCCCGAGGGCGCGATCGAGCATCGCGACGTTGTAGCCGATCCCGGTGACGCTCCAGAGGTAGGGGACGCCATGTGCGTTGCCGGCATCGGCGGTCGCGGCCAATGCCAGCAGCTGCGGGTCGAGGTTCTTCCAGGTCGGCAGCTTCGATTTGTCGAGCATCCGGTAGGCGCCTGCCTTGATTTGCCGCGCCATGAACGGGCTCGCCGACGGCACGACGATGTCGTAGCCGGAATGGCCGGCGAGCAATTTGGCTTCGAGCACCTCGTTGCCGTCATAGACATCGTAGGTGACGGCGATGCCCGTTTCCTTCTCGAAATTGGCGATCGTGTCGGGCGCGATGTAGTCCGACCAGTTGTAGACATGCAGCACCGGCTCTTCCGCAGCCGCGGCGAACGGCCAAAGCAGCAGCGCAAGAAGGCTCAAGCGCAGAATCGCAAGCATCGCGGGCCTACAGCGGCAGGCCGCGGGCGAGGCGCGGGCGCTCGCCGAGGATGCCCATCGCATGCCGCATCAACAGCCGCTTCAAGGGCGGCAGCTGGTTGACGATCGACAGCCCTACATCGCGGGCCGCCTGGATCGGCTTTATCGTGTTCGAGAACAGGCGGTTGAGGCCGTCGGTTACGGCTGCGAGCGATAGCGCGTCGGCGCGACGCCAGCGCTGGTATTGCACCACGACCGAATCCTCGCCGATGTCGAGGCCGAGCCGGCGCGTATCGACCAGTAGCTCGGCGAGTGCCGCGACGTCGCGGATACCGATGTTAAGCCCCTGCCCGGCGATCGGGTGGATCACATGCGCCGCCTCGCCGACCAGCACGAGCCGGCGGGCGACATAGCGCTCGGCCTGCATCAGGGCCAGCGGGTAGGCCCAGCGCGGCCCGATCGGCTCGATATCGCCGAGAAAACCGCCGAAGCGCGCCTTCAACTCGGCCGCGAATTCCGGCTCCGGCAATTCCAATATGCGCGGCGCCAGCTCGGCGTCTTCGGTCCACACGATCGACGACCGATCTTCGGTCATCGGCAGGATCGCGAACGGCCCCGCCGGCAGGAAATGCTCGACCGCGATTCCGGCGTGCGGCCGCGCGTGTGCGGCCGTCGTAACAATGCCGGTCTGGCGGTAGCGCCATTCCACGGCGCGGATGCCGGCTTCCCGGCGCAACGGCGAATCCTTGCCGTCGGCCGCGGCAACGAGCCGGGCTCTGAGACGCTCGCCGTCGGCCAGCACCGCCACGGTCCCGGTCGGGCTCGGTTCCGTTGCGGCGAGCCATCGCGGCGCGAGGAGCCGCAGGTTTGGCAGCGCCTGAGCGCACTGGAACAGTGCCCGGCGCAGCACCCGGTTCTCGACGATGTAGCCGAGCGGGGTGTCGCCGTCGGGTCCTGGGCCCAACTCGCGTCGATCATAATGCAGGAAAAACGGCGATTCGTCGTCGGCGACGCGGATCTCGCGGATCGGCTCGGCCTCGGCGGCGATCCGTGGCCACAAGCCGATCCCATCGAACACCAGGCGCGAGCCGTAGGCGATTGCGGAAGTGCGGCCGTCAAACCTCTCATCCAGCATCGCCGCGGGGTCCTGGCGGTCGATGATGGCGACGTCGAGGTCGGCGCCGGCGCAGGCGACACCTAGCAGCATGCCCACCAAACCGCCGCCCGCGACCACCAGCTCAGCATCATCGGCCATGGGCGCAGGATGGGTCGGCCGCCGGGCGCTGTCCAGCGCTCTCCAGGCGCGCTTCTGCCGCGCGATTGTTGCCGATTGGCGTCGCGCCGCGCGGACCCTATCTATAGCTCGCTCCCTTCAGGGGGGCGGGGCCGGCGTGTCGCCGTCCTTCGAGCGCGAACCGATAGATGAACATCCACGAATATCAGGCAAAGCAGCTGTTGGCGAAATTCGGCATAGCGGTCCCGCCGGGCGGCGTCGCCTATACCGCGGCGGAAGCGGTCGAGGTGGCGAGCCGGCTCGGCGGCGAGCGCTGGGCGGTCAAAGCGCAGATCCATGCCGGCGGTCGCGGCAAGGCGGGCGGGGTCAAGCTGGTGCATTCGGAAGACGAGGTCGGTACCGCCGCGCGTGAACTGATCGGCAAGACCCTGGTCACGCACCAGACCGGCCCCGAGGGGCGGGTCGTCAAGCGGGTGTACGTCGAGGCCGCGTCGAACATCGCACGCGAGCTTTATTTAGCGCTGTCGATCGACCGCGGCAGCGGCCGGATTACGATCATCGGCGCCGCTGAGGGCGGCATGGAAATCGAGGAATTGGCGGAGCGTGCACCGGAGAAGATCGTCAAGGAGGCGATCGACCCGGCCGCCGGCTTGTCGCCGTTCTACGCGCGCCGGCTAGGCTTTGTCTTTGGCCTCTCGGCGCCACAAATTGGCAAGCTGGTCGAATTCGTCGCCGCGCTCTATCGCGCCTTTACTGAGCTTGATGCCTCGCTCGTCGAAATCAACCCATTGGTGCTGACCGCCGAGGGCGACCTGCTCGCGCTCGACGCCAAGTTCGGCTTCGACGACAACGCCCTGTTTCGCCATCCCGATGTCGAGGCGTTGCGCGACGAGGACGAGGAAGACCCGATCGAGCTCGAAGCCGGCAAGCACGCGCTCAATTACGTCAAGCTCGACGGCAATATCGGCTGCATGGTCAACGGCGCCGGACTCGCCATGGCGACGATGGACATCATCAAGCTGTTCGGCGGCAACCCGGCGAATTTTCTCGATGTCGGTGGCGGCGCGACGAAGGAGCGGGTGACGATCGCGTTCAAGCTGATCCTCTCCGACCCCAACGTCGAGGCGATCCTCGTCAACATCTTCGGCGGCATCATGCGCTGCGACGTGATCGCCGAGGGCATCGTCTCCGCCGCGCGCGAGGTCAATTTGCATGTGCCGCTGGTGGTCCGCCTCGAAGGCACCAATGTCGAATTGGGCCGCCGCATCCTGAGCCAATCCGGGCTGCCTTTGATCGCCGCCGAGGGGTTCGAGGACGCCGCGAAGAAGGTCGTCGACGCGATCCGGGAGGCGGCTTGATGTCGATCATCGTCGATGCCAGCACCACGGTGATTTGTCAGGGCTTTACCGGCTCGCAGGGTACCTTCCATTCCGAGCAGGCGATCGCCTACGGCACAAAAATGGTCGGCGGCGTGACCCCGGGAAAGGGCGGCACCAAGCATCTCGACCTGCCGGTGTTCGACACGGTGCACGAGGCGCGTGCCAAAACAGGCGCCACCGCGACCGTGATCTATGTGCCGCCGCCCTTCGCCGCCGATGCGATTCTCGAAGCGGTAGATGCGGGCATCGAGCTGGTGGTGTGCATCACCGAGGGTATCCCGGTCCTCGACATGGTGCGGGTGAAACGCGCGCTCGACGGCTCGAAGAGTACGCTGATCGGGCCGAACTGCCCGGGGGTCATCACTCCCGACGAATGCAAGATTGGCATCATGCCCGGCCACATTCATCGCAGAGGCCGCGTCGGCATCGTCTCGCGCTCGGGCACCTTGACCTACGAGGCGGTGGCGCAGACGACCGCCGCCGGGCTCGGCCAATCGAGCTGCGTCGGCGTCGGCGGCGATCCGATTCACGGGCTCGATTTTATTGACGTATTGGAGATGTTTCTCGCCGACGACGAGACCGAGGCGATCGTGATGATTGGCGAGATCGGCGGCACCGCCGAGGAGGAAGGCGCCGCGCTGATAAAATCCTCGCGCCGCAAAAAGCCGATGGTCGGTTTCATTGCCGGCGCCGCTGCGCCGCCGGGGCGGCGGATGGGGCATGCCGGCGCGATCATATCAGGCGGCAAGGGCACGGCCGGCGACAAGATGGAGGCGCTCAGAAGCGCCGGGATCACGGTCTGCGAATCGCCAGCCGCGATCGGCACGACGATGAAGCACGTGCTGCAAGGGTAAGGAGCGGGCAGCTTCGCAGCTATTTTAGATGACCATCGAAACGTATCCCGATCAGCTTGAGCCGGAAAATCAAGACGCCGTCATTTGGCGGTTCATAAGCATGGCTAAGTTCCAAAATTTGATCGAGACCGGCGAATTGTACTTCTGCCGGGCTGATCTGTTCTCCAACGATGAGCGCGAAGGATTGCCACCCGAGGAATACCTGCCCGCGCTCTTGGGGTTGAATCCACTCGTTCTACGTGACCGACAGCAACTCAATCATCAGATTGGCTCCATCGCGCAGTTTCGCGAGAGCTTCTACATTAGCTGCTGGCAGCTCTTTCGCGATGAAACCTACAAAATGTGGAAGGAATACGGTGAAGGTGGAGTAGCTATTTGCTCCCGGTATTCGCTTCTGAAGTCGGCGCTCGATGCAATGGACGATCGCGCATTTCTGGGGCTGGTCCGCTACGGTGCGGAGCACCTCACAGGCTTCAATCTGTTCCGATTTATCACGACCAAGCGCGTGGATTATGCAGCCGAACAAGAAGTTCGCGCGATGTTGTGGATCATGGACCCTCTTGCAGGGATTAATCGGCATTTCGATATTGCGAATCAAGCGCACTCACGCCCGCTCACCCCTCCGCCGGAACGGGTATTGCAGGGCCAAAGGCGGGGAGTGGACCTGCAGACGCTCGTGACGGAAATAGTTGTTACGCCCTGGGCATCCCCTGCGGCCTACGACGAAATCAACCGGTTGGCTACCAGTAACGGCTATGCCTTTCCGATTCGGTTGTCCCAGCTTGCCCGTTACCGCGAGTTGCTTCCCTCGACGGTATCGCGCTGAATGAGGGTTGTTTCTCGAACCATGGACCGCTTGAACGGCGCCACGTTTCTGTCGGGCGCCAATGCCGAGTTCATCGCCGAGCTGTATAGCCGCTATCTTGAAGACCCGAGTGCGGTGGACGACAGCTGGCGCGCGTTCTTTGCGGAGTTTGGCGATGACGCGGCCTCGGTAAGAGCCGAGCGTGCCGGGCCGCCGTGGGCGCGGCCATTGCCGCCGCTCGCCGGGCCCGAGCCGGGTGGTGCGGCTCCCGCCCAGCCGGTGTCGGCAGAAGCCGTCCAGGAGGCGGCGACCGCATCGATCCGCGCCCTTCAGCTGATACGCGCCTACCGGGTGCGCGGCCATCTCCTGGCCGATCTCGACCCGCTCGGCCTCGAACAGCGCGGCCACCCTCCCGAGCTCGATTACCGCACCTACGGCTTCA
>Ga0209380_10000568_pt1 | contig 26105 bp, 18 predicted proteins | sample HubBroMetageWFT6_FD_188347 | JGI IMG/M metagenome (GOLD analysis project Ga0209380, IMG submission 188347) | Warmed and freeze-thawed soil microbial communities from the Hubbard Brook experimental Forest, New Hampshire - Hubbard Brook CCASE Soil... | ecosystem: Environmental > Terrestrial >... | reverse complement strand
TGTTTGCCCCAGTTACACAGGTCAGCGAACATTGGAACCGATTACCGGCGCTGGACGAACAATTCGCTCTGGCTTCACAAACCGCTGCTTCCCTTTTATTATTCACTGTGATTGCACCGAAGAGTGCGTTGATCACTGGTAGCTTAACGCCATCCGTGATCGGGGTCGACCTTCTCATCCCATCTATTCCTAGCAGTGATTGAACACGAACGCAATTTGCCTCGTTCTCTGGAGCGCTTCGGGAATCCTCTTCAAGCGCTCCCCCAGAAAGTGGAACACATCTCTGCTTATGAGATTCACACTCTTGCCGCGTCGCTGGGCGTAAAGGACCGTTCAATAGAGGTCGTATATAAAGTTGCGCTGGATCAACTCCTGGAATGAACGAGTCCACAGCTTCAATAGACCTCTCCGCTGACACGACGACCAAGCAGGTTCACTTCACGCAGGAATCTTGGGTACAGTGTCCAACTGGAATAGTGCTATGACAATGCTAGAACAGTACATGTCAAATCTTCAGCACCCGGTCGTTCGGGCTGTTCATTCCATCGTAGATTTTCTTGAGATTGTTTGTCGATTCAGCCGTTCGACAACTCTTCACCAAACGTAAGGGAGCCGTTGATTCAAATAGCGAGCAACGCACTCGAAATGACTGACCTCATCGAAGACTTCGACAATTACAAGACGGAGCTTCGCGAATTTAATCATTCTGTCCGACCCTACGGACTTTGAAGCAGCCTATGGCCTCTACGCAAGCTTGATTCCGCTCCCGCCGCAAACACCTTCAACCAAGCTCCGTAACACTACCCCTGTGATTACTGACTGAGAATAGGAAGCAATTGAGGATCGATGGTCACTTAGTGGGCCAAGATGATTTATCAGCTCAATAGCAATGAGAGAGACGGTCGTATTCTGGCGGCCTTATCAGAAAACGATGTGTTTGTGTGCACACTGAGAACACTGGGATCTAAGAGACCGACCAAAGTCAGATTGCCATGCCACCTCATGGCGCGAGTGGCAAAAGGGGCTGGCAAACTTATTCCTGTCGTACAAATGTGCTCCAATTCGGAACAATTCAAGCATGCATAAATGATGCCGACCGAATCTTGTTTGACTTCGGATCAAGCTCGGTATACGCTTTTCGCGAAATCTGTAACGGAGAACATTTCGATGGGCACTACGGACACATTTCCAACGCAAAATGATATCCACGCAGAAGGAGCGTCCCCTGTACCTGTCCAATCTGGACAGCAAGCGGACAATTCGACGCCTCCTGTTGTTGCAGTTGGGAAAGAATTGGCTGAAGAGATTGGTAAGTTTTGCGATGATTGCACCAAGCGATATGCGTTCAATTCTCGATGGGATAACGTTCTTAATGTGACTGGAATTTTGCTGTCGGTGGGGATTGTTGCCTCAGGGGTTTATCAACGGGGAGCTGTTTCTGCAATCTTGGGCGCGTTCGTCGCAGCGATAGTCAGCGCGCAAAAAGCTTTCCCCTTCGGCCAACGGACAAACTTTTACAGGGTCTTAATCGGACAAAGCTCGAACCTCGAAACGGATGTTGACCAAGGACTAATTTCCAAGCAAGATGCCGTCGCGATCCTTAAATCGCTGAGGTTGGATTTCGCACAGCAACTCCCAAGAGGTTCGACATTTAATTCTGGGGACGCTGGCGGACCTGAAGATGGTCCGAAGTCATAGGGTAGTTGTCAAATCTTCGACGCTGAGCTTGGCCTCGTTAGCGGAAAATGGCTTTCCAGAGGTGGTGCGGACGAGATTCCCGATCTCTTGCACTACTCCTTTGATATGCCGGGCGATACCCCGCCATACAGCATGGTGGCAAACCGAACTTCCTCTTCGCATCCTGCTCACCTGACATGGTCTGTCCCTAAAATGCGATCGCTACGTGTTCAGGCGCCCGGATCGTAAAACTGGGGGCGCCACATCCCCAACGGCATCAACAACGCCCTCGCGAAAATCTGGGATTTCCCCACGACCACACGCCCAAGGGATCTACGCTTGCCGGCGTGACAGGTTTGTTACGTTTCCGGTTCGCACAGAGCTCGGAGCAACCGGTATCGTCCGGAAATACAAAGAGCTCGGGCTTGCGCGTCACGGTCCAGACACGAACGCAAGTGTCCACTTGGAGCGATGATGTGGCCGAGCCAAATGGCTTGGCGAAAGTAGGGGGCAGTACAGTGGGAGGCGGAGTCAGCGCCCCCGAGGATCCTTCGCCGCAAGCGAGATTCCAGAAAGAGCTCGAGCTTGCAAGCAAGAGCGCCGAGAACCGTGACGTGAGTCGGCAAGGCCGAGTCATCGGGCTCAACCCTGTCACCGGTTCGTTTCCAGAATCTCCTGGTTCGGCGCTTCATACGTCTCGGGTTTCGTGTAGCGGTTCATCTGGTGATACAGAGCTTGGACTTGGTCCTTTGTCTTTCTGATTTCTTGAGACAGGTGTAATTCCTTCTTTGCCAACTCGGTCATTTGGAGACGTTGGTAGGCCCGACCCAGTTGATAGTGCGCGGAAGCATTGAGGGGATCGGATTGCACGGCCAGACGCAAGTACTTGATGGCCTGCTGCGGGTTTTCCGGCATCGCCAAGGCCGCAAGACCCATCTGTGCCTGAACTTCATTCGGGTTGAGGTGGTAGGCCCGCTGATAGTGCGCAAGTGCCTGCTCTGGCGCGGATTGCAACAACGCGATATCAGCCAGCTCGCATTCCGTCCTGGCTGTATCACCTTCGACGGTCATAGCCGACTCCAATTCCTTTTGAGCTTCGGCTTGCGCAGCAGCATCACTGCGAGCGGATTCGAGGATGGCTTCTCCCAATTCGTAGTGAACGCCGGACGCTCGTGGATCGATCTGCAGTGCCTTGCGGTAGTGATCAATGGCGCCTTTGAGGTCCCCTTGATTGATCAAATGCTGTGCAATGATTTCTTGCATGCGTGCCGAACCAGGCGCCAGTACGGCGAGTTTATTCAACGTTTCATCCGCCAGTTCGGAATAGACGCGTTGCGCCATGAACAACACATCTACGTTATCGGGAGCGAGATCCACGAGAGTACGCATTATCGAGGCGGTGGCGCCGGGGTCGCCTTGTTGCTCGTAAAGACTGGCCAATTCCAACCCAACCTGAAGACGCAATTTCTTGTCGTTCAGCTTCGCAAAAGATTTTTCCAGCGTGGGCCGGGATGAAGGGTCCCCCAAGCGTTTATCGCAAACCCCCAGGAGCGCACGTATTTTCTCCAGAGATGAGTTGATGCCCAGTGCTTTGCGGAAGTTCTCTGCAGCAGTTTGGCAATCCTGCCCCAGGAACGCGATTACGCCTAGATTCGCATATGCCTCGGCATTTCGAGGGTCGAGAGAGAGGACTGCCTTAAACTCGCGCGCCGCCGAATCTGGGTCGTTCGCCTTGAGATAGGCCTCCGCCTTTTGCAGGTGATGGTGGGCCTCGGCAGTGCCCGACGCTCCCGTTTGCGCCAGCATGAGTGCCGCCACCGACGAGAGCAAAACTGCAATGAACAAGAGCCTCGAACACAGCCGGCCAGCATCTGAGCCAGGCGTCGCCGCAGAGCGGCAACCACGAAAAGGGGAATCATTACGGACCTTAGGATTGTTCATGGAAGAACGATACTGCTGAAAATCCCCTGAATACCTAAAAAACTATGGGGGGCGAAAGGTAACCGTCCTTTCGCACCCCGCGGGCAGCGTTCTTGTCAGCCGGCTCAGAATATGAAGCGGGCGCCGAGTTGCATAATGCGCATGGTTGTGTTGTTCGCAGGCCCGTTGCTTATGCCGGCGGTACTGTCAGCAAGCCCACCGGTGGAAGGGTCGTATCCGACGTTCGCGTCCGGGTTGCCGTAATTCACATGATTGAATGCATTGAACGCGTCGGCTCGAACTTCCAGTTTCAATCTTTCGGCAATGAGTGGAAACTCTTTCCCGACACTGAGGTCGACATTCGAGAAGCCGGGACCAACCAGCGCACTGCGTCGACCACTGCCAAAGGTGCCAGTCCCAGGATTGGCGAAAGCCGCCGGGTTAAACCAACCGCCAATGCCGAAATGCGAGCCTGAGCCTCCCGGCACCGTGAAGTGTTGCGACGATTTTGGATTTCCAACCTGATCGGGGTACAGAGTGGAACCGGCGCTGAGAGACGGAGTCAAGCCGCCATCCAGCGCTGTGGCGATGGAATACTGAACCAGCGGGGTATATGGAACGCCCCCGTGCCACTGGAAGATGGTGGATACGCGCCAGCCCCCTGCGATCTGATTCAACGGACCGCGTAAGACGAACTGGCGACCGCTTCCGAACGGCAGTTCATAGGTAACTTGGCCGACCAAAGTGTTCGCCGAATTGAAGTCGGACAAACCGTAGTTGGCCGCCGGATGATATGCGTCCTGGTAAATGTCAACTCCCGACCCGTGGCCATTGCCCGTCCCGGTATCCATAGACTTCGACCAGGCGTAGTTAACCTGATAACTGAGGCCATGCCTCATCCTTTGCTGTAACCGCACCTGCAAGGCGTTGTAGTTCGACCAACCCGTATAGTTTTGAGAAGTGATCGCGTTGAAAATCGGGTTGGGGTTGCCGCAGTTGTAGCCCGAACAGCCCAGCAGGCTGGGGGGTGCCTGATTGGTGTCGGTGGCGAAGTTCAAGTGCGTACCTCGAGTATGCACATAACTGGTGTCCAGTAGAATCCCGCCCCCAAACTGGTGTTGACCGCTCAACAGAAACTGCTGCACGTAGACAGTGGGCATGTTTCTTGGGTAATACTGCGCGCTGTTGTAGTTCTGGATTTCTGGCGAGAGATTCTGAAGGGTGGGAAAAACAACAGTTCCAACCGGCGGTCCATTCACCAATTGCCATGGCGGGCTGCCATTGACATAGCCGCCGTTGCCGACATTGTGAGGATCGAAGCCGAGACCAAGCGCGCCATCGGTATAGTTCTCAGCATCACGCGGTGCGTCGAAGATGCCATAGCTGGCCCGGAAGGCCCAACTGTTGCGCGGTGACCAGGCAACGCCAATTCGAGGAGCAAACTGCTTGTAATCGCCGTTCTGAATCGCGCTCAGATTCTTGATGGTTCCGCCGAAGGCGGTGTCACTCTGTCCACCGAAAAGAATCCCTCCTTTGCAACCCGTGCAGGCGTTGTTGGGCAGGACCGGGTCGTAGTTGCCGAACAGGTTGTTGCTCACGGTCCACCCGGAAAGCAATTGCCACCGTAGACCGAGGTTTAAGGTGAGATGAGGCGTGACCTTAAAATCGTCGCTCGCGAACACCGCGCCGCCTTTCAGGTGTGCGCTCGTGGGGTCCGATTCGGACACGTACCACCCGAAAACGTCGCCTGCGAGGAAATCCGCATAGGGAATTCCGGTGACGCTTCCATTGAACTCGAAATGCCCCGAGGTGATGTCTCCCCAGTTCGAGTAGTTCTGGTAGTACTTATCGAACTCGCCGCCGAGCTTAATGGTGTGCTTGCCTCGAATCAGGGTGAAGACATCGCCGATGTTGTACACGCCCTCGCCGAGAGCAGCATCGATGTTGCCGTTCCCCCCAGGGCCCGGCAAGCCTCTGCTGGATTCGCCGGCGCCGAGAGCCATTGCACCGGTTCCTGATCCTGAGTCAATCGTCACGTGCGGGAAAACGTTGGCCGGAGCGTTGGTGCCGTAAGCAGGTTGCAATCCCAGTGTTGTGGGATCGTTTTTCCCCAGTGAAGGCGGTTTGTATTTGTCCAGCTCGCGACTTCCGCCAATGCGTAACTCGTTAATCGCGGTCGAGCTGATAGTAAACACATACGAAAGCTGACCGGTCAGGTTATCCGTCGCTCCCCGCTCGTAGGCAGTGGCATCGTTCGGGAACAATGGATCAGCGGGGACGTACGAAGGAAGCGCAGAGTGGTAATTGAAAGTGAACGATAGCTTGTGCTTGGACGACGCGTCGAAATCAGCCCTGCCGGTGTACCACTTGTCGAGATTCGGACTGACGCCGTTAAAAACAAAATTGTTCTGAGTGGGGCACGTTTGCGCGACACCAGGCCCCACGTTCGCCGGTCCCGGACAGCCGTTGACCCAACCCTTGGCGCTTGCGCCCGGGAAGTACGTCTGCATCTTCAGCGCCACGGGATCATAGGTTCCCTGCAGAATGCCGGAGGAATTGAATGTCGCGCCGGTCGCTCCAGTCATCCCATAGAAATCACCAGCTTCCATGGCTGCGGTCGGATAACTGTATAAGCCGGCGGTCGGCGTGGTGGCAGGGTTGCGTTGGTAATTGAAGAAGAAGAACAGTTTGTTCTTCATGACAGGTCCGCCGATGCTCCCACCGTAGTTGTTCCAATGCTCCACCGCCTTCGTGCCGGTCTGGTTATAGAAACCTCTTGCGTTGAAAGCTGTGTTCTGAATGAACTCGTACGCGCTGCCGTGGAACTGGTTTGTCCCACTCTTCGTGATGACGTTGATTGAGGTCAACCCGTTCCCGTACTCCGCAGGAGCATTACCGGAGTTGACGCTGACCTCGCTGATGGCATCCAGCGGCCCGAAGTAGTTGCTGCTGTTGTAGTCCCGCGGGGCGGTGGCCGCCGAACCGTCCATCAGGAAATTCACGTTGTAGGATTGCGTTCCGTTGACGCCGACTTGTTGGCCGGCTGCCTCGCCAGTTCCTCCCCCTGCGTTGACGCCAGGAATGAGCTGAGTCAATTCGGCGCGCCAGTCTGTCCCGACGATTGGCGCCGCGTGAACGGCCTCGCTGCTAATATTCACGTGTTGGTCGGAGCTCTCTGTCTCCAACTGCGGCACATCCCCGGTCACGACAACCTGTTCGGAGACGGAGCCTACCTGCAGAACCACATCGACGCCGATAGTCTCGATTTGGAGAGTAATGCCATCGCGAACAGAATTGCGGAATCCAGTCTTGGAGAAGGCGACCTTGTACTGTCCAACGGGCATCGACGGTGCGTCATAGATGCCAGCTGAATTTGTGCTGAGCACCTTAGCCACACCGGTCTGCACGTTGGTGATGGTGACCATCACGCCCGAGACCAAAGCGCCCGAAGGGTCTGACACCGTCCCCTTGATTTCTCCCGTATTCGCGTTTTGTGCACAGATAAAACTGGTGGTGAAAGTCAGGAATAACGCAACAACCAGACGAAGCGGATTACCGGCATGTGTCAATCTCATCGCGGAGACCTCCGGAGCGAAGTTCGGAAAGGAACCAGCGCCGCAGTTTGTCCAGGATGTCGGCGGCTGCGTTCCTTTATGAATCTGAAAAACAGGCAAAACACTTCTATCCGTCGCGAATGCTATTCCCACATGGATAGGCGCGAATCCGCCAAAAGTTGGAAAGGTGAAAAAGTATTTCTCTTGACAACGCCCAACAACCTGTGGCGCGTTCCGGGGGTTCTGGTGCTGGCGAAAGGCGGGTTGTCTTGCCTACAAAGCTACAGATGTACCAGGCCGCGCTGCAGTGCAGTGACGACGGCCTGAGTACGGTCATCTACATCCAACCGCTGCAATATCGTGCTCACATGACTCTTCACGGTAGCCTCGGTGATGCCGAGCGCGCTGCCGATCTGCTTGTTGCTGTTGCCACCGGCCATCAACTGCAACACTTCCCGTTCGCGGGCGCTCAGGTCAGAGTCCGGGACTCGCGAAGCTAGCGCCCGTGCCACCGGAGGTGGGAGAAAACGACCTCCACTGTGTACTCGCAGTAAGGCGTCCACCAGAGTCTGATAGGGCATTCCTTTGATTACATAACCCTGTGCTCCAGCCTCTAGTGCTCGATGAATATCCTCATCGCCGTCGTAGGTGGTTACGACAATGAATCGAGAGCGTGGCTCGATTGCCCGAATCGCGGTGATCGCGTCCACTCCGCTCATTGGACCCGGCAATCTCAAGTCCATCAGGGTGATGTCAGGCTTATGCCGACGATAAAGCTCTAGAGCTTCCTCGCCTGTTCCCGCCTGCGCGACCACACTCATATCTTTGCGTGCATTGATGATCGCTCCTATGCCGACTCGCATCAGAGGGTGATCGTCCACGACCATCACACCTATTCTCCTGGCACCATTCATAACCTTATCTCGGAGATCGGATCTGGAGCGATGGCTTTGCGGGGCACTTCTATGGCGATCTGAGTTCCAGCGCCGATTGCGCTCTGCAGGTTGAAGGTACCGTGAATGCGCTCAACGCGCTCCTGTATGCCCAAAAGTCCGTAATGATTTTCCGGCATTTTGGAAAGAGAGCGCACATCAAATCCAGAACCGTCATCCATAATCTTGAACGTGCATTTCTCTCCTTCGAACTCTACCGTGAGCTGGATCTTTTTCGGATGGGCGTGGCGAATCGAATTGTAGAGTCCCTCGCGCGCAATCATGAGTACTTCATGCGCCGTGAACTGATTCAGGGAAAATGGCTCACCCGATGTGGAACACTCCACCGGAAGGCCAAACTCGTGACTGAATTGCTGGGCCACTTTGGTAAGCATCGCCCCAATCTCGCTGGCAGACTCGGAAACTGAACGCAGCCCCCATACCGCCTGACGCGCCTCTTCGAGCGTCGAGCGGAGTTGGGTACGCGCACAGTCGAGGAGTTCGTCGCCGGCATCAGAGGCCGTCTGAGCCATGCTGGAGTGGGCCTCGAGCAAGGCAGATACGCTGGCGCAGCCTTGAATAAGGGTGTCGTGCATCTCTCGCGCTAACCGATTGCGTTCGCTTAACACTGCACGAAAGCGACCGCGCATTTGCCGGAGCCGAAACTGATAGATGCCCCACACACAAGCGGCAATCGAACCCACAATGCAGGCAAGGAACCAGCTGGTTCGGTAGAAATGCGGACGTCGCACAATCTTCAAGGATGCCGATGCCACCTGCTCCGGGTTATTCATTTCGAAAGCGGCAACCCGGAATTGATACTGCCCTGGGGGAACATTGGTGTAATAGGCCACGCGGGACGGCGAAGCATCACTCCATCCTTTGTCGAACCCCTCAAGCATATAACGAAAACGGATGCGTTCCTGCGAGCGCAGCAGGACAACGCCATAATGAATTTCCAGCTTCGCGTTGTCGGGTCCGAGCGAAATTGCCGAGGTTGCGGGAATCTGCAAACCGTCTGCCATTACCTGGTCAATTACCACCGGCGTCGGTTTCGACGACATGAGAGAACCGATCGAGACGCGAACAGGACCGCGACTGCTCGGAAACCAGACTTCGCCTTGACTGGTCAGCACTCCTGCCGGTTTCTCTCCTCCACACATCTGGATCGTTTCCAGGCCGTCTGACATTCCGTAGAGGCTAAGCGCAACTGGGCGTTTGGAACGGTCCGCTATCGCGTCCAATTCCTTGCGGCTGACGGCGGAGATCCCGTTAGGGCCGCTCATCCATAGATTGTTGTTGCTATCTTCGAGCAACTCATAAATACCGTTGCTGGCAAGGCCCTGAGCGGTCGTGTAGTGAGTCATCACTCCGGAACGCCATCGGTATAGTCCCCCGGTGCGAGTTCCAAACCATAAGCTGCCGTCAGAATCCTCGTGGATGGCCCAGATTTTTTCATTTTTCAGAGCATCAGTGGCGCCATCATGTTCGAACGCGTCGCCATGCAAACGGCTTAATCCTTGGTCAGTACCGATCCAGATATCTCCGCGATGGTCTTGCAGGAGAGAACGCGTGCTGAAGTAGGCTAGCCCATCGCTGACGCGATAGTTAGTAATCCGCTGATCGCCCCAGCGGCTGACTCCTTCGTCGGTTGCAATCCAGACGCTTCCATCGCGGCCCTGGAGAAAGGCCCGGACAAAATTGTTGACCAAGCCTTCCTGAGTGGAGTAGCGAGTCAGGCGGCCACCAATCAGGCGAAAGGCCCCTTTCCCTTCCGTCCCAATCCACAAAGCGCCTTCACGGTCGCGAAAGACATTGCGCACCCGAACGCCAGTGATTCCGGGAAACACGTATGCAGATGCCTTGCCGTTGTGGACTCGAAAGAGATTGACTGCGGCTACCCAGAGATCGCCATTTGTATCCTGGTAGATGGTTTCTGCGTCCGAGTCGGAACCGTTCGGCAAAGCAACGGTGCTGACGGGCGTTTTGATCAGGCGTACCATTCCACCCTGAGTGCCGATCCAAATGTTCCTTTCAATGTCTTCATAGAGATTCAAGACTGTATTGCTGGGCAGCGGGTCGGGAACTGCAATCCTTGAAAAGTGCCCAGGACGATAAGTAAACAAGCCTCTGCCGATCGTCCCTATCCAGAGAGTGCCATCAGAAGTCTTGCGTAGCACGCGGACGGTTCCCCGCACTCCGGGCACCGACTTGAAGGAGTGATCGTTCAGAGCTAGTCGCTGAAGACCGGAAACGGTGCCGACCCATATGGTGCCATCGTCGGTTTCGGCGATGGACTTAACTCGATGCTGGCCGGCTTCGCCAGGCAGGACGAATTCAGTCACCGCCGTGCCGTTGATCCGAAGTAGTCTAGATCCACCAACCCAGATCTGTCCCTGGTGATCTTCATAGATCGCATGCACTGCAAGCGTTGGTATGTGCGCGCTGGCGTCCACTCGACGCCAATGATCGTTCTCCAAACGGAACAACCCATTGTCAGTGCCGACCCAGAACCTTCCCAGGTGGTCCTCTTCCAAGGTGCGCACGAAGCCATTCGTGAGTCCCTCGGGAGCGGAAAACCGACGGAACCCTCCGTCGCGATAGCGGATGAGTCCGCCACCTTCCATGCCAATCCACAGCGTGTGATCCCGAGAAACAGTCAGACAAAAGACGTTGTTCTCGGTGAACTCAGGTGTGTTCTCACGGTTGAATGTCTGGAATCTCTCTCCATCGAAACGGACTAAACCGCCGGTGGTGGCAATCCACAAATAGCGGTCGGCATCCTGGGCAAAAGCCTGAACGACCTGTTCGGGCAACCCATCCTGCATCTGCCAAAGACGCTGCGTGTAGGACAGTGGGGCTGTCGTCACCGCAGAAGCGGCCAGCAGCATCAATGGGCGAAAGACGAGAAGGGCACGGATAAAGCCGCGCAGTAGTCTCGACTGGGCCTCAAAGTGAATGCGATATACTCCAGTCAACATACGATGCAGCAGCCACCGTCTGCAGCCGTCCAAATGAACATTCGCGAACTGCCGAACCACGGAAATCTATCACATCCGCTTACTTCCGGCTGAAACGGTCGAAGACCGTAAGTACAGGAAGTGAGTTGTGCTTATCGTCGAAAAAGCCTCTGGAGATAAGAGGACCGGTCACGGCTGGCTCCCACCAAAAAACGCCTTTGCCCCTTCCGCTTGGAGTCTCCATGACCACGCGGTTGACCTCGTCGAGGAACTGTCGTTGGCCTTCGGGAGATTCCGGAAACGGAGCCGGCTTACTCACATAGTTGCCAGGCTGCCAGTTGTATGCCGTTTCCACCACGATCACGTCCTTCTGGTATTCCCGGGCCATGAAGTCCAGATTGTTGCGGAGATCGTTCAGGCTGCCATGCCACCAGGGGTAGTACGACTGTCCAATCACGTCGTAAGGAATGTCGTAGGTGTTCAGTTTATCCAGAAACGCCTTCGTCCCTTTCGGATCGGCGCCACGGTCGATATGAATCATGATTTTCGGACGGCGACCGTTTCCGCGGCCCGCATCGACACCGTTGATTCCGGCATACACAAGTTGAGCAAAGTTCTCCCAATTCTCTGGCAGCTTGCCATCGGGCCACATCATGCCGTTCGTGATCTCATTTCCTATCTCGACCATGTCCGGTAAGACGTCAGCATCGCGAAAGGCGGCGATTGTATCTCTTGTGTACTGGAATACGGCATCGACCAGTTGGTGGTGTGTTTTTCCTTGCCAGGCTTTCGGCAGGGGTTGGTGACCGGGGTCCGCCCATGTATCTGCATAGTGATAATCCAACAGAAAGCGGAAGCCCAGACTCTTAGCCTTGTGGGCGAGAGTGATCGTGTAGTTCAGATCGTTCGGAAGGTCCGTCGGCGAATGGAAAAGGCGCAGGCGAATCCAGTTATAACCATGCTCCTTAAGGATCTCCAGGCCGGGTTTTGCAACGCCACTGTCCTTGAAACCAATTCCCTGCTGCTCGGCTTCGGCCAGGAATGAAACGTCGGCTCCGATGGCGTAGTCCTGGCATGCTGCCGAAAGAGAACCAGCGAATGCAGTGACGATCAGCAGAATAATGAAGCCAGTTGGAGTTCTCATGACACCCTGCAATCAAGATGGGGGCAACTCATTGCTGCTTCGGTTGTCAGTGCGTCGAGCTTTTCTTGGAAGCACTCGATCCCGCAGCATCCACGGCTTCACCCGGTTTCCACTCCACAGACTCTTCTGCGGCTATCGTATTCTCCGGTCCTAGCAAGGTTACATGCAATTTCAAGATTTTCGCGTCGCTGAGCGGCTGAATCTGTCCGGAGATCGCCTGCGGTTCTTCCAAATCTGCAAACGGTTGCTCGCCACGCTTGATCAGCTTTCCACTCTCGTCAAAGACCTGCCAAGCCACTCGATAGTTATGAAGCGGGTAATAGGGGAGGTTCTCGACCCTATGGGGGCTCACCGCGACTGTAAATCGCAACGGCGCATCCGAGCTGGTCGCTTCCCAACGAGCGTCGATCGCCACCAGTGCATTGAGTTCCTTCCACACATAATAGGAAGGTTTTCGTTGCCGATACTCATCCACGAGGCCGTGCTCCACGAAACCGCCGTCCCAGCCTGGCCGGAGTGTGCGCCTGGATCTATAATCCTGATAGCACCAGAGAATTGCACCAGCGATCCAATCCCGTCGCGCCAGTTCCGGCATTTGTCTGCGAATGATCTCAACCCTCATGGGATCGGCGTCTGCAGGATTCCTGGCAAAAATACCTGCCAGACCGAATTCTGAGATGATCACCATTTTGTCGGAAAACATGCGCCCAACGCGGTCGAGCGAATCCGACAACTCGCTCTCCGGCCCGTGCCAGCTGCCGAAGTACTGGTTCATCATCAGGAAATCGGCATCGTTGGCGGCGGAATCTTCCGCGCGTTTCAACTTTGGGAGGTTATCATCGGCGTAGGTTACGAAACGGTTGGGGTCAAGTTGCCGGATGTAGTCCCGCATCGTACGAAAATAAGCGATTCCGCCCCGCGTCCCGGTGTCACTTTCGTTGCACACACTCCAGGCAAAAATGCTGGGATGATTCCCGGATTCTTCAATCATCTCCCGCACTTGCTGCTTCGCGCGGGCAATCACTCCCGGATTTGTGAGCTGAGCTTCGCTGAATTGCCATACGGGAATTTCAGGAATCAGCAGGATTCCGTGACGATCCGCATAATCGAGAATGAAGGGGTTTTGTGGGTAGTGTACCGGGCGTGTTAAGGCCACCTGCAACGACTTCATATCGTCCCAGTCGTAGCGCATGGTTCCCGTCGTCTCGGCGAGCCCTTCCGAAACGGAGTCTTCATGACGAGCAACTCCGGTCAGACGAACCCGTTCCCCATTCAGCAGCAGATGGCGATCGCGAATCTCAATGGTACGAATCCCAAAGGTGTCGCTCTGCTGATCCAATATATGACCTTGTGCGTCGCGAACTTCTGCCGTCATGCGGTACAAGTGCGGATGGTCGATTCCCCACAACTCGGGAGTTCGCACACTCGTAGAAATTGTTATCGGCGCGGTACCAGGAGCGACATCAATCCGGCGCGACTCGTGGGCGGCCGCGTTCCCCTCCTGATCGAAGACCGTTACGGAAAGCAATAACATTTTCTGCTGCGGAAAATGATTCTCGACAATAATCTGATCGTTGATCCTAGCCTGACCATCCTTCATCTGGGTGCGGATCTGTTGCCGATTCACTTCTATCGGCCCAGTCACCGTTATCCACACATCGCGAACGATGCCACCGTAGTCCCACCAGTCGTACCAAGCGTAGGGATCGCCTCGTTGGGCTAATCCGGGAATGGTAGTCGCGTCAATGCGATTGTCCACTTCCACTGCCAGGTAGTTACTCGCTCGCAGTTGTCGCGTGATGTCGAAGGAGTAGGCAGTGTAGCCACCCTCGTGTGTTCCGAGCTCGGTTCCGTTGAGCCACACATGGGCAGAGTAGAAGGTGGCGCCAAAATGCAGCTTCACGTGCAGATCTGGCGATCGCATCGGCATTGCAAAGGTTTTGCAGTACCAAGCTTTGCCGAGATAGCCGTCCTGCCGGCCGAGATTCCAAGTGTGCGGCAGATTAATGGAGAGCGTGTCCGTTGGTGGATGACTCTGCCAATCTGCATGCTGTCCGATGGAATGCGGATCTGTCCGGAACATCCAATCGCGATCCAGATCCATGCGGGATGCTGCAACTAGCCGAGTACCTGAGCCAATAAAGATGACCACAAGCAACGCGATCAAACCGAAGCGTCTTTTCGAAAATGAGGACAAGATGAGTGAACCGACCGAACTAAAGATTCCAGCTACTTAACCGCGGTGTTCTCCCAATGATCTTAAGTTCTCACTCATTTCGCCGAATCCTCCAAAAGTAGGAGCGCGCAAGAATTTCGCCGATTCAACCAGAGCACACAACTGTGCCCCAACTTATTCGTGCGGATCTCACAGTGCGGAGCTCAACGGTGTGCGTATTCAGGCGGGAGACACAGTCGAGCAAAACGGTGGTGCGACCATTTTGCCCTGACGAGTGTCCGACTTCGCCATGAATCGGCGCCGTTGCTGAAAAAACGCGAGCAATACCTCACACATCTTTGGCAACGGTTCTGGTCGGATGTCGGTGGTGAAGATCACCACATCGTGTTCGTGCGAAGTTTGTCCTCTCCGTGCAGTCCGCCCGCGCGGTTTTGTGTCCCAAACTGGGACGGCTTCTGGAGGCCCCTGATTCGTATGAGAAGGCGCTGGCCCCGGCTCGGCAGGAGCCGGAGCGCGGTTTCCTCGCCGGGCGGCTGCGGGAAATTGAAATAAAAAAACTGGCTCTGCTTTCGATTTTTTCTGTTCGCGACGACGGCCCTTGGGGCTTCACAAATCAGGAATTTCTATTCACTCTTGGATGGCTCCCAAAGCTCGATCTTATTGCCATCTGGATCTCTAACCCACGCAAAGTTCCCGTAGGAAGGATATTCCGCGGTCTTTTCGATCGCCACGCCCTTACTCTTGAGATGGCCGAGCACATCTCCCATGTTCTTCACTCGATAATTAATCTGACCGGTTCGCGGCTTATCCTTGATGTCTTGATCCGCGGGCATAATAGCCCACGCAATCGTTCTCTTGATCTCCGGGTTTTCAAGATCCCTACATTCAAACGTTGCATAGATTGAATTGCACTCAGTGTCTTCGCCCTCAGGAAGTATTCCGAGGCAATCGCGGTACCAGGCAGCCAATCCCTTTGCATCGTTAGAAAAAAGAAAAACGCCGCCAATTCCGTCGATCATACGCCCCTCCCACCCCTCATCTCTGCCGGTTTTCGAACCGGCAGGCATAGTTCCAATTCAAAGTGCGACCAATCCGTCGCGCTTTCTTTGTCCAGGAAAATCTCAAGTGCTGGCGCATGCTCGGGCTCGTGGGCACTATTGATAAGCCAATCTCTGTAAAGGTAGTCCCAGGCCGTAGCTACCTTATGGATATCGCCGGAAACCTTTATGACGGCGTATCGCATGGCTGGCATTTTCAATTTCGACATTCCTTCCATACACTCGAAGGGAGAAGACGACGCCAGACAGACCTCATATCGATAAAGATGCTTTGGGGTCACGTGCGGATCGTCTACCGTCATTCCGAAAAGAATTCCTTGCGAAAAAACATCCTGGGATTTGGCCCATTCGATCACTGTGGTGAGGGCGGCAAGTACTCTGTCCAGTTCGAAGGCATTCGTAACCCGAATATAGGCGACTTGCCTTTCGGGAATGTCGATCAATCCCACCGGGAACGCGGCTCTCTTTTCTTCCGCGCTCATGGGAAGACCATATTCATCTTTCGGGAAGAGTTCTTTGCAAATCTTGCTCTTTTTGATTTCGCCGCTTCTTCGAAACTGACTTGGCGAAGTGTCGTAGCCGGATCGGAAGGTACGTGAAAACGTTGCCGATGACGAAAAACCGCAATCTAAGGCGATATCGGTCAGGCTTTGTTCGGAGTAACGAAGAAGACGAGCGGCCTTTTCAAGACGAAGCCGATTCGTAAAGTTATTTAGGGTTTCGCCAGAAACCGCTGTAAAAATCCGATGGAAGTGGAATTCCGAGAAGCAAGCAACATCAGCAAGCTCAGCTAGCTTCACGGGGCGATGCAGATTCGCTCGAAGATAGTCAATCACCCGATCAATTCTTTGGGCATATTTGCTGTTAGCATGTGTCTTCGCTCTTTGCACGGATTCACATTGTGTCATAGAAATACCCCAAGTGGCCCTGTGCCGTCAGCATCCAAGAGTCTGACTGCCATTCGTCGTCAAGCGTCTCGGTCTACCCTGCGGCCTGGCGCATAGGGCGAAACCAGGACGATGTTTCAGGGGCTGGTCATTCGGTCATTCCCCACCCACAACCCAACCCACAATTCGGGTAGCTGGCGCGGCAGGAACCGGAGCACCGTTTTCTCGCGGGGCGGCTGCGGGAATTGAGGAGTAACGAGACATAGGCCATGATGAGACTACTGCGGGGTTTTCTTACCGACCACTGCTCGCGCCCGCGTGCCGTGCGAAGGTTCGGTACCGGCTTACGGTCCGGATTGTACCGTCATCCTCTCTCGGAACTTTAAGGCTTGCTTGAAATGGACTGCAACCTTTCTGAACCCGTTTCCCGATATCCCGCGGTTAGCCGACGAATCGAGAGCTAACGACGATCCGGGCGACAAATGCACGCCTAGTTCGCCTTGCAGTTGCTGGCGCTGCGAACCTCTTCGACGCGCTTGAGGAAGACATCTGTCCACTCGTCGAGCGCCGCCTCCTCGACGTTCTGTGTTCCACTGGCACGCAATCTCCGCAACTGCTTCTGGTCCATCTTGTTAAACCGGGACACGCGGAAGATAGTCTTGACGGTGTCTCGATCCAGACGCGCCAGTCGTTCGATCATCAGGTTCTGGGCTTCCTTCAAAACCTGCCCGTCGCCTAGCAGCGTTGCTCGTAGTTCGCATTTTCCCGGGTTAACAAAAACCGTTTGCGGTTCCCACGCACTGAAGCTGCCCCGTGGGTTGGTGCCGAACAAATCAAGCCCACTCCTTTTCTTGCCGAAAGTGGAGCCCAAGTCATGAACATAGATCACTGGCCGGCGGCAAACCTTGGAGTGGCCCGCGGCTTCCGGCTCCCACTCCGCGCAATCCAGTCGGTTCTGCTGGGGGAGAGCATTGTGGTAGTGGATGAGCCCGAGGGCAAGTCGGTAAGCGTCGTATTCCACTTTTTGCTTGTGCGTCCACTCGCCGTCGGAATAAAACTTGGCCGTATCGCTCCACGACCATGTTTCGTCGTTCTCGGGACTGATCTCGTCCCAGGCGAGCTCGCGCTCCACATTCACCACTTTGAAAACATCCGGCGGGTCCTTAGTCGAAGCCTTGTTATCGGAAAGCTTCTTCCCGAACGGGTCCGCCGTGCACCCGATGCAGGAAGCTGAGCCGGCCGGGTAGACGTTGTCGGCAGGAAATCCCAGCACCCACATGAACCGCGTCGCTGCGACCGCCGTAAATACCTCGTTGAAACGGGGGTCGTGGTCAGGATAGGGCGGCTTGAGGTACTTCACCTTGACCCTATCGGCCTTGATCTCATGCTCGTTCTTGGCGTCGTCGCGCGGGTAGAGAGATGCTTCTTTCTCGCCGCTCTTATCCGTCTTCACCACAACCTTGACATCGCCGACGTTGAGCACTTCTCCCTTAGGGCTGTAGAACCCCCCGTCCTCGGTGAGGTGCCAGCACTGGAACTTCATGCTGTCGCCGGGGACCTTTACAAAAGCGTAGTGGGGCCGAAAGTAGCAATGAATTGTGTCGGCATCCGTGAAGTAGGCGAAGCGACTCTTTTCAGGTTGAGCGGAGTCGAACTGGGGACCATTTGTGAGCTGCTCAGCGGTAAGCGTCGGCTGGTCCAGCAAGATATTACCCGCACGGATGCACGGTAGTTTCTGGTCTTTCTTCATGCCGTCGGGCACTTCGCAACCGGCAGTCTGCGCGGCAGCGGTGGCGATACTGGTTACGACGACCGACAAGACAAGAAACACTATTCGGGATGTGTCTCGCAACATGATAACTCCTCGACTTGAACTGGGGCCCTAGTGAGTCACTGCGTGCCGCGGTCAGTAAGGCTTGGCCGAGCAGTAGTTGGGTACTGTCTGGAGTCCCATCGGATTGTCGATCGCGGCAAGGTCCGCCGGCTTTTCCTTCCATTCGCACCGGCCCTTCGCGAGGTCTTCCCGCTTCTGTTTGAAGGCGTCAACCCACTTCCGGATGACCGAAGCTTCATCCACACCACCTTTGAAGCTGCCGTCGTGATTGTGATATTGGGGCATCGCGGCCGCGCGCGACGCCCGGAAGAGGTCCTCGATCTGGTGGTCGGAGAGCTGGCACATCAGGCCGGCATCGAAGCGTCTCCCTTCTTCGCTGATCATTGGATTGCTCAAGCCATCGTGTGCGGTCAGGCTCTTACGCAGCCCTGCTTGGCATTGCCTCGGCGCGCCCTCTGTCCCAACCTTGTTCCACAACTTCTTGCTGGACCATATCTGCAGGTTCATTTTTGCGGATGAGTTGCTCGTGAACCACCCGCCGCCGCCAAACGTGGCTCCGACATCCTGCACCAGCATGACCGGCTTTTCGCAGCTGGTCGTGAAGGGCTGGGTCTTCTGATCCACCTGCACCTTGTCGCAGACCAGGCGCTGTTGCGGCGGCTTGTTATCGCTGTGCTTCATGAATGCCCCCAGCAGCTTCAAACCGTCGCGTTCATAGGTGGGCCGGCCGTTGGCGGTGTCGAGTTCCTTCCAACTCCAGCCTTGTTCCTCTTTGCCGTCCTCGTACATCTTGTGACCCGGATATTTCCGAACGATGGTGGCGGGATCAAACATGTGCGTCCCTGTCGGCCCAGAACCGGAGACCGGATTCTCCGGACAGTTGTGGCACTCGACCCGAACTGGGAACCAGGAGTCGGCGTAGTATCCCAGCGCCCACATCAGGCGAGTGGCCACGATTTCGGCGTAGACTTCGTTGTCATCGGCTCCGAACTTGACCTTGACGGGCTCTTCGTCCATGTCAGCGGTGGCAGTCTGTACCTGGCCGTTGGCGCTCTCGATGCGCGTGATCTTGCAGGCGAACTTGGGCGTTTTACCGCCCATCTTGGAGCCGGCAGTGGCGAAGTCGCAGATTACTTTGTCGTCGTAATGGAGTTGAAACTGCTTCTTTTCTTGTTTGGGGCCCTGCATGATGTCGGCTTCGGATACGGTCTTCGGCTGGTACAAGGCAGCCGCGTGCATGGCTTCCAGGCGGTCTTTGGCTGAATAGAACACCTTCTTCACTTTTTGGTCAGTGTCCGCAGTCCCCGCAGCTTGCGCCCAGGCGAAGCGGCCAACACCGCAGGCCAGGAAAAAGGCGAGCACGGTCAACTTTCGAACCACGGTGCCGCGGACAAACAAACCGGCTTTCAAAGCAGGGGTTGACACGAATACGCAACAGGGGCTCACAGGTCTCTCCTTCTTGAGGCGTGAATCGTCTTTGTGTTGCGGACACTACGCCCACCATCGAAAACCTGTCAAGCGGCTGGCCGGCGGGGTCCGTCTACAGCCCTCGACCATGCGATGGGCGACTTTCTATTGTGATAGTGATCGGCATCGATGAAACGTTTCGTCGGTTGAACTACACCATAGAGTGTGTCCTGCGGAGTGTCCGCATATCGGGCCTTCGGTGGATTCATAGGGATCGGCGCTAGATTGGGCTAGAATCTAGTGGCCGCAAAATCCAGCCAGGAGGAATCACTATGCTCTTCGTTACCCTTCATGGCGGTAAGCCTGAAACCAATCCACACAAGAACAACGTCCACGCCTACGACAAGCAGGGGGCTCGAATTAGTTCTTGTGTGTTGGGAGACAGGGGACAAGTCACCTTGAACGAGCTTCGCGGCATTTACCTTGTCGGCAAATATCTCTACGTAGTCAATGCCAACAAGGAACAAAATGGCGTGCTTTGCTATGAAGGGGCGGACACAAACTACACATTCGTCGGTAAGTTCGTCTCAAAAGATGCATGCGAAGGGATTTCACATCCTTTCGATTTGACCTTCGACGGCGCCGGTCACTGTTACGTATCCAACCAGGACACCAACGTGGTGACACGCCTAACGCTATCAGCGGATGGCAAGAGCGGAACGCCCGCAGCCATCGCTCCGGCGTTGTCCGGAAAAGGCAAGTTTGCTCCCGGAACTTTTATCGCATCCAGCGTCGGTAACTTGAACCCTCCGACCACTCCTGTTCCGCGTCCGGCCGGGCTGGAGTACTCCGCTGACGGTGAGAAGAAGCATTCCGTCCGCGGCGTGGTGTGGGCGAACAACGCCCTCTATGTTGCGGATCAGCCCGCCTGTCGCATCAAGGTTTACGACAAGAACGGACAATTCCTGGGGCAGAGCAACGGCGTGGAATCGCCGGTCCATCTCCTGGCGTGGAAAGGCAGCCTGTACGTAAGCGGTGGAAATGAAGTGATGACCGCAAAACTGCCCACTACCCCCGGAGACTTCACGCTTTCGGCAATTAAAGGCATCAAAGTCAAGAACAGCTCGGGCATGGCGTTCTCTGATTCGGGCCATTTTTATGTGGCCAGCCGTACCGACAAGTTGATTCTGAAATTTGACTCCGACTTCAATCCCTTGACGTTTGATTGCAACCTGCCGGACGATCCGGAATTCCTGCTGCACGTGTAGAAACCCCGACCGCCAGCAGCGTCGGGTCGGAGGACAGATGATGGACTATCTTCTCTCAATGGGCTGAATCGTGAGCTTTCCGCAAACCGCTGTTCACACTCTGAGCGTGATTTCAGAAGCGGTAACGATGAGCGGTGGGCCGGAAACGGCGTTCTGGTTCCGTTCCTGTATTGCCTAAGTCTAGTTTCCTCCGGGCTGGCCGGAGACGAACGGAACAAGCACTCAGCGATGTCGACCGGCGATGTCTTTAGCAGAAAGGCGACCAATCGGGAAGAAACGTATCTCAAAAAGGATCGCGTGCTAGCGACTCTACGCGTGCGCGGCAGCGGATGCGCTGTCGGCAACCGAGGGGGGCACAGCTCGCTGTTTGCGCATGGCCTCGTGGAACTCTTCTACCGTCAAAGATTCGCCATAGAACAGCTGAAGCAAAGGATCATCCATCTCGATCGGCGTCGGCTTTACCGCGCTGGGCTCGGATTCCAGTCCCTCAGGCTCGACCAGCAATTCGGGCAACAGAGTTCGATTCTCGTTCAGCACGTCCAGGAATCTTTCCACGGCCGCGCGATGCTCCACCGTGGCCTGCGTGAATTCGATGCCCATCCCCTTGTCCGGATGCATGACCCGCACGACACCTTGCGCTCGCACTTCCACTCCGCCGGCCCGCATCGATAACGACACGCGGCTCGCCGCAGGGAACGGCGACGAAATCTCCAAATAGCATCCGCCCAGACTTAGATCGGTAAGCTGGCAACGAATCGGCGGATCATCCTGCTCCACTTCGGGAGAATTTTGTTTGAGCCATTCCCGCAACTGCCGTGATGCTTCCGGGGCGACATCCCTGAAGCGCAGCCCCGCCTGATTACCCGTCCCTTCCCAGGCAAACTCAGCTGGAAGCGCCAGAGACGTCTGAATGCCCGGCAAGTTAAAAGCGATCTGCCAGCGTCCTGCGGGACGCCGTCCACGCGCAATATTGACCGCCATGCCGCCTTCGCTCAGATCGACCGTCGTCACCTTCATATTGCCGCCAACGCCTGAGCTGCGCAGAACGACGGGAATTTGTACCGCGACTCGCGCATTGCGCCGTCGCTCACTCTTCATCAACGCCCGGGCCGCCCGGAAACTCGATTTCGCGCGTTCACTGGACACCGGCTTGTACAGTACGAAATGCGCACCAATGCCGAACACCGCCTTGAGCCCAATAATCGGTTCGACGATCGCAACCGCAACTGCCTGCTTATTGCAGGGAGCGCTGCGAGCGCTCCGCAACACGTCCGAGGCGCCATCATCGGTCACATCAACGATGATCGCTTCGAACCGCTGTCGGGTCAGCTTTCGCAACGCGCTGTCGGCGTCAAGGCACAACTCGACCGCAATATCGAGGTCTCCCAGCACGCGGCGCAGCACTCGTACGATCTTTTCGTCAGAACACAGTAGCAGCGATTTCAAACCCATGGCTGGACCCTATCTCTCAGCGGTAAACGGGGGTCCGATTCGCGGGGCAAGTATCATTCACGGGCATGAGACAGCCTGGGACCGATCTGCCGGACTCCCTGTTTGCACTCTATGTCCATCGACCTGCCGGATCAACATCCGCGCTCGCCGGTCGGTTACGATCGTAACCTGCAATCCCGCCCGCCTTGGCTCCCCGGAGCCGTTGGATCGTAGGACTCATTCAGCGAACAGCCATGCGGCAAGAAAATCCAATGCTCATCCGAAACAACCGCATCGCCCCTATACCAAGTCGCTTATTTTCTTATATTTGGGCCAGATTTGATGGCTTCCTCACGGGAATTTCCGTTGACTTTTCACTAAAAATCGCTGTACACTTCTGAGTCTCAGATTAGCTTTGCGTTCGGAATCAGTCTTGGGACTATTTCTGTCCCGCCGAAGCCCAAGTTCCATTTGAATCCTGTACGGGACGCTGAGAATCATATAGTTAGACGGAAATTGCGGTTTTATCCCCTATACGTGGAAAGGCATTTTTCATGGCCAAGCGACGCGGAAATCCGAACTGGGGCAAGCCTGAGCCGATCGGGCCCATTACCCCGACCATCACCGAATTCGAACAGGTTGTGCGCGAATACAAGCTCTCCCCCGACCAGTATCTGCGGTCTACTCGCCTGCGCGAGTGGGCCCGCCGCAACAAGAACTCGAAGTATATTCCCGAACCTCTGCTCGAGGCTTGGGGTTTCGAGATCGAGTCCACACTCTAACGCAGATCACAAAACATTTTGAGGGCCGCTCCTATGGAGGAGCGGCTTTTGATTTTTGGATTTATGTTGGGATAACCTTCTTTTCGAACCTGTGGGGACGGCCGTCCCCGGCGGTCCGGCCGAGCAACGCCCGGCGGCAGCGTTTACCGCCATCCAGTTTCAGAAAAAGCCACGGTGGGAGGAACTTACTTCTTGCTCACCGCCGCTTTCAATTTTTCAATCTGCTGGAGGTGCGCAGTTCCGTGTCCGCTCATCCTCTCCACTAGGTCAGCAACCGTTACCTCCCGTTGCGCTTCCGGATGGAAGGCCGATTTGGAAAAGTCGGAAGCCTTCAGACTTCGCAGCAACCGTAAGTTGTGATGACGCCCCAGACCGTAGAACGCGATCAGTTCCGATGCGGGCGAACCCATATAGTTCAGATTGCGGGCCCACGCGTCCTGATCAATTGGGGCGATCGCGGGCTTGGTATCCGCCAGCATCTGCCGAAATCGGTATCCATAAACGATCTCGATATCCGCCAAGTGACCCAGGACTTCCAGCACGCACCACTTTTCGGGAGAGGGCTTGTAACGCAGAACTTTTTCTGGCAAACCAGATACAGCTGCTGCAATCTCTTTCGGGCTTTTCTCCGCCGCCTCGAGGTGATTCTTAAACTCCGTTTCCGTCAAGGGCCGTCTCCCGCGTGTTTCATTCCAGACTAGTTTACTCGATGCCTTTGATGATAGGCCTCAGGGCGCAAATCGGCCTCTTCGTCTTGGAATAAATAGTGATGCGAGCGGGAAGTTCGACGCCGTTTGCAACTGGAATCGGCGCGCTCAAGGGCTATCTCCCAGCGACTACTGGATGAATGCCCTTGGGATCTTGTCACTCCGCGCCGAATCGATCCGGGCCTGGTCATCTGTTTTGGCGGATGCTCCTTCCAGTTTTCGGACATGGGAGGTGGTACCGCGAAAATAGCGTGCACCTGAATATCGATGCCTCTGCAGTCCTTCCTCGTTGCCTGCTGCGGTCTAAGCGCTACAGTTCCTGCGGAAGCCGTCTCATGATCAACAGGATGGTTGCCAAATGCAAGCGGTAACGCTACCCGGCCTTGTCGTTCCCGGCTTAATCTCTCCTTGTAAGGACCGCGGTCCATTCCGTGATATGTTTTCTCGAACCAGATGCTCAACGTCCTCGAAATTCCGTCCAGCGAACTGTTCGCGCTGCTGGCCGCCATCGGCTTCGCCGCAGGACTGAATCTCTACGCCACCGTCGCTGTCCTTGGACTGCTGGCGCGCTTCGGCCATCTTCCACTCCCGCCAGGTCTGCTTCTGCTCGCCGGCTGGCCGGTGATCGCCGCCAGCATCGCGCTGTTCACAATCGAATTCTTCGCCGACAAGATTCCCGCCTTCGATCTGATCTGGAATGCCCTGCACACTTTCGTCCGCGTGCCCATCGCCGGACTGCTGGCCTACCAGGCGACGCGCCAGCTTTCCCCCGAGCACCAACTGCTTGCGACCCTTGTGGGCGGGGGCGTCGCACTCATCGCCCACAGCGGCAAAACCGCGGCGCGTGCCGCCGTGACCCCTTCGCCAGAACCGTTTTCGAACATCGCTCTTAGTCTGGTTGAAGACGCGCTTGCCATCGGCCTGACTTGGCTGGCCACGCGCCACCCATATATAGCGGGCACCTTTGCCACAATCTTCGTCCTAATCATCGTGCTCCTGGCCCGCTGGGTCATCCGCGCCATGCGCGCCCTGTTTCGCGGTGCCGAGCACGAATTCAGACCCAGCAGAACCTGAGACGCCTCAGTTTAGCGGCTATCTCCGCGATACAAACAGCACATACGAGTCCAATTCACAATAGCCCATTCACACTCTTCTTGGCTCCCTAGTGCCATTTCCAAAAACCTCTAACCACTCTAGGGTCGTGTTCCCCAGAAGTTGTAGAGACTCCCGAACATCCGAAGGAAGGTTTTCTAATGCGCAATGACGTTTGTAGGCCTAGTGTGACCGGAGCATTTCTGCGGCGCAGTAGGATGCTTTTAGCATGTGCTCTGCTTTCCCTGTTCTCTGGTTGCAACATCGGACAAAAAACGACAACCCTTTCGCTCCAGGCACCTCCCCCCTCGATTGCGGCTGGGAGCCAGACGGTCTTTACCGCTACCATCTCCCACAACAACGGACAGTTCCAGGGAGCGACGTGGGCCTTGACAAACGGCGGGGCCGCCTGCCCTTCTGCGTGCGGCACTCTGACCAATCCGACAAATGTTGGAAGCTCGGGAAACGGCGACACCGCAACGATCACCTATACCGCACCTGGCGCTCCTCCCACTCCTAATTCAGTCACAGTCACAGCGACGTCGGTAGAGAACCCTAGCTCCACCGGAGCGGGCACGTTCACGATTGAATGAACACACGCAACGAGAAAACGAGAAAAAGATAAATGGCGCCTATGAGGACCTCAATTCACCGTCTGCAAGCATTCACGCTGACCGCACTCGCGCTCGCGGGTACAGACCGCAGGTCAAATTGCGAAGCCGACGTTGCTGGGCGTCCTCCAGGAGCCTGCTGCCCCTGGAGCCTGATCGGGGTGACATGGCTTTCCGCATAACGAGCGTGATGTCAGGGGATAATTACCTTTGCCCGTAACTTGTTGTAGCCCTGGGATTGATTGATGAACTGATGAACTCCCGCTAACGCCACGATTTGAATAGACCGAGGGAGAAGGGGGATCCCCATCACAAACTGGAAATGCCCACGAAGCTGCGCTTTAAGACGCATGATCGGGATACCGAAGATTTTTTTCGAACCAAGACTCCAGGCGGCGATGAGTCCCTCCGTGGAACCCTTTCTCCCCTGTGGTGAAATCCTCGGGGGTGAAAATCAGATCAAACTGGACTAAAATTGCCTCAATATGAGTCCCCAGATCCCATTTACCGACGTCCCCGACGCAATTGAAGAAATCCGCGCAGGCCGGATGATCGTGGTCGTCGACGACGAAGACCGCGAGAACGAAGGGGACCTCACTCTCGCGGCCGAGAAGGTCACACCCGAAGCCATCAACTTCATGGCGAAATTCGGACGCGGCCTGATC
>Ga0209380_10000566_pt1 | contig 26127 bp, 26 predicted proteins | sample HubBroMetageWFT6_FD_188347 | JGI IMG/M metagenome (GOLD analysis project Ga0209380, IMG submission 188347) | Warmed and freeze-thawed soil microbial communities from the Hubbard Brook experimental Forest, New Hampshire - Hubbard Brook CCASE Soil... | ecosystem: Environmental > Terrestrial >... | reverse complement strand
CGGCACACCCGATGTTTCCCTTCCTTGCCCAGGGGGCGGCCATGGCGATCGAAGACGCCGCCGTGGCCGCGGAATGCCTGGCGCGAATGCCGGACGATCCGGAGCGCGCGCTACGCACATATGAGGCGATCCGGCGGGGCCGCACCCGAATGCCATTGAGCAATTCCTGGCCGCGCATCCCGCGGCTTTGACGTTTGTGCAAACTCCCAAGCCGATCCCGGTCAGCTTTGCGAAGGAGTCGTTTTTCGCTGTGTCTGCGTTCAAGTTTACCAACGCGGACGGCGTGAGCCGCTATGGGCGCTATCGGATCCTGCCGGCGGCAGGCAACGAGTATCTGGACGAGGCCGGAGCGGCCGCGCAGGGGCCGAACTTCCTGTTCGACGAGATCAAAGAGCGCGTCGCAAAGGAACCGGTCAGGTTTCGGGTCGCCGTACAGGTGGCTGAGGCCAACGACACGGTTGACGATGCCACTGTGCGCTGGCCTCAGGATCGTCCTCAGCTGACGTTCGGCGAAATCAGTTTGCAGGAAATTACGCCGAACAACGCAAATGAGCAGCAACAGATCATCTTCGATCCCATCCCCCGCGTGGATGGGATCGAAGCCTCGGCCGATCCCCTCTTTGAGCCGCGGGCAAATGTCTACCTAATGGCTGGCCGACGGCGCAGAGCTGCCGGAAAGCAGTAGTCTCTGGCAAAAACTGTTAGGGCTTGCGCGTGATCTCCGGATCTTCGGCGGCCCGGTGACGCTTGCCGATCGCCTCGGCGCGTTCAAGCTCGTGTTTCTCGGGAGTCTTCAAGGATTTTTCTGCGTCGCGCGCTTTTCCTTCTACCTTGCCGGATCTGACAAAGCGTTGTTGCGCTTCGTTGTACTGGCGCGCGGCAGTTTTGTTTCCTGCACCCTCGTTGCGCGAGCCTGTCACTTGCGATTTACATTTCTCGTCCATGGGACCTCCTTCGCCAAGTCTTTGATAAGGCGAACGGGGCCTCGCTCAAGCAGTTGCCGAATGTCGCGTTGATTGACGCAGGTTAAGGCTGATTGACGCCGGTCAGGGAAAAACCGATTACCGGGCCATCAGCACCGGCATCTTCGACTCCATGATGATGTGGCGGGTGCCGCCGCCGAAGATCATCTGTCGGATGCGGCTTTGCGTATAAGCGCCCTTCAGCAGGAGATCGGCCCCGGCGGCCGTCGCTTCCTTCAGAAAGGACTCACCCTGCGCCTTCTGCCGGCCGAGCGCGGTGCGCAGGCTCACATTGAGGCCATGCGCTTCCAGACTTCGCGCCAGCTCCTCGCCGCTCGGTCCCGGTTCGGGCATGTGCTGCGGCCCGACCGTAACGACGACGACCTCCCGCGCCTGCTTGAGGAACGGCATGCCGAGCGCGACGGTGACGGCCGTCTCGGTGCTGCCGTTCCAGGCAATCGCGACGATCTCGCCGAGCGGGGCGGCGGTCGTCTTCGGCACCATCAGCACCGGTCGGCCACTTTCGAACAGTGCGTCTTCAAGCGTTGCCTCGGCAATGGAGGCGAGCTTCTCCGGCTGCTCGACGACGATCAGGTCGTAGACCCGCCCGGTCATGCCGACGACGGCATTCTGCCGGCCGTCCTCCTCGCGCCACGACGCGCTTGGGCCATTATAGCCCGGGGCGGGAGGGCCGATCGGCACGCCGCGCGCATTCATAAAATCGCGGAACAGCCGGCGCGCCTGGTCGCGGCGCTCGTGCCCCTCGCGCTCGAGGGTGCGATCGACCTCGGAGGAGATCGAAAATCCCATCTCGCCGCCGAACACAACCGCATATTCGGTGGTCAGGCTGTGCAGCCCGACGATGTGGCCGTTGAAGCGCTGCGCCGCCATCAGCGAGGCTTCGAGCACCGGCCCTGCGTTGCCGTCGCCGATCACCGCCAGGAGGTTCTTCATCACAGCACCCTGCTCAGCGGACGCGCGCCGCCGCGGCGCGCAGCGTTTGCTTCATGTTATACGATTAGCCCGGGGCGTGCGATAGCGCGCGCGCTCGACGCCATGCCGACCCCCGACTACACTCACGTGCTTTGATCCGGGAACTGTCGCTGTACGATGAGCCGTCTGATGCGCACCTTTCTCGGCGTCCTTCTGGTGGCGCTTTGCGCCGCGCTAGCGCGTACCGCTTCGGCGGAGAGCGTCACCTTCGGCACCGATTGGAAGGCGGAGGCTGAGCATGGCGGCTACTACCAGGCGATCGCCGCCGGCATTTACAAGCGCTACGGCCTGGAGGTGACGCTGCGGCCGGGCGGCCCGCAGGTCAATCACGCCCAGCTGCTAGCGGCAGGAGTGCTCGACTTCAACATCGCCTCGAACTCGTTCGTGTCGCTCAACTTTGTGCGCGAGAACATCCCGATGGTCGCGGTCGCGGCGATATTCCAGAAGGACCCATCAGTGCTGATCGCGCATCCCGGCGAGGGCGAAGACAGCCTTGCCGCGCTGAAGGGCAAGCCGATCATGATCGGCTCCGACACGCGGGTCACCAGTTGGCAGTTTCTGAAGCAGAAATTCGGCTACACCGACGACCAGATCCGGCCCTACACCTTTAGCGTCGCACCATTCCTCGCCGACCCCAAGGCAATCCAGCAGGGCTATCTGACCAGCGAGCCGTTCACGATCGAGAAGGAGGGCGTGCAGCCGGTGGTGCTGTTGCTCGCCGATGCCGGCTATTCGGGTTATGGCGGGTTGATCGAGACGTCGGCGAAGCTGGCGACGGAAAAGCCCGATCTGGTGCAGCGCTTCGTCGATGCCAGCATCGAGGGCTGGTACAGCTATCTCCATGGGGATCCTGCGCCGGGCAATGCGCTGATCAAGCAGGACAACCCGGAAATGACCGACGCGCTGCTCGCGTACGGCATCGGCAAGATGAAAGAATATGGGGTCGTCGACGGCGGCGACGCGAAGGCGAGCGGCATCGGCGCGATGACCGAGGCGCGCTGGCGCGATTTCTTCGACACGATGGTAAAAGCCGGGCTCTATCCGGCCGACACCGAGTTTGAAAAAGCCTTCACGCTGCGGTTCGTGAACAAAAAAGTCGGGATGCGCCCCTGACCAGCGCAGTCGTTTCCCGACCCGCGGCGGCGACAGCTGATCCCTCACCGATTGTTCAGCTGCAAAGCGTCGGCAAACGTTTCGCCTCGGGGTTGGAGGCGCTCGGCGCGATTGACCTCAGCGTCGCACGCGGCGAATTCCTCAGCCTGCTCGGGCCTTCCGGCTGCGGCAAGAGCACATTGTTGCGCATCGTCGCTGGGCTGAGTCCGCCGACATCGGGCCGCTGCGAGCTGAGCCTGGGCGGGGAGCCGGGGCGGGGGCATCCCGCCGGCCATATCGGCTTTGTGTTCCAGGACCCGACCTTGATGCCGTGGAGCACGGTCTCGCGGAATGTCGAGCTGCCGTTTCGCCTCGCCGGGCGGGTGCGCTCCATCGAGCGCGACCGGGTCGCCGCGGCTTTGCGCGCGGTCGGGCTCGCAGGGTTCGCGCACGCCTATCCGCACCAGCTCTCGGGTGGCATGCGGATGCGGGTATCGATCGCCCGTGCGCTTGTCACCGACCCCGATTTGTTGCTGCTCGATGAACCCTTCGCCGCGCTCGACGAGATCACTCGCCTCGCGCTCAACGACGATTTGTTGCGGCTGTGGGAGGCGAGCCGGCCGACCATCCTGTTCGTCACCCACAGCGTCTTCGAGTCGGTCTATCTCTCGACCCGGATTGCTGTAATGACGGCGCGCCCGGGGCGGATCGCCGTCGATCTGCCGGTGAATCTGCCGCAGCCGCGCGAGCATGCGATCCGCACTTCGGCGGATTACGCCCAGATGTGCGAGACCGTGTCGGCCGCGCTCGCCGGCGCGATGGCCGCGAGAGACCCACGGTGACCTCGCGGCGCTTCTGGCGTATCCTGGCGCCGGTCGCGGTCGGCGTGCTGTTCCTGGCGGTGTGGGAGGCCGCTGTGCGGGCCAACGGCATCCCGCCCTATATCCTGCCGGCGCCAAGCGCCATCGCGCAGAGCCTTTGGGTCGATGGGCCGAGCCTCCTTGGCTCGCTGTTGGTGACCTTGCGCATTACCCTGGCCGCGCTTGCTGCGGCGGCCCTGATCGGCGGCGCGATCTCGCTGTTATTTGCGCGCTCGCGGATCCTCGAACTGAGCCTTTTTCCCTACGCGGTGATCTTGCAGGTGACGCCGATCGTCGCGATCGCGCCCTTGATCATCATCTGGGTGCGCGAGCCGTTTCTGGCGCTCTTGGTCTGTGCGTGGATCGTCGCCTTCTTCCCGATCGTCTCGAACACGACGGTGGGGCTCAACAGCGCCGACCGGAATCTCCTCGACCTGTTCCGGCTGTATGGCGCCTCGCCCGGCCAGACTCTGCTGCATCTACGGCTGCCGACCGCGTTGCCGTATTTCCTCGCGGGCCTGCGCATTAGCGGCGGGCTGGCGCTGATCGGCGCCGTCGTCGCCGAATTCGTCGCCGGCACCGGCGGCGCCGAGACTGGACTTGCCTTCCGCATTCTTGAGGCCGGCTATCGCCTCGCGATCCCGCGGCTGTTCGCGGCGCTGTTCCTGTTATCGCTGACCGGGATCGTGATCTACCTGCTGCTCGACCTCTTGTCGCGCCGGGTATTGCGCCATTGGCACGAGAGCGCCCGCACGACAGAGGACGAGTGACCGCGTGCGGCTCCGCTGTCAAACTGCCCGGCTGTCCAAAAGAGGGGGCCGTTAATGAACGTTTTGGTTTGGTCCTGCCGAGCCGTCTTGCTGGCCGCGTGTTTGGTCGCGCCGGTGCTCGCCTCCGCGGAGGACGACACCTATGTCGGCTCGTCCTTCGGCAAGCTGAGAGTCACGATGAAGGACGATGGCGGGCTTGTCGGAAGCTTCAACAAAGGCGGCAAGCTCGTCACCGCGCTAACCAAGGATCACAACGGCTGGGAGGGGGTTTGGACCGCCGACGAGGCGCCCAAAGAGTGCGACAGCGAGAAGAACGGCAGCAGCTACTGGGGCAACATCTTTTTGACGGTTGCCGAAGGCGGAAGGGTCTTGACCGGCAAATGGGGCTATTGCGACACCGAGCCCGATACCGATTTCCAGGCCAAATGGGACGGCAAATAGGCCTTACCCGATCGTCACCCCCACGGACGCGGGCACGGACGCGGGGGTCCAGGGCAACGGTGTCGTCGCTCGCTCTGGATTCCCGCTTTCGCGGGAATGACGCGTGAGGGAATTTGCGATCATCCGCGGCCGACGAACGGCATCTTGGTTGCCATCACGGTCAGGAACTGGATGTTCGCCTCGGGCGTGACGGTGGCGCAAAGCACGACCGAGCGCGCCACGTTTTGTACGTCCATCGTCGGCTCGACGACAACCTCGCCATTGGCCTGCTGCACGCCGCGGGTCATGCGCTGGGTCATCTCGGTCAGCGCGTTGCCGACATCGATCTGACTGCACGAGATGTCGTATTTGCGGCCGTCGAGCGAGGTCGATTTGGTCAGCCCGGTCACTGCGTGCTTGGCGGTGGTATAGGCGATCGAATTGGGCCGCGGCACATGGGCCGAGATCGAGCCGTTGTTGATGATGCGCCCGCCCATCGGGTTCTGCTCCTTCATCATGCGGAACGCCTGCTGGGTACACAGAAAGGTGCCGTTGACGATCGAGCCGACGACGCCCATCCATTTGTCGAAGGGCAAGTCCTCGAGCAGTCCGGCGGCGCCGAAGCCGGCGTTGTTGAACAGCACGTCGAGCCGGCCGAACCTTTCCTTGGTCGCGGCGAATAGCGCCTCGACCGAGGCCGGGTCGCCGACATCGGTCGGAACGCCGAGGGCACGGCCCTGGAAAGATTCAATCTCGCCGACCACCGCCTGCAACGGCTCCGGCCGTCTCCCTGCGACGACGACGGCGAAGCCCTCCTTGCCCAGCGCGATCGCCGACGCCTTGCCGATGCCGCTGCCGCCGCCGGTTACAAGAGCCACCTTGCCGTTCGATGCCATGTCGAGTTCCTCCTGTTGTCCAGCCTGACGAGGGCAATCATTCGAGCGTAACGATATCAGGTTTGCCGGGCGTGACAGGGCGGAAATTGCCGGAGGTTGAGGGGTCGGCCGGTCTTGCCGCGGGAATTCCGCCGTGAGATCGTGGAGTGCGTCGATAAGCGGGCGGTGATCGCCGAGGGAGGTCGACAATGCGGCTCGACGCGCTGTTTCGGCCGAAATCCATCGCGGTCATCGGCGCCTCGGAAAAACCGACGATCGGGCGGCGGTTGATCGTCTCGCTCGATCGCATCGGCTTTGCCGGCCGGGTCTTTCCGATCAACCCGAATTACCCGACCATTCTCGGACGGGAGTGCTATCCGAGTATCGCCGAGACGCCGGAGCCCCCGGACGTGGCGGTTTTCTGCCTCGGCAGCCGCCTCGTGCTCGATGCCTTCGCCGCCGCGGCCGAGCGTGGCATTCGCGGCGCGGTCATTTACGATGGCGGCTTCGCCGAGCGCGGCGCGGAAGGGCAAGAGCTGCAGCAGAAGATCGCCGACATCTGCCGCGGCGCCGGGATCGCGCTGTGCGGCCCCAACTGCATGGGCATCCTGAACCCGATCGATCGCAACTCGACCTACCTGCAGGAGGTCCGCGATCCGGCGGGGCTTGCCGGCAACGTCGGCATTATCTCGCAGAGCGGCGGGTTGTGCCTGAGCCTGCTGACCGATGTCAGCCGCTTCGGCTTCAGCCATATCGTGTCCTCCGGCAACGAGGCCGTCATCGACGCAAGCGAATTTCTCGAATACCTGATCGATGATCCGCATACCGCGGCGATCGGCTGTTTTATCGAGACGGTGCGCGCGCCGGAACGGTTCGCTTCAGCGCTCGACCGCGCCGCCGCCAGGGACAAGCCGGTCGTGGTGCTGAAGGTTGGGCGCACCGAGCGCGCCCGCCGCGCCGTCACCACTCACACCGCAGGCGAGGCTGGCGACCCCGTCGCATTTTCCGAGATGCTGCGCGCCCATCGTGCGATCGAGGTCCACGACCTCGTCGAGATGACCGAGATCCTGGCGGCCTGCCAGGGCGCCAGGCTGCCATCTGGGCGACGCATCGGCGCGATCACCTCGTCCGGCGGCCAAGCCGAACTGATGCTCGACATCGGCGCCGCCACGGATCTGCAGCTGCCGCCGTTGCCGGCCGAGGTGAAGGCCGATCTCGACCGGCTGATCGGTTATGTGACCGGCGACGGCAACCCGCTCGATGCGTGGGGCAACGGCACCTTCGTGCCGAATCTCGACCATGCGCTGGCGGTGCTGCAAGCGAGCCCGGACCACGACGCCGTCGTGTTCTGTCGCGACAACTGCCTCGGCCAGCCGATGGACCAGCCGGAAACGGCGCTCAATTACCTGGAGCAATTCGCGCGCGCCGCGGCGGCGAGCGACAAGCCGCATTACCTGCTGCACACCCGCGCCGGCCAGATCGATCCGGCGCATGTCGAATGCCTGCGCAAGGCCGGCATCCCGATCATCGCCGGCATACGCGAAGGCCTCGGCGCGATCGACAGGCTGGCGCGCTGGGGCGACTGGAGACGAAACACTGAATGAGAGGAGCGCGGCCGTGGCCGATCCCGTGGTGCTGTACGAAGTCGACGACAAGGTCAGCGTCATTACCCTCAACCGGCCGGACAAGCTGAACGCGATCAGCCCGGAGCTGATGCGCCAATTGCTCGACGCGTTCGCCCGCGCCGATGACGAGCCGGCGACGAGCGTCGTGCTGCTGCGCGCCGAGGGCCGGAGCTTCTGCGCTGGCTACGATATCGGCGCCAGGCCGGCCGCCAAGCCGGAGGACGATTGGCGCAACGACCCGATCAAGGCGCACAAGCATCTGGCGCCGCAGCTTGCATTCGAGATGACGCCGTGGAGCATGAAAAAGCCGGTCATTGCCTCGGTGCAGGGCCATGTGATGGGTGGCGGCTGCGAGCTGGTCATGCTGTGCGACCTGACGATCGCCGCCGACAACGCCACCTTCGGCGAGCCGGAGGTGCGTTTTTCGAGCGTCGGCCCGGCAATCGTGATGCCCGCGATCATCGGCTACAAGAAGGCGCGCGAGCTTCTCTATTTCGGTGACACGATCGACGCCGAGGCGGCGCGGGAGCTCGGCATGGTCAACCGCGTCGTGCCGCTCGCCGAGCTGCGCGAGAAGAGCCTCGCCTGGGCGAAGCGCCTGTCGCTGATCTCGCCGGAAGCGCTCTACGCGACCAAGCTGTCGATCAACCGCGGCGCCGACGCGGCCGGGTTTTCCAACCGCATCCATATCGGGCTCGATGTCGTCGCGCCGCTCTACGCGACCAAGACCGAGTTCGGGCAGCGGTTTCGCGACATGGTCGAGGCCGAGGGTGTGCCGGCGGCGGTCCGTTGGCGCGCCGCGCAGTTCAGGGAATAGGCCGGACGGCGCTCAGACGAGTTTCTTCGTCATCAGCATGCGAGTTGCGCCGGGCGGCGCGACTTCCAGGGTCGCCGCCAGCTCGTAACCCTGCTTCAGGTAGAAGCCGGGTGCCTGGAAGTGCAGGGTGAACAATCCGATACGGCTGCAGCCGCGTCGCTTTCCCTCTTCCTCCGCGAGCGCCAGCACCCGGCCGCCGATCCCGCCGCCGCGCATCGCCTCGGGCAAGAAGAAGCGCTCGATGAAGAGGATACCGAGATAGCTGCGCCCGTAGAGGCCGCCGACGACCTTGCCGGTCACGGGATCCCTGACCAGCACCGCCAGCTCGCGCGGATCCCGGTACCCGGCCCGCGCGTCATTGTAGGCGGCAAGCCCGTCCTGGATTACCGCCCGTTCCCTATCGTCGGGCGTGTCGGTGACGGTGATGATCTCGGTCAAAGGTTCGATCTCCAATTACCCGAGCGGCGGCCGGCGTTCCGGCTGGGTCGTCTCGAAGGCGCGCGCGGCGCGCAACACGCGATCGTCGGCGTAGAGCGGCCCGACGATCTGCAGCCCGATCGGCAGCCCGGCGGCGGTCAGCCCGCAGGGTACAGTCGCCGCCGGTTGGCGGGTCATATTGAACGGATAGCTGAACGGCGACCAGTCGACCCAGTTCGTCTCGGTGTCCGGATCGTTGAGGTCTTGGCCGACCGGCAACGCCGGTACCGGCATCATCGGTGTAAGCAAGAGGTCGTAGCGCTGGTGGAATTCGCCCATGCGCCGGCCCAATTCGGTTCGAGCCATGTCGGCGCCGACATACTCGGCCCCGCTGACCCGCTCGCCCTCGGCCGCGACCGTGACGAGCCCAGGATCGCATAGCGAGTGCTTGTCGGCCGGAAACGCCGAGAGCACGCGTACTGCGCCGGCCCGCCACAGGGTCAGCAGCGCCTCGCGCGGCGACGGGAAAATCTCGCCAACCTGCTCGACGACAGCACCAAGCGCCTCGAACTGCCGCGCCGCGTCGGCGACGGCGGCGGCGATGTCGGGATCGACCTTGGCATAGCCGAGATCCGGGCTGTAGGCGATGCGCCAACCGAGCACCCCGTCGTCGATCCCGTCGCGCCAGTCGCGGTTCTCCGGCGGCAGCGCATACGGGTCGCGCGGATCGGGTTGCACCAGCACGTTCAGCATCAGCGCCGCGTCGCGCACATTCCGCGTCATCGGCCCGACATGCGACAGGAGGCCCATCGGCGAGGGCGGGTGCGCCGGCACTCGCCCGAAACTCGGCTTGAGGCCGAAGATCCCGCTAAAAGCGGAGGGGATACGGATCGAGCCGGCGCCATCGGTGCCGATATGCAGCGGGCCGATGCCGGCGGCGCAGGCCGTCGCGGCCCCGGCGCTGCTGCCGCCGGGGGTGCGCTCCGGGTTCCAGGGATTGCGGGTGATGCCGGTCAGCGGGCTGTCGCCGATCGCCTTCCAGCCGAATTCCGGGGTCGTCGTCTTGCCGAGAATAATGGCGCCCGCCTCGCGCAGCCGCGCCGTCGCTGGCGCGTCATCGGCCTCCGGCACGGCCTCGACCAGGCGCGAGCCGCGGCGGGTCGGAAACCCCCGCACCAGCACGAGGTCCTTGATCGTGACCGGCACGCCGTCGAGCGGACCCTGTGGCGCGCCCTGCCGCCAGCGCTCCTCGGAGGCACGCGCGGCGGCCATCGCGCCGTCGCGATCGACAACGCAGAACGCGTTGAGCTTCGGCTGCAACGCATCGACCCGTTCGAGGAAGAACCTGGTCGCCTCGACCGGCGACAGCTGCTTCTTTTGGTAAAGCTCGATCAGCGCGTGCGCCGAAACAAACGCGATGTCGCCGCCTGTCATCACCCCTCCGCTACCGTTTGGGTGCGACTATCGGCCATGCGCCGGCCATCGGCAACGCCGCAACCGCGGCACGTCTCTTGCGTAAGATCGGCGCAGGCCGCAGTCGCGCGCGGCTTTCGCGTTTGAGAGCGCAGACGGATCGCGTAAGGTTTGGGCAGAGAAGAGGGGACAGGGGCTGACGATGCGAGGTGTCGCGGGACAGATACGGCTCATTGCGGCCCTGGCGGTTGTTGCCGCCGTTTTTGCGCCGGTGAGCGGGATTGCCGAGACGACGCTGCATTTCATTCCGCAAGCCGATCTGCGCAGCCTCGACCCGATTTGGACCACGGCCTACATCACCCGCAATTTCGGCTACATGGTCTATGACACGCTGTTCGCGCTCGACAAGGATTTGAAGCCGCAGCCGCAGATGGTCGACAAGTGGACCGTCAGCGACGACAAGCTGAGCTACAGCTTTACGCTGCGCGATGGCCTGAAATGGCATGACGGCTCGCCGGTGCGCGCGGCCGATTGCGTCGCGTCGATCGACCGCTGGGGCAAACGCGACCCGTTCGGGCAAAAGCTGATGGAGGCGGTCGACAAGATGACCGCCGACAACGACAAGACCTTCACGATCCATTTGAAATCGCAGTTCCCGCTGATCCTCTACGCACTCGGCAAATTGTCCAGCAACGTGCCGTTCATGATGCCGGAACGGCTCGCCAAAACCGACCCGTTCCAGCAGGTCACCGAGGTGGACGGCTCCGGTCCGTTCAAATTCGTCAAGGAGGAGTGGGTCCCCGGCAGCAAAGCCGTTTTCGTCAAGAACGCCGATTATGTGCCGCGCAAGGAGCCGCCGAGCTTTGCCGCCGGCGGCAAGGTGCCCAAGGTCGACCGCATCGAGTGGCTCTACATTCCCGACGCGGCCACCGCGGCGGCGGCGCTTAACGCCGGGGAAGCCGATTGGTGGGAACAGCCGTCGGCTGACATCCTGCCGGTGTTCGCCGCCAACAAGGACGTCGCCGTCGCGACGGTCGACCCGCTTGGCAATATCGGCGTGTTGCGCTTCAACCACCTGCTGCCGCCCTTCGACAATCCGAAGATGCGCGAGGCGGTGCTGAACCTCGTCGACCAGAAGAACTACATGCGCGCGGTCGCGGGGGACGAGAAATATTGGAAGACCTGCGACGCGCTTTTCGTCTGCAACACCCCGTTCGCGACCGACGCCGGCGCCGACGAACTGTTGAAGGCGCCCAACCCGGAGCGGGCCAAGGCGCTTATCAAGGAGGCCGGCTACAAGGGCGAGAAGGTGGTGCTGCTCGACGCCACCGATCAGCCGATCGTGCATGCGCAAGCATTGGTAACGGCCCAGGCGCTGAGCAGCGCAGGGATCAACGTACAGATCGATGCCAACGACTGGGGAACCCTGGTCACGCGGCGCACCTCGAAAAAGCCGATCGATCAGGGCGGCTGGAACATGTTTCACACCTGGACGGCCGCGCCCGACATGCTGTCGCCGGCGCTCAACGGCCCGTTGCGCGGCAATGGCGATAAGGCCTGGTTCGGCTGGCCGAGCGATCCCAAGCTCGAACAGCTGATCGACGCCTGGTTCAAGGCGCCCGATCCGGCGGCGCAGAAGAAGCTCGCCGACGAGATCCAGGTCGAGGCCTACACCAACGAGATCCCCTACGTGCCGACCGGCCAGTTCGTGATCCCGACCGCCTACCGCAAAAACCTCGACGGCATCATCATCGCCCCGGTGGTCTTCCTGTGGAACGTCGAGAAGAAGTGAAAACGAACACTTCGACGCGGAGGACGCGGAACATGCGCGACGGACGCAGACGCGCGCAGCGGCCGCTGCGAAACCTTGGCGATCTCCGCGTCGAGGCTTTCGCTTTCGGCAAAGGTTGACTTAGGTGTTCGCCTATATCATCCGCCGCATTCTGGCGACGATCCCGGTCATGGCGGTCGTCGCGATCTTCGTCTTCGCCCTGCTGTATCTCAGCCCGGGCGATCCCGCCGCGATCATTGCCGGCGACACCGCGACCGTCGAGGACATCGCCCGCATCCGCGCCCATCTCGGCCTCGACGAGCCGGTCTATATCCAGTTCGGCACCTGGGTGTGGCGGCTGTTGCATGGCGATCTTGGCATCTCGATCTTCACCAATCTGCCGGTTATTAAACTGATCGAGCAGCGGCTTGAGCCGACGGTGGCGCTGACGATCTCCACGCTGATCGTCTCGGTGCTGGCGGCGATCCCGATGGGGGTGCTTGCCGCCTGGAAGGCGGGATCGTGGATCGACCGCGTCGTCATGGTCTTCGCGGTGCTGGGCTTTTCGGTGCCGGTCTTCGTGCTGGCCTATATTCTGATCTACGTCTTTGCGATCGCCGCCGATCTCTTGCCGGTGCAGGGCTACGTCAGTATCACATCAGGTTTGTGGCCGTTCCTGTCGCATCTGATTCTGCCGAGTGCGGCGCTCGGCATGGTCTACGCCGCGCTGATCGCGCGCATCACTCGGGCCAGCATGCTCGACGTGCTGGCGCAGGACTATATCCGCACCGCGCAGGCGAAGGGGCTCAGCAGCGAGCAGGTGTTGATCGGCCACGCGCTGAAGAACGCCGCGGTGCCGATCGTCACGATCATAGGCATCGGCATCGCGCTGCTGATCAGCGGCGTCGTGGTGACCGAGACGGTGTTCGCGATCCCCGGGCTCGGCCGGCTGACCGTCGATGCGATCCTGCGCCGCGACTACCCGATCATTCAGGGCATTATCCTCATATTCTCGGCGTCCTATGTCCTGATCAACCTGCTGGTCGATCTGAGCTACACGCTGATCGACCCGCGCATTCGGTATTAGGTCGATGGCGGTCATTCAAAATGAACTCGCCCTTCCGGTGGCCCCGGCGCGCCCGAACCCCGTCTGGCGCTATGTGCGGCGCCATCCGACGATCATCATCGGCGGCGTCCTGCTGCTGTTGATGATCGCGATGGCGCTGTTCGCGCCGTGGCTCGGCACTACCGACCCGCAGGCGCTGTCGCCAATCAAGCGGCTGAAATGGCCTTCGGCGGAATACTGGTTCGGCACCGATATGCTGGGGCGCGACGTGTACAGCCGGACGATCTACGGCGCCCGCGTGTCGCTGACGGTGGGGATCAGCGTCGCGCTGTTCAGCACCGCGCTCGGCCTCGCGATCGGGGTCGTCACCGGCTTCACGCGCTGGGTCGATTCGATTGTCATGCGCATCATGGACGGGCTGATGTCGATCCCGCCGGTGCTGATCGCGATCGCGCTGATGGCGCTGACCCGCGCCAGCCTGCAGAACGTCGTCTTTGCGATCACCGTCGCCGAGGTACCGCGGGTGACCCGCCTCGTCCGCGGTGTCGTGCTGACCCTGCGCGAGCAGCCTTATGTAGAGGCGGCGGTCGCCAGCGGCACCGGTTTCACGCGAACGCTGTGGCGCCACATCGTGCCGAACACGCTGCCGCCGCTGTTGGTGCAGGGCACTTTCATTGCCGCCTCGGCGATGATCACCGAGGCAATCCTCTCATTCATCGGCGCCGGCACCCCGCCCAACATTCCGAGCTGGGGCAACATCATGGCCGAAGGTCGCAGCCTGTTTCAGGTCGCCTACTACATCGTGCTGTTCCCCGGCATCATGCTTTCGCTGGCGGTACTGGGGATCAACCTGCTCGGCGACGGCCTGCGCGACGCGCTCGACCCCCGCCTTGCACGGCGCCTGTGAGCGCGCCAATGAGCGCCAGTGGGACGGCGGTCTACGAACCTCTTCGGACGGCTAAAACAACCGCCGCCTCGCGCGCGCCTGCTTCGGCAGGCCAGCCGCTCCTCGAAGTTGTCGATCTCAGGACCTGGTTCTTCACCCGCGACGGCATCGTGCGCGCGGTGGACGGCGTGTCGTTCCATGTCATGCCGGGCGAGACGCTGGCGATCGTCGGCGAGTCGGGCTGCGGTAAGAGCGTCACCGCGCTGTCGATACTGCGCCTCGTACCGTCGCCGCCGGGGCGGGTCGTATCGGGTGCGATCCGCCTTGCCGGGCGCGATCTCCTCGATCTCAGCGAAGGCGAGATGCGCGATGTGCGCGGCAACGACATCTCGATGATCTTCCAGGAGCCGATGACCTCGCTGAACCCGGTCTTGACGATCGGGCGGCAGATTGCCGAGACGCTGACCTTGCACCAGGGACTCGATCGCAGGGCGGCGCTCGACAAGGCGGTCGCGATGCTGCGCCTTGTCCACATCCCCGAGCCCGAGCGCCGCATCCAGCAATACCCGCATCAGCTTTCCGGCGGCATGCGGCAGCGAGTGATGATCGCGATGGCGCTCGCCTGCAATCCAAAGCTCCTGATCGCGGACGAGCCGACGACCGCGCTCGACGTGACGATCCAGGCGCAGATCCTCGACCTGATGCGCGAATTGAAGCAGAAGATCGACGCCGCGATCGTGCTGATCACGCACGACCTCGGCGTCGTCGCCGAGATGGCGCAGCGCGTCGTCGTTATGTATGCCGGCAGGAAGGCTGAGGAGGCGTCGGTCGAAGAGCTGTTTCGGCGGCCGTTGCACCCCTACACGAAGGGGCTGTTGGCCTCGGTGCCGAAACTGGGCGCCAGCCTGGCGCGGGAACGGCTGCCGCGGCTCGCCGAGATCGCCGGCACGGTGCCGTCATTGAAGGAGGAGATGCCCGGCTGCCCATTCGCGGCGCGTTGCGGCTTTGCCACCGATGTCTGCACGCGCCAAATGCCGGCCTTCGAGGAAAAGGAAAACGGACACTTCGCCGCTTGCTTTCACTCCGACCGCGTCGCGGCCGCATGAGCGAGGTTGGGCCGGCCGCCACCGGCGAAACGCCGCTTCCATCGGTGCCTCTGCTATCAGTTCGAGGGCTCGTCAAGCATTTCCCGGTCAAGAAGGGCCTGCTGCAACAGACCGTCGGCCAGGTGCACGCGGTCGACGGCATCTCCTTCGACATCGCCGAGGGCGAGACCTTGGGGCTCGTCGGCGAGAGCGGTTGCGGGAAATCGACCGCCGGCAAGACAATCCTGAAGCTGATCGAGCCGACCGCCGGCGAAATCCGCGTCAACGGCGAGCGCATCGACCAACTGTCGCGGCGCGAGATGCGGTCGCATCGCCGCGAATTGCAGGTGGTTTTCCAGGACCCTTATTCCTCGCTAAACCCGCGGCTTAAGATCCGCGACATCATCGGCGAACCCTTAAAGAATTTTGGGATTGCCCAGGGGCGCACGCTCAATGACCGAGTCGAGAGCCTTGCCGGCAAGGTCGGCCTCAGAGCCGAGGCGCTCGACCGCTACCCCCACGAATTTTCCGGCGGCCAGCGCCAGCGCATCGGCATCGCCCGCGCCCTGGCGCTCAACCCCGGCCTGATCATCTGCGACGAGCCGGTCTCGGCCCTCGACGTATCGGTGCAGGCGCAGGTGATCAACCTGTTGGGCGATCTGCAAAAGGAATTCGGGCTCTCTTATCTCTTCATCGCCCATGACATCGCGGTGGTCGAGCACATCAGCCACCGCATCGCGGTCATGTATCTAGGCAAGATCGTCGAGATCGCCGACCGAGCGTCGTTGTTTTCGCGGCCGCAGCATCCCTATACCGAGGCGCTGCTCTCGGCAGTGCCGGTGCCCGACCCGGGCGCCGCGAAGAAACGGATCATCCTGCGCGGCGACGTGCCGAGCCCGATCAACCCACCCTCGGGTTGCCGGTTTCATACCCGCTGCCCCTATGCCTTCGACCGCTGCTCGAAGGAGGAGCCGCTGATGCGGGAGGTGCTCCCGGGACAGCATGTCGCCTGCCATTTGCGCGACGCTGGCCCGGCCTCTGCCTCGCCGATCGTGCCAAACGGGGCCTGAGCCCATTAAACTCGGCGTGCTGCCCGCAACGGAGGACGGCATGAACGATGCTCACTTGGCCGGCGACGAGGTCGAGCACGGCTACCGCCGAGTCCTGCGCGAACTGCAGATCGAGCTGGTCAAGTTTCAGCGCCATCTGATCAAGCGCGGCGAGCGCCTTCTTGTGCTGCTCGAGGGACGCGATGCGGCGGGCAAGGACGGCGTCATCAAGCGCGTCGTCGAGCATCTTAGCCCGCGCGAGACGCGGGTCGTGGCCTTGCCGGCGCCGTCAAGCCGGGAACGGACCGAATGGTATTTTCAGCGCTATGTCGAGCATTTGCCGGCCGCCGCCGAATTCGTGCTGTTCAACCGCTCATGGTACAACCGGGCCGGGGTCGAGCGGGTCATGGGGTTCTGCACCGAGACGGAGGTAGAGATCTTCTTCGACGACGCGCCGGTATTCGAGCGGATGCTGGTCAATTCAGGCATCGAGCTGTTCAAATATTACCTCGACATCGATCGCGACGAGCAGAAGAAGCGGCTGAAGGAGCGCCGGCACGATCCGCTGAGCCAATGGAAAATCAGCCCGATCGACAAGGTGGCGCTGAAGCACTCGAGCGATTACACGCGGGCGCGCGACGACATGCTGCGACGCACGCATTCGGCGCACGCGCCTTGGTATGTCGTGCGGGCTAACGACAAGCGTGCGACACGTCTCAATCTGATACGGCACCTGCTGGCGCAATTGACGTATCGCGGCAAGGAGCGCCGGCTCCTGGCTTATGACCCAGCGCTCGTCTTCGAGTTCAGCGAGGCGCGGTTGCGCGATGGGTCGATGGCGAAATGAGGGGCGTTGCGGTTGGCTAGGTGCCAGCGCCCGTTGCGATCCACCACGCCGCTGCGCCGCCGCCTAGCGCCAAAAGCCCGAGCGCGCCAGCCGGGATCGCGGCGGCGCGGACGCCGGCAAATCCTACCGCATAGGCGGCCTTCATCAGATTATTCGACGAGGCGGCGATCAGGATCGCAGCCACCGCTCCGCCGACCAACGATTCTGTGCCGCCCGCGGCAATGCTAAGCACGAACGGATCGATGTCGGTCAGGCCGACGATGGCCGCCAGCGCGAACAGCCCGCCTTCGCCGAATTGGCTACGGACCCAGCCCGAGGCCAGCGAGATGGCGATGAACAGGGCGGCGAAAATGAATGCGGCGGTGAGCTCCAGCGGGTTGACCGGAGTCCTGGCCGATGCCGCCGGCCGCGCGTTCGGCGACGCGCCTATCCAATAAAACAAGCCGGCGAGGATCAGGCCGATCACGGCCAGGATCAGCAGCGGCGGCGCGAGCCGCACCGCAAGCTGGGGATCGAACACCGCGACGACGATCAGCAGCCGCACATACATGATCGAGCTCGCGAGGATGATGCCGGTCTGCGCTTGCCGCAGCATCGCCGGCTCGGCGCGCGCACGCCGTGCCAGCACTACAGTCGTCACCGTCGAAGAATAAAGCCCGCCGAGCACCGCCACCCAAAGCCCGGCGCCGGGCGGCGCGACATAGCGCCGGAGCAGATAGCTGGCATAGGACACGGTGGATACCGCGATCACCGCTAGCCACACCTGATGCGGCGTAATCTCAGTGAGCCCGGTGACCGGCTTGTCCGGCAGAAACGGCAACACCAGGCCGGTGAGGATCAGGAATTTGCCGGCGGTGACGATCTCCCCGCTCTCGACGCGGCGAGCGAGACCGTGCAGCCTTTCCCGCGCGGTCAACAAGAGGACCGCGCTAACCGCAGTGCCGATAGCCACCCAGGGTGGCTCAGCGAGGGCAATCGGCCCCAGCAGATACGCCAGGACATTGCAGATCGGTACCATCAGCCCGACATTGGGGCGCCCGTCCGGATCGATCTCCTCGACATGGCGCCAGTAGTAGCAGGCGAGCCAAACGCCGAGCACGAGCAGCCCGGCGCTCAGCGGCAGCAGATGCTCGCTATCGAGCCGATAAAGCAGCCCGCCCGAGAGCGCCAATAGCGGAAAGCTGCGCACCCCGCCTGGCCGCGCCTGTCCGCCCTGCGCGTGCAACTCCTCGAAGGCGAGGCCAAAGAAGAATCCGAGCCCGAGGAGCAGCAGAAAACCGACAATAGGTTGGGTGGAGGTCTGCATTGTAGGGCGTTTATCCGCCGGCAGTCGGTCTGGCCTCGAGGTGCCGGTTCTCGGACCCAGGAAGTCGAGTTCGCTGGCATCGTGTGGCAGTTATTGCCAATCGACAGCGCACACACCGGTTCCCCAATTTTGACACGGAACGTACCCGCTGCCGCACTCGTTTCCCGGCGTTTCCACTTCCAGAATAAGCCGCGAGCTGAGATGGCGCGAATTCTCCTGGTCGAAGACGATTTAGAGCTTGGCCGGCTCATGGAGCATATCCTGCTCTCCGCCCGCTACGAGGTCGACCGCGCGGAATCCGTGGCGGGCGCGTACTCGCAATTTGAACACGCGGCCTATGACCTCGTGATCGCCGACGCACGGCTCCAGGACGGGACCGGAATGGAAATCGCAGACCGGGCAGGCGAGAAGGGCATAAAGGCCGTGATCGTCACCGGCTACGCCTTCGCCTACCCGGAGCTGCGCCGTTACGAGGTTCTGCTGAAACCGGTCCGACCGAACGAACTGATTGCAGAAATTGAGAGGATCCTTGGTTGGGTGCGCCCCGACGAATAGGCGGTCGGCGGACCGGCAGCTCCCGGGCACAGCTCCGCTATTGCCCCGGCGAAGAACAAGGCGGAGGAGCCCGCCCGGCACGACAGGATGATCCGATCCCGTACCCAAAAATCTCACATTTCCATCGCCATCGATCGCGTAGCCTGAGCGAGCTGCAGCCCATAGATGCAAAGTGATGGCCGAAATCGTGTGTGTTGAATGCGGCTATCGGGTGCGTGTGGAGCGAACCGGGCCGAGCAGCGCCAGACCAGAACACCGGCTTGATGAATTCAAACAGCTATGCCGCGAAGGCCCTTTTCGATTCAACACAGCGACAGGGTGCCGCAGGCTTGACGAGGCTTATCTCGCCGCCTCGCGGAGAGGCGATTTTTAGTATCGGAGATTTTAAATCACCGGTGTTGCCGGCATTTCGGCAACATCAACGCGTAGTCGCTCTTCCGGCGCGGACATTGGCCGCTTTTCCCTGAGGGCCCAAGGTAGAGCGACACGTGATCACCATTGAACTGACGCGTGGACGAAGCTGGCAAGAGCCCACCGAGACGATCGATCGTCGAGAGTGCGATACCGAGAGCATCGACTCGGCGATTGCTGAAGCTCGGCATTGGCTGTTGGAAACCCAGAAGAACGCACCGGCACGCGGCGCAATCCATTACAGGGTCGTCAGATGTAGCGGGACCGTAATCGGCGGACCCGTCCGACTTCCACCATTGCAGGAAGCCGGAGCGCACGATATCGGACGTCTCGGTTCTCCTGCAAACCGGCACCTTTCTGGCGCCGATCGGAATCAGGGAGCGGGATCAGGTCGCGACAAAAGCTCCCGCTAGGCTTCCTCGACCGCGATTACCGGTGTCTTATATCTCGATCCCCGATCGTCCATTGCCGGTCAGCCGAGGAGAAGAATTCATGTTAAGGGGTAAGGCCGCGATCGTGACCGGCTCGACCAGCGGCATCGGGCTCGGCATCGCGACCGCGCTTGCCGCCGAAGGCTGCGATGTCATGCTAAACGGTTTCGGCGACCGCGCGTCGATCGAGAAGTTGCGGGGCGATCTCGCCGAGAAGCATCGCGTCCGCGTCGCCTACTCGCCGGCCGACATGTCGAAGCCGGGAGAGATCCGCGATCTCGTCGCCGACACAGTGCGCCAGTTCGGCGCCGTCGATATTCTCGTCAACAACGCCGGCATCCAGCACGTGGCGAAGATCGTCGATTTCCCCGAAGAGCGCTGGGATGCCGTCGTCGCGATCAACCTGTCGGCTGCGTTCCATGCCTCAAAGGCGGTGCTGCCGCACATGATCGCGCGCAAATGGGGGCGGATCGTCAACATTGCATCGGCGCACGGACTCGTCGCCAGCGGCGAGAAGGCCGCTTATGTCGCGGCCAAGCATGGCCTCGTCGGCCTGACCAAGGTCGCCGCGATCGAGACCGCCAACCAGGGTGTCACCTGCAACGCGATCTGCCCGGGTTGGGTGCTGACCCCGCTGGTCCAGCAGCAGATCGAGGCGCGCGCGAAGGCGCAGGGCATCCCGGTCGAAAAGGCGCGCGAAGACCTAGTGCGGGAGAAGCAGCCGATGCTCGACTACACGACTCCGGAGAAGATCGGCGCCTTCACCGTGTTTCTGTGCGGGGAGGCGGCCTCGACGATTACCGGTGCGGCGCTGTCGATCGACGGCGGCTGGGTCGCCCAGTAGCGCCGACCTAAGCCGCGGCGAAGATCAGTCCGCTGCCTCGGCGTAGTGCGCGTCGCCGGCATTGAACTCGATGTCGAAATAAAGGTTTGACAGGGCTTCGGCGGCCAACTCGGTCGTCAGCCTTGGCGGCAGGTCGAAGCATTTGCACGCCTCGAGAACCTGGTCGCAGATGAAGCGCGGCTGATAGTACGCGAGATCGAAATTCCCGCCGCGCAGCCGCTCGACCACAAAGTCGAACACGTCATCGGTCAAAACGAGGCCGCGGGATTTGGCTACACCGTCGAAGATCCGGCGGTACTCGTCGCGGCTCGGCGAGAACAGCTTGATCTTGTACTGGATGCGGCGCAGGAACGCGCCGTCCATCAGATCGGCCGGCTGCAGGTTGGTCGAGAAGATCAGCAGCACGTCGAACGGCAGCGAAAAGCTGACCCCGGTGTTCAGCTTCAAATAATCGATCTGGTTTTCCATCGGGACGATCCAGCGATTGAGCAGATCGTCGGGCCGGAATTTCTGGCGGCCGAAATCGTCGATCAGCAGCATGCCATTGAGCGCCTTGATGTGCACCGGCGCGTCGTAGAATTTGGTCTCGCTGTTGTATTGCAGATCGATCATGTCGAGGGTCATCTCACCGCCGGTGACGGCGACCGGCCGTTTGCAGGCGACCCAGCGCTGATCGAACACTTCCGCCTCCATCCCGAGCCTGGCGTGCGAGATCGGGGAGTTCTGGGGAACCGCGGGCTTGTGCAATGTCGGGTCGAATATCTTGATGATCTGGCCGCCGATTTCGACCGCGTAGGGAATGTAGACGACGTGCTTGAAGATTGTCGCGATGCGGGTGGCGAGGGTGGTCTTCCCGTTGCCCGGCGGGCCGAACAGCAGCACGCTGCGACCGGCATTGACCGCCGGCAACAGCTTGCGAATGTAATGCTCCGGCACCACCAACCCTTCGAAGCCCTTGTTCAGCGCCTCGCTGTCGAGCTGCTCGTTCGAGATACGCTGGCGGCTAACCTGCGCCTGATAGGCAGCGAGCGACACCGGCGCCGGGCCGATGTAGAGATTCTGGTCGAGCGCCTCCTTGGCCGCAGCGCGCCCGACTTCGCTCAGGGTATAACGCATCGACAGGCCGAGGCTGCCCGGGACAGCGCCTATCGCCTGAACAAATTTGAGGCTGATCGCTTCATCGAGCAGCTGCTGCGTGACGAAGCGGGGAATCTTCATGCGGTCGGCAAGCTCGAGCAGCGTTTCGCAAGCTTCGAGGTGCATGAACTTCAGCAGCAAATTCAAAAGGTTTCTGGCCGGAATGCCGGTCTCGGCCAAGCCGGACGGGACGGCGGGCGCAGTGCTGAGGGCCTCGCTAACCTGATCGGCCGTCAACAGACCCATCGCGACCAGATTGTCGCCAAGGCGGCCGCCCTCGACGAGCTGCCGCTGCAGCGCCGCCTCGATATCGGCCGGGCTGACCAGCCCGCGCCCGACCAATACATCGCCCAAGCGCCCGTTCATCGCATCCCCGGTTTATTTGACTTAGAGATCGCGAAACTACGGTCCAAAAGTAAACAGTAGATGAGCAGACAAGGTTAACGGGTATCGGTCCCGGCCCGATCGTGGCACCCCCTGTCGGTGTCGGTGGGCGAGCCGGATTGCAGGCGCCGGCGGCCGGGATCATAGTAGGCGGGAAGAGAGCATCCTGGAGGTTCATCCATGATCGGTTCGCCGAAAATTCGGCCGCTTGGCGAGACGCTTGGCGCCGAGGCGCTAGGGATCGATTTGTCCCGCCTCGACGATGACGGCTTCGCCTGGATCGAGAGTGCCTTCGCCGAGCACCCGGTATTGGTGTTTCGCGAGCAGAACCTCGGCGCCACCGAACTCGCCGCATTCGGCCGCCGCTTTGGCCAGCCGCGGGTGCACTCACTGGTCAAATATCGTCACCGGGAACACCCGGAAGTGTCCTGGCTGACCAACATCGACGAGACTGGCAAGGTCGATTGGTTCGGGGTCAAGCGCGCGACCGACTGGCACACCGACTCGCCGTATGACGAGGATCTGCCGAGGCTGGCGATCCTGCACGCGCTCGAAGTGCCGTCGAGCAAGGGGGGCACGATGTTCGCCGACATGCGCGCGGCCTATGACACGCTGCCCGAGGCGATGAAGCAACGGCTCTCCGGCCTCGCGGGCCTGCACGGCCGCGGTGACGGCCCAGCCGGCGTCCGGCTATACAACGGCGATCTGGAACGCCAGACCGACCGCGACTATCCGGAAAAAGCCCACCCGGCGGTGCGCATGCATCCGGTGACCGGGCGGTCGGTGCTGTTCGTCAACCCGGTGCACACCCATGGTTTCGTTGGCATGGACCATGATGAGGCGTGGGCCCTGATCAACGAGCTGGCCGCCCATTCGACACAGGAGCGTTTTGTCTACTATCACTCCTGGCGCCCCGGCGACGTGCTTATGTGGGACGAGGTGGCGACGATGCACCGCGGCGCCGGCGACTATGAGCCACAGGAGCGCCGCATCATGCTGCGTACGATCGTCTATCCGAATTAGGCGTCCTGCTAACTCGGCCTCTTCAGCGGTGTTACAACCGTCGACGCCGACGCTTCGGGAACGCTGACACCTTGTGCGGCGAGCATCTCCAATAATTGCTTGAGAAGGTCTCTCAGCTCCGCCGCACCCGCCACCGGCATGACGACCCTGGCCGATACGAGCCGTCGCGAGGGCACCCCCTCCTGGGAGTGGTCCGCGATGACGGAAGCGAAGGTCATGTGCACATTGCCATTCAGCACGTTGAGCCCGGCACACGAGTCCGCGAACACGTTTCTTACGGTCAGGTCATCGGCCAGCGGCGATATTGCTGGTCGAGCGATCCTTTGCGCCATTTATTCCTTCCCTCCAGGACGCGGCCCGTTTGCGCCGGCTTGGCGCTTATTACATTCACAAAATTATTGACCAAGATTGTGTGACTAACGGGTTAAATTTGCCGACTCAATAGTCTGGCCGATACTACGCTTTATTGTGTAGTATTCGTCCGATCTCAAAAGTCGCCGCGGAGTCCTAGGCGGATCGACCGAGAGAGGACGGTTGCCGCGCGGTGGCGGCCCCGGATGATGGGCGGTTGAGCTATCCTTTTGGCCGCGCCGCGAGCCGGTTCTCGTGCACTTGCAGGTGGCAATAGGCGGCGCGCAACAGCGGTGTGTCGATCCCGAAATCGCGGGCACGTCGTAGCATATCGCCGAGGATCGCGTCGGCTTCGGTGCGCCGCCCGGCCTCGAGGTCCTGACGCATCGAGGCGCTGTTAATGCCGCCGCGCTCGGTCAAGATTGCCCGCACCCGCTCGCGGCTCTGCGGTCGCGGCGGATAGCCCGCCGCCTCGGCGACGCGCTGGCATTCGGCGAGCGCGTCGAGCATCAGCGCCTCGCCGTCCTGGCTCGCGATGATCTCGCCGACATTGCCGCGCATCAGGCAATTCATGCCAGCCATCGCGCTGATGAACACGAATTTCTCCCACATCTCGAGCATGATCTGGTCGTTCGCCGGGGCGCTGACTGGGGTATTTGCGAACAGCTGTTCGATCGCTTTCGCGCGCTCAGTGATCTCGCCCTGACGCTCGCCGAAGGCGATGCCGGAGAGCCGGTTGACGTGGCGGATACTGCCGTCCGGTTGCAACACGGCGCCGACATAGGCTACGCCGCCGAGCACCCGTTCCGGACCGAACGCCTTGTCGAGCCGATCGAGGTGCATGAGGCCGTTGAGCAGCGGCAACACCGCGGTCCCGGCGCCGACCCCTGGACGGATAGCGGCGATTGCCGCGTCGAGGTCGTAATGCTTTGCGGTCAAGAGTACCAGATCATAGGGGCCGCCGACCCGGTCCGCTGTCGCGACCTTGATTGGCACCTGAAAGGCACCGAGCGGGCTTTCGACCTTGAGCCCATGCTCAGCGAGCACCGCGGCGCGCGGGCCGCGCACCAGAAAGGTGATGTCCTTCCCGGCCTCGGCGAGGCGCCCGCCGAAATAGCCGCCGACCGCCCCGGCCCCGAGCACGAGTATCCGCATGCGGTTCTCCTCAGCCGATGGTCAGGAGGATCTTGCCGATATGCGCGCCCGATTCCATCAGCCGGTGTGCCTCGGCCGCCTCGGCGAGCGGGAAGGTGCGGTCGATGATCGGCCGTATCTGTTTCGCTTCGATCAGCGGCCAGACCTTCTCGCGCAATGCCGAGGCAATCGCTGCCTTGTCGGCAACTGGGCGCGGCCGCAGGGTAGAGCCCGTGATCGTCTGCCGACGCACCATCAGATGCACGAGGTCGAGCGTTACCTTGCTGCCCTGAAGGAACGCGATCTGCACCAACCTTCCCTCGACCGCGAGCGAGCGCAAATTCTTTTCGACATAGGGGCCACCGACCATGTCGAGGATCACGTCGACGCCGCGGCCCAGGGTCGCTTCCTTGATGACGGCCGTGAAATCCTCCCGGCGGTAATCGATCGCCCGTTCGGCGCCGAGCTCATGGCAGACCGCGCATTTCTCCGGGCTGCCGGCGGTGGCAAAAACGCGGGCGCCGCAGGCGCGTGCAAGCTGGATCGCGGTGGTGCCGATGCCGCTTGACCCGCCGTGCACGAGGAAGCTCTCGCCGGCCCGGAGCCGGGCGCGATCGAAGACATTGCTCCAGACCGTGAAGAAGGTTTCCGGCAGCCCGGCCGCTTCGATGAGCGAGAGCCCTTTCGGCACCGGCAGGCATTGCGGCGCCGGTGCGAGGCAATATTCGGCATAGCCGCCGCCGGCGACGAGAGCACACACTGCGTCGTCGCCCTCGCGCCACTCACTCACTTCCGAGCCAACAACGGCGATCGTGCCGGCGACTTCGAGCCCGAGCACCGGCGAGGCACCGGGCGGCGGCGGGTAGCTGCCCATGCGCTGCAGGACGTCTGGCCGATTGATCCCGGCCGCTGCGACGCGGATCAGCACATCCTGCGGTCCCGGCCGCGGCACCGGGCCGGTGGCCAGGGTCAGCACCTCGGGGCCGCCCGGCGCGGCCATGTCGATAAAGCGTATCGATTGAGGCAGCGGACCGGCCACAGATCCTGTCCCGGGGTTGGAGCGTCAGCGCGCCGCGGTGCGGCCGCTTACCAGCGCGAGGCCGCGCAGCACGTCCTCCGCTTCGCTCAGTTGCTCGTCGCTGGTCGTGCCGATATCGCCCGACGCGACCGTCGGCTGATCGCCCTTCGGTGGGGTCGCCGTGGTGTTCGTCGCTTTCTCCTGCGCGGCCTTATCGGGCTCGCCGGGCGCAGCCGGCGGGGTGGCGGCCGAACTCTTGTCGTCGGGGTTCTTCAAGGCGCCGCGCAAATCGGCTTCGCGACGGCGATCGGCTTGCGAAACCTTCTCCAGCTTCAGCGGGGAGACGGTCAGGTCGGGGTCGAGCCCCTTGCCCTGGATCGCCCGGCCGCTCGGCGTCAGGTATCGAGCCGTGGTCAGCTTGATCGCGCCGTTGCCATTGAGCGGGAGGATCGTCTCGATCGCGCTCTCGCCATAGGTCTTGGTGCCGAGCAGCACGGCGCGCTTGTTGTCCTGCAGCGCCCCGGCGACAAGCTCGGCCTCGCGTGCAGTGCCGCCATTGACCAATGCGACGATGGGCAGCCCATT